>Ga0310690_10004160_pt1 | contig 20882 bp, 37 predicted proteins | sample AusTroGonzalo_MG_2_FD_207661 | JGI IMG/M metagenome (GOLD analysis project Ga0310690, IMG submission 207661) | Bovine rumen microbial communities from tropical cattle in Woodstock, Queensland, Australia - Gonzalo_04 (v2) (version 2) | ecosystem: Host-associated > Mammals > Digestive system >...
GACGGCACGACCGCCCCGACAACCCCACCCTTTGCGGTGTAGGGTGACGGACGGCACGACCGCCCCGACAACCCCACCCTTTGCGGTGTAGGGTGACGGCGGTCAATGACCGTCAACCCACTTTTGAGGGAAGTCAAAAGAGTACCTCTGCTATCAGAGGCGCCGCCGGTGCGTGAGAGTTAGGCTCACGGTTCGAGGTAGTGAATATCCCCGGAGGTTTTCGCCTATGAGCCTAAACTCGGCTTGAGGAACTGAGGGCTATATGGGAAAGACCATTGATAGCAAGTAATACTGCTTTACGCCACACCCGAGGGTGAATGGCTTTATCGTCAAGGTTCCGAGGAATCAGACGAGGAGCGTTAAGGTATAAAAGCCGGATTTGGTCGAGTATCACGAAATGAATGAGATTTGAGCCGCCCCTTATCGGGCGGCTTTTGATAAACCTATAAAACAAGCGGTTGAGCCGGTAGTTATGAGATGCCCGTTCAACCGTTTTCTTATGGGCTTATCGCTCATAAATAAAGCCGAAATGAGGTATCAGAAATGGCAGAAATTATCACCGAGGTTGCTGGAAAGGCAACGAAAGACCTTATCAATGTTAAGGCGTCCACCAAAGAGGAACTGAGGGCAAGAGCCGAGGTATTGGCACAAATCTTCAACGAAGAAGTGCAGAACGGCAATTATGCTCCGACTATCGAGGTATTCTCGACTGAGGTTGATGGTACGACCGGCGTTCTCGTCAGAGAGTATATGGAGCAGACCGTCAATGAGTACACCTCTATCGCTCGCAAAGAGTGCTTTGATGCACTGAAAGAGACCGAAGACCCTATGCTCGAAGCCGTCAAGCAGTTGAGCTATCCGACTATCCGCATCGTTGACAAGAAGGTCGGCGAGGACAAACAGAAAATCCCCGTAACCACCATCGAGGATACGGAAAAGCAGATTGACCTGCTCAAGCTCTATAAGCATTGTGGCAGCATCGGCAAAGACCCGAACTGGCTCCATATGGTGGAGAAATTCAACTTCCTTCTCACGGCTCAGAAGGCTGTCGATTTGGGTATCGACCCGAAGGCAATCAATGACAGTTACGCTATGAGCGAGATTGCGAAGGGCTATGACCTCGGAAAGAATCCGGCAAGCAAGACAAATCTCCTGAAGACATTACAGACCATCGTCACGGCTATGATTGGCGAGGAATACAAGGCGGTATCTCACGATGTGAACTTCCTGCTCTCCGTGTATAGCCGCAAGAGCCGCAAGGCTTTGACCGTGACTTGTGCTAATCACAAGTATATGCGCGGTTATGTGATGGAAATTTGTCACCGCATCGTGACCGGGAAATCCTATGCGGTTGAGTATAAGGCGGTTAAGGGCAAGTAATCGCCGAAACTTTCCACGATAAGGGGCGGTTTCTCCGCCCCTTCAGACATTCCATACTGATGAGTCGTCAAGGATATTAAATAATACGACGAAACCGGCGAAAACGCCGGTCTATGGGTATCCGAAAAATCATAATAACAGGAGGCTTTTGTATGAGCTACGAAGTTTTCAGACGCAGGGTAAATGCTCTTATCGTCCGCGCTGGCGGCGGTATCAAGGTTAGGTTTTCTGAGGATACCGAGAAGGGCAAGTTTTTCGCAAATTGCTCCGATGGAACTACGATTATCGGGAATCCGTCGAGCCTTAAAGTCACGGTTCAGTATGGTTCTGGGCATCAGGCTATGGCGACGATTTGAGGAGGGTTTTTGAATGGAAAAGTATTATCTCAATCGTTCTACCGGCGAGGTTACTGAAAGCCACGCCGAGGCTATGCGCTGGTATCGTGCCGGTGATGAAGTGGAAATCTGGAAGAATGGCAAGATGGTTCTTGCTTGGCTTATGTGAGGTGTGCCTATGGAATGGTTTGCTGTGGCGGTTATGGTCGCCATTCTGGTTTTCGTTTTATGGGTTCTCCAGCGTGAGATTAAGTAAGGAGGGTTTTTGCTATGAGCAATAGTATCAGGTTATCCCCGAGGTACGGGTTAAATCCGACTATTCCGGTTTGCTTCTGGTGTGGCGAGGAAAAGAACGAAATCGCTCTGATGGGGCATATCGGAAACGGACGGAAACACGAGGATATCGAGGCTCCGCATTACGCGGTAATCGACTATGAGCCGTGCGATAAATGCCGTTGCGGTATGTCGCAGGGTTTCACGGTTTTAGAGGCGACAACCTATCCGAACGACCGGGCATCCGTGGAAATGCAAAAGGGTATTTACCCTACCGGCAGGTTTGTCGTGCTCAAGACTGAGGCAGCCGATAAGATTTTCGGCAAGGAATTCACATCGAAGGGCAAAGCGTTTATGACACCGAGCGACTTCAATCAGATGTTTGCTCAGGGATAACGGAGGTATTGCGTATGACACTAAAAGAACGGGTAATCGTATCGGCATACACCGGTGTTCTGATGTGCAGTATGCCCGATATGTGTGAATATATCGAGGAAAAACTGGGGCGTCCGGTTTGGACTCACGAACTCGCAGACCCGCAGGTTGTTGCGGAAATCAAGGAGAAAACGAAATCTGATTTTCTCGAACTGTGTGAATAAGGAGGGTTTCTTATGGGATATGCTGAGACCTGTCGTGCCGACAACGACACAGGAACGGGCTATTACAAGGTTTATTTTCTGGTAAACGCAACGAGGGAAAAGCTCGTCAGGAGTTTTGACTCTCTGTATCTGGCTGAGAAATTCGTAAATAAACTCAGGTTCAGTAAGCGGTGTACGCTGATTTCGTGCCCGCTTTTTGATAGATAACTATAAACAAAGTTTTGGGAGGAACTTATTATGGCAGCAAAAATTATCATCGGTATCGCAATCCTTTTGTACGTAGCGTTCATCTTTGCGACGTCGCATCTCCTCGATGCCAAGGAAATGAAGAAAAGGTTTATCGACGGACAGTGTGTGGTTGGCAAGATTTTCGCCAATGTCTTCTATGCCCCGGCGTGGCTTTTGAAGGGTATCCGGTTCGTAGTCGTAGCGGTGGTAAAGTGAGGTAGATATATGAGTAGATATGAAAAGGTTTCATATGTCGTCGATGAATTCGTGGTAATCCCCACGATAATCGCCTTTGTGTTTACGGTCGCAGCGGGTATTATCTGCATCATCGACGTGGTAGTCTGGTGGGTAATCAACGCGGCAATCGCAACGAGCATCGTCACGGCTCTCTGGTGGATGGTATGGCTCGGATTTTTCATCGCTGATAAGGTAGCCGAGCGCAGAGAATATATCACTTATCTCGGTTTAGTCGATGGCGATGCGGACTTCGACTGGGACGACGATGATGACGACGATTATTATGACGATGATGACGGAGAAGAGGAGGACTACGATGGTTAAAGAAGAAATCATCTCAACAGTCTGCAAGGACACGAGGTATAGCAGGGCTATGGTAGAGACCATCGTGGATTCCCTGCTTGACAATATAACGTGGGCTTTGTCCAACGGTAAAAAAGTTCAGTTCGCCGGATTCGGCACATTTGAGCCGAAGAAGTGTGCGGCTCGTACCGGCAGAAATCCGCACACAAACGAAGCGGTGCCTATTCCCGCTCGTATCACCCCGTCATTCAAGGCGGGTTCCTCATTGAAGGCTGCGGTAACAAAGCCGATTAAATAAAAGCGAGGTTCGATTCGTGAGTGAACTAACGTATATCCTTTCAAATTGTGAAAATCGGGCAAAAAAGTGGTTGTTGTTGACATTGCAGAAGCTCACGATGGCACGGTACGATTCCGTGGGGCTGTTATTAAGCGCGTTAGTAACAGCCTAACGCTTAGACTCGATATGGTTTTAGGGATTAGCTACCCCATCTTTCGCTCCGGTTCGCTACCGGGTTTCCGTATCGGGCGTTGGGAACTACGAAAGTGTTCAAGTCAAGGAAATGCTGCCTTGGCGGATGGGTTTTGAAAAGTGCAAGTGCATCCTTGGAGTTGGAGTGAGTCAGGCTTTCCCGGAATGACATCGCGGATTGACCTGACTGGGTAAAACTTCCTCCATCTGCCCCGATAGCTCAGTTGGTTAGAGCGCGTAAATTGAGACTTGATAAAGCCTTTAACTGCAATTTTTCTTTGCTCTGTTAAAGCCGAGGTCGCAGGTTCGAGTCCTGCTCGGGGCACCTATGCGGTGGTAGCTCAGTTGGTAGAGCACTAATTATTTACTCTATGGTGTTGTGTAAACTGCACCGGCAGCAATCATTCTTTATAAAAGGTGATTTGTAAATACCAAATTATGTGTCGCAGGTTCGAGTCCTGCCCACCGCTCCAACGCCACTCCCCAAAAGCAAGAAGCAGGTGGTTTTACGGTATGGAACTTAAAGGGATAACATACCGTCTTTCTCGGGAGGTAGCCAAGTGGTTACGGCAGCGGTTATTTGATTTGCAGCCTTGACGAAGGCTGTCACAGCAAACTTCTTATCAAATTAAAAGTATGGGCACCGCCATCCGGTGGTTCAAATCCACCCCTCCCGACCATTCCTGTATTACCCAAAAGGCGCAAACAGCAAACCTATTAAAGCTCAGAATGATAATCTGATTACTTTTTTTGCGCCTTGAGGTTTTACATATAGAAAGGCACGAACAGCAATTTCACAAACAAAATATGGGATTTTGATTTAATTTGTGCCTTGAAAAACAAACCCCTTAAGACACTTACAGCAAACTTAAAATTCTTTGGACTTAAAATCTGAAAGCCATTTATGTGTCTTGGGGAAACACACAAAGAAAGGGGTTATTCCAAAATGAGTTTCATCAACGCAATGCAGAACGAACTGTATGAGGGCTTTAACGAGTCCGTCACGGAAAACGGTGCGGTTGGATATCGCACGACCGGCAAGGGGCTGCTCGACATCAACTTTGCCGTCGCCTCCCTGCGCTCTGCCCCCGAAGAGGGTATTATCGAGCGATTCAAGAAGGCGTATTTTGAGGACAAAATCCTCGCTATGAAGTGGCTTTTCTTTGCACGTGACGTGCGCGGAGGGCTCGGAGAACGCCGACTTTTCAGAACGGCTATGAAGTTCGTCGCCGACTACGAACCGGAGTTTGTCGTCCGTGTTATGCCCCTTATCGCCGAGTATGGCAGATTCGACGATATGTGGGAGTTTCTCGATGATGAAAAACTGCGCCCCGTGGTTCTCCACTATACGGGCGTGCAGCTCAAGAGCGATATCGAGAGTTGGCGAAATAAAAAGCCGATTTCATTACTTGCGAAGTGGCTTCCGTCTGTGAACGCATCGTCCGCCGAAACGAAACGGTATGCAAAAATCATCAGACAGTCCCTCGATATGAGCGAGCGCGATTATCGCAAACTTCTGAGCGACCTTCGTAAGTACCTCGATGTCGTCGAGAGAAAAATGTCCGCCAAGCAGTGGGGCGATATCAAGTATGAAACGGTTCCTTCTCGTGCAAACCTTATCTATAACGATGCGTTTTTGAGAAACGACGAGGAAAGACGCAGAGAGTTTTTATCCAAACTCGAAAGAGGCGAAACTAAAATCAACGCCTCTGTTCTCTATCCCCACGATATCGTACATAAATATACGTCGCATAGCGGTTGGAGTTACAGCTTAAATAAGTACGACGCGGCTATTGAGGCGATGTGGAAGGCATTACCCGATATGGTTCAGGGTAACGGCAACACGATTGTTGTAGCCGACGGCTCTGGCTCTATGACGGTGAATATCGGAGGCAGCGGAGTTTCCGCTCTCGATGTTGCCAATTCACTGGCTATTTATTTCGCCGAGCATTCTTCCGGCGAGTTTAAGGATAAGTACATCACGTTTTCTTCGAGACCGCAGCTCGTCGATTTCAGCAAGGCGAAGACTCTGCGCGATAAAATCTCTATTGCGCTCAATCACAACGAAGTCGCCAATACGAATATCGAGGCTGTGTTCGACCTGATTTTGAGCACGGCAATCAAGAATAGAATGTCCCAAGAGGACATCCCTGCGAACGTGCTCATTATTTCCGATATGGAGTTCGACGGAGCGGTTTGCTGCAATAGCAGTAGTTATAGCATCAAGGCAAATCTGTTCAAGGTAATCGAACGGAAATACGCAGAAGCCGGATACAAGCTTCCGAGGCTCGTATTCTGGAACGTGAACTCCAGAACAGGTACCATCCCGGTTCGTGAAAACGATATGGGTGTTGCTCTGGTAAGCGGATTTTCCGTGAACATCTGCAAGATGGTTATGAGCGGAAAGACCGACCCGTATGAGTGCCTGCTCGAAACTATCAATTCGGAGCGTTATCAGCCGGTTGAGGACGTTCTTAAATAAAAGCAACAAGGGAGGGTTGTTGTATGTCAAAGAAAGTGACCGTGGAAGCATCTGAGTTATGGGACTACTTCCAGAAACACAAGGAAAAGCTTGTATCTTCTATGCACGAAGTCGCATCCAACGACGAATTCGGTATTGTGATTTACATCACGGAAGATGAGGGATTGGCGCGTATCGTTGTTACTGCCGACGATGAGGAGGTTTACGACGAAGAAGTCATAAGCGCAAAGGACTGCAAAGATACGGCAGAACGAATTTATGATGACTATCTGACCAGTAATGTCATCGAAATTCTCGCCGGTGACAAGGACGACGACGACTCTCGGTTTGAAATCGAAGACCAAATCGAGGAACGCGAAGCCGAACTTGAAGATGCTTTGTATATGTTCCTCGGAGCCGTCTGTGATGACGATAGCGTGGAATATTATCTCGAAGACGAGCTTGTACAGGACGTCAAGGAGCATTTCCTCGAATATCTCGCAAGAAAATGGGGTATCCCGATTCGCAGACCTATGTTCCTTGAGGACGAGGACGGCGAAGAGTTCTTTGAGGAATATCCTTACGAATATATGGTTTTCGATGACGAAGACAACCCGATTTATAAGTAAGAAGCGGAGGTTTTGATATGCAGATTACGAGAGAGCGCAAGGTTGAGGAAGCCGTTAAGCGTATGAAAGCATTGCACATCAGTGATGATGCTATCAAACAATTCGTTCAGGAAGGCACCGTGATGGTCAGCGAGCCACCTCTCGGTGCGCTATATTGGATAGACGATGAGCTGAAACAGCTCGTGCAAAAGTTCGAGCAAGAACACGACGCTCTCGTTTATCTCGTCGTTCGATGCTATTCGACGCTCGGTAAGATGGATTCCTTCCTGTATATCAGCGACTACGACGAAGAGTGGGAAATGGACAACGAGGACGTGGGTGCGGGTTATGCTATGACCTATACCCACAATTACGACGCCCCGTTTTGCTCCGAGTTTGGGAGCATCGGGGTTAAAGAACGCTTCGGTGGGTTAATCAGAACCGCCTGAAGCGTTTTCTATTATAAAGCCGCCAGAGTTGCCTCCCTCTCTGGCGGTATTCCCGCCTTGGCTCGACCTCCACGTGGTGCGGGTGGATAACCAACAAACGGAGTACATTGAATAAAAGGAGTACATATCCTATGGCAAAAATCGTTATCGCAGGCGAAGCCGTTGTTGTTACTTCGGCAATCAAGCTGGAAGACCTTCGCAAGGTTGCGAAGTACCGTCCCGATGCGCTCGTTCTTAAGGGCGGCGAGGACGGCAAGGAGCCGATTTTCCGTATCGGCGTCTGCAGCGGCACCGGCAAAATCAACAAGTACGGCGCGGAGTTCGGCGCGGAGACCCACGATGATGCGAAGCTCGCTACCATCACTCTCGTGACTGACGCTCTTGAGGGCGATATCCGCGAAGCCGTCGCCGAAGCCATCGGCGCGTCCATCCTCAACCTGAACAAGCTGGAGGAGACCATCCCCGCCGTTCTCGCTGAGATTGACGCGGAAAAGGCTGCGATTCTCGGCAACATCACGGTTGCTCAGTAATCGCAAAACGCAGCGGGCTGCGGCATCAGTCGCAGCCCAAACTTCACCAATCAACAATATTCATCAAGAAAAGGAGATTTGATTATGGTTAAAGTTGTAGTTGGTAACAACGTAAAGCGCGAAACTGTTATCGTGGATTCCTCCACGACCCTCCGTACTGTCCTTGAGGACGCTGGCATTGACTATACTCGCGGTGTTATGCACCTTGACGGTAGTTCTCTGAACCCCGGCGACCTCGACAAGACTTTTGCTCAGCACGGCATCACCGAGAAGTGTTTCCTTCTCAATGTGGTTAAGGCTGACAACGCCTAATCGACGGTTACATATCTATCCTCCGAAGCCCGCCGCGAGGTGGGCTTCTCGCATGGGGGATTGGCGTAATTGGCAGACGCAAGGGACTTAAAATCCCTCGAATTTGATTCGTACCGGTTCAAGTCCGGTATCCCCCACCAAAAATAAAAGGGAGAGGAGTTTAATATGTTTAAGTCAATCATTACAACCACACCGTTTACGTCTGACGCAGCAAACAACTTCTTTCAGAATATATACGGCGACAACTTCCAGAGAGATTACTCTTTCTTGGCGACGCTCAGAGCGTTAGTCGCACCGAGAATGAAAGAAAGTGATTGTCTGCATCTCAGGTTCCAGAGTTCGAGTTACACGACAGAGCAGCTTAAAAACACCGGTGTTACTACCGCTATTCAGGATTCTACGTCGCTCAGTGAAGACATCCACGAGGAACTTATCGTTCACAACTTCATAAATAGTTCTCAGGAGAACAACTACGCTTGGATGGAGTTAATGAAAGCGTCGTTTTGTGAAGTTTATAATGGCTGGCATCAGCTTGAAAAGGTGACAGACCTTTTCAGACCCATCTTCTATGTGCTTTGCTTTGTCAATCCAGAGCGAAACAGTACGATTATCTTCACGGACAATATGGACGTCCGCAAAATGCACGCTTTGCAGGCGGCGATTCCGGGATTTGTTCCGTGGTATTTCAGCCCCGATGTGGGTATCAATGAAGAAGAAAAAGAGTTGCTCGATGCGCTCTTCAAATATAAGACATCTCAGCGGTACGAAGATTGTCTGGCTCGTATGGCGGAGAAGTACGACTTCAAGACATCAAAAATCCGTCAGCTTCTCGCGGGCTTTGAAACTCGATACGAAAAGGTCGAGTGCGATAGAGTGAGAGGTAAGATGGAGGAAGTTCTTTCGTACATCGAAGATTGCAACCGACAAATCGGTGATTATTTGAGACAGAAGCGCGACTTGGAAATCAAACTGCTCGGTCTTGAAATGAAAATCGAACAGGGCGGTGGAGATTCCGAGATTATGGAGTATTTCCTCTGCAATGACAGACTGGTTCTCGAAAGCGTGACTAACACAACAATGGTGTTTGGTGTCAAGGACTACATTACATACTTCGATGAAGATATGGCAAAGCGAGTGATTAACAACGAAGTGAGTTATATCTATCGCCCGAGAGGAAGAATGTGTAACAACATTATTCCCGCAGAAGATATGAAGAAATTAGTCACCGCGATTTTCATCGACCAGACGCTTCGGGTGAAGGTATGTGCCGCATACGAGTTCCGGCTTGACGGTAATGTGTGCGCAAGAAGCGGTTATGATTACGGTTCAGAGTATAGGGACTGCACTCCAAATACTCACATCGACAGATTCCGTTGTCTCGGAACATATGAGCAGCAAATCAACAAGCTTCTTACAAATCGTGATTACATTGGAGCAATCGAACAGTGTGTTGCATCCTGTAAGAGCCTGAACTTCGGCGACTCAACGGTTATGTCGGAGTTTATGAGCAGACTTTATGAAATCAGCGATTATAAAGTGAACATTCGCTGCATCGAGCTTCCCGATGGGCGAGTGGTAACGCCGAAGGAAGCGGTTGAGTATCTGAAACAGGAGGAAACTGCAAATGGCTAAGATTATCAAGTTAACGCCTGATTACATCGACGAAGTTAGGAAGGCGTTTGAAGAAGCGTTGAGTTCGACGAAACTTTCGGACGGCAAAATCAACTTCACCAAGACATTTGGCAGTATCAAGCGAGAGGCAACCGTGTTCTTTACCGAACTTGCTTGGCTGAAAATGCAGACTCTTATCAGAGAGTTCGATAAAGAGGTTGCTTGGCACGGCATTGCGAAGCGCGGAGATGATGCCGAGAAAGATGAGTATTACATCACAGACATTCTTGTGTATCCGCAGGAAGTTACCGGAGCGACGGTCAATACAGACCAAGAAAAGTATCAGATGTGGCTTATGGGGCACGATGATGAGGTTTTCAACAACATCAGAATGCAGGGGCATTCCCATGTCAATATGGGAACCACTCCGTCCAGTGTAGACACGTCATTATATGACAGGATTCTCGACCAGCTCGACGACGATATGTTCTACATCTTTATGATTTACAACAAAAAGGGCGAAAAGACAATCAAGATTTATGACCTCGCCAAAAATGTGTTGTTTGAAACATCCGACTGCACGGTTAAGGTTCTGGACGACGGCACGGGTATCGAGAAGTTCTTGAAAGACGCCAAAGAAATGGTAAAAGATAAGGTTTATACCCCCGCCACCTCTTACGGTAAGGGGTATAACGGGTATAGCGGCTATTCCGGGTACACAGGTTACTCGGGATATAGCGGTTACAACTCATATAATAGTTCTTCCGCAAAGAAGGACGATAAAAAAGATGATAAGCCTACGGCGAGTACCGGCAAGAAAAGCGGGAAGCGCAAGGGTAAACGCAAAGGAAATATGAATAACGCAAGCGACGAGCGTCAGCTCACGGTGTTCAATCAGGGTTGGCAGGACGATGACGACGATTGGAATAACCCGTATGGCGCTTTCGGTTATCGCGATGGATACGGTTACTGAGGAGGTGAGGTTTTATGACAAGAGCGGATTTTGAAGATAACGTAACAAGTTTTTACGACCTGATTGACTGGTGTAACGACAACAACTGTTATGTCTGCGAGGATATCTACTACTCGGAATCATATGACGACTATATTAACGGACAGCTCGTCGATTGGGCGAGAAATAGCGACTGGGAAGAACTGAGAGATAGTCTGAACGACCTTCCCAACGGTTATGAATACTACCTCAGAGACGAGTATGGCGATTGGAGAGGTCTCGACGACAGCGACTTTGACGAGTTTTACAGAGAAGCTCTCGAATGGGGCGACGATAATGAAATCTGGGACGACGATGATGAGGAAGAAGCCCCCGACGAGGACGATGAGGAAGAGTATGTTGAAGAGGAATCGGAGGACGACGAACCTATCGTGGAAATGGGCGTGTCGTTCGACGACCTGTTTACCTCTTGCAGTGATACGGTTCAGCGTATCAGCAAAGATAACGCAGATGCAAAGGCTAAGTTAGAAGCCGAAGCGGAAGCAGAGTTCGATGAGTTTATGGTCGGCATCGTAGCCGTGGTCGAAGGGAGAGCGTGAGTATGGATTTAAGCAAATCTTATGATTTTTTCCAGCCGGAAAAGGATGATGCACGTGTTCATATCGTAGGTTGTGGCTCGGTTGGTTCGACCGTAGCAGAAAATCTTGCGAGATGCGGTGTCACCAAGATGACACTGTGGGATTTTGACACCGTAGAACCCCACAATATCTGCAATCAGATGTTCCGTCAGCAGGACGTCGGAAAGCTCAAGGTTGAGGCGCTGAAAGATATTTTGACGGATATCAACCCCGACATCGTGGACGAGCTCGAACTCAAACCCGAAGGTTGGAAGGGCAAGTTAATGTCTGGCTATATCTTCCTTGCTGTTGATAACATCGAGCTCCGCAAGGAAATCGTTGAGAAGCATATGGATAGTCCGTATGTAAAAGCGGTGTTTGATTTCAGGACGCTGCTTGAATCGGCTCAGCATTATGCTGCCGATTGGAGCGACTTAAAGATGAAGCAGGATTTGCTGAAGTCTATGCAGTTCAGTCACGAAGAAGCGGCGGAGGAAACCCCGGTATCCGCTTGTGGTGTAACCCTCGGCGTTGCTACCACGGTTCGTCTGGTTTGTGCGCTCGGAGTAAACAATTACATCAACTTCGTAAAAGGAAATGGCATTTGGAAGTTCTGTCAGATTGACGGGTTCCACGGTATGCTCGACTGCTTCTGATGAGGTGACGATATGATTGACGTAAGTAAGTGCGAATATGAAGAATCTCATCACGACATAGACTGTGGATGTGACGTTCACTACTTCACATATCCAAAGGATTTGGGCGAGTGTGAGTTCTATTCCGAGGAAGACTACGGGAACGTATTCTGTATGTGTATTTCGCTGACGGTATATGAAAATGGCGATTATAACATTGCAATGTCACCTACGGTTGACGAGGGAGATTCGCTTATCGACGTAGACTGGCGGGATTTACACGAAGGAATTAACTATACATGGGAAATGATACCGGAGCTTATCCGCAAGACAAAACGGGGGTAATTCTTATGACTACGCCAGAAATGATTAGGTGCAAACACTGTTCTTATCTCGTCGAAGATGACGACGGTAACTGGATTTGTGATGATTGCGGTAAAGAAATACACGAAATTCCCGACGACGAGTGCTCCGCAGAACAGGAGTGGTAGGGATGGTTGACTATAAAGAAAAGCTCGTCGAGAGAATCAAAGAACATAACGACACGGTTTATCTCACAATCGGGTTTAGATGGAAGAATCCAACGACGATGGATAAGCCTATGACCACGGACGAAGCCATTGAATGGGTACGAACAATGGCTGGACATTATGCGAAGGTTGAGATTGACGAACGTCAAGGGAGACTTTGTATAAACGCTTACACCACAAGCGATATGTGGTGAATCATAACTCAAACAAGGTTATGATGCAGTTTTAAGTTAACAAAAAACCAAAATAACACTGTAATGATATTTACCTTCGGGTAGCTTCTTACTGTTAGTGGAAGTACCAACTTGGGAAGACGACGAATGGGGACGCCGCGAGCTCTTCGCTGCAGCCACAGCAGGTGTGCCATAGATTGGGCAACTTGTCAAGACCTAATTTAATATTTTTACAATTATTTTTAGCACCGAATGTTGTCTCTCAACGCAATCAAACCAAATCCACATACGGTTCCATCCTGGAACTTACCATCTTGGACTTCAGGATGTCCATTCTGATGCTGGTCTTTTATATATTTGATTACAGTGCAACATTATTACAAGAAATGGAGGCATACTTATGGTTTACATCACGGTTAAGCAACCGCCAATGTATCACCAGATGACTTTGGAAGAGTTTCTGTTTGAGACGGAAACAAAGCCACAAATCATCAATCCAAATATGACGAACACTCGTACATATGAGGTCGAAAGAGTCGGCGATAAGTATTTGGAAAAATTGAATGTCGCCGGACTTATCACAAAGCTTGCGCAGTTCAATGAATCAACGGAGGAGCTTCGTAACAAACCGAGAAAGACTCTGTACAGGGAGTTCCATATTCCTAAGAAGAGTGGCGGTTTGCGTAAGATTGATGCACCTGAACCGGAACTTATGGATGCTCTCCGTAGATTAAAGACGATTTTTGAGGAAGACTTTCACGTTCTGTATCATACGTCTGCTTTTGCGTATGTCAAAAAGCGTAGTACGATTGATGCAGTAAAGCGCCACCAGTCAAACGAAAGCAGATGGTTTGGAAAGTACGATTTATCGAATTTCTTCGGGAGTACAACTCTGGATTTTGTTATTAAGATGTTCTCTATGATTTATCCGTTCTCCGAGGTAGTTAAGGAGAGTGTCGGGCTTGAGGAACTTCGCACAGCGCTTGAACTTGCTTTTCTCGATGGCGGTCTTCCGCAGGGAACCCCCATCTCCCCGCTCATCACCAATGTGATGATGATTCCCGTGGATTATAAACTCGCAAACGGTTTGAGAGAGCATAATCATCAGCGTTTTGTCTATACGAGATATGCTGATGATTTTTTGATTTCGTCCAAATATACTTTCAGTTTCAAAGAGATTGAGAACTACATCATCAATACACTGAAAGAATTTGAGGCTCCGTTTACGATTAAGTCACAGAAGACGAGATACGGTTCTTCTGCAGGGAGTAACTGGAACCTCGGAGTTATGCTCAACAAGGATAACGAAATCACTATTGGACATAAGAGAAAAAGACAGTTTCAGGCAATGCTCGCATCATATGTGATGGACAAGCAGCACGGAACCGACTGGGATAGGTCTGATGTCCAGACTATGGAGGGATACCGCAATTACTACAGAATGGTAGAAGGCGAATCCATCGACAAGTTGGTTGAGCACATCGGTAAAAAGTTTAATGTCAATATTGTCCAGTTAATCAAGGATGATTTAAGGGCATAATAAATAGTTTGTTATGTAATGTATAGTTTGCGGATTTTTCCTCAAACACTTCCTACTGTAAGTGGAAGTAACGCGAAGGTAAGAAAACGGGGAGCAGCCCAATGGATTAAGTAGCCGGAACAACACGTCAACCACCGGTCATCAACAGGAAATAAAACCTTACACATTAAATGTGAGTGGCAGACTCGTTGTCCCACAACGAAATCGCAATCCTCTCTCCGCCACGATTACCTTAAACAATGCCTCAACTGCCTGAGTAACTACTCAAGTGCACGCGTTATTTAGAAGACCGAATATATGTAGATTACAAACAAACGCAAAGCTTACAATGCTATTATACCCATTTAGGAGTATGCTTCTCACTGTTAGTGGAAGTGACAACTTGAGAAGAAAACAGAGGCGCACGGGAGACGACTGGGGCGGCGTCGCCACCTCCATCGCCGACTCGGGTTGGCGAACCCGTGTTTCCTGCTTCGGATAACTGTTGTCGCACAACGATGTCAATACTATTATTCAATTTACTTGACATTTCGACCCTGCCAGATTCGAGCTGTCTGCAGCAAGAAGGCTTCCATGCGGCGGGGTTATTATATGTTGATTGTAAGCTTATTCTTTGGATAAAACTTTGATTTTACGAGGTGATAATGTGATTGCTTTAGAGGAAATCAAAAACTACCAACTCGAAGATGATGACACTCCGGGTGGTGGAACATCGACGCTCGGTGAAACGGTCGGAGAGTTTCTTGATTCTATTGGGGAGATTCGCGGTGTTTTAATGGACGGATTTGTGAATTTGGACAGATTAAACGCGATTTTAAGACAATGCGGAATCAAGCCGCTTCGTATTTAATACAGAGATGGTATTCCTCTTTAAGAAGCCGTCTGTAATCCGTTGTCAGACAACGGGTTTTTGAAAACTCTACAACCAATGTGGTTGTAAAATGATGTTTTGGGAGTAAGTAATGGAAATTAAGCTTGTATGCCCAATTTGCCTTTGTGGTGAATTTGAAACCCCTTCATCCAACAACGGAGCCGCGATTTGTTGTCATTGTAAAACAACACATGATATTAAAAATTTAATACTATTTGGAAACTTTTATGTATATCAGTTTGTTAATGATGATTGGGGCGGAGTGCCATTTTATGTTGGAAAGGGTAGCGGCGAAAGATATAAAACTATAAACACAAGACGAAGCAAACACATACAGAGTATTTGCAACAAATGGAAGTGGCATTCGGAAATCATTAAATACTGCGAGACAGAATTACAGGCATTTGAGCTCGAAAAGGAATTAAAAGAGTCATACATACAAGAGGGATATCCGCTTATTGATGGCGAGTTAGAACAACACGCATTTGCTCAGAGGCGCGGATTAGAGAGAGCTAAGCTTATGGGTGTGTCCTTTGGTAGACCTAAGGTACAAAAGCCAAGCAACTGGGATACTGTTATCGAACAGTGGCGCAACGGGCAAATAACAGCGAAGAAAGCTATGGATATGACGGGTACAAAACGTACAACTTTTTACAAATTTGCTAACGGCGGCGAATGGTAACTAAAAATACGGAGGTATATGAGATGGCATATATTTGTACGAAACCGAAGGGCTCTTGCGCGTCGTGCCAGTATTACCAATATGACGTGGATTACGGAGCTAAAGTTTGCAATGAACATTTATACCGCAAGTACGAGAACATTGAACCGGGTGCAGACGCGGTGTTTCTTGCCGGGAAAGTCCACGGTGACGAAGATGTTGTTTATATAATTTATGCGAACGAAAGTGCTAACGATGGTAATGGTTCATTTGAAATAGAAATTGTTGATGCAGAAAGAATCCTTAAACTATATGAAGAAGTTGGCGGGAATGCAGAACAATTCTTTGACCTGCTCCCCGACTGGTTCCAGGGTGAGTGGTATTACTGTGACAACAAGCCCGGTAACGAAGAATCATTCAACGGGTACGTAAATGAATACTTCAATGCCGACTTCATTTATGGAAGAGACGGCGGTCAGGAAGAGGAGCTTGAGTTTCTCTATAACTGGGCGTATGACGTGATTATGAGGAGGGCAATCCGATGAGTATGAGAGAATACGGCGTAAACGATTACGGGTTACTTCTTACAGATGATACGATGAAGCTTCTCGCCTCAAAGATTTGTGAGGATTTCTCCGAAGCGGAATACGCAGAAGATAAATACAGTTTCAACGAGGCTGTTGAGGAGAAAATCGGCTCGGAATATATAAGCGAGTTCAGCGGTGATGCCGTGCAGATTAGAGATGACGGAACCGACGACTGGTTTTCTCCCGGTAATCCCGGAAATTACGAAGCTTTCTCCGTCGATACGATTTATTATATCCCGTTTGACCGGTATCCAAACCTGTTTGGTGCTGCGTATGAAAATATGAGCGAAATCGTTAACGAAATGAAACGAAAGGTTGGCGAATATCTGCCGCATGATTTCGCTTACAGAGACGCCATTCGCCATATAGTCGGTACTTATTATGGATAAGCGGAGGTAGTAGTTATGCATATTTTACATAAGATTCTTGTTAAGATTAACGACAAATATATACCAGAGCCGTCAGAAGACAGAGATGAATTTCTTGACGATATAAGAAGACGCGCAGAAGAACTGACGGACGATTATTATGAGCAGGCTTTTGACTGGAGAGAAACGGAAACCGCTGGTCGTTGGGAAGACGAGTATCCAGTGAATGTAATCCTCTCCAAAGACGATATTGATAGATTTATCGAAGAGTTAAATGGATGTATCGCATCACAACGGCGTGAGATAGATTACCATCTGGAAAATATTTGTAAAACCTCATCTGATATTAGGGAGCTCGTAAAAATTGACAAAGAAAATCCTGGAACTACTCCTAATTGGGATTTGAGGTGCCTGTCAGAATTGATGTATGGAGTATATAATTGCGACTCTGCGTTTTTCAACACAGAAGAATACAGCGCTAAAATTACAAGATACACGATAGATGAAGTGAAGCGCACACCAGATAAGTGGGCTCTGGTGATGTTCGATTGTCATTACTAATAACACACAAAGTTTTTCGCATCGTCAGCTCTTCTTGTAACGGAAGCGAGACTGAATAAATCTGGAGGTCGGGCGAATGATGAAGCAAAAGAAATCGCCGAAGAGCGATTTTCAGACATCGACGACAGAGAATTAGTCGCCAATATTGCAGACATCAGCGTTGATGACTGTTGGGAAGTAAAATATTGATTGAATAAAAACAATTTTTGATGTGATGCGGTGGCGGAATAGGTAGACGCAAATACAAATCTACGAGGATGTCCACAGTTAACGGTTGGCGGTCATGCGAGGGTTGAGACTACGTGCCGAAAAAGCGGAGCCACTTGGAGAAGATATACTCAAATCGTAGAGAAAAAGACCGTATGCAAGGTGCAAATCCTTGCCCGCATTACAATAAAACAACTTTTTTACAAGGAGAATGTATAATGCAATACGTTGTTAGAATGCGAATTTCTGCGGGTTATACGCAAATCGTTGAGGCAGAAAATGAAGAAGAGGCAAAAGAAATCGCATGGGATATCGGTGATTTCGGAGACGCGCATGATGTTGACGGCGAGTTTGTCTCTTGTGAGCCTTTTGAGGAGTAAAACCAATATTTGATGAGGTGATAAAGAATGACTGTAAAGGAATTTATCAACATTCTTCTTGATTTACCGATGGCTTCTCGTGTCAAATTTTCTATCGACGATGATGATAGGGGGATAGTAATAAAATCTTCAGGAGACACTGACGTTCAGGCTTCAGACCCATATGATGGATGGGGCGGTTTTTCAGATGAAGTGACAATTTATATTACTGGATGTTATGAGGATTCAGAAGATGATAGTTTGAAATAGTCAATAAAAACCAATATTCGAAGAGGTGATTAATTGAAGATACTCAATAAGAAACAGTTAACAGAACTGATGGACAAATATCCCAAAGGAGGTATTGTGTTTGATACCCCTGACATTTTGAACTCTCAGTTGATGGTTACTGATGGTGACTTTGGAGCAAGAGAAGTTATTCCATATCACGGTAAGGTATATGATTTTGACTGGAATATCGGCGAGTACGGAGACGGTGATTTATTTGCGGTTTATGATAACAATGATGTACTACAGATGATACAGACGCTTGTTTCCGGTCTACAAATAGAGCTCGAAGCGGAGTAGGTATAAGACTGTGAATGCAAAAGAAGCTATTGAGCAATTAAAATGGTGGTGAGATTATATTGAACGTATTTGTCGTGTTAGAAATATGCGATTATGAATATGGATGCCGCAGAATTAGAGATATATTTTCTAAGTCTGATGATGCTTTAAAATATATTGAAGCTCTGGGTAATCATACCGTTGAGTTTTGGAACGGGAGCAAAGAAAACAAATATATAATTGAGTCATATCCCGTTCACAACGAAGAAAGCGATTTTTGATGAGGTAAGTAATATGAGAGAAATACTTTTCAGAGGGAAACCTCTTATAAATCCCAAATTAGATTTCGTTTATGGCTCGCTGTCTATCTTTAAGGATTGTTATTCGATTAAAGAAAACAAGGAGTTCGCCATTCCTACTCCTATCAATTCCGAAACTCTCGGTCAGTTTACAGGTCTCTATGATAAGAACGGCAAGAAGATTTTTGAGGGTGACATTGTTAAATTGCCGCTAAGCGAAAAGAATTGTAAAGTAACCTTTAAGTCGGGTTGTTTTGTTGCAGAATATGGCTCCTATGGACTCGCAGTAAATAATTCTCTTTATGGTGGAAATCTTGAAGTCATCGGCAATATCTATGATAATCCTGAAGAATATAAAACCGAAGATTGATGAGGTGACGGTGTGAAAATTGGATATATAGTTCGCTATAACTTAGAAGCAAATCCACATTTAACCGAACGCTTCAAGTTCCGCGAGGCGTCTTTTACCAGAAAAACAAATTCGCGTGGCGACAAAGTTTATTCAAAGATGCTTTGTTTACCAGTGGACTATCAAGACATAGTAGATAACGCAAGGATGATGAAAGAAAATGACGACATTATCCTCGTTAGTGAGCCGTTCTTATTAGACGATGAACTTCGTGATAAGGCTATGAGGTGGGTTGCTTGGGCGAATAAAGCAGACCCGAGCGAATACGACCCATTCGCAGAATAAACTAAATTTAGAGAGGTGGAATGAGATGCCGAGAATGGTTGATGCGGACAAATTACATTATAAAAAAGTTTGGATTACAAGTGTAGATAAAGAAGGCGTTTCTCATACATCACCTGATATTGTTGTGTTTGCCAGAGAAATTGATAAGAAATCAACCAAGATAGAGTCTGCGACATATAAGGATAGCTGCTGCACAAACTGTGGAGCATTTATCCCAACGGACAGTTATCGCGACGCAATATTCGAGTCAGATATTAACTTCTGTTATTCTTGCGGTGCTCCAATAAATAAATCTGAGGTGTAAACGATATGACGATTAAAGAATACAACGAGTGGTACAACAAGTTAAACCACGCGAAGAGTTTCGTTTACTGCATTGACCACGCACTGCAAAAGAGCGATGAAAATACCAAGATGCAGTTCAAGGTTATCGGGTGGTCGGAAGAACTCAAAGAGTTCTTAGATAAAGCCATAGAGTGTTACGCCGAAGAAGTACGCAGCCGAGTTGAGATACCAACTCATACCCCTAAAAAGAAAAGAATGTATTATCGTAAATCCCCTGTTTGTGGTGGGCGCAAAGATGACGACAAATAAAAATAAAACCAGACTTTGATAAAGGATGTGATGAGATGACTACGGCAGAATGGAAAAGTGTCAACGAGCAGTTTGTTACGTTGTTACACAAGAAAGACAGAAGTGAACTTGAAGAGTTACGGTATCAGTACCTCGACAAGATTATCACTTATGTATCGCTCATCCATCAGGCAAAAGAGATGGGAAATAGGAACCCTCAAGGCAATTTTCTTATTCAAAACGCAAAGGCTCGAATGGAAGAAGCCGAGAGAAAACTTAGAGAATTTATTGGTTCTCAGAAGGTGAGTGATTAAGATGAAATTACATCCGATAAAAGTTGGAACTCATCATTTTGATGAGCGCCCGGTTACGGCGACAGACCCCTGCTACGACGCGGATACGTGGTGCGTTGTTAGAAACATAAACATTAAGCCCGGCGATTATGAGTGTGTCGCTTGGAAGGGTCGTGAGTATTACAAAGATTTTGACGGTAAAAGAAGAAGCTGCCAGCGCGTATTTGTGTGCGGAATCTATCTCGACGGCAATATTCCTTCTGAGGATTGCGGCGAAAAGATTGGCGAACTCGGAGTGGATGCTGGTCTTGCAGGATTCTTTCAGGACAAACCCGATTATAATGACGATGCTTGGTTTGAATTGTGTGACAAGGTTCACAACCACGACTATCTCATTCTTGACGAGGGTTTCTTTACGTCATCCGGCTACGGTGATGGATGCTATCCCGTGTACGCTTATAAGAATGATGAGGGCGAGATAGTTGCTCTCGAAATCCGCTTTGAGTGGGTTCTTGAGGAGGAAGAATAATGAGAGATTCAAACAGAATCCCTGCGTTTTTAGAAAAACTCCAGAGGTATTGGATAAGCTACTTTCCAGAC
>Ga0310690_10004161_pt1 | contig 20880 bp, 14 predicted proteins | sample AusTroGonzalo_MG_2_FD_207661 | JGI IMG/M metagenome (GOLD analysis project Ga0310690, IMG submission 207661) | Bovine rumen microbial communities from tropical cattle in Woodstock, Queensland, Australia - Gonzalo_04 (v2) (version 2) | ecosystem: Host-associated > Mammals > Digestive system >...
TTCAACTATCTTTTGTATTTTTGCCGCGTAAAAATCGTTAAATGGAGACTTTGACCCTGTTTGAACTGAACAGCCGCGTGCACGAAGCCATCGAAGTGGGGCTGCCTGACGAGTATTGGGTGCATGCCGAGATGAGCAGCGTCCACGTAAATGCCGCGGGGCATTGCTACATCGAACTGGTGCAAAAACAGGATTCCTCTCTTTTTAACGAAATAGGGGGCGGCATGATTGCGAAGGCGCGTGCCACTATCTGGGCTGCACGGTTCCGCATGCTACGTCCCTACTTCGAACAGACTACAGGACAGGCCTTTGCCGCAGGAATTAGCGTACAGTTGTTAGTGACAGTGGAGTTTCACGAGCTCTACGGCCTCTCCTACGTGGTGGAAGACATCGACCCCACCTATACGTTGGGCGATATGGCGCGGCGAAGACGCGAAATCCTCATGCGGCTGGAGGAGGAGGGCACCATCGACCTCAACAAGGAACTGCCGATGCCCTTGCTGACGCAGCGCGTGGCAATCATCTCGTCTGAGACGGCTGCGGGCTACGGCGATTTCTGTCATCAGCTGGCCTCTAATGCGTGGGGATTTGTGTTCCGCACGAAGTTGTTCCCCGCTGTCATGCAGGGCGATGCGGTAGAGCCCACCGTCATTGCCGCTCTCGATGCCATTGCAGCAGAGCAGGAGCTGTGGGATGTGGTGGTTATCATCCGTGGAGGCGGTGCAGCCAGCGACCTCGTCGGCTTCGACACCTACGAGCTGGCAGCAAACTGCGCCCAGTTCCCGCTGCCCATCATCACTGGCATCGGCCATGAACGCGACTCCACCGTGCTCGATGCCGTTGTTAACACCAGCGTCAAAACTCCCACGGCTGCTGCCGAGTTTCTCATCGCCCAGATGGTGGCAGCAGCCGAACGGCTTGAACAACTGACGGAAGCCCTTGTCTCGGGCATCACAGCCCGAATCAATGTCGAACGCCAGCGTCTGCAAACGCTTACGCTGCGTCTGCCCGCTGCCTATGCCCTCCGAAAAGCTACCGAGACACACGCCCTTACCCTGCGCGAGGAACGGCTGCGTACAGGCATTAACAGCCTGCTTACGGCTCGGCGCCATCGGCTTGAAATAGTCGAAAAAGTCCTCGCAGGTGCCTCGCCCGAGGTCATCCTGCGTCGCGGCTATACCATCACCTACGATGCCGACGGTCACGCTGTCCGCAGCGCTGCCGGCCTTCATGAGGGCGACACCCTCGTCACCCGCTTTGCCGACGGCAAAACCCATTCACAAGTTATTTCACATTCTTAATTCCTCATTCCTAATTCATTCATTTTCCAAATGACTTACGAACAAGCCATCCTGCAACTTGACGACATCGTCCGCCAGATTGAAACCGGCGAACTCGGTATCGACCAACTCACAGCTCAACTAAAGCGCGCCCAGGAGCTCATCACGTTCTGCCGCAACACGCTCTACAAAACCGACGAAGAAATCCAACAACTGCTCCAAGATGAAAAGAAATAAACAGCTTTGCACTACGCTCGTAGCCCTCTTTCTGACAGCTTTCTCGGCTTCGGCTGAGGATGTCGGGCTTCCCAACCCCGTTATCCCTGGCTTCCATCCCGATCCCTCTGTTTGCCGCGTGGGCAACGACTACTACCTGGTCAACTCGTCCTTCCAGTACTTCCCCGGCGTGCCGCTCTATCACTCCACCGACCTCATTCATTGGGAACAGATAGCCAACATCCTCACCCGTCCCTCGCAGCTCGCCCTCGATGGAGCCACCTCGTGGACGGGCATCTTTGCTCCCACGCTGCGCTACCACGACGGCACCTTCTACCTCATCACTACCAACGTGGGCGGAAAAGGCAACTTCATCGTCTCAGCCACCGACCCCTACGGCCCCTGGAGCGAGCCGCGCTGGCTGAAGCAAGGGGGCATCGACCCCTCGCTCTACTGGGAGGACGGACGCTGCTACATGGTGAGCAATCCCGACGATGGCATCTGGCTTTGCCAAATCAACCCCGACAGCGGCGAACAACTCACAAAGAGCGTTCTTCTTTGGACGGGCATGGGCGGACGCTACCCCGAAGGCCCGCATCTCTATAAAAAGGATGGCTACTACTACCTGCTCATCTCCGAGGGCGGCACCGAGCTGGCTCACTCCCTCACCATCGCCCGCAGCCGAAGCATCGAAGGACCCTATGAGCCCAACCCCGACAACCCCATCCTCACCAACTGCTGCCAGCGGGGGCAGACGCTTCAGGTGCAGGGCACAGGACACGGCGACCTGGTGCAGGCCGTCGATGGCTCATGGTGGATAACCTTCCTGGCTTACCGTAACTTCGGCGGCGCCTATCATCACCTGGGCCGCGAGACCTTCATCGCCCCGGTGGAATGGCCCGAGGGCGGCTGGCCCGTCGTGAATGGCGGAGCCCCTGCCGATACGGCTCATGTCGCTCCCTCGCAGCGCCTCTTCACCCAGCCCTTCACCCATCCTGCTTGGGTACATCTCCAGAACCCCATCCCTGCCAACTACGAGTTCCTCCCCGATGGCACGCTGCGCCTGCATGCTGGACGTCCGCTCATTGAGAACAAACAGCCCACCTTCATAGGCTGCCGTCAGGAAGCGGCTGTCATCGTGGCTGAGGTGGATGTCACGCTCACCGAAAGCGTCAGCCGCGACGAGGCGGGAATCTCTGTCTATCAGATCTACGACGGCTACCAGAACTTCTGCGTCAGCCGTTTCGGCAAGGGGTATTCGGTGAAGCTCGATGCCCGTCTCAAATCCATGCAGGACACGCAGATGCGCATGCTCCGCTCCAACCACGCCCGTCTGCGCGTCACCTCCGACGGCAGCACCTACACCTATCAGTTCTCCGAGGACGAGGGAAAGACGTGGCAGACCGTCGGCAGCCATGCCTGCACCCTCGTCAGCACCGAGGTGGCAGGCGGCTTCACAGGCGTTGTCATCGGCCTCTACGCCTCCGGCAACCCCAACAGTTTTGCTGACTTCAAGGTTATCTTACCGTAATGTGCAGGCAGGCCTGCTTGCGCTCGTACTTCACGTAGCAGCGCTTCTGCTGTTGCAGGTCATAGACGCATATCATCAGCAGTTCCCGTAGCTTCTCGTCCGTGGCGACGTGCTCCTCTGGCTTGTCGAAGCGCGTGTAGGTGATATCGACGGTGGTGCCGTAGCAATGGCACGAGTTCTCCGTGGCGTTGACGTTATGCTGCGACAGCCGTTTGACGTCGTCCCTCGTACGTGTGACGCTGGTGACGATGATGCGATGATGGCGGTTGTAGCCCCTGCGGTAGAGCGAGTCCTGGAACGCCCGCCCGATGTCGTCCACCAGCGTGGCCGCCTTGGGAACCAGCCACGGCACGCTGTGCGTCAGCTCGTCCACCACGTAGTGCTCGTTCGTCGCGATGTGCACCATACCCCGCTTGTTCACCTGCTGGCCCGTTGCCTTGTCCGTCTCGATACCCTCTTCGACGCTCTCGCGGGTAAGGCCATCGCGGATGCCGTTCTTCATAGCCGCCTGCAGCTGCGTCTCCTGCAAGTCGCTGAACAGCGTAGGCCAGCTACGTGTTGGCTCACGATGGTCGTGATAGTTCTCGTTCCACGCGTCCTTATCCGTCTTCCGTCCACTCTCTTTGCCGCTACCGCCGCGAAACACCTGCACGGCACAAATTATCAGCCCTACGACAATCAATGCCACAACGACCAAGTGCAGAATGGCCTTCAGCTGTTGACCTTCGGTCTTCCTCCTCCTTGCATGGCATAGCTCAAACAAGTTTGACTCTGCTCTTGCTTCGTTCGTCGGTTCTTTTTTCATATTCTCAGAATCTCTTTTTTGCAGGATTTCTCAAAATTGCCGCGAAGATACGGAAAAAAACCGAAATGGAACGTTTTTGGAACGCAAATTATTAGGTTGCCGCTGAAGAAATGCATTATCTTTGCAGCGAAAACAAACGTACGACCATGAAACGAATCCTCCTTTTCGGCTTCTGCTTCGCCCTGCTGACCGTACAAATCGCAGCAGCTCGTGGGTCACGGACAAGTACGCAGCAGGGAATAAAAGAAAGCCTGCAGCGTGCCGAAGCCCTGCTAGATTCAGACCCTTCTGCCGCTCGCGCCGTGCTGGATAGTATAGACCCACCCCCAGCCCCTCCCGTGAGGGAGGGGAGGCTCTCCCCCTTACGGGGGAGCGGGAAGGGGGTCCTTGCCCTCTACGCCCTCCTGCGCACGCAGGCAGAATACAAATGTTACATCACGCCCGAGACGGACTCGCTCATCCGTATCGCTACCGACTACTACGGCACTCCGCGCCGCAAGAACTACCATGCCGCCCTCGCCTGGTACACGCTGGGCTGCGTCTATAGCGACTGGCACGACGATGCCGCTGCCGTCGAAGCCTACCTCACAGCCAAGCCCCTCTTCCCCGACACGCTCAATCGTTACTACATCCTCTGCAACCAGAACCTCGGCATACACTATCTGGGTCGACGCATGTACCGTCAGTCGTTGGCTGCGCTGACAGCCTGCCGGGATGGCGCCGAGCGCATCGGTGACTCGGCTACTGTAGCCTTTGCCGACTATCACGCGGCTCTGGGTCATCTCTATCGGCAGGAATACACGCAGGCACAAGCGTTGCTCGAGCGGGTACAAGCCAATCCGAAAGCCACGGCCCTTGCGCAGAACACCGTCTGGCTGCAGCTGGCAAAGATTGCCCTTTATCAACATAAGGATTGCACGCGTGCGCGCTACTACCTCCATCTGAACGAGGCAGGCGAGCCCGACAGCACCACCCTCGGCGCCAACTACAGCCTGCGGGGCGACATCTGCTGCGAGCTCCAGCAGCCCGACTCGGCCTATTATTGGTATCGCCGCTCACTTGCCTGCCAGAGCGAGCTGTTTACCGAGTGTTGGAACTACCACCAGCTGGCTGAGCTGGCTCCGCGCCTCGGGCTGACCGACTCCGTCCCTGCCTATGTCCGTCGCTACACACTCCTTGCCGACTCTGTCCGCTATGTCGAACGGCAGAGCGAGGTGAGCGAGGCTTACAGCCGTCAGCAGGTCGAGGAGAGCCGTCGTGCCCTCACCCGCCATAACGTCCGCATCCTGCTCATCGTCATCGCCCTTGCCCTGTTCTCGGCCCTGCTGGCAGGCATCGCCTTCCTGCTGCGCGACCGTCGGCGCAAGACGCAGTACCTCCGCTTGCAGGAGGAGTTGCAGCAGAACCGCCGCGAGTCGCTCAATATCCCCGAGGAAGACCAGGCCGAGCTGCGCCGCCGCAAGCTCGACATCTGCTGCCGCATGTTCCGCCGCACCTCCTCGGCGCGCCTGCTGCTTGGACGTACCTGGGCGGCAAACACCGCGCCCTCCTTTTCGGCAGCCGAGCGCACGCAGATACTCTCCGACATCACCACCTCGTTCATCGACATCATGCTCGACGTGAAGAACGAAGTGCCGCAAATCTCCGAACAGGAGCTGCTGCTCTGTGCCTTCAGCGCCCTTCGCAGCCCCTCGCAGGCCGTAGCCGACTGCCTTATCCTTTCCCCCACCACCCTGCGCACCCGCAAGTTCCGACTGAAGGAGAAACTGCCCGCAGAGCTCTTTGAACTCTTCTTCGAAGAAACCCCATCGAATAATTAACTCCTTAAAACAATAGCAATATGAAAAAGATTAATTTACTCCTGATTCTAAGTCTGCAAGGCTTGTTCCTTATGGCCGAAGATAAGCCATTTGTGTACGAAGGACGTACATGGGAGGTGGCAAGAGTCAATTACTCCGAGTTATGGGGCCATCCGTTACAATGGAAATACACCTATGACACCTATTTTTTTGAAGGTGATACGGTGATTGGTGGGCATCGATGCTTGAACATGTACTTGAATGACGGTAAAAATAAGATCTTCGTAGGATCCTTTTACGAAGAAGAGAAAAGGGTTTATTGGTTAATGGAAGGAACTACGGAAGGCCATCTGTTATATGATTTTTCTTTGGAAAAGAATAGCGTTCTTCATATAGGGGGGACATTTGCTGCGAATTACAAAGTTTTGGATGTTCGCTACGATTCTATTTATGGTTATTATGGCCGCGTCCAATATTTGATAAATGACGACGAGATGATTGTGGACTACATAGATTACAGAATACTTGAGGGTATCGGCAGTTTACAGGGGCCAGTAGGCATTGCATATTGGGAAACCGCCGATGGTCGTCCAGACTATCTTGTAAAATGCACAGTAGACGACGATGTCGTGTTTACCCGTGACATCACTCCGAAGGTCGAGGACTACCTGCAAGAGGTTCCTTACCTTTTTGAGGGTGATGGAAACCTCTATGACGACCAGGAAATATGGCTTCTTATTAATTGGAGCAATATGCCTTTCGCCCCTAAAAATACGTCCTATTCCACTTTCACACAGCAGGTGGACAGTATTGTGGGAAACAAGGTATATGCAAGCCATCACTTCGACTCGCAAACTGATTTCACGAACGCCTTAATGTACGATTACGGCAAGTATCTAAATATAGGGAAACTTCTTGTTGGGGAATACATCTTGGTTCTCTCAGCCGTTGACGAACAGGGTGAGATTTCCCTGATTCCTTACGAAATCCCGTTTACTGTAATAAGTAATACGGAGAATAAAAATAACGGCTTCATACATTTATATGGGGAAAAACATTTCCGCGATGATCAACAGGCTAAGAAATTCAAGGCATGGCATGATAAAAGTGAGGAAAGCCGTCTCCATATACAAGGCTTTATATACTTTGATAGCCAAATGGAACATTATTGTGCTTATTCTGTTCAAGGCGACACCATCTTCCTGACGGCCAAGCAAACGGGAGCATGTAGCACGGATAAAGGATTTTTCCAATTTGATTTCATTTTGGATGGTTTCAATGAAGAACGATGCGTTCTTATCGTAAAAGACGAATCTGGTACGAGTACATATACGTTTAAGGCCGTGAACATTAACCTGAATGAACAGTATATTGCCGATGTCCTCACGCCCGAAGTACAGGCTAACGTTACCGAAATAATTCTTTCTGGAAACATGACACCTACGGACTATACTTTTGTTAATGCTTGCCCGAAGCTTATTACATTGGATATGACCGACGTCATCACCGACAGCATCCCCCAGTTCTGCTTGTCAAAGGCGACATCCCTTGCCGACCTCTACCTCCCTAGAAAGCAGATGGTTTTCAATTTCTATGCGGTGAAGAACGACATTACCAACAGCGTAACTGCCCACATCACGGGGCTTTTTCCTGATTTGGACGTACCTACCACAGGCGACAGGCTTGCTGCTACGGACGTGGTGTTTACCGTAGAAAAGGGTAATAATCGTTACTATGAAACGGAATATGGCTACATCTATTCCGCAAATATGGACACGCTTTATAGATTTGCCCAGAAGAATTTGGATTGGGAAACAAATGTTTATGCTGTGGTGATTCGTCCTAATGCCTTTGCTTGGTTAAAACTGAAAGCAGGTACTAGAATTGAGGTCGGTGTGTATAGTGAACTAAAACAAATATGTTATCAAGCATTCGAAGGAATACGCTTTTTACCTTGGATTCCATACGATCCAGATAACCCCGATGACAATTTAGACTATCACACAAACTATTACGCAGACCTTGTAATACATATACGTACTCAAAGAGGTAAAGAAAAGCCTCAACTTGAAGGCCCCGTAGCATGGAACACCGAAGAATACAGGGCTGTTAATGGATCTCTGGTGTTCTTCATATCTGAAGGAAGTTACAAAGATTATCTTAAAAACTCCTGTCTATGGGCGGGAACAGACATGATGGACATGGATACCTATGATTTGTTTGATCCCAAGCTTAGCGATACTAACCCACGCTATGACAAAGAAGGTAACCTGCTTCATTACGTCAAACCTCACATCGTCTCCTCCGAATGGCATGCCAGCACGCTGAACACAGAAAACGTCACCTTTGACTTTGCGTCTGTAGACGGCTCGTCCGTTTCTACCGAAATGGATGTGGAGTACGGGGCATACTACACCTTTGTCTATTCGTGGACTATGATTGAGCGCGACTATCCCAACCCCCTTTACCCCTATTTCCATGAACAGGAATACCGCGACACCATCTTAAGCCCCATTCCCGAGGGTGATGACCTGACCTACGAATTTGAGATTTACGACGATGAAGGCAATCTCCTCTATTCCAACAAACGGAGAGGCAACAAGGGTAGCACGGAACACCTGAGCGGAACTCTGACTAACGTGCCGCAGAGCCAGCAAGGCGACCTGAAAAGCCGCACTACAGGTATGCGCTTCGGCGAATCACCTTGGAAGAGCCAGCGCGTCAACTTCGGCGTCACAGGTATCCGTCCGCTTGCCGCCCCAGCAAGCAACACCCTCTACAACCTGCAAGGCCTTCCCGCCAGCGAAACAAGGAAGGGAATCCTCATCAAGAACGGGAAGAAAGTGCTGGTGAAGTAACGCAGAAACTAAAATACGAGATAAACTTTTTTTCAATCGCTTTTAATACGATACGATGCATCTTTTTTTAGCTCCGTTGCTCGTGATGAGTAGCGGAGCTTCGTTTGTTTTGCAAGCCCAAGCATCTATTTATAAACACGGGCCGTGTTTATATAAACAGGGGCCGCGTTTATATAAACAGGGGCGCTGTTTATAAACATCGCACTACGTGCAGAAAACGACATCAAACATCGGAACACTTTCCATAAAAACAATAAAATTGCTACATTGCTACACCAATGGGCTTATTCAGCTGGTACATAAACCTTTGTGGGTGTAGGAGAGCGATTTTTCCTACACTTTCCTACACCTTCCTACACCAAAAACGGGTATTTTGTGGTTGTAGCTATAGTTAGTAGAGAACGGTGGGGCGGGTGGAGCGGATGCTCATAGAGGGGAACCAGATGTCGTCAGCCGTCAGGCCACATTGCTCGATGGCGTCGAGGCAGTATTCGAGCCGTCCGAAATTGGCATCGACGTTGTTTGTGCCGAAGGTGAAGTGCAGTCCGCGCTCCTTCGCCATGCGGATAATCTTCATGCTGGGGATGCAGTAGCGGGGATTGATTTCGAGGGCGATGTGGTAGCGCTCCAGCACGTCCAACACGCGATTGATGCGCTCGTCAGTCCAGAGTTCGTCGTAGCGGGATTGCATGTCGTCGGGCAGGTAGGTGGGGTTGGCGTAGATGTCGGCAGGCTCGTTGGTGAGGATTTTCACGGTCTGATCGACTATGACGTCCATGTACTCCTCGTCGGTAAGGCCGTCGCGGATGACCTCCTCGGGGTGATAGAGGCGGGTGATGCGTCCGGCTTGATCGCGGATGGTCATAGCGTCGGTGAAGAGGTAGTCGAAGATGCTGAGAGCTTCGCGGGAGAAGGTAGAGGTCCAGCGCCTTCCCTCGCCCTGCACGCCGCAGAGGAAGGGAAGCGACTTCACCTCGTCGTAGTAGGCATAGACCTCGTCGTCGTTAGCCAGCATGCGTCCCACGCCGCCCTCGCCCGCATTGGGGGCTACGCCGTAGTTGATGCCGTAAGCCATTGACATGCGGGCTGCCTGCTCCTTGGTGAGTCCGCCCTTCAGGTGGACGTGGTAGTCGATGACGGGGAAGAACTGCTGCTGGAGGCGGATGATACGGTCGTTCTGCTCGTCTTGTGCAGGAACGTCCGAGACCATATCGTCGGACCAAGGCGTCACCTCCACATTACGGAAGCGGATAGTGCCGCTGGAGGTCTGGAAGGCGATTTTCCCCTCACTCAGCACCCGTTTGGCAAAGGCAGGGATGCGGTAGGGGGCATCGGGCTCGGTATAGCAAACGAGGGCATTTTCCGTTGCGATGGTGATGTTTTTGCCTACGACGTTGACGGTAAACCAAAACCAAGTGGTGTCAGTTGCCAGCGAACGGTAGAGGTTACGGACGCTGGAGAGCGAGCCCGTCTTGAGCGTACCGTCGATGGGGCCGTTGTGGAGGACAACCTCGTAGCCGCTCTCTCCCTTGGCGTCGGTGTGGAAGAGGATGGAGCCGGTAGCATCGGGGGAGAGGAAGGCTTCGCCCGTGAGGGAGAAGTTACGGTAATTGCCGCGAAGGGTGATGGAACGACCTTCACGCACGGTGAAGTCGTGCGACGTACAGCTGCAAACCAGCACAGTCAGGAGAAAAACCAGATAACTAAAGCGTTTCATACTCAAACTATTTTTTAAAATCTTTATTCTTTCTTCTAAACCAAGACTCTCATTTTCTGCCAAAGTCGGCCGGGATTTCGCCCCAGTTATCGGTGTCCCATTTGTAGAGGGGCGGACGGGTGGACACGGGGTTGTCGGCCAGCCACTTCTCGGCACGGGCGATGAGGGCGAAGAGGGGGCGAGTCTGTTCATCGACAGCAAGGCGCGTCTTGCACACACCTTCGTTGACCCACTTGATGGCGTTGCGCGAGTCGCTATACACCACCATCTGCCAGCCTTCACGACGGATGAGCGCCATAGCGTGGACGATAGCCAGAAACTCGCCGATGTTGTTCGTGCCAAACACGGGACCGAAGCGGAACATCTCTTGTCCGTTAGGAATATAGACGCCTCGATACTCCATAGGGCCCGGGTTGCCGCTGCATGCCGCATCGGCAGCAAGGGCGGAGGAGTTGAGCACGGCCTCGGGGGCGTGGCACTTGTTGACCTGTTGACCTGTTGACCTGTTGACTTTTTTAATATAGTCGTAGGGCGAGGAGGCATAGGCGCGCTCAGCCTCAGCACGGGTGTCGAAGGATTTGTATTTTGCCCCTTCAACCCCTTTCACCTGCCGCTCACATGCCTTCCACGAAGTGAAGATTCCTGTCTCCAACCCGTTCCAGACGACGTAAAACTTCTGCTTGCCCATTGACTTCGTCTTATCTTGTCACGACTCGGCTAATCAAACAAATTTGTTGGCTCTCGCGGCTCCTTGATTTTACATTCTCTCGGGAACTTCGATGCCCAGCAGGCTCATGCCGGTGCGGACGACCTTGGCGACGTTGGCAGCAAGGACGACGCGGAACGTCTTCGCCTCGGGCGACTCGGCGCTGAGGATGCTGTAGTCGTGATAGAACTGGTTGAAGGCCTTGACGAGCTCATAGACGTTGTTGGCAATGGTGGAGGGGCTGTAGTCGGCGCCTGCCTGACGGACCACAGCGGGAAAGTCAGCAAGCAGCTGAATGAGGTCCTGCTCCTTCTCCGTGGGCTCGTAGGCAATCCCCTCAGGCAGCGAGCAGGGGACGCCCTCCGCCTCGGCCTTGCGCAGGATGGAACGGATGCGGGCATAAGTGTACTGGATGAAGGGGCCCGTGTTGCCATTGAAGTCGATGCTCTCCTTGGGGTTGAAAAGCATGTTCTTACGGGCATCGACTTTGAGGATAAAGTACTTGAGCGCTCCCAAACCGACGATGCGGGCAATCTCTTCGGACTCTGCCTCGCTGAGACCGTCCTGCTTGCCCAGCTCACGGGAGATGTCGCGGGCGGTACTGATCATCTGCTCAATGAGGTCGTCGGCATCGACGACGGTTCCCTCACGGCTCTTCATCTTACCCTCGGGCAGTTCGACCATGCCGTAGGAGAAGTGTACGAGGTCCTTACCCCACTCGAAGCCGAGTTTGTCAAGGAGGATGGAGAGCACCTGGAAGTGGTAGTTCTGCTCGTTGCCGACGACGTAGATCATCTTGTTGATGGGATAGTCGCGGAAACGGAGCTTGGCGGTACCGATGTCCTGCGTCATATAGACGCTGGTGCCGTCCTTGCGGAGAAGGAGCTTCTCGTCAAGTCCTTCAGGACGAAGGTCGGCCCACACGGAGCCGTCCTCGCGCTGGTAGAAGATGCCCTTGTCCAATCCCTCGAGCACCTTCTCCTTGCCTTCGAGGTAGGTCTGCGATTCGTAATAAATCTTGTCGAAGCTGACGCCCATCTTTCGGTAAGTTTCATCGAAGCCGGCATAGACCCAGCCGTTCATTTTCTCCCAAAGGGCACGAACCTCGGGGTCACCTTGCTCCCACTTGACGAGCATTTCGTGGGCTTCGCGGAGGAGGGGACTCTTAGCTTCAGCAGCAGCTTTGCGGAGCTCAGCCTGACGGTCAGGGTCTGGGTCGGTGATTGCCAGCACCTTGGGGTCGTGCTCCAGAATCTCCTTCACTTCGGCACGGAAGTGTTTGTCAAAGGCTACATAGTAGTCGCCAACGAGGTGGTCGCCCTTCTTGCCAGACGACTCGGGCGTCTCGCCGCCTCCGTACTTCAGCCAGGCCAGCATGGACTTACAGATATGGATGCCTCGGTCGTTGACGATGTTGGTCTTAACAACACGATTGCCACAGGCAGCCACGATGTTCGCCAGCGCATAGCCAAGAAGGTTGTTGCGGACGTGGCCGAGGTGGAGAGGTTTGTTGGTATTGGGCGAGGAGTACTCAATCATCACCAACGGGGAACTCTCCCCTGCCTTGCAGATGCCGTACGTAGCATCGGCGTGGATGTCAGCCAGCAGTTTCGTCCAAAAAGCGGGCGAGATGGTGAGGTTCAGAAAACCTTTGATGGCATTGTAGCGGCTGATCATCGGTTCGTTCTCCTGCAGCCAGGCTCCGATTTCCTGAGCGGTCTGTTCAGGACTCTTATGGGAGGTGCGCAACAAGGGGAACGTGACTAAGGAGAGGTGGCCCTCAAACTCTTTCTTCGTCTTCTGCAACTGAATCAACGAAACGGGCACATCGGCACCGTAGAGCGCCTTCACGGCTTCTACGACACGACTGGATAGGATTTGTTCTATCATGTTATAAATGCTATATTATTATATTTTCTTAAATTGACCGCAAAAGTAGTCATTTCTTGAGAATAATTACGTACTTTTGCCGAGAAATTGAACCGATATGAAGAATTTCCCCCCTGTAGTAAAGAATCTGCTCATCATCAACTGCCTTGTTTTCTTGGCCGAATGGATACTCCCGCAAACGGCGCTGAAATTCCCCCTTGAAGGGTGGATGGCACTCTATTATGCAGGTTCGCCCCTTTTCCGCTTGTGGCAGCTTTTCACCTATATGTTTGCACATGCGGGCATCGACCATTTGTTCTTCAACATGTTTGCGCTGTGGATGTTCGGACGAATCTTGGAGAATGTGTGGGGGTCGAGGCGATTTCTGCTCTACTATCTGGTGTGCGGCTTTGGGGCAGGTCTGACACAGGAACTGCTTCAGTTTGTTGGCGTCATTCCACAGGTGCAGTCCGTCGTGGGTGCTTCCGGCGCTGTGTATGGCCTGTTACTTGCGTTTGGCATGATGTTCCCCAATATGCCTATGTTTATCATCCCCATTCCCGTGCCCATCAAGGCGAAGTGGATGGTTATCGGCTACACGGTGATTGAGTTGCTGGAGGGTATCTTCAGTTTTGGCAACGTGGCGCACTTTGCCCATCTCGGGGGAATGATTTTCGGTTTGATGCTGATACTCTATTGGCGCAACAAGAACAAAAACACGAATGGCTGGAATTACCGATGACCTGAAACGCTTCTTCCGCCGCGGCGGGATAGTGACGCAGCTGATAAGCATCAATGTAGCACTATTTCTGCTGTTTGCCTTGGCGAAAGTGGTGTTGCTGCTGTTCAAGATTGAGGACGGAGGCTGGCTGGACTTCCTCTCGCTACCCGCATCGCTGTCTTTGTTGGCGCAACGGCCCTGGACGCTGTTCACCTATATGTTTATGCATGGGGGCGTCTGGCATCTGCTTTTCAATATGCTGTGGCTGTATTGGTTTGGACAAATGGCGCTGTACTTCTTTTCAGCCAGACATATCAGGGGACTATACGTCATAGGCGGTTTGGCGGGAGGCGTATTGTATGTGATTGCGTACAATGTATTTCCTCTCTTTGCCTCGCAGGTATCCCACTCGTTGTTAGTAGGAGCGTCAGCATCCATTCTAGCTATCGTTGTAGCTACCGCCGTAAAGGAGCCTAATTATCAGCTTCGTCTGATGTTCATCGGAAATATATCCATGAAATGGCTGGCGGCCATCACCGTGCTAATTGATATGCTGTTCATCGCTTCCACTAACGCTGGAGGACACATCGCCCATTTGGGCGGCGCACTTGCCGGATGGGGATTCGTTGCGGCACTCAATAAAGGACACGACATCACCGCGTGGATTAACCGAGTCATTGACTTTGTCGGGGGAATCTTTCGCCCTGCTTCTTACCGCACACGCATAAGGCCAAAGAAGCAAAAAAAGTCCTTTTCATCGGGGAAAAACCGGAAAAAGTCAGCAGAAACTGCCACGAACGACCATGCCGCCGACTACACATATAACCAAACGAAGAAACAGCAGTCTGACGAGATTGACCGCATTCTTGAGAAGATAAAACGGTCGGGCTACAGCGGCCTGTCGGCTGAAGAGAAAAAGAAACTGTTTGACGCCTCGAACCGATGAAAAGGCAGAAAAAGAAGATGAAGTGGTACACAAAGCTGTGGGCTTATCCCCTGCTGTTGCTGAACCTGTTCGCCTGTGCCGTGTTCGTGCTGTGTGCATTCAGCCAGCAGATTCCAGCGGAGAAGCTGCCCATCATCTCCTTGGCGGGAATGGCGTTCCCGATTGCGCTAGGGATTGTTGTGGCCTTCTTGATTTTCTGGTTGTTGTTCTTCAAACGGTTTTGCTGGTTGTCGCTGCTGACGCTACTGATTTGCTGCACACAAATCTACTCGATGTTTCCCCTCAACGTCTCAGACATCCGCGCTCCAAAAGGAGCCATGAAGGTACTGTCGTACAATGTGCTTAGCGTCAGTTCCGACGAGAAGAACCCCATCCTCCAATACCTTGCAAAGAGCAAAGCCGACATCATCTGCCTGCAGGAAGCTAGCGCAGAAGATTTGAAGAAATACGACCAAAAAGCGGAATGGATGAAGGACTATCCCTACCGCACTTATCGTATGCCGCACGGAGGAACCCGCGAAGCACGCGACATCGCCTGCATCTCTAAATACCCCATTCTTTCGCTGAAAAACTACCGTTTCCCCGGTTCGGGCAACTGCTATTCACGCTACACGCTGGATGTGAACGGCGACACCATCACCCTCTTCAACTGTCACTTGCAGAGCTTTGCCCTGGATGAGAATGACAAGAATCTCTATGAGGACATCCTCAATCATCCCAAGGAGAGCCTGCCCACATCGGGCACCAAGGAACTAGTGAAGAAACTGCGCGACGCCAATGCCAAGCGTTCCGTCCAAGCTGACAGCCTCGCCAAACATATCGAGGAGGCGCTGGGGAACGGCCTCACGCCCCGCACCGTCATCGTCTGCGGCGATTTCAACGATACCCCCATCAGTTATTCGCACTACCGCGCTTCGCGCCATCTCAAGGATGCCCATACGCTGAGCGGAAACGGCTTCGGCTTCAGCTATAACCGTAACAAGATGTTTTTCCGCATCGACCACATCCTGGCCTCGCCCAATCTGAAACCTTATCGCTGCAAGGTGGACCGCTCCATCAAGGAATCCGACCACTATCCCATCTTTTCGTACTTCGTTTATCGGAAATAGGCACGGAAAAAGCAGCTTTCCGACGATTTCCGAAGCTTCCGTTTTTTGGAAACGAAGTTTTACTTTTTCCTTTGAAACATTCCGTTTTCTCCGCTTTTCAGCTCTTTTTTGGCTGAAAACAGACAAATTTGCACCCGAAACAGCGATTTTTTCGCTGCAAATGGTTGAATTGGCAAAAAATGTAGTATCTTTGCGCCCCGATTTCAAAAAATAATAAGGAAATATATAAGTAATAATTAAAAATAACAAGTAAAATGCAAAACAAAGGATTTGTAAGGATCATTGCGGTATTGCTCACACTGGTGTGTGTGTTCTACCTTTCCTTCACATTTGTGGCACGCCATCACGAGAAAAAGGCTGCCAACTATGCAGGAGGGGAATCGGCTTATATCGATTCAATCATGAATGAAAAAGTCTATCTGGGTCTTTTCGACTACAAGACTTGCCGCGAGAACGGCATCGGTCTGGGTCTTGACCTGAAAGGCGGTATGAACGTTATTCTGGAAGTCTCCGTGCCCGACGTAGTCGACGCTCTTGCCGACCACAAGCAGGACGAGAAGTTCAAGAGTGCCATGGCTACCGCTACGAAGCAGGCCATCACCAGCAACGACGATTTCATCACCCTGTTCATCAAAGAGTACAAGAGAATCAACCCCGAAGGCTCGCTGGCCGAACTGTTTGCCACCCAGCAGCTGAAGGATAAAATCAATACGAAGAGCTCAGACAAGGATGTCGAGTCCGTGCTTCGCAGCGAAGTCCAGGCCGCTATCGACAACTCGTTCAACGTGCTCCGCACTCGTATCGACCGTTTCGGTGTCGCCCAGCCTAACATTCAGAAACTGGAGGGCGCCATGGGCCGCATCATGATTGAGCTCCCCGGCGTGAAGGAACCCGAGCGCGTCCGTAACCTCCTTCAGGGAAGCGCTAACCTCGAATTTTGGGAGACCTACACGGCTGCTGAAGTCTATCAGTCGCTCGTAGCTGCCGACGCCCGTCTGCGCGACGCGCTGGCTTATGAGAACGGCACCACCGAAACGGCTGAGGCCGACGAGGCTGAAACCCGTGCTGCCGAGGCTACCGAGGCTGCTGAAGAGAAAACCGACGATGACCTCGACCTCTCCACCCTTACCGGTGACGAGAAGGAGAAGAAAGACGAGAACATCAGCGACGAGCAGATGAAGCGCGAGCACCCGCTGCTTAGCATGCTCCAGCTCTACAACGGCAACTACGGTGCCGTCATCGGTCTGGCTCAGCACAAGGACATGGATGCCATCGACGAACTCCTTGCCCGCAAGGAAGTGCAGAGCGTCCTGCCGAAGGACCTCCGTCTGAAGTGGGGTGTCAGCGCCATGGATGAGAAAGGACAAATCTATGAACTTTACGGTATCAAATCGACCGAGCGCAACGGACGTGCTCCTCTGGAAGGCGACGTCATTGTCAATGCCCGTGATGACTACGACCAAAACGGCCGTCCGAGCGTCAGCATGAGCATGAACACCGAGGGCAGCCGCCGCTGGGCTCAGATTACGAAGAATAACATCAACCGCGCCGTCGCCATCGTCCTCGACGACCGCGTGTACAGCGCCCCCAACGTGCAGAACGAAATCACGGGTGGCAACTCTCAAATTACGGGCAACTTCACCCCCGAGCAGACCCGCGACTTGGCCAATGTGCTGAACTCCGGTAAGATGCCCGCCCCCGCCAAGATTGTCCAGGAAGACGTCGTTGGTCCTTCACTCGGTGCCGAGTCTATCCAGCGTGGTATCTGGTCGTTCGTCATCGCCTTCATCATCCTGATTTTCTACATGTGCCTCATGTACGGATGGATTCCTGGCCTGATTGCCGACAGCGCCCTGCTGCTCAACCTCTTCTTCACGCTGGGTATCCTCAGCTCATTCCAGGCTGCACTGACGATGTCCGGTATCGCCGGTATGGTGCTCACGCTGGGTATGGCCGTTGATGCTAACGTGCTTATCTACGAACGTGCCAAGGAAGAGCTCCGCGCCGGCAAGCAAGTCAAAGCGGCTCTGAAAGATGGTTACAAGAATGCCTTCTCGGCTATCTTCGACTCTAACTTCACCTCCATCATCACGGGTATCATCCTGTTCGTCTTCGGTACTGGCCCCATCCGCGGCTTTGCTACCACGTTGATGATCGGTATCGTCTGCTCGTTCTTCACCGCTGTGTTCCTCACCCGTCTGGTGTACGAGCACTTCCTCAACAAGGACAAGCTCACGAACCTCACCTTCACCACTCCGTTTGCCAAGAAGGTCATGCCCGAAAACACCCATATCAACTTCATGGGTGCAAAGAATACCTCCTTCATCGTGTTCGGCATCCTGCTGGTTGTGTTCGCTGTCGCTTACGGCGTGCGTGGCTTCGACCGCAGCATCGACTTCACGGGTGGTCGTAACTTCACCGTACAGTTTGAACAGCCCGTCCAGCCCGAGCAGGTCAGCAACCTCTTGCAGGACAAGGTGGGCGGCTCCAACCTGAGCGTCATCGCCCTCGGCACCGACGGCAAAACCGTCCGTATCAGCACCAACTACCGCATTGAGGATAACGACGACGACATCGACACGCAGATTGAGCAGTTCCTCTTCGATGCTCTGAAGGGTGGTAACCTCCTCAGCCAGGACCTCACCTTCAACACCTTCATCGATCATGAAAACCGTACCGGCGGCTCCATCATCAGCAGCCAGAAGGTCGGCCCGAGTATCGCCAGTGACATCACCCGCGGAGCTATCATCTCCGTCATCCTGGCCCTCATCGCCATCTTCCTCTACATCCTGCTCCGCTTCCGCAACGTTGCTTACAGCGTCGGTGCCATTGGTGCCCTGGTTATCGATACGGCTATGATTCTGGGTATGTATGCCCTGCTTCATGGGGTGCTTCCCTTCTCTATGGAGCTCGACCAGACGTTCATCGGTGCTATCCTGACGGCTATCGGTTACTCCATCAACGATAAGGTGGTTATCTTCGACCGTATCCGCGAGAACCGCAAGCTCTATCCCAAGCGCGAGCTCAACCAGCTCTTCAACGAGTCGCTCAACAGCACGTTGGCCCGTACCATCAACACCTCCGTCAGTACCCTCATCGTGTTGCTCTGCATCCTCTTCATCGGTGGCGACACCATCAAGAGCTTTGCCTTCGCGATGATTCTCGGTGTTGTCTTCGGCACCTGCTCCTCCATCTTCCTGGCAGCTCCCATTGCTCGCCTTATCATGAAGAAGTCCGTGAAGAAAGCCGAAGCTAAGGCCTAAGGTTTGCGATTCTTTCCTGACTGCTTCGTTGCAGTCGTACCCACAGAAGGGCGCAGCAAATGCTGCGCCCTTCCCTATTATATATAATGTTTTCCCCAAAATCATCCATTTTGGGTTGTTTTTACCCCTATTAATGCAAATTGCAGCTTTTTGCAGCGTATTTTTCTTGGTTGGGACGAAAAAAAACGATTATTTTGCAGCGTCAAAAAGAGTAGTCACCCTAAAACCGATTATCGTGAAACGCACTCCACCCTTCCTTCAGGTTATTGTCCTGTTGCTGGCAGCAGGAATAAGCTCCTGTAGTGACAGTTCGCAGCGGGCTGCCCTGCAGCGGGCTGAAGCATTGATAGAGATAGACCCTCACGCTGCCAACACCTTATTAGATAGTCTGCATGTCGTAAATCGCAAATTCTCCAACCATAAGACGCTCGCCGACTGGGCTTGGCTGAAAGTGCAGGCTGACTATAAATGCTACGTCCCTCTTACCTCCGACTCCCTCGCCCGCATCGCTACGGACTATTACGGCACTCCCAGTCGCAGAAACTACCACGCCGCCATGGCCTGGTATTCGTTGGGATGCGCAGCATCTGAACGCAAGGAAGACCTCAAAGCCATCGAAGCCTACCTGCATGCCATCGGGCTTTTCCCTGATACCATCGTCCGTTACTACTCGTTGGCCGAACAGAATCTAGGCATTCACTATCTCAACCGCCAGATGCTCGACGATGCCCTCACGACGTTCCGCTCCTGCGCAGCACACCTGCAGGCGGCTGAAAACTGGAAAGACCTTGCCTACATCAACTACTACACCGCTCTTGCCCATCTATATAATAAGGATTACGCCGAAGCGCAGCAGGGCTTTGCCGACACATGGGAGAGCCCCTATTCTTCGCGCTTCCTCAAAGGCGAGTCGCTGCTTCAGCTAGCCAAACTAGCCCTCCACGACAGCCACGACTATACGGCTGCCCTCAACTACATCGACCATCACATCGCCTTCACCGACGCCCGCTACCTCGGCGTGGACTACAGCCTGAAGGGCGATATATACAACGCACAGGAGAAACGCGACTCAGCTTACCACTATTACCGCCAATCCCTCCACTACGACAATGAGATACACACGCTTTGCAGCGACTACAAGGAGCTTGCCGAGCTGGCACCGCTGACAGGACGGACAGATTCGCTGCCCTTCTATGTCCAACAATACACCCAACTGCTTGACTCCATCGGCGAACTGCGTCGTACTGAAGAGATTGTATCCCTGCAGAACAACCACGCCAGGGAGCTGGAACGCCGTCAGATAAGCTATCAGCAGCGTAGGACGTGGGCGCTCTCCGCCTTTGTTATCCTGCTGGCGATTCTACTACTTTCCCTTTGGTTTCTGCAGCGCGACCGTCAACGCAAGAGCGACTATATCAGCCTCGTTGACAAGCTGCGCCAGAGCCAACTGAAGAAATACGAAAGTCTTCAGGACACCCTCGACAGCTGTTGCGACCTGTTCCGCAAGACGGCAGCCTTCGAAATCATGACGGAAGTGGCACAATCCAAGTCTCCACAGATTGACAAGAAAGCCCCCACCGTTATCACGCACGATATCAACGCCTGCTTCCTCACTTTCAAGAACGCCGTAAAGAGCGAGGCACCCAAGCTCAACGAAAGGGAATTTGCTCTCCTCGTCTGTTCGTATCTCGGCTTCGACCTCCACAGCATAGCAGTCTTCCTCTCCTTGGCTTACTCCACGATTACCGCCATGAAAAGCCGGTTGAGGAACAAGATTCCTGCCAATTTGTTCAACCTATTCTTCCCCATTTCATCGGCTATTTAAGAAAAAACTGCAAAATGTTTCTACTTTTTCCCACAAAAGCATTTTTAAAAAATGCCGATTCCATCGGGGTTTTTTCCTCGTCAACTAAAATTGCAGCTTTTTGCAGCGTGTTTTTCTTGGTGGGAATTGAAAAAAACTCTTCCTTTGCAGCAAAAAAAAGTAAGAACTAAAAAAATAAGCGTCATGAAAACAAAACTATTCTTTTTCCTGTTTGTTTCCCTGCTCCTACCAGCAG
>Ga0310690_10004162_pt1 | contig 20876 bp, 7 predicted proteins | sample AusTroGonzalo_MG_2_FD_207661 | JGI IMG/M metagenome (GOLD analysis project Ga0310690, IMG submission 207661) | Bovine rumen microbial communities from tropical cattle in Woodstock, Queensland, Australia - Gonzalo_04 (v2) (version 2) | ecosystem: Host-associated > Mammals > Digestive system >...
TCACGATGATGATTGTTGCGATTCTTTTCATTTTCTTTGTTTTATAGACTTGAGACGTAAGACTTTAGACTTTTTTGGGGTCATACGCCAAGTCTTGATAATTTGTCAAGGATTTCGTTGTTTTATTATTATTCTCAGAATTCAGGATTCAAGATTCAGGATTCAAGTCTTAAGTCTTAAGTCTTAAGTCTATCGACGGCCACCGCTGTGACCACCACCGGAATGTCCACCACCGCCGGAGAAACCGCCGCCACTGCGACCGCCGCCGCTGTAAGAGCTTGAGCTGCTGCGGGATGAGCCGCTGCTATAACTCGAACGGCTGCTGCTGGAAGAGGAGGAGCGGCTGCTGGACGGGCTGCTGTAGCTGGAGCGGCTGCTACTCGACGAGGAGGTGGAGGGACGGTTGTTGGATGAGGGCGAGCTGTAGTTGGAGCGGTTGCTGCTCGATGAGGAGGGACGGCTGCTCGGTGTGCTGGAAGAGGATGGGCGGTTGTAGGAACCGCTGTTGCTTGGGCGGGCCGTGCTTGACGAACTGGGACGGGAATTGTAATTTCCTGAAGGATAGGAACTTGATGAAGCCGGACGGGTTGTGGTCGTGGGACGGTTGCCGGAGGTGTTGGCAGGACGTGTGTTCACGCTGGAGGGCGTCACCACAGTGCGCGTCACCGTTCTGGTCGGTTGCGAGGATGCGGCAGGCTGGGCTGTTATCGTGGAGCTGGTAGCTGCCGGACGGGTGACTGTAGTGGTGGTACTTGCGCTGGGAGTGGACGGTTTGGCATCCGTTCTGGGGGCAGTCACCGTGGAAGAAGCCGGTCTGCTGACCGAAGAGGCATCCGTGGGGCTGGTGCTTGCGCCAGTGTTGACGGGCTGCGGGTTGACTTGCGCAGGTCTCTGGCTGTCAGGGTTTTTGACGACCTCTGAGCGTGCACTCGTGACAGTTCTGCCACCATCGCTGGTGGGATTGTTGCCACTGTTTCCGCCGCCACCCGCACTGCCCGTGCCCGTGGTTCCGGCGACAAGATTGTCGTAGCGTTGGTTGAAGGCCACCGGAGAAGAAGTCACCGAGTAGTGGTTGTTGGTCTCGCCGTTACCGTAGCCGCCTGCCAAAGGTCTGTTGGGGTTGTTGGCGTCTTTATCCGGACGCTCGCCTCTGTCGCCGTTGCCCACCGAGGGACCGATGTTATTGCGGTGGCCGTAGTAGTAGGCGTGGTTCGGGTCGTGGTGGTTGTGGTAGTAGTCGATGGGCTCGGGGCCGTGATGATGGTGCGGATGATACCAGGGACCGCAGCACGCGTAATGCGGACCGTACCAGCCCCAGCCGTAGCGGAAACCGTAGTCATACCAGTAGGGAGAATAGTAGTATGGACGGTAGTAGTAGCCAGGCCACCACCAGTTGTAACCCAGGTAAATGCTTAAACCCCAGCTGGCGGGAGCATAGTCGTACCAGTACATGTTTGTGAAATAGGGGTCATAATAGCCCCAACCTGCGTACACGTCGGTGTGGAACCGGCGGATACGCGAAGCGTAGCTGTAGTCGTAGTAGTCGTCGGGATCGTAGCCGCTGACGGAATCCGTTGCGACCCCATCCGTGTAGTTCGTGATGACCGGCTCGGAGCTGCCCGGGTAGTAGGTCAGCGTGCGCAGCAGGTTGCCGTTCTCATCGGTCTCGTAAATGATGGAGTCGGCCACCATCGTGGTGCCGTCTGCAGCGGTTACGGCGGACGTTTGCGCGGCGCTTGGGGCCGCCTTCTGCACGGCTTTTTCGCCCGTGGACGTGTATATGTCATCGTAATAGGCGAAATTTGTAGTAGAACAGGCTGATAATAAGCCTGTTATAACGCTTAAAACGATTAAAATTTGTTTCTTCATAATGTCCTCCTTATCTCTTATTTTTTTATTTTTGCACCTTAATTTTCAAATAGACGGCAAAAGTACTAAAAAGTTAATTTATATCAGTTTTTATGGCAAAAAATTTTTGTACAAGAGCAGAGAATTATTCGCAGTGGTACAACGACATTGTGAAGAAAGCGGACTTGGCGGAGAACTCCTCCGTGCGCGGATGTATGGTGATTAAGCCCTACGGTTACGCGATTTGGGAGAAAATGCAGCGCCAGTTGGACCAAATGTTTAAAGATACAGGCCATTCCAATGCCTATTTCCCGATTTTCATCCCGAAATCGTTCTTCAGCCGCGAGGCCAGCCATGTGGAGGGTTTCGCCAAGGAGTGCGCAGTGGTTACCCACTACCGCCTCAAGAACGATCCCAACGGCGGTGGTGTCGTTGTCGATCCCGATGCGAAACTCGAAGAAGAGCTCATCGTGCGCCCCACGTCCGAGACCATCATCTGGGACACCTACAAAAACTGGATCCAATCCTACCGCGACCTGCCCATCCTTTGCAACCAGTGGGCTAACGTGGTTCGTTGGGAGATGCGCACCCGCCTCTTCCTCCGCACCGCCGAATTCCTCTGGCAGGAGGGACACACCGCTCACGCCACCCGTGAGGAAGCCCTCGAAGAGACCGACAAAATGATTCACGTGTATGCCGATTTTGCGGAGAAACACATGGCCATCCCCGTCATTATGGGTGTGAAATCCCCGAACGAGCGTTTCGGCGGCGCCCTCGATACCTACTGCATCGAGGCTCTCATGCAGGACGGCAAGGCTTTGCAGGCCGGCACCTCCCACTTCCTCGGACAGAACTTCGCGAAGGCTTTCGACGTGAAGTTCCTCAACCAGCAGAACGAGCTCGAATATGTGTGGGCCACCTCCTGGGGTGTCTCCACCCGACTCATCGGCGCCCTCATTATGACCCACTCCGACGACAACGGCCTCGTCCTTCCGCCCGTTCTCGCCCCCATCCAAGTGGTCATCGTACCCATTTACAAGAGCGACGAGCAACGTCAACAGATTGCGGCAAAGGCAGATACGCTTGTGCAGCAACTCAAGGCTCTCGGCATCTCCGTGAAGTTTGACAACGACGACACCAAGCGTTCCGGCTGGAAGTTCAACGAGTACGAACTCAAGGGCGTGCCCGTGCGCGTGGCCATCGGACCGAAAGATTTGGAGAATAACGAGGCCGAAGTTGCCCGCCGCGATACGATGGAAAAATACAATATTTCCTTCGACTCGCTCGTTGAGCATATTCAGAAACTCCTCGACGAAATCCAGCAGAACCTCTTCAACAAAGCCCTGAAATTCAGGAAGGAACATACCTACAAAGCCGACACCTGGGATGAATTCGTCGACCTGCTCGACAACAAGCCCGGCTTCGTCTATGCCCACTGGGACGGCACCCCCGAAACCGAGGAGAAGATCAAGGACCTCTGCAAGGCGACCATCCGCTGCATCCCCTTCAACAATCCGAAGGAAGAGGGCAAGTGCATCCTCACCGGCAAACCGTCTCACGAGAGAGTGTTGTTTGCTCGCGCGTATTAGGCATTAGGCAATAGGCAGTAGGCATTATTCCGAAAGGGCCGAAGGCCTGAAGTATGCTAACCCAGGGTGAGCGATAGCGAGCCTTGGGTCTAACAAGATAAGAATATGAACAAAACCGACAAATACACCGAATCCCTCGCCGCCTTCCGGCACTTGCTCGAAATCATGGATGAGCTGCGCGAGAAGTGCCCGTGGGACCGCGCGCAGACCTTCGAGACCTTGCGCAATCTCACCGTGGAGGAGACCTTCGAGCTCGCCGACGCCATCATGGACAAGGACTATCCGGATATGTGCAAAGAGCTCGGCGACCTGCAACTGCATATCGTCTTCTATGCCAAAGTGGCTTCCGAAATGGGACTCTTCAATATTACGGATGTTCTCAACAAGCTGTGTGATAAGCTGATACGCCGCCACCCGCACATCTACGGCGAGGTGAAGGCCGACTCTGCAGAACAAGTTCACGACAACTGGGAGAAGATCAAGCTGCAGACCGAGGGCAACCGCTCCGTGTTGGGCGGCATCCCCTCCGGTATGCCCGCCATCACTAAGGCCTACCGCATCCAGGACAAGTGCGCCGGTGTCGGTTTCGACTGGGACAACCGCGACCAGGTTTGGGACAAAGTGCAGGAGGAACTTGAGGAACTCCAAGTGGAAGTCCGCAACGACAACCAGGAGGCGATGGAGGATGAGTTCGGCGACGTGCTCTTCGCCCTCGTCAACTACGCCCGCTTCCTCAACATCCACCCCGAAGACGCCCTCGAAAAGGCCAACCGCAAATTCATGCGCCGCTTCCAACTCCTCGAACAGATGGTGAAGGACGATGGCCGCCGTCTCACCGACATGTCCCTGCCGGAGATGGACGAGTACTGGGAAAAAGCGAAAAGACTTTAGACTTGAGACTTAAGACTTGAGATTTTAGACTTGAGACTTAAGACTTTGGACTTGGAACTTGGAACCTGAAACCTGAATCTTGAATCCTGAAACCTGAATCTTGAATCCTGAATCCTGAATCTTGAATCCTGAATCTTGAATCCTGAATCCTGAATCCTGAATCTTGAATCCTGAATCTTGAATCCTGAATCCTGAAACCCCACCCCGATGTCCCATAAAATAACAATAGTATATATAGTATTAATGTGCATCATCGCTCCGATGATCACCACCGCCCAGAAACCCTCCAAGGCTGCTGCGCTGTGCGAGAAGGCTGGGCAGGCGATGAACAGCCAGGACTTTGACAAGGCGATGGGCTATCTCAATCAGGCGCAGGCCAAAGATCCCAACTATCCGGATCTCTACATCATGAAGGGCGACATCTACAACTTCCGCCTCCAGTCCGACTCGGCAATGCGATGCTACCAGCGTGCCATCGACCTGATTGGCGAGCCGGACCCGATGCTCTACTTCATCGCCGGCAACGAGGGTGCGAAGTGCGGCGCTTACGAGTACGCGCTGAAGACATTGCAGCTTTTCCTGCAAAAGGGGCTGCAGTATTCCGACGTGCTCCCCGAGGCGCAGCGGACCATCGCCAACTGCCAGTTCGCCATAGAGGCGGTGAAGCATCCGCGCAGTTTCGAGCTGGTGAACCTCGGCGGCGGCATCAATTCCGAGTGGGACGAGTACTTGGCGGCCATCACCGCCGATGACGAGCAGATTGTGTTCACCGTGAAGCGGCCGCGCGACAACGGTACCGTCTGTGCCTTCTGCCTCAACGAGGAAGATTTGTACGCGAGTCGCAAGGTCGGAGGTGATTGGCAACCCCGCGAGCCGCTCGGCGCACCTGTGAAGACTGGCTACAACGAAGGGGCGCAATGTCTCTCGCCCGACGGCAAGTATCTGCTCTACACCATGTGCGACGCCGACTACGGTATGGGCAGCTGCGACCTCTACTGGGCCAAGCGCATGGGCGAGCGTTGGTCGCGGCCCCGCAATTTCGGCGCACCCGTGAATACGCAGGCGTGGGAGAGCCAGCCCACAATGGGCACTGACGGCATGACCGTCTATTTCGCCTCCAACCGACCCGGCGGATTCGGGGGCATGGACATCTGGAAGACCACGATGACCGCCGAGGGCGAGTTCTCCATTCCCGAGAACCTCGGCTCTGCGGTCAACACCCCGGGCGATGATGCCGCGCCGTTTATCCACAGCGACGGCCGCACCCTCTATTTCGCCTCCAATGGCCGTACCGGCATGGGCGGCTACGACCTCTACTACACAACCCTGCAGGCTGACGGTAGTTGGAGCGAGCCGCAGAACATGGGTTATCCCATCAACTCGCCCGCCGATGAAATCAATATCTTCATCAACGCGGCCGGCACGATGGCCTACATCTCTTCCGACAAGGATGGCGGCTACGGCGGCCTCGATCTCTACAGCTTCGTCCTCGACGACGGGCTGCGTCCCAACCCCGTTACCTACATCAAGGGTCACGTGCGCGATGCCTTCTCCGGCGATCCGCTGTCGGCGCGCATCGAGATGATCGACTTAAATACGAAGCAGCTGCTCACCGCCACCACCTCCGATCCGCAGACCGGCGGCTACTTGGCCTGCATCCACACGGGCGGCAACGTGCTGCTCAACGTCTCCCATCCCGATTACCCCTTCTACTCCGAGAACTTCCAGGTGGAACGTTCTTATACCGAGCTGGAACCCTACCTCAAGGACATCAACCTGCAACCCACCGATGTGGGCACGGTTGTCACCTTGCGCAACGTCTTCTTTGACTTCGACAAGGCCGAGCTGAAGCCCGAGTCGTTTGTGGAGCTCGACAAGTTGGCTGCCTACTTGCGCACGAACACCATCCGCATCGAGATCGGAGGTCACACCGACGACCAGGGCAGCGATGACTACAATGACCGTCTCTCCGAAAACCGCGCCAAGGCCGTCTACGACTACCTCGTCTCGAAGGGCATTCCCGCCGACCGTTTGCAGTACAAGGGTTACGGCAAGCGCGTGCCCGTGGCCAGCAACGACACTGACGCCGGTCGCGCCGCCAACCGCCGCACGGAATTCAAGATTGTGCGATGAGACTTGTAGAGACGGGGCGCGCCCCGTCTCTACAACGCGACTTGAGACTTTTGGCCTGAGGGAAACCTCGGGCCTTTCTTATATATCATATATACAATTATTGTTTATATCCCAAGTGTAGAGACGGGGCGCGCCCCGTCTCTACAACTCTCCACTCGTGTAACCATTCTACCCCTGAATCGTATAACAGATTAGCGGTAAAAGCCAGAAAAGAGAAGAAATCGCGAGGTCGGCAACGCTGTTAATACCGTGTTGATAAATTTTGATAACTAAACCAATTGATGTAATATACTGAATATAAGAGCGTTAGATAAATTTTCAAAAAAATCGAAAAAAAATACCGCGAAAAGACAAACAATGAAAAAAAAATGTATTTTTGCAGGTTAAAAATTATGTATAATGTAAAGTAATGTATAGTGTTGACTTAAAGGCAGAAAAACGAATTCAACGAGAGAAAAATAAATAATATAAATTACAAATTAAACAAAAACGGTATGAAAAAACTATTATCAATTTGCTTTTTAAGCATTCTGCTGGGGCTCTTGAGCTTCAGCACGCAGGCGCAACAAAGCAACACTGGTAGCAGCTGTGCAAGCGGGTTCTGGATCGAGAACCTGCAACCGACCACAATCCACGAGATTGCGAACTTGCCGGCTGACATGCCCAACACGGGCGATCTGCCATTGACCCACACCCTGGGTCAGCTTTGGTATGGCTCTACCGGCCAGTATCTGGGCAACGCCCATCCTGGTCAGACGGAGTTGTACGAGCTCCATTTCTGCAACACATGCGGACTGGACCCCAAGACAAAGGTGTCCATCGACTGGTTGGTCATCCGCGATGGTGACACCATCAACGACCACCTGTCCGATTACATGGAGCTCAGCATCTACACGTTTTACAACCAGCTGAACCAGTATGGCGCATGCCAGTCCATCGGTTGGTTGGGTGGCCAGGTAAACGACGGATTCGGTTACTGCGAATCGGTGAATCCGAGCGGCTACACCCTGTACGACTCCATCCACGGATTGAACACGGGATGTCATGTTCCGACGAACTATCCCGGTGCACTTCAAGTGACGCAGGGCACTCCCCTTAGCGTTATGACCCAGCTGGGTCAGGTTGTCCCTGCCATGGGCCTCAACCACGTTTACACCGAAGCTCTTGACTATCTCTACCTCGACTTCTTTGAGCAGACCCGTAACATTGTCCAAATTAAATGGAAACAGGTCGGTGACTACAAACTCGTCATGCGCATTCGTGAGCGCGTTGGCGGTACTCCCTACATGAACCTTAACTGGAATCAGAATGAAACCACCGACTTCGTTGGCGGTCATCAGTCCTGCTGCGGCAATGTCATCGCAGAGGATGTGATCAGTTTTCCCACCTTCGGCTCTGTCGAGACAGCCGTCTGCCAGCAAGAGACCTGGACGTTCGGTCGTCCCGATTATACTTTCAATTCCGATCTCTCCGACCGCAGCTATGACACCAACGTCGTCTTTGGACAGTATGTTGGATTCGGCAATAATAATACTGAATGCAGATATTTCCAAACTGACAGCATTTATTATGTGGACTTTTTCGTGCGCCACACCCCTGTGATTGCGGTTAAGGATACCACCCTCTGCAAATGCGAGACCCCCGATGTGATGGCTTCCATTACGGTTGACACCGTTGGTCTGCACGACACCCAGAGCTCCTATAAGATTCAATGGTATTACAGCAGCTCTTGGCATGATGCACAAGGCTACTACTCCAAGTATCCGGATTCTTATACCACTCCTCCTTCCACTTGGAACGGTGATACCACCTATACCTACATTGTCCGCCAGATCAACACCTACGACGACACGTTGGATTGCGTGGGCCCGCAAGCCCAGTTCACCGTGACGCTCAAGGAGATGCTTCCCCCTGTGATCACCTATCCTGCGGTGGATACCATCGAGTACTGTATTGAGTCGGTTGACGCGACTACCAAGTTGAATCTTGCCGCTCAGTTGCAGGATGCGTGCGGTACTACCGTTCATTGGTACACGAAGCTGATGAGTTCTTGGTACTATACAAATGCTCTGCCCGTGGGTAACACGTTCACCAGCTACATCAACAAGAACTCTATGCTGACTGGTGCGACCCCGGAAGTGTTCATCGCCAACTACCTGCCCTCCATCAACAAGGACACCACGCTCTATTTCTTCGCGACGTCCTACAATGAGGATCAGGGTTGCGAGTCCCGTAAGTTCGACTATTTCGTGGTGCTCATCCACCAAACCCCCGAACTTGTCCCCCACATCACCAAGACGGTCTATTGCCAGCATGACAATGTGGAGATGCAGGTGACCATCGGCAATGTCCCGCAAGACACCGACCCGAACTACACCTTCGTGTGGAACGGCGTGACCAGCGTGAACCACGTGCACCCGGCTCCCGCTCCGGATAACATGGCAACGGTTTCTACTATCTCTACGCAAAGTGGTCAATCATACGAGTTACCTGTTAACGGTTATTACAAAAACACTTACTGCCAACAGATTTTCACAAAAGAAGAGGTGGCTGCAGGTATGATTAGCACTATCTCTTTCAATTATGCCTATACCCAACCGATGACCAAGAAGAACAACGTGAAGATTTATTTAGGTACTACCGATAAAGCAAATTTCACGGGTTATGGCAACTGGGATTTGACTTCCACGTTGACTGAGGTTTATTCAGGCAATCTCAATTGCACGCAGAATGGATGGAATGAATTCACGCTCACCACTCCTTATAACTATGATGGACAGAAGAACCTGTTGGTTGTTATCAATGACCAATCTGGTGCTTATGATGGGACTTCTTATAAGTTCTATACTACTCCTGCAGGTGATTACAGAACTTTAGTTGCTACTTCTGATGGAGGTGCTGTTACTCCTACTTCGTATAATGGTTCAAGAAAGAATGTACGTAGCGATATTAAGTTCACGGTTGTTCCTGCTGGTGCTTACACGACCACGGATAATCACCAGTATGCTTACAACCAGCTGGATCCCACAGGTCACAACTGCGGCGACACCCTTCGCAGCAGTGCTTACGTGATTGACGGCAACGGCTGTAAGTCACAACCGGCGAACTTCGTCTATGTCATGAACGACACCATTGCTCCGACCGTTACGGGTTCTATCGCGACCACTCGCGTGAACGCCTGTAAGCTCGATGCAACGAATACCTATCATTACAACACCATCGCTGATCTGCCTTCCACCATCACCATTAAGGATGACGCTGTGGTTCCCGGTGACAACTGCGGTTTCCCGGATCTCACGATGACCTACACTTCTACTTATAAGGATGGTGACTGCGAAGACACCCTTACCTATAATTACACGGTTACTGACTGGTGCGGCCATACCGCTACCTTCTCTCATACGTTCATCTCCCACGATTCTACCTATCCTGTGTTCAACATGCCTGCTGGTTTCCCGTATGTGCGTCTCTACCCCGTCGAGGGCGGCAACTGCACGTTCAATTCACCCGACAGCATGGACTTCGTGAACGCCGTTGCTCCGTTTGTCTCTGACAACTGCACCGACAGCGCTTACTTGATGAGCACGCTGGTCTTCAACTGGGAGAACACCACTGAGTCCCCGATTGGCCAGACCAACATCTTCCGTGAGAAGAACCACCTCACTGTTGAAGCCACTATTACCGACAGCTGCGGCAACAGCACAAAACAACTGGTCATCTACATCGACCGTCCTGACAAAATCAAAGTCATGCCTGGCGGTATCACCGCGAACGCAAATATCTGTTTCAACGACACGGTGCACATGACTTTCGATCCTTCTTACATTAAGGACGATACTATTATGGGACCGTTTGTTCCTTACACCTACAGCTGGAGTGAGAAGAACGGCAAGACTGGTGTCCATTTCGACGACAACACCGCTCTTACGACGAACATTACGTTCGACGAGCCCGGTGACTATGTGTTCGTGATGACGGTCACTGACCGCAACGGCTGCTCTGCCGAGTCTGAACCCATTAATGTCAATGTCCGCGCCCTCCCGAATGTGGTCATCAACCACATCGTGCTGAACGGCCAGACCGAGCCTTACTGCCCGACCTACGGTAACCTTACCGTGAGAGCTGAAATTGTCAACCCGGTTGCGGGTCAGACTGTTGCTGCCAACGCTTATCAGTGGGTTGGTGAGAGTGTGAACATCCACTCTGACTCTGCCCGTACTTGGGTGACTATCACTCCTGAATATTGCGATACTATTTATCCTTACTATGTGGTTGTCACGGATGACCGTCAGTGCGTTGGCATTGCTCACGACACCATTGACGTTGCCACTGCTGGCCCGCAATTCATCGGCACTATTGCTGACACCACGGTTGAGAAGCAGGCTGGTTGCGTCTTCAGAATCCCCGACTTCAAGGATCTCGTTGATGCCGCCCTCGTCCAGGATGAGTGCTACACCTTCTCTCAGATTAAGTATTCCGACGCTTTCGGTACGATTGAGCGCTCCGACTGGTACTCTCAGTCTCCTGCTAAGAATACAGTGCTGACTGGAAATTCTCAGGTTGTCACCATCACCGTTAAGAACCCCTGCGGTAAGACTGCCACTCTCAACGTGAATGTCCTCAAACCCACGGATGTTTTGGCTGTCACTATTACCCCGACCATCGATTCTCTCTGCCAGGAGGATATTCTCACTACGGGCGTTGACTATACTGCCACTGTTGTGAATGAGCTTCCTGCCGGTTCTGAGACCTACAATTGGGAACTCATTGTGAAGCCCATCGGCTCCACCGCTACGATTCCGACCGTCCATAACGCTGCCACGCTCACCGTGCAGCAAGCTCTTGAGGCTGGTGTGTATCAATACAAGGTGAATGTTGTTGACGGCCTTGGTTGTACTGCTTCTGCCACCGCTGACCTCTATGTGAAGTTCCAGGGTGCTGATCCGATCGTCCGCACTTGGCCGAACACTCTCTGCGAGCGTTACAACGGTGCTTTGGCTGTTGACACAACGCCGAACGGTTACATTTACATCCTTGAGCCTCTCGATCACGCTACTCCTGCTATCACAAAGATTTCTGACGTTCCTGAGCACCAGACGACTCCTTGGAACACCATCGTGTTCGATTCTTTGCGTCCGACTCAGTATCAGTTGACGGTTATCACGAATGAAGGCTGTGAGAGAGTTCACTCTCCCTACACCATTCTCGATGCAAGACAAGGTCTTGATCCCACTGTCTTTACCAAGACTGATGTCTCTGTTTGTACGAACGACAATGGTACCATCACCATTACTCCTCACGCCAATTATACCTATTCACTCTATTATGTGGCCAATGATTCTCTTATCGGTAGCGGTGTCAGCTACACCGGCCTCTCCGTTGGTCAATATAGAATCCATTCTGTGAATACGGTTACGCATTGTGTTAAAGATACTATTTTCAGCCTTACTGACATTGCTACGAGACCTGAAGTGGCAGCGACTCCGTCTGCTAACACGAACTGTGTTAACACTTCTTATAACAATAACCCTGAAAATGTCTTTAACGGTCAGATCAATATAACCTCAAGTGCTAATTGGCATTACACGGTTTATACTATTGCTAATGACACGATTCTTAATGATGTTACGCTCAATTCTTCGAACAACCCCATTAAGAACCTCGCTCCTACTACGTATAAGATTGTTGCTTACAATCCTGCTACTGGTTGCAGCACTCTTACTCCTAAGACAGTTTCGGTCGGTACTAACACCACCACTCCAACTATCAATCATTCCATGACTCCGAACCATTACTGTTCAATTGATACCGCCGACGGTTCAATTACAGTGACCAACTCTTCTAACTTCCGTCAGCTCTCATTGCTTAAGAAGATCGGTACGTTCTCATACGATACGATTGATTATAGATCTACCGCTCATTCTTGGAGTCCTTTGTATGATGCTACCTATTTTATTGAGGGTATTGGCAACAACTATTGTCGTGCAACTAAGACAGTTGATGTCACTAAAGTCACTACCAATCCCACTATTACGGCCACTTCCACTATGAATCCTTCATGTGTTGCAGATCTTGGTACGATTACAGCCAAGAATACGAAGTTATCTGTTACGATGGCTTCCTATAAGCTCACGGGTGTTTCCTACACAAAGGATACGCTTACCTCCAGCAACACGGTTGTCTTCAATGGTATGGCAAGTGGTGACTATACAGTGAAGGGTGTTACCACATACGGTTGCTCCGCCACTGCTACGGTTACAGTTCAACAGTATCAAGCTCCTGCTATGCAGCTGACGATGACCCCGAACCACATGTGTGAGCCCACGTTCGAGAAACCCGGCGATGGTACGATCAAGATTGTCGCCCCGCACGAGACCGCTGCTCATCCTTATGTGTACAAGTTCTACGATGCCGCTGGCAACGAGATGACTGTTCCTTACGACCTCCCGCTCACGCACACCAAGTATTGGTTGGCTGCTGGTGATTATCATGTGGTTGCTGTTGACACCCTTACGGGATGTACTACCGCTGCTGACATCACAGTCACGAATGACTTCTACACGGTTGATTTCGACTATGAGACTACCGTCAACTACATCTGTAATACTTCTACGGTTGGTAATGGTACTATCACGGTGATTAACCCGACCAGCACGAACCCGGATGCCGTGTTCGCCTACAGCTTGGATGGCGTTACCTACCAGACCAACCCGACTTTCACTGGTTTGAAGGATGGTACTTACGATGTTTATGTGAAAGACACCACGATGCAGTGCTGGTTGAGCAAGCCCGTTGCGGTGAGTGCCACCGACAGCTGCGCTCCGGTTCTCACGATTTGTGACAACAATAACGTTTGTGGTGACCAGTTCAACTACTGCTTTGGTACTTCCGGTATCCAACTTTGCGGTACTGTGAATGACACTTGCAACCCGGCCAACACCTACACCTACGGTTGGTATGCTCCTTGCGCCGACCCGAACTCTTCCAATACCGCTTGTATTGATGTTCAGACCGACCACTATGTGATTAACGGCTGCGACTACATCTTCACGGCTACTAATACGACCACTGGTTGTTCCTACAGCAAGACGGTGAATGTGGCAATCCACCCGAACCCGGTGCTTGTCTTCACCATCAATGGTAATCCTGCCACAACAGATCAGAGCAACTGGTTCTGCGAGACTGAGCCGCTGCACATTGCTGTCCACTCCCAGAATCCTGAGGTTATTCTCGATACGACCAGTATTAACTGGACGCTCGGTAAGATTGCTACCGGTATTGCTGAGTTCGATACCATCGGTTCTGCGATGGCTGGCAATGCAGTTACTTTCTGCGTGCGCGCCAACAGTCAGTTTGGCTGTCCTTCCGGTAATGCATCTCTGCCTGTGAGCATCATCCGCACCGACCATGTGTTGGTGAAAGACACCGCTTGCACGAAGTATGTTACCACGACGGATGCTACTCATCCTACCGCTGTTACGATTACTCCTGCCGCTTATCCGTTCGACACGGTTATTGTCCGTGAATACACGAAGCTTGCTCCGGTCCACGGTTTGTATTGCGACAGTATTGTGACGTACAATGTCCATATCAACGACAAGCCCGTCATTACCCTCAAGAACAATCCTGCTCCTTTCTGCGAGAGCGCTGGTTACACCCTTGCTGATTTCGTGGATTCCTTCAATGTTGTCTGGAACGGTGACGAGGGTTCTGTGAAGTGGTTTGCCGCTGTTGGTACTGGTACGTATACTAAGGTTACTGCAGTTGCAGATATTACCGAGGGCGATTATGTTATTACCAATGCTAATGGTGATCGTGTGATGCTTAGTTCTACTGTGCCTTCTGGTGTTGCACTTCAAGCTGGAACCACGATTGAATTATCCAATCCTCCTGCCACTAACATTTGGAGTCTTGTCAAGAATTCAGACAATACCTATTCGTTCTACAATGCCGCTATAGGCAAATATATTGCTGGTTTTGGTGGTTCTACTAATGAGGTTGAATTGGTAAGTACCAATACTGCTGACAGAGCTAAGTGGAATATTACCATTACTGGTGCGAACACAAGAGTTGAGAATGTCGCTTATCCTGGAAGATACCTCATGTATAATGAAGGTTCTCCGAGATTTGCTACATACTCTGGCACTCAGAAGTGGTTATCCCTCTATAAGGGTTCTAGTGCTTATGCCGAGGTCACTACCAATCCTGATCTTACCTACGCCTATGTCACTACACATACCATTAAGAGAGTTGCTGAAAACTGCTGTGGTACCGATGAGGCTCACATCAACTTCAATGTGGTCAAACAACCCGCTATCAACTCCTTCGTGGCTGGCAACCGTCACTGCGCCAGTGAGATGTATGCCTTCACGGCCAATGTCTCTACCTACGGTACTGCTGCTACTGCCAAGTTGTTCATTCAGGGTAATTCCACGCCTCTGGCCACTACTACGGTCAATGGTTTGAACCAGGATGTTACCTTCCCGGCTGTTAAGATTCCTCACGCTTACAATGGCAAGACCATCACTATGACCGTTGTGAACAACTGCAACCCGGATTGCGGTGCTGTGTCTATTGACAGCGTCTTGGCTGTGGATACTGCTATTATTGACAACTTTGTTGCCATCAACAACCCGCATTGCGTTGGTACTCAGTTGACGATTGCTGACTTCACCGGTTTCAATCCTAGCGCCTATTCTTCTTATCAACTGAAGAAAGTTGCCGGCACTGATCCTGTTCCTGCTACGGATCCTGTGATCACGCTGCCATACACCTTCACTGACAGATCTCTGAACAATGCTCTTGTTTACGTTGTTGCTGTTAACAATTGTTACCCGCAAATTGTTTCTAACTTTGACACGCTGTTCGTGAACGGTAAACCTCAAGTCGCTGCTGTTGCTAACATTGATCAGTGTGCTCCGACCACCTTCACGTTGGCTGAACCCACCATTACTTGGAACGGTTCTGACAGCCTCACTTCTGCTTGGCTCCTGTTGAAGAGCGGTGCTTACACGACTGCTACTTTGGCTGAAATCAAAGACAGCGCTATCTGCCCGAAGACTGCTCACGCTGCTTACTTCGCACAAGGTTCTTGCGGTTTCGATACTGCGTTCTTTACTGTCAACTTCTCTCTCCCGCCGACAGCTTCTATCTCTCTCAGCACGCAATGCCCGAATGTTTTGGTTACGGATGCTATGACTTCTAATTATCAACTGAATTGTGGTACTTACGTAAGTCATCATTACTCCCTTGTCAAGGCTGATGGTACTGGCTATTACTGGCCTGTCTTTACCGGTATGACGTTTGAAAGCATTCGTGCCTACAACGGTGGTAAACTCTCAATGGTCATTACAACTGATTGTGGTACTGACTCTGTTGGTGTTGTCCTTAATATTCCGGTGTATGCTTACGATACCTTCAAACTCCAGAGCGCTTGTAATAACACTGCGTTGGAGAACTTCATCCAATCTGGTACTTACGATTGGAAGGGCACTGGTGTCACGATTACCTCTACTTTCTGGAGCGTGAATGGTACTAAGGTTAATGCAGGTACTTACATTGTTAAATCTGTGAATACCCCGCTCAATGTCACCTATTCTTATGTGACAAGCTGTAACGATACCGTTACGACTATTGCCAAGGAACTGAGTACATTCATTAACGACAAGCCTGAGGTTAACCTCACTACACTTGCTGATATGTGCGAAGGCGATACCATCAAGGAAGCTGCTCTGTTGGCCAACCTGACGGTTAATTACATCCAACCCTCTACTGCTGCTTCTTACGACACCACTTGGTATCTCGGTGCTAACGTTTTGACACTGCCGCATGTCGTCACTTATGCTGACAGTGGTAAGAAGGTCATCGTTTCCATTAACGAGAAGGTTGCTAACAGCACTTGTGGCAACACGAACGATACGATTGAGCTGGTTGTCTACCCGCGTCCGAACCCGACCATCACTGGTCCGGCCAAGGCTTGTGCTGACCAACCGCTGAGCATACCGTTCGAAGCCAGCACTGGCTATGTTAACTATGAATTCACGGTTGTTGGCGAAGCTACGGCTAATCCTGCGACGCAGAATGGCGCGAGCAACATTTATAACCCGATCTTCTCTCTCAGCACTCCGTTGAGCAGCGCTCACGACAGCGTCTATGTGACTGTTACGGATAACCACGGTTGTATCGCTACTTCTGCTACGCCGGCTATCGTCCGCGTCACTAACGCTCCTGAGTTCATCTTCATCGACTCTACGGGTACTGAGACCCACACCTTCAATACTATGACGGGTGGCGATGGTCTTGCCTACACTTGGATGATTGGTGTTGACTGCTACACTCCTGACACGCTTGTCTACGTTGAGTACGACATCTATTACAATGATGTTCTGATCCCGAATGCCAATATTGGTGATTACCTCAATACGCAGCATACAGCTGCCACACCTGGTCACCCGGCTAAGGATTATGTCACGAAGAACTTCTTCGAGTGGTGTGCTACGGATGGTACTCCGCGTTCCGATGAAATTCTTTACAACTACTCTATGGCCAATCCGACTGTCGCCGAGAGCGGTAACCACTTCCCGTATTCTAACTTGGGTCTGGGTACTGGTCACAACTATTTCGATGACTTGTGGATTTCCTTCCTTGCTGACCGTCCGGTCAAGAAGACCTTCGTCCCGTTCCTCAGAAATGGTGACTATAAGGTTGTGTATCGCTTGATTGCTACGAGCAATAATCAGCAGCTCAACGAATACTATTCACCTTCTTGCGCTGCTATCACTGACCTGATCAATATTGGTGGTCACAGCTCCTTGGCTTCTGGCTATACTCGGACGTTGCTCGCTATTGACTCCATCACTATCCATGTTGGTGGTCCGAACTTGGCTCCGTCTACCAGTACGACTGACGAAGAGACTGTTGCTCCTGAGTTGGCTCCTGTCATCAGCGATGTTGAGACCGCTGCTCCCGATATGGAAGTTTGGCCGAACCCGGCTCCTGCCGTCGAGACCACACTTAAGGCTCGCGTCCACAACATGAGCGGTAATGCCACTGTTACGTTGACCAGCCTCACTGGTAAGCAAGTCTACAATGGCAAGATTTTCATCGACAACGACAACTACTACTTCGAGTTCAATGTCAACAGCCTGTCCGTCGGTTCCTACATTATGACCGTCCGTACAGACACCGATGTCATCACGAAGAAAGTGATTGTCTCCCGTCTTGCGAAGTAATCAATCCAAACTATGATACGAAGGAGTTGTGCGCACAACGCGTGCAACTCCTTTTTTTTAATCATTGAAATGTCAATTCCTTGCTGTCCAGGTAGGGACAGAAGCTCGGTAGATAAATGTCAAAGTCATCCTTTTTACGACGATATTCTGGTAGGTTAGCGATCGTGTTCCTCTTGAACGTAATCTACGTGCTTCTCACGGTCTTCGTTTTCGTGATGATTGAGCCGTTCGTGAAGCTGCTGTTCAGGGGGACATTGGAGGGTTTGAGCCCGGTGTCGGCGTTTGTGATGGAAAAGGTGGGTGCTGTGGTACCGTTGGACAGCCTTTCGCGCTCGATGGTTGTGGTGATTGTCTCTGCTGCGTTGCTGTTCTTCCTCCGTAACCTCGCCGCCTACGGATCGCAGTGGGTGATGGCACACGTGCGCAGCGATTTCCTCTATCGCCTTCGCAACCGCCTTTACGACAAGATGATTTCACTTCCGTTGGTTTATTTCACCAAGCAGAGTCGCGGCGACGCGGTGACACGTGCGGTGAACGATACACAGGAGGTAGAGTATACCGTGCTGACCTCTATCCAGAAATTCCTCACCGACCCTGTGGCGTTGCTTTGCTATCTCTCGTTCCTCTTCTACATTGACTATCAGCTTTCCCTTTGGGCGGTGCTGTTGATGCCGGCAGCATTCCTCATCATCGGTTTCTTGTCTCACCTGCTGAAACGTTCATCCAAAACTTATCGGGAGCGTTTGGGTGTTTTGCTTGCCCATGTTGACGAGACTTTGGCGGGCCTGCGGGTAATTTACGGTTTCAACGCGCAGAAACGGGCCTATCAGATGTTCAGCCGCCTCAATAAGGAGTTTCATGCCAACCAGAAGAAAGTCTATCGCCAAAGCTATTTGGCCAACCCGTTGAGCGAGTTTCTCGGGGTGGCGTCTGTGATGGTGGTGTTGGTCATTGGTGGTACGTTAGTGCTTTCGGAGCGTTCTTCGTTGACGGCGGAGCTGTTCATCACCTACATTGCGCTCTTTACGCAGATTATCACCCCGGTTTCAAACTTGTCCTCTGCCATCGCCGACTACCGTCGTGGCGAGGCGGCGATGGACCGCATTCAGGAGTTCCTTGCCATTGCGGACACGGTGGAGGACAAGGCGGACGCGCAACCGGTGGATCGTTTCGAGAAGGAGATTCGGTTCGAGGATGTTTCGTTCGCCTATCCAGATTCCGATACGGACGTACTGCGACATATTACGCTGACTATCCCGAAAGGGAAGACCGTTGCGTTTGTGGGGCAGTCCGGGGCTGGAAAGACGACCTTTGCCGACCTTCTGATGCGGTTCTACGATGTCACCGGCGGGCAAATCCTTATGGATAGTCTACCGGTGAACGAATGCAAGGTGACGGATTACCGTCGGCTGTTCGCGCTCGTCTCGCAGGACGTGATGCTCTTCCACGACACTATCTTCCAAAATATTACCTTGGGTTGCGAGGCTACGATGGCGGAGGTGGAGGCGGCTGCGAAGGCGGCCAACATCTACGACTTTGTAATGTCGCTTCCTGACGGTTTCAACCACATGGTGGGTGACCGGGGCGTGGCATTGTCGGGCGGTCAGCGTCAGCGGGTGAGCATTGCGAGGGCGGTTTTGCGCAAGGCCCCGATTTTGGTTTTGGACGAGGCCACCTCAGCGATGGACACCGAGTCGGAGCGTTTGGTGCAGGAGGCTGTGGAGACGCTGTCCAAGCAGTGCACGGTGGTCGTCATCGCGCACCGACTCTCTACCATCCGCCACGCCGACTGCATCTGCGTCCTTGACGGCGGCCGCTTGGTGGAGATGGGCACCCACGAGGAGCTGATGAAAAACAACGGAACATATCACCAATTGGTGGTTAGCAGTTAGGTGTAGAGACGCAAAATTTTGCGTCTCTAGCCTGACGGTACGGCTGACCCAGTTCCCCTTCTATTTTAGAAGGGGTGCCCGTAGGGCGGGGTAGTAATATAGGCATCAGAATGCATTATTAATAATCTGAAAGAACACGAAGAGAGTATGTCAAAACATAAATTAGAGCGATTCGCGGAGAACGCGACATTTGAGAATCTTTTCCAGCATACGGAATACGACAGGGTAGGGAAGGAGTTTCCCTTACGCGGGCGTTGGAAGGAGGATTACTTCCACAACGACCGGCCCATCGTGTTGGAGTTGGGCTGCGGCAAGGGCGAGTACACCGTGGCAATGGCGAAGCGGTCGCCGGAGCGCAACTACATTGGCATTGACCGGAAAGGGGCGCGGCTGTGGCGCGGCTGCAAGGACGCGATAGAGCAGGGCTTGACGAATGTTTCCTTCCTGCGCATCACCATCGACCATATTGGCTGGTATTTCGCGCCGGGCGAGGTGGACGAAATCTGGGTCACATTCCCGGACCCGCAGGAGAAGAAGGAACGCAAACGCCTGGTCGGTCCGCATTTCGTCAACGATTGGTATCGCCCAATCTTCCCCGAGCACGGCGGCATCCTGCACCTGAAGTCGGATAGCGACTTCCTGTACGAGTACCTGTTGGAGACGGCAAAGGAGCAGGGCTGGGAGATTTTGGAGAACATCCCCGACGTTTACGCCGGCAACGCGGATCCCTTGTTGACCGAGGTGCAGACGTTTTATGAGAAGATGTGGTTGGCGGAGGGGAAGACAATTCACTACGTCAGGTTGAAGGTTTAAGGCTTGGCGGTTATGGTTTAGACGAAAGCCTGGCGGTTTGATCTGTTGTCCCTACTCCGGCCTGCGGCCACCTCCTTTGCATCACAAGGTCGGCTGTCGCCGAAGATGCTATAACCCTACCCCGGCCTACGGCCACCCCTTCATTCCCCTCCTTTGGAGGGGTGCCCGAAGGGCGGGGTGGTCGGGAAGGGGTGTTGGCTTCGACCGTTTTTTATCGGTTATTGGTGGTGAGAGCAGACCGCGGCACAACTCCCCTTCTATTTTAGAAGGGGTGCCCGTAGGGCGGGGTAGTAATATAAGCTTCAGAATTCCTTGTTAAACGAAAAATGTTTTGAACAAACTGAAAAGCGACAATCGCAAACCGAAAAAATCGTATTTTTGCGCTCGGAAAATATTAGTACAAACAATAATCCAAACCAATATGAAAGAAACCGTTTACAGAGCGAAACATGAGGCGTTGGGCGCCAAAATGGAAGAAT
>Ga0310690_10004163_pt1 | contig 20874 bp, 23 predicted proteins | sample AusTroGonzalo_MG_2_FD_207661 | JGI IMG/M metagenome (GOLD analysis project Ga0310690, IMG submission 207661) | Bovine rumen microbial communities from tropical cattle in Woodstock, Queensland, Australia - Gonzalo_04 (v2) (version 2) | ecosystem: Host-associated > Mammals > Digestive system >...
TCGTCACGAAAATCTGGAATATATTCCAACTTGGAGTATAAAAAAATGATGAAAATCACATTTCCGTAAAAAAAAATCTATACTTACACCATCGAAAGTTTGATGAAATTTTTGCGATTTTGAACGAAAAACAGCACTTTTGACAATTTTTAGACTTGACCATGACAAAAACATGACAAAAGTTTGACAAAAGTATTGCTTTTCGAAAAAAAAGTGATTATATTATCAAATGTAAACGAGCAATAACGCTCACAACAAGAATGTGTAACTAAAACAAGGAGATACACTATGAAGAAGCAAGGTTTTACCCTTATTGAATTGATGGTCGTGATCGTGATCATGGGCATCCTCGCAGCAGTCGCAGTCCCGAAACTCTTCGGCATGATTGCTAAGTCCAAGGCCTCCGAAGTCGGCCCGGCAGCTGGAACCTACGTGAAGTTGCAGGAAGCCTATGCCGCTGAAAACAACGAAGTTGGTACCTGGGTTCAAATCGGTTACAAGGGGCCGGGTGAACAGGACAAGGATGACAAATCCTCCTCCAAGACAGCTGCATTTGGATATAAAGGAACAAGTGAAAAGGGATTTTGGGTTGCAACAAATTCTGTAGCTCTTAATGATTGTGAAAAGGGCAAAATATGGGTTGTGCAGACTAAGTATGACTCGGATAATGGCGCTATCAAAACAGATGTTGGTTCTAACGATAATGACAATTGCGTTACTCCGCTCGTTCCGAACTTCTGCAAGTTGTCAACAAATGCAAAGTGTGGTGAAGCAAAGAGCGAAACCTCAGTTGAGGAAAAGAAATCGTAATACCCAAATTTGCTAAAATCAAAAAGACCACCGATGTATTTCGGTGGTTTTTCTATTTTAAAATAAACATGAAAGTATGCTGTATTTATTCATCCCGCGATTGCTTTTATTTGTAGAGCAAATGACAAAAATTAACAACCTTGTCCTGAAGTCGATAAAAGCCCACTTTCGTCTTAAAAAACTCGATAACAATTGATAATAGTAGTGAAATCGCGAATAATACGGCAAATATCAAAATCGGATATTTAAAGCCATAAATAAAATCATGGAAAAAGTAACTACATACGAATGTATGCACCAGATACATATTCATGGAGTGTTTCCCCATAAATTCCAATGCTGACATATTTCGTTTAGTGGGGCAAAGGCTAACCACGGCAACAGAAAGAAATACCACTATAAACGGATCACCTTTTATCATCAAAAAGCAAGACAACACATATAATGGTTTCGCATATACAAAAATGCCAATGTTGCAATAATGGATACGGCAAGGACAACATATCGATGAACTTTATTCAATATTTTGTTGATTTCTTCAATATGTACAGCGATACAAATCCCCATAGTAAATATTACCAAATAGTTGGGAAGAGACTCTGCCAACAGCATTAAGCGACTCAAAATACCTGCTGGATTAAAGAACAGTAAAATAAAAAAACATACACAAACAACCTTACTCTTCACAGCCCAATAAAGTAGAGGGAATAATAGCCAAAGTGAAAGAATCAATCTATTGAACCACCATGTAACATTATACGATTCATTGTATTGTAAGCCCAATAATTCATGTAAAACTTTACATAACGCCGTAGCAGGAAACGTAAATTACCCCACAAGCCCTTCAATAGAGACTTACATTTACCGCATTGGACAACTTGATTGTCTGTCAAGTATTTCTGGTATTGCACAGCCATTCCATATCCTGACAAAAATACGAACAACGCCACACAAAACTTGCCCGTCAAAGCTAGTTTGAACGCGATAGCCCCATATTCTGAATTTTGAAAAATAAGTGATGGCAAAGCATTGCACAAATGGCGATCGCCTTAAGCACATTTGTTTCATTCAATGTAATGCGATAATCAATTTTTTCAGCATCAGTCATTTTGCGGTATCTTTGAATACTTGAAAAATTTCACCCGGCCTATATCGCGGAGCGTATCGACCTTGGCATTTTCATAGTAATGCCGATGCAAATAATCCAAGAGAATTTCATCATGAGATATAACTACGACGTTTTCCTTAACAACATCCCGCATGGGGTTTTCAACCCCATATTGCTTCAGGCAGTTTTCAACATCAGGGTAATAGGGAGTCCAAAATCCCAGACTAACAATATTTTTCCAACTGCCAAACGGTTCAGAAAAATAGAGTGGCACCCGATATTGCGAGAAAGACTGATACACAGACATCGATGTCAAGAATAAAGTATTGTCAGGGAAAGAATCCATATATTCAAAAACTTTTTTATAGTTATTCCAATTTTTTTCCTGATGGGATACTTGCAACATTCTTCCGCTTGACGGAGAACGTTGGTATGACTTCGTTAAATAGAAATATCCCATGTACGCGATGAACAAGGATGCGGCAATCGTATAAAAAGTACGGCAAGAAATTGGTCGGACGTTTTTCAACAAAGGAACTGCTAAAACAGTTGCGTAAATCCAAAAACCAGTCTCTACCCGGTACAGCAGACGCCACAAATATATAAGATAGCCGATCATCGCCAACATTACTGCGAAAGCCCCGTACACATAAAACGACCTTTTGCCGCCCATAAACAAGAGAACAAGACTTATCAAACAAAACGCCCAACAGCAAGGATGTAGTATAGAGGTTTCGATATGATAAAAAAAGCTATATGGTATTACAGACCATTTTATAGATGGCGTATATTTTAGAATTTTATCCGTAATCCGCTTTAAAGAATCTGTAGAAAAAATATCCGTATCATAGAAATTCCAGCTCATTAACAGCGAATAATCTTCTCCATAAATTCCTGTTTCTTCGATTTCGTCATAAACAGCACTTTTATTATAATTCGCCTTGTCGCCAAGCATAACGCGGTGCGGTTGGAACCTAGAGTATTTTACATACTCTGGGCTAGAGTAATGGCTAGCGTTCAAAGATTTGGCTCCCCACAAGCCACAAAACAAAATTAAAACACATAGTCCGAATCGATATTTGCATCTATAAGCCTTTCTTGCAAAAAACAATAGGGCGAACGCAAAAAAAGGTAAGCCCATTAAAAAAGCGTCTGTCCGCATGCTGTATCCCCATAGGGCGAGAATAAAGGCAAAAACGATATTTTTCTTTTTTTGCAACCCTCCATCCAGAGTGTCTAAAAAGACGAGCATCCCTGCGGCACCTAGCGCCGCCGCACATTGAGTAAATTGGATTGTCAGATAAAAGTCCCTTGCAAAACAGGCGACAATCATTATTGATAAGAATGTTCCCCATTGAAAGCCCATTCTTTTTATAACAAAATATGATATCGTCGTGAAAGAAATGAATACGGAGAACACCTCGCCAATATAATACCAACCTACTTTCGGAAATAAATGGTACAATGACAAAAGGGCATATCCATAAAGAACGTTTACGAACGGCATGCGAACATTATACGTATCCCCATACACCCCTTCCAAAATGCGAGCCATGAAAAAATCATCGGAATTGCCTAAAACGAACTTCTCCCCAAGAAGCATGCAAACAAGCAAGAAAAAGAGATTGATGGCGAAAGCCGTTTTAATGTCAAGGTGTTTTACATTTCGCATTATCTGTAATAATAGAAAAAACCACCGAAATACATCGGTGGTCTTTTTGATTTTAGCAAATTTGAGTATTACGTACCAGAAGATGATTCTGTAACCGTAGTTTCAGAAGCGGTGCCACACTTTGCACTTGTAGCCAACTTGCAGAAGTTCGGAACAAGCGGAGTAACACAGTTGTCATTATTAGTAGAACCAACGATTGTTTTAATTGCTCCGTTATCCGAGTCATACGAAGTGTTCACAACCCAAGCACTTTTTTGCGGACAATCGTTAAGAGCCACAGAGTTTACAGCAGCCCACACACCCTTGGTGTTTGTTCCTTGATACCCAAAAGCGGCAGTCTTGGAGGAGGACTTGTTATCAGAGAACTGTTCACCCGGTCCCTTGTAACCGATTTGAGTCCAAGTACCAACATCATTGTTTTCAGAAGCATAGGCTTCCTGCAACTTCACGTAGGTTCCTGCCATTTCTAACTAAATCCAGAAATTTTATACCGTTGCTGTAGTGCTTATTCACGATTGAGTTTTTGAAAAATAAAATGGGCTTTTATCGTCTTCTGAATAGTGTAATACAGACTCTTGAAGTACGAAGAAAATCTTTCTAGCTTTTTTTTATTATTTTAATATTGCTGTCAATAGAATTTTTTTTTAGAGAATCAACATGTCTTCCTTCGCTATAACTAAAATTTCTGTAAAAAATTTCAAATCCTTAGCCGATTTTGATATAAGCAATTTGCCAAAAAAAACTGGAGCTATTGCCAAATCAACTCGTTTCACAATGGCTTTGGCCTCTCAATCTGACAATACAGATTTGTCGGATTGGGGTGTATTTTATTTTCCTGTTGGGAAAAATTTTGAAAATACAAAAGTACCTACATAAACTATGCTTGAGTTTGAGTATGATTCGTAAAAGTCCACTTTTTTTGGCTTTGTGCCTTAACCTGTTTTTTTTATTCCTGTATTTTGCATTTGGGCAGGTGCGGCATGGCTCGCTTGACGACTACTTTATGTCGAGCGTGTTGACTGGGGCGTATGGAGGAGAATACGATGTCCATACGTATTTTGTTAATTCTGCATACGGCTATTTCTTGAAGCCGTTCTATTGGCTGTTCCCGAAGGTGGGGTGGTATTTTATTTTTGAACTTGTGGGGACGTTTGCCGCGTTTACGACGTTTTCGTTTTTTATGATCCGTCGTCTGGGGACAAAATACGGATCTGTTGTATCCTCTGTTTTGTTGGCATCATTGACTCCAGATTTTTACTTTCAGTTGAGCTTTACGCAATGTGCGACTATTTATACGGCTGCGGGCATTGTTGCTCTGTTGTTTGGAATCTCTGAAAGTAAAAAGAAGTTCCTTCTTTTGGGTGGGCTTTTTCTTTTGGCAGGTAGCATTATGCGTTATGAGGGATTCTTGCTTGGAATGCCTTTCCTTTGTTTTTTGTTGGCTGTTCATTTTTTCGAAAAAAGGCGAATTTCGTTAATTGCCGTTATTGTAATTTGTGTTACGTTTGTTTCAATTTGGGGGCTAAGGGAACATGAACGCTCCCTGTTTTCTTGCGGCGATTATAAATATTATGCGGCTTACCAGCCGATTCGGGCTTATTTTGGAGATGGTGCCTATTATGATGGAGAATCGACGTATGATGAGTTGGAAGAACGAGGCATGTCGGGGCCTGATTTTAAAAATCTAAAGGCTTGGATGTATTATGATACGGATGTTTATCAGATTGACAGCCTGAAGCCGATAAGAAAAATTGCTCAGAATAATTTGTATGTAACGAACCCGAAGCGGGTTGTAGTCACTTATTTCTTTTCGATATCGAATGCGCTCATGCGCTGTAGCGGCTGGTGCTGGGTGTTGTTTTGCGTTTTGCTGATGCTGTCGTCGTCTAAAAAGGCGAATGCTTATCCTTGGGTTTCATTTGGCTTTGTCGCCGTATGTATTGGATATTTGCTTTTGCTGAACAGGTTGGTTTATCATGTCGAATCTGGAATATGGGTGTATGCCATAACTTCGGCTATTCCGTTTATGCGAAAGGAAATATTAATGAATAACGAGTTATTCATAAAAAAAGAAAAAAAGTATTTGCTTGGAATGGTTTTGTTATCTGTTGTATTTTCTTATATTGGCATTTCGAATCAAGGCGTATTGAAACAGCATCTTTCAATAATTGAAACTCCCGAGATGACCGATGACTGGGCTGAATTTCTTGATTATGCAGGTAATCATCCAGATGATGTTTTCTTGCTTTCTTTTAATAGGTACAAGGAGCTTGGCATGGTAAAAAATCCTGCGTATAAGGCGATTGAACCTGGTAGTTGGCAGAATATATTCTCCTGGGGGTATTGGAATATTCATTTACCGGGAATGAAGTACGAATTTGAAAAACGCGGGGTGCATAACCCAATTCGGGATATTGTCCATGAAAATGTGTATGTACTAGAAGATGAGTTTGGACCAGTTCTTGCGCCTTTTTATTTAGAACACTATCATGATACTGTTGTTGTTGATACTGTTAAAACTTTTGGGACAATCGTATTACACAAATATCGCTTGAAGTAGGGCTTGTTATGGATAAATTTCAAAAAATAAATTTGATTGTTTTTTTTATCGTTGTGTTTGTTTTGGCTGTATTAGCGTATTTGCGTGGATTTTTTGATTTCACGGCACCTATAGGAAAACCTTGGCATTTGTTGCCTTCGGTTCATGAAGATTCGCTTTCTCAGGAGTATTTGGCTGAATATCGCATATTAGGTAAAAAAGCGTTGCGTTTGCAGCTGTTTGACAGCTCCCGCACAAATGTATTTATCTTGGTTGATGCATGGGGGGTGCCGAATCAAGAATCCGTGCTGAAAGAGGAATTTGCGTTCTTTGAAAAGATTCCGCATACGTTTGCTCTACATCAACGACTTGCTGCCCGCAATAAACATGCGGAACGTGTGGAGTTTCGCGATGGTCCTGAAAACAAGATGTATTTATTTGGCGGTGATTCCGCTGAATACAATCGTCCGAATCTTGTGCGTGAAATCGGTTTCAAGAAAACGTTATTTTGTCAAAAGTGCAATGACGAGGTGATGATTGCCAAAATGGATTCGTTGCTTGAAAATGATTCGCTCCAGTGGATTACTTGGACTACGCAAAGCTCACGGTCCGGGGATAAGGATAGCTTGCGTAAATCGTTAAAGTTGATAGCTGATTTTGCGGAGCATCATCCTGATGTTCAGGTAATTGTGCAGGGTACTCATCGCCCTGTGTTGTGTACCCCCGAAATCCGAAATGCGTATAAGTATCATTGGGTTCCGACTGTGATTCTGAATGGGAAAAAATGAAAAACTTGTTCAAAAATTTGCTCTACGTATTTATTGCGACCGCACTTGTGACGATTGCTCCTTATCTGATTACGTTCGAAAAGGGGCAAGGCATCGAACGCGGTTTGTTTGAATATGGAATTTTTGCGTTGTTGCTGTTTTATGTTTCGTTGAGGAACCGTATTCCTTCTGGCAAGAAGAAATTTTTTGTAGCGGCCGTTTACGTTTCGCTTGTGATTGTTTCGTGGATTGACTTGCTGACGATACTTGTTGTAAAAAAATGGTTTGTGGGGTGGTATGGAATTATTCCGTTTGCGACTTGTGCCCTCGCTTTGGCTATGGTAAAAGAAGTGAACGAAATCTCGTTACGACAAGCGAATGTTATTTTATTTGTTTCTTTCTTTGCACATTTCGGTGCAATGAGAGTTTACTCGGAACAACCGCTATTTCAATTTTCGATTCCACTGTATTTGGCACAACAGAACCAATCTATTGACCGGAGTTATTTGTCTAAAGATTTTCGAATTCGGTACAATGCGATAGATTCCGTAGCTGTAACAAAGAATTATGTAGATTCTTCTCGCAGCAATGTGGTTGTGCTTGTAGAATCGTGGGGCATTCCGATGGATACGGTCAAGTTCAACGAAGAACTTGCTGTGTTTGGGGGACTGCTAAAGAAACAAGGCGTGCATCCTAGAAAGTTTAGCCGTACCTACACTGCGGAACGTGAGGATTTGCTGGACTCAACTTGGCGTGATTCAAGTGGTCGGCTGGATTCGCTTTTTATGCCAAAGCGTTTTGCGGAACTAGGTCTTAAGACGACTTTTTTGTTTGGCGGCGATTCTACTGTTCAATGGCGGTATAAGTATATTCGCAATATCGGCTTTCGCGATGTTGTATGGAGTGATTCTGTTGTTGCTGATAGAGTGATGGCTACGAAAATAGATTCTTTGTTGAATGTTTCGGTATGCGATTCCTTGGTTGATTCAACTTGCTCTAATCGCCAATTTATTGCTTGGACAACCCGTGATACAAAATTTCCGATGGGGGAGGTGTCTGCAGAGGTTGAAACGCTGTATTTTAAACGATTGTTTGGAACATTGCGGATAATTGCGGATTTGGCAAAGAAGCATCCCGATGTGCGGTTTGTGGTTCAAGGCGACCATGAGCCAATCTTGGCTCCATTGGAATTCCAAGCGAAATTTTACCGCCGATGGGTGCCGTATGTGGTGCTGAATTAAATTTCTTTTTTTCTTACACTCTGTAAGTAAAAAATTGTTTATATTTCAAATATGACAAAGATTCCTTTTAACAAGCCACCTTTTGTGGGGCTTGAGTTTGATTATATCAAGCAGGCCGTAGAAAGCGGCAAAATTTGTGGTGATGGCACGTTTAACCTCAGGTGTCATGAGTGGCTCGAAAAGCATACGGGGGCGGTCAAGGCTTTGATGACCACTAGCTGTACGCATGCTCTCGAAATGTCCGCCCGCCTTTGCAACATCGGTCCTGGTGACGAGGTGATTATGCCGTCGTTCACGTTCGTGAGTACTGCAGACGCGTTCGTATCGCAAGGCGCAAAGTGCGTATTTGTGGATATCCGCCCCGATACGATGAACTTGGACGAAAAGCTGATTGAAGACGCGATTACCGAAAAGACGAAAGCGATTGTGCCGGTCCACTATGCGGGGGTCGGCTGCGAAATGGACAAAATAAACGAAATCGCGAAACGACATAATTTGTTCGTGGTCGAGGATGCCGCTCAGGGGATGATGGCTACATACAAGGGGCATGCTCTCGGCTCCTTGGGTGATTTCGGCTGCTACAGCTATCACGAAACCAAGAATTACAGCATGGGCGAAGGCGGCGCGTTGCTCATCAACCGTCCGGAATTCTGCGACCGTGCCGAGATTATCCGCGAAAAGGGAACGAACCGCTGCCAGTTCCACCGCGGCGAGGTTGACAAATACACTTGGGTGGAGCTTGGCTCCAGCTACTTGCCGAGCGAACTCAACGCTGCGTACCTCTATGCCGAACTGGAATGCGCTGATATCATCAATGATGCTCGCATGGCAAGTTGGAATGCATACCGCGAAAGGCTCGCTCCGCTTGCCGAAAAAGGATTGATTGAACTTCCGTATATCCCGGAACACTGCACGCACAACGCTCACATGTTCTACTTGAAAGTGGAAGACCTTGCGACTCGCACGGCTCTAATCAAGCATCTTGTCTATAACGGTGTTTTGGCGGTGTTCCATTATGTTCCGCTGCATTCGTCGCCTGCCGGCATGCGCTTTGGACGTTTCCACGGCGAAGACAAATACACCACTAATGAAAGCAATCGCTTGCTGCGACTCCCGATGTTCTATGGGCTAAAGATGGAAGAAATCGAGTTTGCTTGCGAAAAGGTGAATGAATTTTTTGGGGTGTGATGTGCCGAATCTAGTGGCTATTGACTTTTAGATTGTAATAAGTTATACTTTTGTTGATATGCCGAACTTGACCTACACGCTCATAAACAAGGAAACCCCCCTTTGCGATTTTGTGATAGAAGGGGAGGGCGAACTTGAACTTTGCAAGGTTGCAAAGACTTATTCGCCGTTGCCTTTGGAGTGTGAGCCGATTTCAGGATGGGTGGAAGGACGGAGTGCCGCCAAACACCGCATGCATGTGAAACGGATATTGGAACAGTGCGGAGGAAAAACAAAGAGCGGATTTATTGCTTTTACGCATTGCCTTTCGCTGACGGATACGCTCTGGGTAAAAAGCGAAGGTGAAGATATTGCATGGAAAGATGTGAACTTGTACGAAAATAACTTTGATGAAGTTATTTCGAAACTGTCGTTTGACGGCAATGGCCTGTTCGGAATGCAAATGTCAACGACATCGCCAGAACTCACGACGGACGGCGCTTACGACAAATGCTGGCTAAATGAAAAAGATGGAATTCATCTTATAAAGACGGGAAGTACCGGGGCTCGGAATGCGGGGCTTGAACCTTACGGCGAAGTGTTGGCGAGTCAGGTCTTTGAAAAAATCTGCGATTCTGTGAAATACTGTTTCAGAAGATTTGATGGACGAGTTGTTTCTGATTGTAAAATTTTCACGAGTCAGAAATTTGGCTATCGCCCGATTGCACCTTATTATAACGAACGTTTAACTCTTCCGAGACTGCTTGAAATTTACCGCGAAATGGGCTGTGAAGATGCTTTCCGCCGAATGGTCGTTGCGGATTGCATCACGTTAAATTCCGACCGACATTTTGGAAATTTCGGGTTCTTGGTAAACAATGAAACGTTTGAGCGAGTGACAATCAATCCCTGTTTCGATTTTAACATGGCTTTTGTTCCTTTGTCCGAAGATGGTTTTGATTTCGGTAAAAAGGCAGACGGAACCGAATGCGATTTTGACGAATACCTCTCGAAACGAGGGCCTGTAATCGGTAGCAATTACGTGGCTCCGGCTCGAGCAATTCTCACGCCCGAAATAAAAAATTGCGTTGAGGAAATTCGCGAAACGCAGCTGACGGTTCCTTGTGATGAACGCTTTACTGAAAAAAGGCTCACGCAGATGAACATGATAAAGAACGTTCAGTGCGAAAGGATTCTCGGTTTTGATGCAAAGTGGGTGTTTTAAAGGGTTTGCTGCTTTTCCGAAAATAGCTGTGTTTTTTCAAAATATGGCGGAAGAAATGTATTTAAGTAAGATTTTTTATTTATTTTCTTGATATGAGTCCTAAGCCAATATTTTCAATCGTTTCGCCCGTTTATCGAGCCGAGGGAATTGTAGAAGAATTAGTTCTGCGTTTGACGCAGAGCCTTTCTACGGTTACGGATAATTTTGAGATTATCCTTGTGAATGACGCTTCTCCAGATAATTCGTGGCAAAAGATTTTAGAGGTTGCGAAAAAGGATTCCCGTGTAAAGGGTGTGAACCTTAGCAGAAATTTCGGCCAGCACTATGCCATTTCGGCGGGACTTAGTTTGACTAAAGGTGAGTGGGTGGTCGTGATGGACTGCGACTTGCAGGATGTCCCTGAAGAAATCCCTAACCTTTATAACAAGGCTATTGAGGGTTTCGATATCGTTTTTGCAAAACGAATGTATCGCATTGACAATTTTTTCAAGAAGCTTTCTTCGACGTTATTCCACTTGACGTTTCATTTCTTTAGCGGAATTAAGACGGACAAGACGATTGCGAATTTTGGAATTTATAATCGTAAAGTTATAGAAGAGTTCAACAAAATGCCGGAACGTTCACGCTCTTTCCCTTCGTTGATTTCTTATTTGGGATTTAAAACTACGGCTATTTCGGTAAAGCATGCACCACGTTTTGCTGGAGAATCTTCTTATACGTTTGCGAAATTGATTCAATTGAGTTTTGATGTGACAATTGCAAATAGCAATAAGCCCTTGAAGATTGCTGTTGAATTGGGTTTCTTTTTAGCGGCGATTTCCTTTTTGCTTGCCGTTTATAACTTAGTTGCTTATTTGTCGGGATTTATTCAGGTTCCTGGCTTTACAACGACAATTTTCTCTATTTGGTTTGTTGGCGGATTGTTGCTTGCCATGCTTGGAATTGTCGGGTTGTACGTGGGCAAAATCTTTGATCAAGTGAAGGGCCGTCCGCTTTATGTGATTTCGGAAAAGGTGAATTTTGAGGAAAAAGATGTTTTTTGAAAAGTATGGTGTAAAGCTCGTTCGACTGACTGCTGACAAAATTGAACTTGTCAGGAATTGGCGCAATGATCCGAAAATTTCTCAGTACATGGAATTTCGTGACCACATTACCCCCGAAATGCAAAAAAAATGGTTTGCCAGTATTGATAACGAAAATAATTATTATTTTATTATAAATTATAAAGGTGGCGATGTCGGGTTGACCAATGTCAAGGATGTGGATTATGCAAAAAAAACGGGGGAGGGCGGGATTTTTATTTATGAAGATTCGCTTTTGAATTCTGATATCCCGTTTCGCGTGATTTTCGCCTTGAATGATTTTTCCTTTGAAGTACTTGGGCTTGAAACCATGGTTGCCCATATTATGGATGATAATCAGCGGGCGATTGACTTTAACTTAGTGTTAGGGTATAAAAAATCTTCAGATTCCAAGGGGCCGAAATCGACATACTTTTTAAACAAGGCGGATTACTTCAAGTGTCGTAGTAGATTTGCTAGATTGTTAAAATAGAGGTTTTTATGGATATTAAGGAATTTGTGAATTTATTTGCGGATCAGTTTATGGATCCGAACGAAACTGTCTTTGCACCCGAAACAAAATTCCACGAACTTAGTGGATGGACTTCGATGACTGCGCTTTTGGAAATTGCAATGATTGAAGATAACTTTGGAACGACAATTCCGAGTGAGGTTATTCGGAGTTCCTCTACGATTCAGGATTTATTTGATGCAATTTTGAAAAGTAAAGGCGATGCGTAATCATGGCAATTTTGGACTACAAGAATATTGGCATTTCGGCTGTTGCTGCTTGCGTCCCTAAACGCATTGAGAAAAATGAAGATCTTGCTGGATTTTTGAATGCTGAAGAATTGAAAAAAACAATTGAATTTGTAGGTATTCGAGAGAAGCGTTACGTCGATGATGATGTCTGTGCTTCGGACTTGTGCTACAAAGCTGCCTTAAAATTATTTGAAGACAATTCTATTGATCGTTCGGAAATAGACGCTCTTATATTCTTGAGCCAGACTCCAGATTATCGCCAGCCGGCAACTGCACCCCATTTGGCATATCGTCTTGGCCTCGGAACGCATGTTCTTTCGTTTGATATGAATTTAGCTTGTTCAGGCTATGTGTATGGCCTTGCAACTGCATTTGCTTTTATGTCTAATTCTGGCATTCGCAAAGTTTTGCTGCTTGCGGGAGAAACGATGTCGAAAACGATTTCCCGGAATGACAAGGGTATGGTTCCGCTTTTTGGGGATGCCGGGACAGCCACATTAATTGAAACTGGGGATTTTGGTGCATCTGCGTTTTCGCTCAATTCTGATGGAAGCAAATTTAAAGTTCTCCAGATGACTTATGGTGGGTATCGCAATCCAAGTTGTGGGAAAGAAGAAACTTTGCAAATGGATGGCATGGAGGTGTTCAATTTCGGTATTCGTGCGGTACCTTCGGATATCCGGAAAATGCTAAACCACATTGGCAAAACTATAGACGATATTGACTTGCTTATTTATCATCAGGCAAATAAATTCATGACGGATTTTTTCAGCAAGCACCTTAAAATTTCTGCTGACAAAACTCCGTATTCGTTAGATCGTTTTGGTAATACAAGTTCGGCATCCGTTCCGCTTACGATTGTTTCGGAATTACATGATGCCGCAAAATATCCGAAGCGTGAATCTGTGTTGTTTTCTGGTTTTGGTTCTGGCTTGTCGTGGGGAACCGCATGGCTGAATCTTTCTAAAACAAATGTATCGGAATTAACGGAGTATTGATATGACGCACGTATTCAGAAATTCAACGGTTGAACTGCTTTTGGGAAATGCAGGCTTTACATATTCCGGTTACGATGAAGTGACCAACGCCAATACCGAAGCCGATGACTACATTTGGTTTTATACGGTTCCGATGCATGCCAATACCAGGGAGACGGCAGAAGAAATCGCTAGCTATATGGAGCGCCTTAAATTGGTTCATTCGCAGGTGTCTGCAACAAAACCTTTTTTTGCATTTACGCTTTTTAGTTTGATTGATTTTCGGACGGAAACTACTGATTTTTCTGTAGCACAGGCGGTTGACGAGTTTAATGCAGCGTTAATCCGGTTTGCATCGGAAATGCCAAATGTCAAGATTGTGTACTTTGCGGATTTTTGCAGAAAATATTCCGAAAGCGATTTGATAGATTGGAAGTTCTATTTTATCTCGCAAACCGCGCTTAATCCCAAGTTGGCGTTGCCGTTCAGAAAGTGGTTTGCTGCACAAAAACTGGCGACTGTAAAGGTTGCGAAAAAGTGCTTGGTTTTAGACCTTGATAACACTCTTTGGGGTGGAATATTAGGGGAAGATGGCCCTGAACACTTGAAGATTGGCGGTGATTATCCAGGAAAAGCTTTTCTCCTATTCCAGCAGCAAATTTTAGAATTGCAAAAAAACGGGATAATTCTTGCTATTTGTAGCAAGAACAACGAACAGGATGTCCTTGATTTCTTTGAAACGAGCCGTGACCAGGTTCTGAAAAAGGAACACTTTGCTGCTTGGCGGATCAACTGGCAGGACAAGGCTACGAATATTCGTGAGTTGGCTCAGGAACTGAACATTGGTCTAGACAGTATGGTGTTTTTGGATGATCAACCAGCAGAACGTGAACTTGTCAAGAACTTTATTCCTGAAATTACTGTTCCCGATTTCCCTGCTGCACCGTATCAGTTGCCGGTATTCTTTAAGACCTTGCGCGATGAATATTTCTGCGTTTATCAGGCTAGGGAAGAAGATCGAGGCAAAACGGAACAGTATAAGCAAAACGCACAACGTCATCAGCTGCAACAGCAGTTTACTAACATCGATGACTTTATCAAGAGTCTAGAAATCGAGACGACAATCCGTCTGAATGACGAAGCCGATTTCCCTAGAATTGCGCAGATGTCGCAAAAGACGAACCAGTTTAATTTGACGGGAAAACGCTATACCGATTTGGAGATTAAGGAAATCGCTTCTCGGCGGGGTATGATCTTTTCTCTGTCGGTAAAGGACAAGTTTGGCGATAGCGGACTTACTGGAGCTGCTGTTATAACAACTATTGGTAATGATGCCCATATCGACAATCTTTTCTTGAGTTGCAGAATTTTGGGCCGCAAAATTGAAAAGACCTTTATGGAGCGGATTGTATGTTCGCTGAGGGAGGAAGGTTTTGAAAATGTGACTGCCGCCTTTAATAAATTGCCCAAGAACCAGTCCGTGGCCGATTTTTACGGGTCTGTAGGCTTTACCATTACAAGTACTAGCGAAACTCAAAAAAATTATGTATATTCTTTGAAATAAGGCTTGGCAATCAGTATCATATAAATGTTTTTTTTTGAGTTCAAAATGAAACTTAAAGCACTAAAAATTGAAAATTTCAAGTCCGTTCAGAATACCGAGATTTTTTTTGACAAGAAATTAAGTGTTCTCACTGGCTCGAACAATTGTGGGAAAACCACAATTATTGAGGCTGTTTCATTTTGGGTAGAGTGTTTCGAGAAACTAATATCTCGAGCAAAGAAAACTGTTCGTGGACGTTATAATGCTGGTGATTATATTCTAGGACCTTCGAACAATCGATATTTTGAATTTGGGGAAATAAATAGTGTCAGGGTTCCTCACTTCGAAGATATCTTCATCAACAGAAATATAAAGAAAATAATTCGATTGACAGCAACGATAACTTCGGATGATGGACGAAGTGAACTGAAAATTCCAATATCTGTAAGAAGTTCCACTAAATCTCGTTATGCGATAAAACTTGAAAATGAGTCTTCTTTTAGGTATAGGTTGTTCAATACATTGTTCCAAAACTGGTATCCTACTCCAGTGTCCGAAGTTTATGCAAGCCCGATAGCAAGCATTTCTCTTTCTGAATTATTCTTGACATCGCCTCAATTACAGGAACAGATAAAAAAGAGAGAATCTCAGCAAATACTTCGAAACCGACTTTATAAGTTGTACCATTCCCCTAGTGCCGGTTTCTTTCAAAAATTTGAGCACGATGTATCTTATATCCTATATAATACCGCTACGGAATCAAAAATTCATTTTTTCTGTAAATCAGATATTAATCGAGATAAAGCTGTTGTCTTCAATTTTAAATTAGACGGAGACTCGGTAGAAAAGGATATATCGTTATTAGGTAGCGGGTCTTTGCAGATAATTGAAATTTTACTTAACTTATATAACTTTGTTGACGAAAAAAAAGACCTTGTGCTGATTTTATTAGATGAACCGGATAGCCATATTCACCGAGATATGCAACGTCGTTTACTGGAAGTTCTTGAGAGAACGACGGCTTCTACTCAGATTATCGTGACAACTCACAACGAATCTTTGATTCGATCTACGCAGTTAACAAATTTGTTTCATATAGATTTGTCGATGGGAACGATTAAGAATGTGGAATCAAAGGAACTCTCTAAAATTGGGATACCCCATTTCACAGGGCTTTATCCAGATGCTATAACTCCGGTGGTTCGGAGTGTGTGCGGTGGATTTTCTGGTCTAGACTTTATCAGTGCTCTTGAAGCAAATAAAATTGTCTTTGTTGAGGGGGATGATGATGCTAGGTTGCTTTATTGCTTGTTCCGCAAGAAACTCGAAAACGGTCCGAAGAAAATAATGTTTTGGGTCTTGGGCGGGGTCAGTAAGATTCTTGATAAGATAGACGGATATTACCAGGTGTTCAAAGACATCAAAAATGGAACGTCCTTATGGGATAAATCAGTTGTTGTCTTTGATCAAGATGCTTTGTTAGATGAACATAAAAGTATAATTATAGACAAATTGCAATCTGTTTACAAAGTAAAGGCTTTTGCTCCCAATCTCTACACGCAAGAATCTGTTTTGCTGACGAACCCCGAAAAATTATTCCCGCTATTTTGTGCCGTCTATGGTGTAGATCCGTCTTTAAAAACGAATTTTATGGCGGCTTATGAAAAGTATGTAGGTGTTGTTATAAACAAGAAAAAAGAAGAATTCTCATTAAATAAAATGAACGACTCTGTGATGAATGGGTATCAAGGAATGTACGTCGATAAAATGAATGAACATTTCGGAACAAAGTTGAAAAAGGAACCCTTAGCTTTGGCAAAGAAAATGTCTAGCTATTATCTGACGCAACCTGTTTACAAACTTGCCAAAAAAGAGGATGTGGCTTTTGTTATAGATGGAATTTTGAAAGATTTAGGTTCATCGCGGAAATATGCCGATACGGACCTATACTCTTTTGCTCAAAAGGCTGAAAATCCCACCTTTTTTGATGAATGGAATAGAACTGTAGATTTTTTGAGGTAAGCAATGACCAAGTCTGAACAACTACTGCAAATATTCAAGGATGTTCTTGAAATTGAAACTATAGACGAGACCGTTTCGCAGGCCAACTGCGAGGCGTGGGATTCTATCCATCACCTTAATTTGATCCTGGCGATTGAGTCGGGTTTTAATATTTCTTTGGAACCCGAAGAAATGGAACAGATGCAGGACTTTGCGACTGCGTTGAAAATTGTGGAAAATAAGTAATTTACGCTTTTTAATTTAAAAATTACGAAAATTTTGTAATTTTTAGTAATAAAATTCAATTTTTGCTAAATTTAATACTATATTTATAGTATGCTTATCGAGTTTTCCGTTAACAATTTCCGCTCCATAAAGGGTGACTTGACCCTAAATATGCTGAGTACGGGGACCAATGCCGTCCCTCTGTCGTCTGTCGTATTGTATGGTGCGAACGCCAGTGGCAAGTCGAATGTGTTGGGAGCGTTGAGAATGATGCGGGCCATCGTGCTGAACGAGGGCAAGGTGATGCTTTCGACAGACGAACTGCCGTACAATCCGTTTCGGTTGGCGAGCGATTCGGAAAAAGCTCCAACGTGTTTTGATGTAGTCTTTGAGCAGGACTCCAAGAAATACAAGTATGGGTTCTCGTACGATTCGGGAAAAATCTATTCCGAATATCTTATGGTTTACGAATCCAACCGCCCGACAACGATTTATGAATACGAACAGCAGAATGGTTTTAAGCCAAATTCAAAATTGACTGCCCTAAAAAAATTCAGCCAGAACCCGAACATGCTTTGCTTGTGGGAGGTTGACCGCCGAGGGGTGGAATATGCGAAAATAGTGCTGAAGTGGTTCAAGGATTTGGTTTGCGTGACCTTTGATTCCGAAAATGGCTTGCGCGGTGCGTTTTCTTCGTCTATCCTTAGATTTTTTGACGATCCTTCAAAAAAGGCTCTAATATCCGCATTTGTCCATTCTGCAGATATGGGCATCAAGGATGTTCGCCGAGAAACTTTACGGAATCTCCTGAAGGGGAATAAGAAAAGCGACAATCTGAATTCGCTGGTCGTGGAATACGAGTCGATTCAAACGGTACACGACAAGTTCGACAAGAGAAAGAAAAGAATAGGCGAAGTCGCGTTTGATTTGTTCGAAGACGAATCAACAGGGACCAAGAAACTGTTTATTGTTATGGCGCTGATGCTCGATGCGCTGATGAATGGGAATGTGTTGCTTCTTGACGAAATGGATGCCAGCCTGCATCCGCTGTTGACGCGGAAACTCGTGGAAATCTTCAAGGATTCTGCTCTGAACAAGAAAAATGCACAACTGGTATTTACGTCTCAGGATACGAACTTGTTGGATATGGACTTGTTCAAGAAAGAACAGGTATATTTTGTCGAGAAAAATGCCGTTGGAGAAACGAGCCTTGTGTCACTTGTGGATTATGCAAACATCCGCTCCGAAAAAATCGAGAAGAACTACATTCTGGGCAAGTTCGGCGCTATTCCTAACTTGGGTTCCTTTGAATTCTTGAATGAGGTTTAACAGTGACCATTCGGGATTTTAGGAAAAAATCTTTTCAAAGGAAAGTTGCCAAGCGGTCTCCGAAGAAGCTTTTTCTGATTGCTTGCGAAGGAGAGAAAACCGAGCCGAACTATATCAACGACATGGTTGAGTCCTACAAGCGTGCGGGAAAAATTGCGATAGGTTCTAGGGTGCTGATTGTAAACCACCAGCATACGGATCCTGCCGGAGTCCTGAAAGATTTGTTGGCGCACCCGTATTTTGAGGACGCCGAGCAGCGCTGGATTGTCGTAGATAGGGACGAGGTTGAAAACATAAAATCCGAAAATGGTGGACACACACAAGAAAACTTTGACTTTGCTATGCAGGAATCTGCTTCGCATAATGTCGATGTCGCATATTCGAACCCGTGCTTTGAGTTATGGCTGGTCTTGCACTTTGAGTACAGAGATTCGTCTTCTAGTCGCGTAGATATTCAAAAGAAGGCGCTTGAATTGCTAAAGAAAGAAAAAATATTGCGTGTGTCGGACAAAATTGATGATTTAAAGGCTGCAAAGGGCCTGTTCATGGTGTTGGGGGAGAAACGGTTGAATACGGCAAGGAAAAATGCCGAAAAACTTTACTGCCGGCATGGCGAAAATAGAGACAACCCGTCAACAAGCGTTCATAAACTTGTTGATGCTGTTGAAAGTTTGGGGTAGGGAAAATCTAGATTTTATGAAAATATTGTAAATGGGGCGTTTGAACGCTTTTCTATGAAGGAATGTATATGGATCTTGGATTTACCATAATTGGTACTGTTTTTAGTGTAATTAGCTCAATTATACTATCAATAAGGGTAAAAATGCTATTGAACTGGATCAATTTAGTCTTAAGGGCTCACGAAGCTAGTATTAGTGCTATAACTCAGGTTATAAACAACCCCTTGAAAAGTCTTCCTGTTTTAATGGGAACTGCAAAGAAACTCGAAAACATAACGGAAACTAAAGGACAATATCTCTTTATTTCAGGTTTGTTGTTTATTGCGAGTGGAGTGATTTTCCAAATTTTAGGAATTTATTTAAAAAACGGGTGAATAAAAAGTGACGTTTTGTTGATGCGTCGAATATTATAGATATTTATGCCTAAAGTCAAAGTTTGTCATGTGACCCATGGAATTGTGGGAAGTGGCGTGGAGCAGGTGATTTTTAACTATTGCTCGCGCATGACGGATAGATTCCAATTTGACATTCTTTACCAATATGAACCAAATCCTGAAATTTTGAAGAAATTTCAGGAAGCCGGATTTAATTGCATTCAAGTACCATCAAAGGTTTCTCATCCCATAAAACATTTATGGACTGTTTATAAAACGTTCAAAAGCAATCATTATAAAATAGTTCATTCGCATTTGGACTATTTTATGAATAGCTACATATGTTTACTCGCTATGCTTGCGGGGGTAAAGAAACGTATTGCTCATCACCACCAAGCGTATCAGAAAAAAAATGTAATGCTTTCGTTGTTGTGCGCGGCATTGCGCATTCCTTGCAAACTATTTGCGACAGATTGGCTTGCTTGCGGCGAAGTGGCAGCAGTCAATGGTTGGGGACGCGGAGCTGTAAAAAATGGTCGTGTGATGATCCTTCCTAATGCTATTGATCCAGATCAATTTAAGTTTAGTGAATCTGCTCGTAAGGAAATTCGTAAGCGATACGGATTCAAGGACGATGATTTTGTCATTGGACATGTGGGGAGATTCTTCCCTCAAAAGAACCACAATTTTTTGATAGATGTGTTTTTTGAGGTTCTCAAGCAAAAATCGAACGCCAAGTTGCTATTGCTTGGAGACGGCCCGTTGCAAGAGAACATTCAACGGAAAGTAGATTTGTTAGGAATAGGTGATTCGGTCATATTCGCGGGAATTCAGAAGGACACTGCTCCGTATTATAGTGCTATGGATGTGTTCTGCTTCCCGTCGCTTTATGAAGGGCTTGGCATTGTTTTACTGGAAGCCCAATTTAGTGGCTTGCCTTGCTATGTAAGCGATGTGGTGCCAGATGAGGTTTGCATATCGCAAAAGTTCTGCAAAAATCCTTTTGATGCCTTTCAATGGGTGAAAAAAATAACTACAACCCCAGTGGATGTAAACGCAAGAACAAGTCTATTGAAAAATGAAAAATATGATATCAATTGTGTTTTTTCGAAATTATTGCGTATTTACGAAGGCAATTGAACGTTATCTTCTGTCAATGTTTAGCCACTTCTTTATTTTTTCATAAAAAAGGAAGTGCATTCCGAACATCCGCCATAAATATGGCGTTCCCCAAAGCGCTCTGTTTAAATTTTTATAAAAAACGGGATTACACTTCTTTAGAAGATTGTCGATTTCTTTAAGTTCGGAATCATCCACGCAAAGGAAAATCATTCGATAGTAGAAGAGGACTAACAGATTTGTTGCTACGAAAACGGCAAAATTTGGGAAATGG
>Ga0310690_10004164_pt1 | contig 20868 bp, 9 predicted proteins | sample AusTroGonzalo_MG_2_FD_207661 | JGI IMG/M metagenome (GOLD analysis project Ga0310690, IMG submission 207661) | Bovine rumen microbial communities from tropical cattle in Woodstock, Queensland, Australia - Gonzalo_04 (v2) (version 2) | ecosystem: Host-associated > Mammals > Digestive system >...
AGGCGGTCGTTGACGGGGCGTTTAGTCAACAGCCCGTAGGCAAAGAGGCCCAGCAGCGGACCGTAGGTGTAGCCGCAAATAATGTAGACGGCGTCAATCAGACTGGTGGAGTTGACGGCCTTGAACAGCAGGATGAACAGTACAAAGACGGCACAGACGGCAAGATGGGTGCGCTTGCGCAGGCGTTCGTCGTCCTTTCGTTCCATGATGTCGACGCAGTAGATGGTGGTGAGCGAGGTCAGCGCGGAGTCGGCACTGGAAAACGCCGCCGCCACGATGCCGAGGACGAAGAGGATGGGGGTGACGGCGATGGAATCGCCGCCCACAGTAAAGGAACTGACGAAATGCGGCAGGAGGTCGTCGCCGTTAGCGGGAAGGGCAAGGCCGTGCTGCTGATACCACATAGTAAGCAGGACGCCCAGCGACAGGAAGAGCAGATTGGCCGGCAGAAAGGCCACGCCGTAGGTACACATATCCTTCTGCGCCCCGCGGAGCGTCTTGCACGTCAGGTTTTTCTGCATCATGTCCTGATCGACACCTGTCATCACCAACACGACGAAGACACCGCTCAGGAACTGTTTCCAGAAGTTCTGCTTCGACGCCCAGTCGTCCCAGACGAAGACGCGCGACAGTGCACTGCCGTCGACAGCACTGACGGCCGCATTCATGGTCAAGTCCAAATCCTCTGCCACCTTATATATAATAAGGAGCAGGGCCGCAAAGAGGCAGAGTGTCTGGAAGGAGTCCGTCCACACCAGCGTCTTGATGCCACCCTGACGGGTGTACAACCATATCAGTAGCACGAGTATCACCGTCGTCACGGCAAATGGCACGCCATGCGGTTCGAACACGAAACGCTGGAGGATGATGCATACCACGTAGAAGCGCACGGCAGCCCCCGTCATCTTCGACAGCAGAAACAGCCACGAGCCCGTCTTGTGCGAACGTCGTCCCAGCCGTTGCCCTAAATAGGCATAAATGGACGTCAAGTTCAGCCGATAATACAACGGCAACAGCACGAACGCCACCACCACGTAACCTAAGATAAAGCCCATGCACATCTGCAGATAGGTCATCTGCGTATTCAACACCATGCCGGGCACCGAAATAAACGTGATGCCGGATATGGACGCTCCTATCATGCCAAAGGCCACCATAAACCACGGTGACTTCTTGTCGGCGCGGTAGAACGTCTCGTTGGTTGCCCGCCGTCCATGCCACCTGCTCATGGCAAAAAGCAAGGCAAAATAAGCCAGTACAACAGCTATTATTGTCATAATTGCCTGCAAAGGTAGCAAAAAGTTAAGAGTTAATAGTTAAGAGTTAAGAAAAAATGTAAGACAAATGTAATTTTCTTAATTCTTCATTCTTCATTCTTAATTTAATTATGTACCTTTGCAGGCGGTAATTATTCACCAACAACAAAATAACAATGGCAAAACAGAAAAAATTCATCCTTCAGGAGAGTGAGATTCCAACACAGTGGTACAACATTCAGGCCGACATGCCCAACAAGCCTATGCCGCCCATCCATCCGGCTACCAAGCAGCCGCTGGGAGTAGATGACCTCGCACACATCTTCCCCCGTGAGTGCTGTGTGCAGGAGCTCGATACTGAGCACCGCTGGATAGACATTCCTGAGGACGTGCTCGAGAAGTACAAGTACTATCGTTCTACACCGCTGGTGCGCGCCTATGCCCTCGAAGAGGCGCTGGGTACACCTGCCCACATCTATTTCAAGAACGAGTCAACCAACCCCTTAGGTTCCCACAAGATCAACTCTGCCCTGCCCCAGTGCTACTATGCCAAGCAGGAGGGAACCACCAACGTCACCACTGAGACCGGTGCCGGACAGTGGGGTGCAGCCCTGTCGTACGCTGCCAAGATTTATGGTCTCGACTGCGCTGTCTATCAGGTGAAGATTACCATGCAGCAGAAACCCTACCGCTCTTCCATCATGCGTACATTCGGAGCCGTCGTCGAAGGTTCTCCTTCGATGTCGACCCGTGCTGGTAAGGATATCCTGACCAAGGACCCGACGCACTCCGGTTCGCTGGGTACTGCTATCTCTGAGGCTGTCGAGTTGGCTACCACCACGCCGAATTGTAAATATACCCTCGGCTCTGTGCTGAACCACGTCGGTCTGCACCAGACCATCATCGGTCTGGAGGCTGAGAAGCAGATGGCCATGGCTGGCGAATATCCTGACATCGTCATCGGTTGTTTCGGTGGTGGCAGTAATTTCGGCGGCATCTCGTTCCCCTTCATGCGTCACAACCTCAGCGGCGAGCGCCACACAGAGTTTATCGCTGCCGAACCCGACAGCTGCCCGAAACTCACTCGCGGTCAGTTCCGCTACGACTTCGGCGACGAGGCCGGCTATACCCCGTTGCTGCCCATGTACACCTTGGGCCACAACTTCCGCCCGTCGAACATCCATGCTGGCGGTCTGCGCTATCATGGTGCCGGCATGATCATCTCCCAGCTCATCAAGGACGGTCTGATGCACGGTGTCGACATTCCTCAGCTCGAGACCTTCGAAGCCGGTATGATTTTCGCTCGCACCGAGGGCATCATCCCTGCCCCTGAAAGCTGTCACGCCATCGCTGCCACTATCCGCGAGGCCAAGAAGTGCAAGGAGACAGGCGAGGAGAAGGTCATCCTCTTCAATCTCTCCGGCCACGGACTCATCGACATGCCGTCTTACGAAGCTTACATCAAGGGCGACCTGCAGAACTATACGGTTACTGACGAAATGATTGCTGAGAACCTTGCCGAGCTTGACAAGCAATAATTCTCCTTTGATGAGAAGACTGTTATTGATATGCTGCCTCGTCCTGACAACGATGGGCGTTATGGCACAAAAGTGGGAAGGACTGGCTGATACACCGCAGATGGGGTGGAGCACATGGAACAAATTCCAGGGCAACATCTCGGAGGACATCATCAAGGGCATTGCTGACGCTATGGTAGAAAGCGGACTGCGCGATGCAGGATATGTGTACATCAACATTGACGACTGCTGGCATGGCAAGCGCGATGCCAACGGTTTCATCCAAACCGATCCCGTACGCTTTCCTCATGGCATGAAGGCCGTGGCTGACTACGTACACGGCAAGGGGCTGAAACTGGGCATCTACAGCGATGCCGGCACAGCTACCTGTGCCGGTATGCCAGGCTCGCTGGGCCACGAATATCAGGATGCCGTGCAATATGCTCGCTGGGGTGTCGACTACCTGAAATACGACTGGTGTAACACGACGAACGTCAATCCGCAGGGTGCCTATCAGCTCATCAGCGACGCACTGCGCGCTGCCGGCCGTCCCATTCTGCTGAGCATGTGCGAATGGGGCAGCAGCAAGCCTTGGCGGTGGGCTCGCGACGTGGGTCACTCGTGGCGAACCACGCCCGATATCTGGTGCGATTTCGATTCCCTGCGCGTATTCCCTGGCTACACTCAGTTTGGCGTCATGCAGTGCATCGCGCTCAACGACACGCTGCGCCAGTATGCTGGTCGCGGTCATTGGAACGATCCCGACATGTTAGAGGTGGGTAATGGTATGACGGAGAACGAGGACCGCGCCCACTTCACCATGTGGTGTATGATGGCCAGTCCGCTCATTCTCGGCAACGACGTGCGCTCGATGAGCGAAGCCACGCGTAACATCATCATGAACCGCGAGATGATTGCCGTCGACCAAGACGCGCTGGGCATTCAGGGACTGCACTACTGCGACCGCGACGGCTTGCAGTTCTGGTTCAAACCGCTGGAAGGCGGTGACTGGGCATTCACCATCCTCAACCCCACCCGTCAGGACATCACGTTCGAACTGAACTGGCAGGACTTCAACCTCACTGATCGCGAAGTCAGCGGACTCAGCACCGCCTTCGACACCAAAGTCTATCAGGTCTACAACCTCTGGACCCACAAACTGGAGGGCAAGACCTCGCTGAAAAACAAGACTGACCGCAAGCTCACCGTCAAGGCTCGCGACGTGATATCCTACAGACTGAAAGCGACGGAGGTATCGTTGATACAAAATGTGCAGGCCTACGAGAGCATGTCGCTGAACGGCGACTGGTATTACATTGTAGACGTACAGGAAGAGGGTTACTACGACTACCGCATGAATCCTACACGCTGGGGATTCTTCCAGAACGCGAAGCCCCACCGTCCTGAAGACCTTATTGAGTACGACTTCGACAAATCGCCGACAATGCACATTCCCTCCGACTGGAATACACAGGACGAACGGCTGTTCTTCTACGAGGGAACGGTATGGTTCAAGACCAGTTTTAAAGGGGCATGGGGCAAGGGCGACTACCGCACACTGCTCTACTTCGGTGCCGTCAACTACGACTGCCACGTGTATATAAACGGCACACATGTAGGTCATCACATCGGCGGTTTCACACCCTTCAACTATGATGTCAGCGACCTGTTGAAGAAGGGTGAGAACACGGTCATTGTGAAGGTGGATAACAAACGCCATGCTGAGGACGTGCCTACGCAAATCTTCGACTGGTGGAACTATGGCGGCATTACGCGCGATGTGAAGCTGGTGAAGGTGCCTCAAACCTACATTGAGGACTACGCCCTCAGTTTAAAGGGGCAAGGAGCAGGGGGCAAGGAGCAAGAGCTCAGCTTTACAGCCCAGCTGAACAGGCAGGAAGCCGGCCACAAGGTTACCGTCAGCATACCTGAACTGAAACTGAAACAGCAACTCACCACCGATGCCGATGGAAAAGTCCGTTCAACGTTTAACGTTCAACGTTCAACGTTACAGCTCTGGAGTCCTGACAGTCCCAAGCGTTACCGCGTAGACATCAGCGTGGGAGGCGATTTGGCCGCCTCCACCATCACCGACTCTATCGGTTTCCGCACCATCAAGACGCGCGGCAAACAGATACTGCTCAACGGCAAGCCCATCTTCCTGAAAGGTATCTGCATCCACAACGAAAAGCCCAACGGCGGCGGGCGTGCCAATAGTGTTGAGGATGCCCGCACACTGCTCACGTGGGCCAAGGAACTGGGGTGCAACTTCGTGCGTCTGGCTCACTATCCACACCACGAGGAGATGGTTCGCGAAGCCGAGCGCATGGGCATTCTGGTGTGGTCGGAGATTCCCGTCTACTGGACTATTGCCTGGAACAATCCCAAGACATTCGACAATGCCAAGGCACAGCTGACGGACATGATACGCCGCGACCACAACCGCGCGAACGTCATCATCTGGAGCATTGCCAACGAAACGCCGCATTCAAAGGAGCGCGATGCATTCCTGAGTCGTTTGGCACAGTATGCCCGCACGTTAGACGACACCCGCCTCATCTCGATGGCCATGGAGGTGACGGGAGCCTCGAACTACGTCAATCGTCTGAACGACAACATGAACAAATATGTCGATGTAGTCAGCTTCAACCAGTACATTGGCTGGTATCGCGACGTAAACGACGCGCCGAAGATGCGGTGGGAGATTCCCTACGACAAGCCCGTGATTATCAGCGAGTTTGGCGGTGGAGCCCGTTATGGTCTGCATGGCGACAAAAACCAGCGCTGGACGGAGGAATTCCAAGAGAATCTCTACATCGAGAACCTTGCCATGATTGACAAGATTGAGGGTCTCGCCGGCACCACGCCGTGGATTCTGAAAGACTTCCGCTCACCACGCCGCGTGCTACCGGGCATCCAAGACTATTACAACCGCAAAGGCCTCGTCAGCGACAAGGGAGAGAAGAAGAAAGCCTTCTATGTCCTCAAGCAATGGTACGATAGCAAATAGAAATACACTTTATTTCGTGGTGAATGCCACCGAGCCATCTTTCAGCCCCTCGCCGTTACAGGTGAGGGTAAGGGCGGACGGAGTGTCTGTGCTCTGAATGATGACTTGTGCCAGGCCGTTGAAGGCGGGGATGGAGAACGTCTTGCAATCCTTCTCCGAGGGATGGTCCTGACCGAGGTACATCGGGGCGCCATTGCCCACACCGAGGATGCGACCTTCGCCCTGAAGCGTGAAAGTCAGCAGGGGGCAGGCATCGGGTACGACGCGGCCTCGCTTATCCTGCACTTCGACTGTGACGACAGCGACGTCGCGACCATCGGCAGTGAGTTGTGTGCGGTCGGCTTTCAGCACAATCTGACTGGCAGGCTGGGTGGTTTCGACGGTTTGCGTCATGATGCGCTTACCACCCTTATAGCCGTAAGCGACCACGCGTCCGGGCTGATAGACGGCACGCCACGTGAGATGTCCGTTCTTAGGCATCGGCTGGCGTCCGAGCTTCTTGCCGTTTACCACGAGTTCCACCTCGTCGCAATTGCTGTAGGCCCAGAGTTCCACTTCCTCGCCCTCATGGCCTTGCAGGTTCCAGTGGGGGAAGATGTGGAGCGTAGGCTCATCAGTCCACCACGATTTCAGATAGTATGCTTCGTCCTTGGGGAATCCGCAGTAGTCGAAGATGCCGAATTCGGAGTCGTGGGCAGGATATTTCAGGGGATTAGGTTCGCCGCGATAGTCGAAGCCCGTCCAATAGAACAAACCTGCTGCCCACGGACGTTCGGCATAGAACTGCCAGCCACGCTCGATGACGTTTTCCACGTGGTGGTGGGTGGTGTCGCGATTCATGGAAACCATCCTTCCGGGATAGTCGGGCGAATCGAAATACCAGCCGCGCGTGCCGCAGCCTGTGGTTTCCTCGGTGCCGACAATCTTCCACGAGGGATTTGCCGCCTTGCGGTTGTCTACGTCATTCTGTACGATATAGTTGAAACCCACCACGTCGAGACCCTTAATGAGTTCCGTGCCACCGGCATTCGCCACCGTACTGGGGCGTGTGGGGTCGAAGAGTCTGGTGTATTCGCGCATAGCCTCAGCCACACGCTTACCCTGAATGGTGTTCTCCAGTCCCCATTCCTCGTTGCCGTCGCTCCAGAGGATGATGCTGGGGTGGTTGCGGTCGCGGCGTATCATGCGTTCAAGGAGTTGCAGGTGTTCGTCGTTGATGCCCATCAGACGGTTTTCATCAATAACAAGGATGCCTTCGCGGTCGCAGATGTCGAGCAGGGCAGGAGTCATAGGATTGTGCGAGGCACGATAGGCGTTGCAACCGAACGCTTTCAGTTGGCGGATGCGCCACGCTTGCAGGGCATCGGGAATGGCCGCCCCCACGCCGGCATGGTCTTGGTGCATGTTGACGCCTTTCAGTTTCAGCGGTTTGCCATTGAGCAGAAAGCCTTGCTCCGCATCGAAGGCAATATCGCGGAAGCCTGTCGTGGTCGTATAGATGTCCACCACCTTGCCATCCACCTTTACCGTCGTCTCCATTTTGTAGAGATAGGGGTCGGCGGTGCTCCAAAGATGGGGATTGGCGAGTTTCATCATGTGTTGGCACGAGCGCGTTTCCTTGGCCTGCAGCGGGTTCACAATTCCATTGGCTCGCGCCACCTCACGACCTTCGGCATCGAGCAAACGTTGCTCCACTTCATACTGCTGCGGCTTTAGTCCACCGTTGGTTACCTCGGTCTTGACATGTATAACGGCTACGTCGTAAGGTGGCTTGAGTTCCGCATAGACGAATGTGCCAAAGGGAGCGACGCTGACCTCGGCACTTTTCTCGAGCCACACGTCGCGATAGATGCCGGCACCTTCGTAGAACCAGCCCTCTTCGAGTGACGCATCAACACGCACGCAGATGAGGTTCTCGTCACCATATTTAATATAAGGTGTGATGTCGTACACCTGTGTAGCATAGCCGCTGGGTTCGGTACCCATATAAAAGCCGTTGAACCACACGCGGGCATTGCGGAAGATGCCGTCGAAACGCAACATGAGACGTTTGCCCAGGTCTTCATTGGGAATGGTCAGCACCTTGCGATACCAGCCTACACTGGTCTCGGGGTATTTCCAGCCAACGGTCTTGTAGCCATGCGAATGGCTGGCATCAGGGGCATAGGGCAGCGTGGTCACCCAGTCGTGGGGAATCTGTACCTCCTGCCACGCGGCATCATCGAACTTGGCGGCATAAGGTCCTTCGTTGTGGATGGAACTGGCCTTCGTGAGGTAGTTGAAATACTCGGTGCCACAGCCGAAATCCTTTGCCGGGTCGGCAGCATGACCGAATGCAAACTTCCACCCTTTGTCTAAAAGGATGGTTTCACGTACGCTTTGTGCAGATAACACCATTGAGAGCATGCAGCCCAATGCTGTCAGGAGAATTGTTTTTAGTCTCATGTTACTTATTATCGTTAATAGTCGTTGTAAATCGGCTACAAAGATAAATCATTTTTTTGAATTGAACAAAAAAAAATGCACTTTTTATTTTGTTTTATGCTCACTTATTCGTACCTTTGCCGGAAATTACAAACAACTAGGACTATTAATAAACAATGGAACAACAGAAACGTTACGGTCATTTTGACGACCAACATCGCGAGTATGTCATCACAGACCCGCAGACACCGTGGCCTTGGATTAACTATCTGGGCAACGAGGATTTTTTCTCTTTAATCAGCAACACCGCAGGTGGCTACAGTTTCTACAAGGATGCCAAGTTCCGTCGCATCACGCGCTATCGTTACAACAACGTGCCGATGGATAATGGCGGACGCTATTTCTATATTAAGGATGGCGATACCGTTTGGAATCCTGGCTGGAAACCCTGCAAGACGCCGCTCGACTTCTACGAGTGCCGTCATGGCATGAGCTACACCCGCATCACGGGTCGTAAGGATGGTGTGGAGGCTTCTGTGCTGTTCTTTGTACCGCTGAAGAAATGGTGCGAGGTGCAGAAACTGACCCTGAAGAACGAGTCGTCAGCCGTCAAGAAGCTGAAACTGTTCTCGTTCGAAGAGTGGTGTCTTTGGAATGCCGCCACCGACATGGAGAATTTCCAGCGTAACTTCTCTACTGGCGAAGTGGAGATTGAGGGCTCGACCATCTATCACAAGACCGAATACCGCGAGCGTCGTAACCACTATGCGTTCTACCATGTGAACGCCCCGATTCAGGGTTACGACACTGATCGTGAGACGTTCGTTGGTCTTTACAACGAGTTTGCCAACCCCGATGCCGTCATGGAGGGTAAGCCCCGTAATTCTCATGCCCACGGCTGGAGTCCCATTGCATCGCACTATATCGAGGTTGAGCTGAAGCCAGGCGAATCGAAGGACTTCGTTTTCCTGCTGGGCTATATCGAGAACGAACAGGACGAGAAGTTCGAGGCTCCTCAGGTGATTAACAAGAAGAAGGCCCACGCCCTCATCAGTGAGCTCGACACTACGGAGAAGGTGGACAAGGCTTTTGCTGAGTTGAACGCCCTCTGGGATAACCTCCTTAATATATATAAGGTACGCACAGGTAACGATAAGCTCGACCGCATGGTGAACATCTGGAACCAGTATCAGTGTATGGTAACGTTCAACTTCTCGCGCTCGGCATCGTTCTTCGAGAGTGGTGTAGGTCGTGGCATGGGATTCCGCGACTCGAACCAAGACCTCGTAGGCTTCGTACATCAGATTCCCCCACGCGCCCGCCAGCGTATTATTGACATTGCCTCAACGCAATTCCCCGATGGCGGCTGCTATCACCAGTATCAGCCCCTGACTAAGCGCGGTAACAACGACATCGGCGGTGGTTTCAACGATGACCCCTGCTGGTTGATTTTCGGCACCGTGGCTTATATCAAGGAGACAGGCGATTTCTCCATCCTTGACGAAATGGTGCCCTTCGACAATCAGCCGGGCTCTGAGGTGACGCTCTTCGAACACCTGAAGATTTCGATGGATCACGTCATCAAGAACCTCGGTCCTCACATGCTGCCACTGATTGGTCGCGCCGACTGGAACGACTGTCTGAACCTGAACTGCTTCTCGTGGGATCCTAACGAGTCGTTCCAGACTACCGAGAACGTCAGCGAAGGCACTAAGGCCGAATCGCTGATGATTGCCGGACTGTTTGTAGTGACTGGTAAGGACTATGTAGCCCTGTGCAAGAAGACAGGTAAGGACGACGAGGCTGCCCGCATGCAAAAGGCTGTCGACGCCATGATTGATGCTGTGAAGAAGCACGGCTGGGATGGCGAGTGGTATCTGCGCGCTTATGACTTCTACGGTCGCAAGATCGGTTCTAACGAGAACGACGAGGCCAAGATATTCATCGAGAGCCAAGGTTGGTGTACGATGGCCGAAATCGGTGCTGAGGACGGCTTAGTGGCCAAGTCGCTCGACTCTTGTAAGAAATATCTGGAGTGCGAACACGGCATGGTACTCAACAACCCCGCCTTCTCGAAGTACATCTACGAATATGGTGAGATTTCGAGCTATCCCGAGGGCTACAAGGAGAACGCCGGTATATTCTGCCACAACAATCCTTGGGTGATTATCGGTGAGTGTCTGGCAGGTCGCGGCAACGATGCCTGGAGCCACTACGCTAAGATTCTGCCCTCATACGTAGAGGAAAAATATCAGACGCTGCATAAGGTGGAGCCTTACGTAAACTGTCAGATGGTAGCCGGTAAGGATGCTTTCAAGCCTGGTGAGGGTAAGAACTCATGGCTCACAGGTACAGCAGCATGGATGTGGTACACCGTCTCGGAGTTCATCCTCGGTATCAAGCCCGATTACGACGGCATCCGCATCGACCCCTGTCTGCCTGAGACTGCTACGGACTATACCGTTCAGCGCAAGTTCCGCGATGCTGATTACGAAATCACCATCCACCCGAATGGCACACAGAAGGGCGTGAAAAAGGTTGTGCTCGACGGTTCTCCTATTGAAGGCACCGTCATCCCCTACTCTGCTGGCAAGCATGTCGTGGAGGTAACGATGTAGGACATAGACGTTAAACAATAAACGTTAAGCGAAATAATGTCTACATTAACCATTTGTATTGTCACGGTTTTCGTCATTGGCTATCTGTGCATAGCCCTTGAGAGCCTGACAAGAGTGAACAAGGCTGCTATCGCCCTGCTCATGTGCGTAGGTTGCTGGACCCTGCTCATGTGTGGTCCAGCAGTCTATTATCCTGAGGTTGCTACCGATGGCGTCATCCACCACATTGCCGAGGTCATTGAACACCATTTGGGCGATGCAGCAGGCACGCTGTTCTTCCTGATGGGCGCCATGACTATCGTTGAGATTGTTGACACCAACGGTGGTTTCAACTTCGTTCGCGACACGTTGAAAACCCGTTCGAAGCGCAAACTCATGTGGCGTATGGCCTTCATGACCTTCTTCCTGTCGGCCATTCTCGACAATCTCACCACTTCGATTGTGATGATTATGGTGCTGAGAAAGTTGGTGCAAAGCCGTGGAGACCGCATGATCTATGCTGCATTGGTCATTATCTCTGCCAATAGCGGCGGTGCCTTCTCACCTATTGGTGACGTGACGACGATCATGCTGTGGATTAAGGGCGTCATCACCACACAGGGCGTGCTCAGCGAGATTTTCATCCCCTCGCTGGTTTCCATGCTCATTCCTGCCTTTATCCTCAGCCTGCAACTCGAAGGAAAGTTTGACAAGGAGCAGAACCTGCCGAAGGCCGATGTGAGCCAGTTTACGAAAACCCAGCGCAAAATCATCTTCTGGCTGGGTGTCGGCGGTCTCGTCTTCGTACCTATCTTCAAGACGCTGACGCACCTGCCGCCGTTTATGGGCATCCTGCTCGTATTGGGCATTCTGTGGACCACCACGGAGATTTTCCACTACAACACCGCTGAGGACGACACCATGGCCAAGCGCGTAAGCGACATCATGACCAAGATTGACCTCTCGACCATCATGTTCTTCCTTGGCATCCTCATGGCTGTTGCCGTATTGCAGGAAGTCGGTGTACTCACCATGTTGGGTAAGGGTCTCGACGCGACTTTCGAGGGCAACCATTACCTTGTCACAGGCATCATCGGCGTACTGTCGTCTATCGTTGACAACGTGCCACTCGTGGCTGGTTGTATGGGTATGTATCCTGTTCAGGCTGCTGGAGATCTGGCTGTGGATGGCATTTTCTGGCAGCTGTTGGCCTACTGTGCTGGTGTCGGTGGCTCGATGCTCATCATCGGTTCTGCGGCCGGTGTGGTAGTCATGGGACTGGAGAAAATCACCTTCGGTTGGTACATGAAAAAGATTACGTGGATCGTCTTTGTGGGTTATCTGGCAGGTATTCTGACCTACTGGCTTGAAAAGGCATTCCTCTTCTAACTCATTATAAGACAAGCAATTTCTCCCATCTTTATTTTATCAAAAAGATGGGAGTTTTTTATTATTTGTAAATTCCAAACTCCATGATACAAAAAATAAAGTTTGTGAAACTTATAATAATGTACAATAAAAAAATAGTCACTATCTTTGCACCGTCAAAAAACTAAAACGGCATATATTAGTTTAAAGATATGAGATATAAAAGATTTGTTTTAGTAATATTATCATTAGTAGTTTGTTTTGTAACCTCAGAAGCTGCTGGAAGGCGTTCCAGCAGCCCTGACGGGTTTAATACAGACGAACTGCTTGTAAAGGATTACGTAACGAACCCGATGCTGTGGGCAGACGTGCCCGATCCCGACGTTATACGCGTGGGCGATACCTATTATTTAGTCAGCACCACGATGCACCTGATGCCTGGTGCTCCCGTTATGAGGTCGAAGGACCTCAAGAACTGGGAAACGGTGAGTTACATTTTCGACAAACTGACCGACTCGCCCAAATACGACCTAAAGGAAGGCACTGCCTATGGTCGCGGACAGTGGGCTACGTCGCTGAAATACCACAACGGACGATTCTATGCCCTCTTAGCTCCCAATGAAGCTGGAGCGATGGGTGACACCTATATCTTTACGGCAGAGAAGGCCGAAGGTCCTTGGACGCTGCTCTCACGCATGCGCCATTTCCACGACTGCTCGTTGTTCTTCGACGACGACAACCGCGTGTATGTTATTTACGGCACAGGCGAACTGATGGAGTTGAAGCCTGACCTTAGCGATGTTATCGAAGGTACTCACCAGCACATCTTCCAACGCGAGGAAGACGAGACTGGACTCCTCGAGGGTTCGCGTGTCATCAAGCATAACGGCAAGTACTATCTGCTCATGATATCGCACGTCTATGCCCCTGGCCGTCATCGCCGTGAGGTTTGCTACCGTGCAGACGATATCCACGGACCTTACGAGAAAAATGTCATTCTACAGTCGCCTTTCGGCGGTTTCTCCTATCTTGCACAAGGAACCATTGTTGACACTGAATGGGGCGATTGGTATGGCATCATTTTCCAGGACCGTGGCGGTGTTGGCCGCGTGCTCACGCTCATGCCCTGCCGATGGATAGACGGTTGGCCTATGTTAGGCGACGAGGAAGGTATTGTGCCTGAGCACGTCCGCGCACTGAAGAGTGGCGAACCGGAAAAGCATATCGTCTGTGCCGACGATTTCACTAACGACAAACTCGGTCTCCACTGGCAGTGGAACCACAATCCCGTAGACGACGCCTGGAGTCTGACAGCACGTCCGGGATGGCTGCGCCTGAAGACCAATCGTGTAGTCCCCAATATTTATTTGGCTCCTAACACACTTACACAACGCATGGAAGGTCCGACGTGCAGTGGTGCCGTCAAGCTCGACCTGTCAAAGATGAAGGACGGCGACGTTGCCGGTTTTGCTGCCTTCAACGACAGGACATGTGCTTGGGCTGTAAAGAAACAAGGACGTAAATGGATACTGGAACTCGATGAATGGGAAGTGAAACTGACCCAGCGCGAGAAGGCGGTGGAAGGTTTCGATGAAAAGATAGTCGATTGTGTAGAATTGAAATCACCCATCGTGTGGTTGCGCATCGATGCAGAATTCCGTCCGGGCAAGGGCGACAAGGCCACCTTCTTCTACAGCACCGACGGCAACGAATGGACGCAAAAAGGTGGCGAATATCGCTTGCGTTTCGACTGGCAGCGCTTCTTCATGGGCAGCAAGTTCGGTATTTTCAACTACGCCACCAAGCGTTTGGGCGGTTGGGTTGATGTCGACTGCTTTGACTATAGCGTCACTGAAAAATAGTTAAAAATACACTATTTATACCTATTTTTTGTCTCACGTAACATTTTTTTGTGTTACGTGAGATAAATTTTGTGCTTTTATTTGGTGCTTTCTGTCAAATTGCTTAACTTTGCAGGCAGATTTACAAGACCGACTAACTTAATATTACGACATGAAGTGTAAAGTTCTTATCTCACTTTTACTATTGATAACTCTGAGCGCGCATGCCCAGATGGGTAAATTGTTTGACGCTGACAAACAAATGTCAAGCAGTTTTACCACACAGATATACATCGACCACGACGGTTTCATCTGGATTGCCACACGTAATGGCCTGAACCGCTACGACGGATACCAGTTCCGCATCCTGAAGAAGGAGTCCGGCAAAGACCTCGGCATGGCCAGCAACTACGTCAACTGCATGATGCAGGACCACAACGGACTGTTCTATGTGGGCATGTACGGTGCGCTGCAGACATACGACGGCGAGCGTTTTCAGGATGTCAAGACCTACAATGTTGATGGCACTGCTGTTCCCTGCTATGTCACCTCGATCATTGAACGCCGCAATGGAGACATCCTGATAGGCACGTCAGGCCATGGTGTGCTGAAAATGAATGGTCAACGAGAAGCCCGCGAGATGGATAAGCGTTTGCGCGAGGCCAAGTCCATACATCGGCTGATGGAAGATAGTCAGGGCCGTCTGTGGATCATTTCCGACGACCAGGGACTGTGGCGTTGGGATGGCGGCCAGATTAAGCGCTATTTCCAGGATGACGACCATCGTCACACCATCTTCGATATTTGTGAAGACAGCAGCGGTGACTTCTATGTCGGCACCACCAATCACGGCCTTTACCGTCTCGACGGCGATACGCCTGTCCATATCGAGGCCACTGGCAACAAACATATCTCCACGCTCTATGTCAATCGCCGCCAGCACATCATGTTAGGTTACGACGGTTCAGGACTGGCCATCTACAACCCCAAGAACAACGATTTGCTCGACAATCCCTATTTCAGCCGCGATGTCGACCTGAGCACGGCGAAAGTCTACTCCATCTGCGAGGACCGCAACGGCAACGTGTGGCTTGGACTGTTACAGAAGGGCATCTACATGCAGCCCGGCCATGCCATGGGTTTCGGCTATATGGGTTATAAGCTCGGCTCACGCAACATCATCGGCACGGCCTGCGTTACCAGCGTCATGGGTGGTTCCAACAGCTATCGTTGGATTGGTACCGATCGCGACGGACTCTATTGCATGGACAGCCAGAATAAGGTGGTGAAACATTTCAAGGACAATTTCCCTGCTACCGTCCTCGGACTCTGCGAAGACCAGAAAGGGCGCATCTGGCTGGGTACCTATAAGGAGGGACTGGGCTATATCGACGTCAAGAGCATGACATATCACCCCCACCCCTTACCTCAGGGAACCACGACCAGCATCTTCGATTTGGAGAGCGACCGCGAGGGCAATATCTGGCTGGCCACTATGGGCTATGGTCTGCTGCGCCTGAACGCTGAGACTGGCGAAGTGAAGGTCTACAACCAGAAGGAGAATGCCTCGGAAAACCACAAAGTAAACAGCATTGCTAACGACTACCTTTCGCAGATTTCCATCTCGCCCGACGGCAAGCGTATCTATTGTGCCACGTCCATGGGACTCTGTGCCATGGAGATCCAGACTGAGAACTGGCTGTCGACATTTGGTCTGAACTGTCTGAACTACGGCAAACCCACACGTATCGCACGCGAGTTCGACGGCATCCTCTACATCGGCACCAACGACGGCCTGCAGTGTTACGACCCCAAGACTCATAAGATGGAACTCAGAAACCTCGAAAGCGGTCTTACCGACAATGGCATCGCCTCCATCGAGCAGGACAACAAGGGCCGCCTATGGATTTCCACCGATCACGGTCTGTGCTGTCTCGACCCCAAGACAGGCAAGACCAACAGCTATTTCGTCGACAACGGCCTGCAGTCCAACGAATTCAGCGACGGTGCTTCGTGGAAGGCTCCTCACGGCCGCATGTTTTTCGGTGGTCTGGCTGGCATCACATGGTTCGATCCTGACGCTATCCAGCAACAGGAGTGGAAGGCCGAAATCAAGCTGACAGGCTTCAGCGTCAACGGCGAACCCGTCACCCCTGCCACCATGTCCGGTTTCTGGCGTGTCGTAGACACCCCCGTTATCAATGCCGACAAGTTCGTGCTCAGTTCCAGCGACAACACCTTCGGCATCGAGCTTTCTACGCTGACTTACGACAATCCTGAACATATCGTCTACCGCTATCGCATCAATAACGAGGAGTGGGTACGCATGCAGCCTGGCGTCAACGAGATGACCTTCTCCCACCTTTCGCCAGGCAACTACGACTTCTGCGTCATTGCCGAGCAGAACGGCATCTCTACACCCGAGCGATGCTTCCGTGTAGTCATCCATGCACCTTGGTATCGCACGCCACTCGCCTACGCTTTCTATATCCTTGCCCTTGTGGCGCTCTTCCTGCGCTACCGTTACCAGCGTCACCGCAAGGAACAAGTCCGTCTGCGCCTGCAGGAACACATCCATGCCGAGGAAATGGCCGATGCCAAGCTGAAGTTCTTCATGAACATCTCACACGAGATTCGCACCCCTATGACGCTCATCGTCACGCCACTGATGTCGCTTATCAAGCAAGACGACGACGTCCATCGCCGCAGCGTCTACGAGACCATCCGCCGCAATGCCGAGCGCATCCTCGGACTCATCAACCAGATGATGGACCTCCGAAAGATTGACAAGGGCCAGATGCAGATGCACATGTGCGAAACCGAGCTCATATCCTTCGTGGGCGACATCTACAGCCTCTTCTCCCAGCAGGCCAAGGCCAAGAATATCCAGCTCACCTTTGAGCACGACACCGAGGAATTGCCCGTATGGATTGACCGCGACAATTTCGACAAGGTCATTGTCAACCTCCTATCCAACGCCTTCAAGTTCACACCTGCTGGCGGACAAGTACGCATCCTCCTCACCCACGACGACAAGAACGTACGCATAGCCATCCGCGACACAGGCGATGGCATCCCCGCCGACAAGATCGACCGTATCTTCGAACGCTTCTATCAGACACCCACCCATGCCAACGACCGCAACACAGGCACGGGCATCGGCCTCGACCTCACGCGCTCGCTCGTCGAACTCCACCACGGCACTATCAAGGCCCAGAACAATGACGACGGCAAGGGTGCCGAGTTCATCGTCACCATACCGCTCGGCTATGCCCACCTCAAACCCGAGGAAATCATCGATGAAGACGTTCCGCCCGTAGCCGCCGAGGTCGCCAGCCTCATCGACGACACCGAAACCGCTGACGACACCGCCGTGACCGCTGCTGAGCTGCCCAAGTTCAGCCGCCGTCACCATATCGTCCTTGTTGAGGACGACTCCGAAATCCTCGAATTCCTCCAGACCGAACTGTCGCCCGACTACGACATCACCACCTGCGAGAACGGCCGCATAGGCCTCAGCACCGTGTTGAAGGTCATCCCCGACCTCGTCATTTCCGACGTCATGATGCCCGAAATGGACGGCACCACCATGTGTCAAACCATCAAGGGCAATCCGGCCACCAGTCACGTCCCCGTCATCCTACTCACCGCCAAGAGCCGCGACGAGGACCAGTTGGAAGGTCTCGAGATGGGTGCCGACGCCTACATCATGAAACCCTTCAATATGGACATTCTGCGCCGCACCATCATCAACCTCATCCACACCCACCAGATGCTGCGTATGAAGTACGGACGCAACGACCAGCTCGAAGAACAAGTCGATGACGTCAAGATGAAGTCGCCTGACGAACAGCTCCTCGAACGCGTCATGAAGGTCATCAACAAAAACATCGGCAACAGCGACCTCAGCGTCGACAGCATTGCCGAGGAAGTCGGCATCAGCCGTGTCCACCTCCACCGCAAGATGAAGGAGCTCACCGGGCAGACTCCCCACGACTTCATCCGCAACATCCGTCTCAAGCAGGCCGCTAACTTACTGGCCAGCCACAACATGAATATCACCGAAGTCATGTACGCCTGCGGTTTCAACAATGCCGCCTCCTTCTCCACCATCTTCAAGAAGTTCTACGGCATGTCCCCCCGCGAATACATGAACGAAAACAAGTAAAACCTGTCAGGAACGCAGTTCAAGGACGTCGAAGGGACGTAGCACCTCATTCTTCAGCCCAAAGAGAACAGAAACTGCTGGTTAACGTACTCACAGCGGACATTACCGAAACGGATAAGACGCGCCAGCAGCGTGATGACTTTGTGGCGCGGTAGACGTGAGAGGCGGACGATACGGTTCAGGGGCAGCTGGCCTTCAATGGCATCCAGCAACTGGCGGATGTCCTCGTCGTAGGTAATCATGGCACCTTGCGGTTTCTGCGACTCACGCCAGAGAGCAAGATGAACGGGCGAAGCCACGATGTTCTCGTCATTGATGCGGATATAGGCGCGCTTGCGGCCGTCATCGTCCAGCGCACAAACGGGGCGTTTGCCCGAAGGAGGAACGGTGGCAACAACAATAGTTCGCTTGTCCACATGGTAAGTATCGAACTTGATGCTCGCTTCCGGCTTGCAGAATTTGTAGGTCGCCTGGTGCATCATGAAAATCTCCTCTTCGCTACGCACACCCGACAGATGACCGTCGTCACGAACACCAATAAGCAGGCGACCGCCGTCGGTGTTGGCAAAAGCCGATACCGACTTCGCCAACTTACAAGCATCAGCCACACGGTATTTAAAATCCTGCTGCTGGTGCTCGCCCTCCCGAATCAGGCTCAGAAGATACTCCTTGTCATCCATACGTCGGGCGAAGGTACGCATTTTTCGCGTATTCTCCAAATTTGTTTCCTGTATTCCTGTATGTCTATAGGTTTCTTTGGCGGTATTGCTGCTCGTCCACCTCCGTAATCCTGCAACAAGCATTGGCTGCAAACCTATCTGTCCGATTCAATAGTTCCTTTATATCCATATCTGTTATGTATGATTGTTGCTACGAATTCAATTTATTTCATCACGATCTATTCTACAATTCCATTGGCGGCTCCCAGAGATGCTTTTGCATATCCACATGGCCATTGGGCTTGAAATGGATGCCTTCTTCCTCTAAGAGCGTACGCTGGCGGCTCCAACCGGGGGCTGTGCGACCTTCCTTGTTGACCACACGATGGCAAGGCAGCAACTCCGCTCCCGGCGTATATCGTAGCGTACGCCCAACCATCCGCGAATGACTCGCCCAGCCCGCCAAAGCTGCGATATGGCCATAAGTAGTCACTCGGCCGCAAGGTATCTGACTGACGATATTCAGCACGGCATCACGAAATGCCCGTGCCTGTTCTGGCGTCATCTGATTGGGAAAGTCCTGCATGGCTATTCGTAACGTTTCTCAATCATGCTAATCACCGGCTCCAGCGCATCTATCGCATACGGCAGCACCATCAATTCGAACTTTCCCATACCGCTATCTTTTTGAATGAATCATATTTCATTTGGCAAAGGTACGAATAAGTGAGCAAAATGCAAAAGAAAAACAGCTTTTTATTTTGCTTTTTCGAACGAAAGTATCTTCTCGCGAAGCGAAAAGTTACGAATAAGCGAGCAAAGAACCAAAGGAAAATTCATTTTTCTTCACTTCTGGAAAAGCCGCCGTTACCTTAGTTAATGCTGGATGACGGAATCACTTATCTGTCAATAAGTGTCACTTCTCGGAAAATAAGTAGCTCTTATTCAGAAATAAGTGGCACTTATTGAGGGAACGAAAGGCTCGCACGGGATGCGTCCTATCACCTTACTGGCTGAACGGCGCTCTGCTCCCTGATGTGCGGCCAACAGCAGGGAGATGTCAAGGCGACAGCAGGGAGAAGAGTGGCGGTTAGCAGGGAAGGTGGCCAATACTATCGGAGTAATCGAAAATACTTTTGGACTATTTGAAATTTCTTCCGGAGTATTGCATTTTATTTTCTTATATGTAAAATTCCGATGAATCGACCAAGCCGGCGCGGAGGGCGTATTTGATGACTTCGTGGGCGGTGTTGATGCCCAGTTTGCGGAAGATGTTCTTGCGGTGGGTAGTTATGGTGTGGACGCTGGAGAAGCGTTCGGCGGCAATCTCCTTGGTGGACTTACCTTGGGCGATGGCGCGAACTATCTCCGTCTCGGTTTCGGTCAGGATGCTGGGGCGCTCTTCTTCTTCCTGCTGGTGGTTGATGATGACCTCCAGTGCGCGCTGACTGATGTGGCGGTTATGACGGCTGACAGCCTCCAGCGCATCGCGGATGTCCTTCATCGTACCGTCTTTGTAGACGATGCTGAACTGATGGGAGGAATAGATGACGCGACGCAGGAACTGAGGGGTGAGTTCGTCGCTGATGAGTATCCACTCCGACAGTGCGAAACGTTCAGCGACAATCAGAAGTTGGTCTTCGTCGGCAAAGTCGAACAGCGTGTAGTCGAGCAGTACTGTTGCCGCCTCGTGTTCCTTCAACAGTTCCACAAGTCCAGCTTTGTCACTGGCCTTATACACTATGTTCGTCTCGTCGCGCCTTATCAGGCTCTCCAGCGCAAACCGCGTCAGTTCCTGATTGTCTGCTAAAATGAATTTTCCCATCGATTTTCTTTTTAATGTCAAGAATTAGAGAATTTGAGAATTTTCAGCTGCAAAAGTACATATAAATTCTCTAATTCTCTAATTCTTGAAAGATTATTTTTAAATCTTGTCGAGTGCCTGAGAGAGGTCGGCAATGATGTCGTCGATGTGCTCGGTACCGATGGAGAGGCGGATGGTCGCAGGTGTGATGTGCTGCTCGGCCA
>Ga0310690_10004165_pt1 | contig 20867 bp, 26 predicted proteins | sample AusTroGonzalo_MG_2_FD_207661 | JGI IMG/M metagenome (GOLD analysis project Ga0310690, IMG submission 207661) | Bovine rumen microbial communities from tropical cattle in Woodstock, Queensland, Australia - Gonzalo_04 (v2) (version 2) | ecosystem: Host-associated > Mammals > Digestive system >...
CATTCTTGCTCTTCTTTTTGGTTATGAGAACCAACCCACATTTTACGAACAAATTCATATCGTTTGACTAATTGTTCAATTTTCGTCATACTTTAATACCTCTTAATTGATTGTAAAATTTTGTTTCATCGGGAATATCACCAATCATACGATTAATCTCAGCTAACTTTTCAATGGTTTCCATAGATGGGTAATCAAGGCTATCCATTTCAATTAGAATCTTTTTGAAAATTACTTTTAGCTTTTTCATTGACTCATTCCACTTTGGTTCATCACCTAAAGACAAGTAGTTGTAAAAGTCTTTGGACTCTTGGTCAAATTCTTGGATTAATTCTTTTATCATTATCCGTTCTCCTTGTCATTATCTTCAAAGCTACACTTTTGTTTAACTCGTTCAACAATCTTGTCAGGTACTTTATACAAGTATTGGTTATCCTTATCTTGTTCAAAATACTTTGCTAGTTCTTTTACAGCCTTCACATCAGCTATCCAAATATTCTTTCGTTCTTGTTTGCTTGGTTCTTCTACTTTTATCATCTTAACCTCTTTATGTTATACTTTATTTATATCACAAAATATAGAAAAAGCACCAAATCTTATTGACTTGGTGCATAATTTGTTTGTAGTGTGAACTTAAACAAAGTCTTGTTCTAGTGATTCAAGTCTTTCACCTACTTCAAGAATTTTCAAGGCTTTTTCAAGTGGTTCGTCAGTAGCTTGTTCTATGAACTCCCCTATTTCAAAATCACTTAATTCTTCTGCACTATGCCTTGAAACAAATTCTTCTAGTTTTTCACGATATTTTGGCGGTAGCTCCATAAGGTCGGTTGGATTAATTTTATACTTACCATCACCATCCCTTAGCTTTTTAAAGAACCAATCACTTTCAAGACCTTCAAGGATTTCTCTTAGTTTTTCATTAGGCATAGAACCCCTCCAATTCAATTTTAGTTTGTTCTACTTTTTCTTCTACTTTGTTTGCTTTCTTTGTTTTTGTTTCTTTCATTTTCTTTTCCTTTTTCTTCTTTATTGGTTGTGGCTTGGGTGGCATTTCTCCCATTTCATCAAGCCTTTTACAAATACTCATAATTTGTTTGAATCTTTCTTCGGCACCTTCGTGAATAACATAGTCATTACTAAAGTGGCATTCGGCATTACCGACCTTTATTGGGTAGCCTTCAAGTGGATTTTCCATACAATCAAATGCTGCCCTAACCATACAATCTCTTGCTACTTCAATATCCTTGTTTAATTTGTCCTTAGTAGTCTTGAAATAGATTTCATCGTGGACGGGTAGGAACGGGTGTAAGCCTTCTTCTTGACAATATCTAATTGCTCGTCTTGTAATTTGTGCACCCATACATTGAATAGGGAAATTCAAGATAGCCCTTTGTTGCTTATTGTAGCTTGTAGAATAGGTTGTACTTCTAAATGATGTTACAATTTGTTCCTTACCGATAATTACTTTATAACCACCATCAAAGCCTTCTACCTTGCCGGTTTCACTACTACGAATCTTTCTAGCAAAGTATGTTTGTAAGACTTTACCCCATTGTGTCTTGCTGTAGAAAGTCTTAGCGAACAAATCCCAATAGCTCTTAGCTTGTTCCTTTGGAATGTTATTTCGTCTTGCGTATGTTTCATAGCTCATACCATAGTTCATACCAAGATTAACACCCTTAATTTCTTTTCTAGTTTGTTTGTAGGGCTTGAACCAATCTTCACTTCTTTCTTCTTCGGTTGGAATTGGTAAGGTCTTTGGGTACTTGCCCATTTGTTGAGCCATAGCCATATAAACATCCTTTGCTTCGTAGGTATCAAGCAAGTTGTAGTCCTTAGACATTTGACCAACAATCCACATTTCCTGAGCGTTAAAGTCAAGTGAAAAATATACTTCGTTTGGATTTGATGGTTTTAAACAACTTCTAAGACTCTTTGACCAACTTGGAATATGACCAGCACTTGACTTGTTACCGAATCTTGTAGTATTGGCTCCGTGTTCGTTTGCGTGGCAGTGTAAGCCATCTTTGTACAAGTTAGGGTAATACCAACCCTTAGCATCTTCGGGTTCCCTAGCAAGTCCTTGGACGGCTTGTATTAGCTTTCTAAGAACCCTATACTTTTCTAGCTTTTCATTACCTTCAAATTCTTCACAAAAGTAATCTACAACATCGCCGCTAAATGAATATCCACCAGTGCTTGTCTTGGTCTTAATTTCACCGTTCTTGTGGCGACCTTTATCCCACCATTCCTTAGCACCTTCTATGTTGTTGAAAATCCAATCCTTTAGAACTTCATCTTTTCGTGTTCCCTTTTCATCAAACAAGTTAGGTATTAGTTCATTACATTCTTTCTTTAGTTCATCCATATATCTCCAATCTTGTAAATGGGAAATTATGTAAGGGTCGGCATCATAACATTCCATATACATTCTTGCTACTGAAATGTGGTTGAGGCTTTCACTCTTGACAAACTTACCAAGGTCAAATGTTCTTTTGTTCTTAGCATTGTATGGTAACATCAAATCATCGTCAAGATAAGAACTAAACTTCTCCCATTCAAATTCCGAGCCAAACAAAGTCCCTTCTGTTAATTTGTTCAATTCTTCAATTTCCCTTAAAGCAAGTTCCTTTAGTTCATTTGTATCACTTGAACAATACTTGATAATGCCTTCCTTGTTTGCTTCAACATCACCATTCAAGATTATATCTCGCCATTGGTTCTTAGCTTCGGTGGTTGTGAACTTTTCAGCCAAGCCATAATTCTTCAAACATTCAATAAGGCTTGTCTTAATTGCGTTGCCTTGTGTTCCTTGCTTGATGTGGTTGATAAACTTATATGTTGTTTCGGTATCAAACCAAGTGTAGTTATCAATATTAACCCCTAATTTAGCCGTACAGGGTATTTCAGCCAAAGAAGCCGCGTGGGCTATAAGGGTACACCCCTCAAGCTCTTTTAGCCTAGAAAGTGCCTTTACGGTGTCTGAATTGTCATTTAGCCAATAAACCTCATCATCTATTGATACACATACCAAGTGAAGAAATTCATTGCCCTTTCTATTATATTCGTAATCTATTGTGTGTACTTTTTCCATTTTCTTTTCCTTTTTTGTTGCAAATGTAGCTTTTATTGTATTTATAAAATAATTGTGTTAAAATATTTCACCACTTAAACATCGGTAACCTTTTGGTAACCCAGGTAACCCAAATTTTCGGTGTTTTTATATAGTGCATAGAAATTATTATAATGATTATATGAGTATATTTTTTCTAAATTACTAATATAACAAATTAATGGTTACTTGGTTACTTTTATTAAAATATGGGGAAATTAGCCTGAAATCGCCATTTTTCGGTAACCTTTTTGAAATGAAAAAAGGTTACCGTAACCTTTTTTTTGGTTACCGATAACCTTTTTGGGCTAAAATGCGAATTTATCCACTTCAGATTCATCATCGTCTTTTGGAATATATTCTTTTTTCAACCTTTTCAAGTTCCAAGACTTCATATTAACACCATCAAACTTGTGTTGCCTATTTTCGGGACTTCCCTCACATTTATCAACCGCATTTGACTTTAGCCATTTCTTGAAACCACCAACATTTACATCAAGTTCATCACAAAGGTCTGTCACTTGTTTCTTGAAATCTTTAGCAGGAACCCAAAGATTAGTTTCATTACCCTTGTATAAGTCTTCGGTTAATTTGTAGTAAATCCAAATCTTATCATCTTCCGCATATGCTTTCTTTAAGTTGTTAGCAATAGAACACTTTGTAACAAAATCTTCCAAAGACTTATAGTCCTTTAGGATATGTTCATAGGATTGCTTTGCCGTAGTATAGAAGGCTTTCATTTCCTTTACAAGTTCATCTTCAAAATCTCGCTTTGAATAAGGTGGGGTCAATTTCTTAACATCCATTCTATCAATGATGAACAATCTTCTATCATAGGCACCGCTATCATCTTGAAGAATAAAGTCATTATTGGTAGTGAACAACCACTTTGAATAAATCTTCATTTGTGTAGGATTTTCTCGCATGGTTCTCTTGGAATAATCCATACCATTCTTACCACCACCACTAAAGTCCTTAAATGCTTCAATGGATTTAATGGTACATTCATCATTATTCACGAAAGCTGCCATAGAAACACCACCATTAACACTTTCAAGCAAGAATCTATCCCTAACCCAAGTATCACTCAACATCGTAAATGTTATGTTGTTTGCATTGTACATCTTGTTAAGAATCTTTTGAATCATATTGCTATAATAGTTTGTCTTGAAAGTTCCACCACCTGTCTTGAACAACATATTAATGGTATCACCATAATTAGGATGGAACACCGTATAAGCCCAAGCCATAATAGCATACTTTTCTTCTTCTGTATAAGGTGATAAGAATGTCTTTAGAATCTTACAATCCTTTAGTTCATATTGGTTTTCTAGTTTGTTCAACCAATCATTATCAATATAATAACTAGCTGGTGTGCTATCATCACTAATAATGTGTGGTATAACATCAATGTTTGGAACATTATTCTTAACCATATCAAATTGTTCAAACAACTTAATAAGGTATGTTGAATACGGTGGTCTATCATTGTAATCAACTGCAAACTTCTTAAAGTACAAACCCTCATCATCACTTGATTCATAACAAATGTCGCAAAGGTTTCTATTCAAAAGGACTGCTGGGAATTTGTAGTTAATCAACAACTTCACATAATGGTTCATCAACAACTCTTGCCACTCTTCGGGAATCGGTTCGTAATTGTTAATTTGTAACAACTTGCAAACTTCTACATCTTCACCGAGAGCCTTTACTTTGGTTGTAGCACACAAACTATTATTCTTTCTTGCTTCATCAATTAAGGTTCTACAAGCAATATAATCTTTAGTTACTTCATTTGCCATTAAGAAACATTCGTGGATAAGGTCAAAATCTCTACCCTTTTCTTCAACAAATTGCTTTGAATACATATCAACCAAAGTAACCAATGCCTTTGAGTTCTTACAAGTTAATTCTTCTACACTCCCTAACAAAGTATAGGACTTATCTTTCTTAAAATAGAAAAGACCATCTTGGTTACAATAAACTACACCTTTGATAAGGTTTAAATCAACTTGGTTAATGTAATTGTGTGGCTTTTGCTTACAAACTATTCTTCTACCACCAAATGCTTGTGAAATGGTCATTTGGTTGTGTTCATTTCTAGCCTCTACTTTCTTAGCCAAGATAGAAGAAATATTGGTTGTAAGATGATTAGTCCAAATTTCCCTTGGTTCTTTATTATTGGAATGGGCTTCTTTGACAAACTCCGCATGAAGCTCACAATACCATTCTTTGCCATTTTCGTTTGTAGAAATTTCGGTATATAACTTATCTACAAGTTCTGTTATGTTGTTTGGCTTAAACTTCTTTCCGTTGGATTTGGATTGTAAAGCCCTTACCTGTCTTTGCGTTGTGGACTTGATACTTTTGTACTATGTTTTCATTAATACTTTGTTCAATATTCATTATTTTCTTTTTCCTTCCACCAAATAAAAATGAGTGGTGGATTAGTGCAACCCTACCACCACTCATTGTTTCTTACATAGGAAATAAGAAAATGAATATAATGAAAAACTTTGTTATTACTCGGTGACTAATCTAGGGTTGCACATTTTGTTTTGATTACTCACCACTTCTAGTATTATTTATACCAAAATTAAAATAATTTTTTCAATTTTGTGAAAATCGTTTTAATAAGTTTCTTTGTAAACTTTCTCTAACCTTTGGAGAGAGAAATGACTAGGTGGGAATGTTTTGGGAACCTTGACCACCTAGCCATTACTTTAATCATAGGAATAATAAAATGTTGATACATCAATCAACACCCTATAATATACATTATTTTTTCAAGGATTTGCACATCTTGAAATGAAATTATTTCTCACTTTAAACTAAAAACCTTGGTTGCCGCTACAACCAAGGTTATTTTTATCCACCATAAAGAATTAAGAAATAAATGGTTTAACCCATTCATAGTATGTATAACAAACAAAAATACCCCCGTTTTATAGGGGGCGATTAGGTGAGTAGTGATTGATTTATGATACGATAATGAAACTTTATTTCATAGGTGTAATTCTAGCTAAACCTAGCATACTTACAAGCCAATGTATTAGACAAAATATCGGGTCAATGGCAAGATAATACAGGGAACAAATATAGGATAAAATAAACATTATGAAAAGCGATGGTTTAATAGTTTCCTTAAATGAATCTACGGCACCTCTTAATGAAAGAGTTCTTACTAAACCCCATAGAAATGATAGGATAAGACCGATGGTTACAAAAGAACCAGTTCCTGCAATAATCCACAAAAGTTCGTTTACATAGTCATTCATTTTTTCTTCTTTCCTATTGACTTGATGGCTTTGTCAAACGATAAGCAATAGAGCTTTTTCATATCCTTTAGAATGGTCTTAGCATCCTTTGCGTAGACATTGTTTTTAACCAAGTTACCAATAAAGTCTTTACTTTGTAACTTGACAATTTCACCGATGAACCTCTTAGTCACCGGACTCATCTTTTCTAGCTTTTTCATAGTGGTGTTCCTTAAAAATTTGTGGGTGGTCTAACCTTTCAGACAAGTGGATAAATGGAGAAATTGGAGCAACCACTTGGATTAGACTTGCAGGCACCCTAGTTTAACGATAAATTACGAATTTTCTTCTACACTTTTCACATGGCCAGTTTTAAGCCATTCCTTGTAATACTTGTTATTCAAATCTTCCATACCGAAGTTCTCAATGAACCAAGTTGGTGCTTCCGGATTCACCTCTTCCAAGTATTCCATAAATTCAAGCATCTTGGTTTCTTTCTTAGTTTTCTTCATAGTTACCTTCCTTGTTTTACGATAAATTACTTAGTAAAAGGTTCATTCAATTCTTCTACACGATAGCAGAACAACATAGCAGCAATAGAACTAAGTTCAAAGTATTTCGGATATTCACTTTTCTTTGCCCAATTAAGTGACTTCCAAATTTGACCAATTTCTGTAGCAGTAAGCTTGCAACCAGGATTTACCACATTAGCAATCCAATCAAAGCCATACTTGTCATCTTTGTTAGCTTCTTCAATTCTAGCCTTAATATCCTTGTCGGTCACATTCAACTTTTCACAAAGTTCTTTGTAGTTCATTTTCTTCATAGTTACCTTCCTTGTTAAGTGTGTTGTTTTTGTTTTACGATGTAAAGGTAATAAATTTCTCAACCTTTGGCAATAGTTTTTTTAAATTTTTTGAAGAAAGTTGTTAATAGATTGTTGATAAGTTATGGATTCATTGTGAAATCTTTATTCAAGTCATTCTTCTTCATATTAACCTTGAATAGTTTCAAGTTCTTTGGGTCATTAAGCCAAGCAACCAAAGCATAAAGCAAATATTGGAATGTACAAATATCCTTATTTTCATAATCTATGTTTAATTCTTTGAAGCAAGCAAGCCAAAGTTTTTCTTGTTCGTCATAGAAACCTTCATCTATGTAGGACATGAATTGTTCAGCAAATACAACCTCGCCAGTGTAATCCTTTTCATGCCAAGACCATACACCACATATATTATCAAGCACATCAAAGTATTTTGGTGGTAAGTTCAATAGCCATTTCTTAATAGCATCCCTATTAGGGTTGTACTTGTAATGTTCTAAATCGTATTTGTATTCAATCATAATTACTCCTTGTTAAAGTGTTTGAAATAAAGCTAGTAAAGTGAAAATGCTTTGTCAAGGGTAGTTTGGTAACTTTTTGTAAACACAAATAAATATGTTCATAGCGAAACCCAAAATAATTATTCTGATTCTGATTAAAATTATTTTTCTACATTTACCATTATGAGCAAAGACGAGAAATTGAAAAGTATCATAGACTATATTGAGTATGCAGGTTTAACCTTTGTTGAGCCATTTAGTTTGATTTCATCAACCGTTGTTGAAGCAAGCTATTGGTGTGAAATTCCTAAAAATATAATATTGATGCACATTAATAGAACATTCAAGAAAAAGTATGGTGAACAATATATCAAGTGTCAAAAGATAGCCCACGAAATAGCCTGGGGTAATAATCCCGATGAAGAAAGAATAATGGCTATGGATTTGAAACCAAAAGAACCAAAAGTACGCAAAGAATATGAGCGTAATGCTAAATCGGAATTTGGAAAAGCATACAAGGAATACACTGGTTTGACTTCAAAGGCTAATCGCCCACTTTATAATGCTTGTACAAACTATTACTACACTCATAATGAATTTCCGTGGTTTAACGAAAAGAGATGGAAGAGAATGTGTACAAGATATAAATTTGATGATAAGAACATTGAAGAAAAGGTTGAGAAATAATCTCAACCTTTTTTATTTTAATCTTGGTCTAAGCCATATAACTTTATTAGTTTGTTTGTATCTGGTTTCTTATCTGGACTTGTAAGGTCAGTTCCAAATATGTTATCCACATTTCTAAGAATAGGGTTAGCATACTTATCTCTACCCAACATATTCATTCCATAGTTCTTTGTAAGACCAGCATACTCATCAATCTTTCGTTTGATAAAGTTTGCTTTTGTTTCTTTGTTAGCTTTTCCTAACAACATAAGTTCACCAGCAGTCATTTTATCCAAAGTCCTAACTATTTCATTTGTATTTTGTGTTTTCAAAGCACTTGTTAATTTGTTTTCAAGTTCTTGTTTGAGTTTTGGATTATTGCGTGTTTCAATATCCCTAATAATGTCATTCCAACGAGTGTTGTTATCAAGTAAGTTTTTACGCATAGCCCATTTAGGGAAAGCATCCAAGCCTTCATCCATAGGGCCAGCTACTGCTTCATTCAAATCACTTAATGGTTTTACAACAACATCTTTCTTAGCATCCTTACCAAAGTTTATTGTTCCAAATTTTGCGTTTGGATTGTTAGTATAAATGATGTCGGGCTTTTTACCTTTACCCTTTGACAAGAATGTGTTTTCAGTTAATTGGAATGGAACACCTTCATCAATCTTTCTTTGTATCTTTGAAGCTCTAGTAGCGGCTTCGTTGATTCTAGTTTGTACTAAATTACCAACTTTACCGTGTGCTAAAGCATCAGCTTGATTAGCCATTCTACCAACTACTCTGGGTGTAGCAACATTAGTAGCAGCACCAAGCAAACCACCAGCAGCAGCTTCGCCTAATGGCATATCATTGAAAGCATATTGACCAGCATTGGAAATAATTGGCGAAGCGATATTACCTGCCAAAGTAGCGGCTTTACTTTCACCACCTAACAACATAGCTGCATTTGATGCTGCGTCCGTTGCTAGTGGTAATGCCATATCACCTACACCATTGATGTTTTCATAGTTCTTTCTTGCGTATTCCTTTGAAACAGGTAACATAAAGTCAACAGCCATATTGCTTTCTTTGTTCCAAATTTCATTAAGTCTTTTATCCTTTTGGATTTTTTGCATATCCTTTAGGTAGTTTTGAAATTCTTTGGAATTGTTGCTATCACCTTGAACAAATTTACTCCAAGAATTAAGTACCTTATTGGAATACATTTTCATATCATTTGCAGTCTTTCGTAAGTCCTCTCCTTTTTCGTAATCACTTACTTTGTTAGAAATATATTGTTCAAGTTTCTTAGCATCAGCTTCATTTGGTCTTAGCTTTTCACCAGTTTCATTTTCATAAGCAGACTTCCAATTAAACTTGAAACCATAGTCCTTGTTTATATCGTCCGGTACCCTTTTAACATCACGAATGTAACCACCATTTTGTTCATTTTGGTTCATCAAGGCTCTGCCTTCTCTTTCTTGCTGTCTAATGCTTTTAGCCCAATCAATTTGTTCTTGACTAAAAGAGTGTGTATTTGGATATTTAGAAACAGCATTAATAATGGCTACGGCTTTTCGTGAGTCTTTCTTTGTAGGAATGTTGTATTTAGCATTTAAAAAGTCATTGACAGCATCCACCATTTTTTGTGAACGCTGGTCTTCAGGTATTTTTAGAATAGCTTCGTAAGCCTTTTGTGAAATAACTTCTGCCATTATCTACCTCTATTCTTGTAAGCCTTCTTTATTTCATCTTCAAACAATTCCATATCAGCTTCAGTTAAACCATTTTGTTTCATATAGTTTTTTCTAAAGTCTTGGAAAGCCTTTGCTTCAGCTTTAGCCTTTTCCTTACGAACAGCTTCGTGATAGGCTTGATTTAGTTTAATCTTTGTATCACTATCTTCAATATCATCAATGTGTTTAGTCCTATAATCATTAATTTCTTTAGAACTTGGTTTCTTGTTTAAGAAATCAGTAACATCGGCCCTATATTGTTCTTTCTTAGTTCCACTCCAATTACCTTCAGTTGTACCAGTTGAATCTCTGCCTTCTAGTTTATCTTCAACAACCTTTTTAAGTTGTACAAGTTCACTAACATCTGCACCAATATTCATACCATCACGAATAGAAGAATCAATGCTATTAAGTTGCATTTCCAAATTACCCCTATCATCGGACATTCGCTTATTCTTGAGCATAGTAACTGTATTAGCAAAGTTTTTCTTAGCTTCATCTTTAATTTGTTTGTTAGCGGCTTGTGTATCTTTTCTACCCTGAGCCCATCTAAACAAAGATGTTGGGTCATTGTTTACATTTCTATTAAATCTAAATCCAAATTTATCACCTTCAAGAGAAGCAATTTCATCTGCAACAGCATTACCTGTTTGCATTTCTTTTAACTTGCTTGTATTAGAAGCAATCCTTTGTTCAAGTTCACTTATTTGTGATTTGATATTTGCGATTGTTGCTTGTCTTTCTTGTTCATCTTGTTCAGCTTTCATTTGTTCAGCTTGGTAAGCTTCAAAAGAAGGGTCATTAAATTGATAACCAGCACCTTGACCTCCCTGACCATTGTTGTTTGTAAGTTGGTTCATATAGTTTCCATAGCCTTGCATATTGTTTTGGGCAGTAGCAGGCACATAGCCTTCCATTCCAGCTTGTCCAGCCATTTGTAGAATACCGGGAAATGAATAGTCCATATTAGCCTCCTAATTGTGCCAACTGTGCTTTAAGTTGTTCTAACTGTGCTTGGTCAGCCTTAATTTGTTCTTGAAGAATGTTCATATCTTCACTAGATTGTTTCATAGCCTTTTGTTGTTTCTTTTGTACACCATAATCGTGAATATCCATTCCCAAATCAAGCATACCCCTTAAAGCCTTTGCAGCATTTTCTGACATATAATTTAATTGTGGAACCGTATCACGAACTTGATATACTCCACCAACTGTAGGTGATTGTGGCATTACACTTATAGCCATTTTAAAACCTCCTTAGAAACCCAAGAATCCAAACAACTTAGACAACAAACCACCAGCCTTAGCAGGCTTTGCATTTGGTGTATTGTATTTAGGTGTGTGTCTAGCTGCGGTCTTATTCATACTTGTACTTTTATTCCACTTGATGTTGTTCATTTCTCGCCCTAATGAACCACTTTGTAGGAATTGTTGAAATTGTTTTGGAGTAGCACTATAAGTGTACCACTTACCACCCATTTGAAGCATAGCAAGGTTGTTCTCGGGAGAATAAGCAATATCTTGTATAACACTTGACTTAGCACCGATGTTCTTTCTAATCGCACTATCACTAGAACTATATCTAGGGTCTTGTTTTTCAACTTCCCTACCTAGTTCCTTCCAATTAGGAATTGACTTTCTTTGTGGATAGAAAGTGTTTAACAACCTATTGTGTTCTTCTTGTGTTTGGGCTACTGTATAAGGTACATCAGCATTTGACATTCCCCAATAGGCAGGTGTCTTAGTTTGTTGGACAGGAATGTTAATATCACCAAATACACCTAGTTGTTCATCAACTGGTGGTTCATCGGCAATAGAGCCTCTCTTGACTACCTTATTGTAAATATCGCTGAATACACTCATAATCTATTTTCCAAAACCACCATATAATTGTGAGAACAAACTAACAGCGTTTCCAATTCCATTACTTTGTTGTGGAAGAGGATTTGATTGCATTGGCTGTTGCGGAGTTGTTGTCGTATTCATTGGCATACGATTTTGATTAAGTTGGTTGATTTGATTTTGTTCGCTTTGTGCTTTATTCTTTGCCAAACTAAGGGCAGCCATTATAATCGGAAGCATCTTTTATTCTCCTATCCAAATATTCTACCAAACAAACCCTTCTTACTATTTTCATTGGCAGCTTGCTGTTGAACATAGTTAGCATAGTTTTGTGTATCTATGTTGTTTTGGTTTGTCAAATTGTTAATGTAATTTCCATAGGCATTAGACAAATTATCCTGAGCACCTTGGGCAACACTCAATAAGTCTTTGTTCTTATTGTATCGGTTGTTGTATGCGTTTTGACCAGCATTTGTATTCATTTGCCATTCATTAGCACTTTGTTGTCTATCTTGCATATAGCGGTTGTAAGCCTTATCCCATTCTTCACTAGCCAAAGCCTGTTGCTTTGCTGCCATAGCATCCATATAATCGGAACCAAATATATCACTTGATTCTCTCAATGCGTTCATAGCTTGCTTTTGTCTTTGGTTAGCAAACTTTGAATAGTAATCGTTTACATCACCATTGAATGAGAATTGACCTGGGTCATAGGCTTCCATTCCTTCAAGATTTGAAAGATAGTCATTGAACTTACCCGCAGTGTCGCCATAAGTGTTTTGCATTTTGTTGTAATACTGACCATACAAACCACGGTTAGCATTACTATTTTCTTCTGCCTTTTCTTGTGCTTTGGCTAATGCGGCATTAGCCCTTGAAACTCTTTCATCTTGACCAAAGCCAAATACATCACCTGGGTCTAGTATATCATTCCATAAAGCCATTGTTTACCTCACTAGAATTGTAAAATCATAATTAATTTGTTTTCATCTGAATCTAATTTTAATGCAGTGTCCTGTAAAGTGATTATTCCACCTTCAATACCATTCTTGCTAAACTTGAAATAAGGTGTAATCTCATTTCTAGTTTGTATGAACTTGTCTGGAAGAGGTATGCTATCACCCTTAGCCAAAGTCTTAAAAATTCTTAGGTTTCCATTCTCCAATACTTTCCAAGTAACATCTTGGTTAGTTTGTTTAGACAAATCCCAAGTGCCATATAGTGCTTGAATAACTTCATTTATAGAAGATGTTTGGTTTATTTCCATTTATACCTCTAAACACTTGTGTTCAATTCTTGTAAACGAATGGAACTATCACTAACAACAAAGTCAGTAGGTTCACTATAACTAAGTTTCAATACACATTGTCTAACCATACCAAGGTTCAACCAACGAACTCTTTTTTCGTATTGACCTTTTCTACCAAGACTTGCTTCACGAACATTACCAAATGTGTAACCACCATCCTTGCTTATTTGTAACAACATAAAGCCGGGCTTATTGTATTCGGGCATAGAACCTACATTACATTCACAAGTAAGTTCAAAGATTACGAATGGTTTATAATTTGTTGTGATTACTGGTGTTTGTCTAACTCTTAAAAGTGGTAAACGATGTTGTGCATCAAAATCTTCATAAAAATAATTTTCATCTAATTCATAGATGTTACCACTTTCACCACAACCAGTTACAATCTTGTTATTCCACCAGCAAGCATAAAGTGGTAGATAATTCTTGTTCTTACCGGTGTAGTAGTTTCTACTTGTTCTAATGTGCCATTCATTTGTTTTCAAATCGTACACATAACATTCTTCGTTTATACTAAACAAGTAGAATGAATGGTTGTTCTTTGAGTAAGTCCAACCCTTGACGTGCTTAACATCGTTTGTATTCAATATGTTGTCTAACCACAATGGACTAATCTTTGTAACTTCGGTGCCTTGAATCATCAATACACACTTAGCACTTGATTTACCAGTACCAATACAAAATTGTGAGTGGTTCACACTAGCCAAAGAATAAGGGGCTTCTAGACCTTGTTCCTTGTTAATGGTATAAGAGGTTCTTTGCCAAGTTTGATAGGATTCAGCATTACCCTTTTGCCAAAACTCAATAGAGCTGGGACCGAACATAGTCAATAATGGGCCGACACTACTTAATGCTATTGTCTTATCACTTGATGTAGAACCATTGAAATACTTTGGTACACCATAATCATCAAGGAAGCAATAATCACCACTATCCACTTCTTTTTCTAGGACAGTGATTCCATCTTCATCATATTGAACTTTGCCATCAAGAATATCAAATACTTTTCTTTTTTCTGTGTTCAAAGGGTACTTGATTGAGTAGTAAGTAAAGGAACTTCCTTTGTCATTAACTACTATTGTACCATCAACTACAGCAATATGAGTAGGTTGTATGTACTCCTTTTCACTATCAATTCTTTTAGGTAAAGTAATTTCTACCTCTCCACCTGTCTTTAGGTTATAGCCGTGTATATCGTTACCATCAACCCAAAGTAAGATAGCTCTTTCACCACCACTTTCAGCAAAGCAAACAGTATTACCAATGGCATAGTAACCAATGGTTTCGGGTTCATAGGTGCTATCAAAACGAACAACTTCACCATTGTAGGCTACGAACAAACATTGTTCATAGTCATTGTTTCTAAGACCCGTGCTAGGTACGAACATACCATCGCATTGACCTTTTTCACCCAATGTTGTTTTGAATTTAATGCCAGGAACACTTTGTAAGAAAGTTCTTACATCTTTGTTATCACCACCTGTATTGTTTTCAGTAAAGCAATTACGGGACATAGCTGCACCCTTGATATTAGGTGCAGTCAATGTAGCATCGTTACCGCCAACCAATGAATAAACTATCTTGTTCTGTGGCATACTAATTTATTCTCCTTCTTGGTTTGAAAACCATTCCTTCAACAAAACCATCAGGACATTCAAAACAAAATTTGTTCACAATACCATTGTTAAACCATTTTCTTCCAACATTATTTAGTTTGTTTCTATTACTTATATTGTTTGAAATACTTTCTCTACTTTCTTTTGAAACACCATTTACTACATTTCTAGGCTTACCATAAAACCTATTATGTAATTTAGTTCTTACTTCACTACTATGATGTTTTCCGTAGAATGGATTCTTTTCTCCTTCAAATTCTGAATTGATAATAAATCCACCTAGTCTTTTAAAAGCACACTTCATTTTAGATTTCATATCTTCGCCTTTTATACAAAGTGTATAAAGTTTGTGAATCTTTAAGTGGTTATCATAAGATAAAAGAATAACATTATCCTTAGAGTTGTCAACAGCAACCTTGTTTAGTTTATACCAGCTTTTTGGAACAATATGATGTTTATGCCCTTCTTTTGGAGGGTTTAATCTTGACTCATTGATTATGTTCATAACCATAACAAAATAATGGTTATAATCAAAAACATCTAATAAGTTTACCAAAATGCTCCTCCTACAAAGTTGGAATAATTGACGTCCCATGTATTGTTAGAAACGAAATCATAAACTTCTGGTCTATTTGCGTGGTTAATTGTTTTAATTGCTCGTCTAGCACTTTCATAGTCAGCTTCAAATACTGGTACTAATTCAAGCAACTTATATCTTTTGCACAACTTAACACAAAGTCCATCTTCAATAAGACTTTCGTATTTGCTAGAAACCTTGATTGTGTCTTTCAATGTGTATTGTGGAATACCTTCAAGGACAGTCATTCTATATTCGGTAGGAACAATAGAATCGGTTTCTACAACAAAGTATTCAATTTCGTATTCAGGGTCAATACCTTCATTATGTGGATAATGAATTTGTACTAATTCTGTTTCACAACAATATTGTGTTGGTAAATGATTTTGTGTTAATGAATCAATTTTTACTTTGTTTGAAGGCATAAGTGGTTGCCATCTATTAGCAATTCTTCTTGAACAAGCTAATACTCTATCGGGAATTTCTTCAACCCAAATATTAGCCCACTTATCTTTCATGTATTTGTTCCATTCACTTGTACTAAATGGACTCATTCCACCTGCAACAAATGAACGAATTGTGTAAAATTCGTAACCATTGTTAGGTGTCTTTAATTTGTAAATATCACCAATTTCTGCTTGGTTATCACTAATCCTTGTATTAATTTCTTCAAGGTTATCTACTTCAAACCATCTTTCGGGCTTCTTAGCGAATTTGAACTTCTTTGTAGCCAATGAATCATAGGTTTGATAGTTACAAAGTAAGTCATTCTCGGTATTCATTTCTGCTATAAGAGAATGTAAATCTTGTAAACCCGCTTCCTGTTGGGAACCAGTTGGAACATCATCTTCGTCCACTAGGGAACATCTTTGAAATGCGTTGTTTATAAGAACATTGACAGCTATCATTGAAAGCCTCCTACTACTATTTATACAAAGTAACAAAAAAAGGGCGGTGGCTTTACTACCACCACCCATTGTTAGAGAGCGAATCTTTCAATTAGTCCATCTGAACGAATGAAAGGGCAGCTTCTCTTGGGTCAGGAAGACCGACTGCAAATGGAGCTACAATACGAACCATTGATGTAAAGTCACTAAGGTTTCCACCTTCGTAAACAGATACTTCAATTTCGGAACCATCAAAGGATTCCTTGGTTTTCTTTGTACCTGGAATTTCAGAGAAATCATAGGTATCAAAGCCAACAGCTTCATCAAAACGAGTTTGAACAACTGCGTATGTCTTACCACTTGTAAGAGCGTTTGTAAGTGTTAAGCTAGATGTACCAGTTGGAACCCAAGCATTAGCATTGTTACAAGCTGCACCTTCAAATTCAATTCTTAATTCTGGGATAGAACCATTGTCATCGGTTGTAACGATTGTGTAATCGGCATCAACCTGAACACCATTCTTATCAACCAACTTCAAACCATCAACCTTGAAAGGTGTACCCTTCTTAGCATTGGTTGTGATAGCGGTTACTGGAGCAAAACCCTTGCCAGAAATTTCAGTCAAGGAAATAGTAGCGGTAGCACCATCACCCTTAACGGTTGGCATATAGGATTCAGTTACAACATCGGATTCAGCATAGCGACCAAGATACTTGTCTTTGTACAAGTCTTCGGCAACTGCTGGATGGTTGAAAAGACCCAATGCTTTCTTAGCAATCTTAGCACCTAACTTTGGTTCAATGAATGTTACCTTCTGTCCTACAACACCGGCTTTGTCAAGGTCAGCAGCGGCATCACCAATGGCATCAAGGTCAGCACTTGAAAGAACTTCAACCTGTGAAGCACGATAAACGGTGGCGTCAATGGCTTCCTTTTCAATGGTTCTTGCGACTGACTTACCTCTTGGCTGAGCAACTTCCTTAGACCAAGATTCAATATCACCTAATTTGTTCCATTCAGAAACTTCGCAATCATTAAGACCAGCCTTCAATGTTACTTCGTATTCAATTTCGTTAATGTTGTCAATCTGAGCCTGCAAGCCAGTCTTGCCATCAGCGGCATCAACAATACGAGTTTTGCCTGGGTCTGGAATGTAAACTTTGTACTTGTTACCAAGTTTCTTACCTTCCATTTGGTTCTGTGGAACATAGGATTTTGCTTTCTTCAAATATGGAGTGTTAGCATAAACAACGGTTGCGAGAATTTTGGTTTTCTCATTATTGGAAAAAGACTGATTAGCCATAATTAATTTACCTCAAAAAATGTTAATTTGTTAAACACCTGCCAACTTCAATAATCCTTCTTTTGTTTCCCAAGGTTTGTTAGTGATACTTTGTTGTACACCAGGTCTACCAACAGGCTTAATTGGATTTGTTGGAGCTACAGGAGCTTCCGTTTTGTTTGTTACAACATTAGACCCTTTTCTGAAACAATGCCATTCAATATTACGCATTTTCATATTACGCAAATTTGGATTTGTTGTATTCAAAATGTCTTCTGTCATTTCTTTGTTCTTAGCCAATTCATACATTATCATTGGGCCGACTGGGCTATACAAGATAAAGTCTGAAATGTCTTTGTTCTCGGGGGCATCTATTGATGTCACCATATCCCACTCACGATTAGCCTCACCAATGGTTGCCTTAAAGTCATTCTTGCTAACTTCGTCTGGATAGAACTCATCAATCTTTCTATTGACTTCTTCCTTTAACAAAGCTTCTTGAGCATTGACTTCTTCAAGCTCCTTTTGCTGCTTTTCATATTCAGCCATTTGTGCTTTAAGAACATCTTGGAATTGTTCTTTAGCCATATAGCGAATGTACTCATCGTCTGTACCAAAATCGTTTCTTTGTTTTGGAGCATACTTTTCAGGGTGTTCCAATCTTTCAAAACGGTCTTCGTATGATTTCTTCATTTCTTCAATGAGTGATTCATACTTTTTCTTTTGACGATTAAGTTGTTTGTGAAAAGAGTAATTGGCTTTTTCTAATTCTGTGTATTGTGGTTTGCTATCAACGCCGTTGTTAATAACCTCTTTGTTTTCAACATCACTTGTTACTTTGTTCTCATGTTCAGCTTCAACATTTGAAATTTCGCTAGGTGTGTTATCGGCAATGTTTTCAGTAGGACTAGCTGTTGTCTCAACTTCAACATCGTTTTCGGTATTTTCTATCATTTGTTTTTAACTCTCTGCAAGGTTGTTAGCTTATAGGTAATGCCCTTGTTACATAGCCTATTGTTATTTATAATTTTAATCTTCCATAAATCTTGATTGTCTTTTCGTTCTACTTTCAAAGACTTCAATAGGAATAATTGGTTGATAATAGGTCAAGGCTAAAGCATCCGCATAGTCAGGGCTTCGTCCTAAATTAGTCTTTATATCTTCCTTTGGAATGATTTGTAGCCTATTGCTATTGTTCAATATGTATTTGGTTGCTTTAAGTTCACGAATCAATTCTTCATTCAATCCATTCAAGCCATTGGTTTCTATGCCTTTTTTAAGGTTGAAATACATTTCTGCCCTATTATTAGCATAAGCCTTATTGCTAGGTGAACCACCAAAGGCTATTGTTGAACAAGAAACATTGTTTTCAGCCAATCTTTCCGCTAATCCTAGTCCAAATGCCTCATCTATGCAAATGTGGCTTAAAAGCCCCTCTCCGTACTTTAAAATCAATCCACGAATTATAGAACAAAGTTCTGCACTTGTGGCAACTTTCTTGTCAATAATTTCAAGAATATTATTTTGATTTCTAACAAGAATTATATTTGAGTCAGTTCCAAGTCCTGCACAGTCCACCCCAATACAATAACCCATAGAATCTGTATAAAGATTCTTTTTAGCATTTGTAAGTAAATCAGCATTGAAGATTACACCACCATTGGCATCATCAACCTCTTCACCATAGAACTCCCTTCGCCATTGGTTTTCATCAACACAAGTAGCCTTCATCAATTCAATTTCTTCGGGTCTAATGTTTGGGTTGTCCGATGTTATGGCAGTGATAATAGGTATCTTTTCCTTACGAACAAATGTTGTAAGCCAATTATCACTTCTAGGGGTACTCATCATATAGATTCTAGGTTGTTTCAATCCAGCATTACGCATACAAAATGAAAGAACCGAGAATATATCTTGTGGTGCTAGGGCAGCCTCATCCATAATTGAAATGGAAATAGATGTGTAACCACGAATAGAATCAAGTGATTCATAACTAGCAAAGTAAATAGTTCCTTTACCAAACACTATCTTGTTTGAAGAATGGTTGTACTTGTATTGACCAGGAATTATCACATTAAGTTGTTTGACAATTTCTGGCACCAATACTTCACGAATTGCCTGACCTGTTTGACCAAGACAAATACATCTAAGACCCATCATCAAAGCCTTGACTGCAATCATAGCAGCAGCATAGGATTTACCACTACCTCTACCTGCCCTAAAGTAAATTACTTTGTCCTTACTTTCAATCAGCTTTCTTTGGTGTGGTAATGGTTGGTATTCAAATCGTCTAGTGCCGTCACTGTAGTCAATTACTCTAATTCCTTCAATGACTTCTTCTTTTATTCTAAATCTCTTCTTCACTAGACCCCTCAAAGCAAATTTCTATCTTCTTAGGTGAATCAATGTTTGCTTCAACACTTTGTTCAGTCCTTTCTGACCATTCACTCTTGAATCTTCTTTTAAGGATTTCGCAATATTGAATTTTGCCTTCACGATAATAGTGTGCAGTGATATAATCCTCAATCTTTCGTTTAAGGGTTTCTATCCATTCCACCATATCGTTAAGCAATTCTTGGGTTTCTTCGGCAATAACTTGTGTGTCATTTTGTTGGAATGACTTAACACTCCACAAACGATGTGGATTTTGCTTTGTTTGTAATGACTTTGGTAGATAACCCTGTATACAAGCCATAAAATAGGCTACACTATTCCAAGATGGTTTTTCGTTTGAATCGTGCTTTGCTTCACCAAATCCTTGATGATTCAACAATCTAAATGTAATTCCAGCTGTGTTCAATGTATCACTTGATGTGTTGAAAGTTTCTTCTAAAGCATTGTTACATTCAATCAAGCTAAAGTCAGGCTCACTCATATTTTCAAGCAAGTATCGCATTTGCTTTTGTCTTAGCTTGCAATTTTGTAAAAGATTAGAACCAGTTAATCTATGTTTACCTTTACAAGACATAAACCCTCCTTAGACAAATCTGTCTACTAATAATTTGAGGGATATGTTCATTTGTTCTAAAAGGGCTTTGATTTCGTTCAAGTCCTTTTTAATTTCTTCAATGTTATCCTGTGCCTTTGGTGGGTCAGGTTTCTTTACAATTTCTTTTTTCATTTCAACCTCTCTTGTGCTGTATAGCCAGCATCGCTTTTATGTTGTGTTTTATTTATTATTCTTTATCTTTTTTGTTAGCAAGACTAACACGAATATCGGATAGTTGGTCAATGATTTTATCTAGTTTGTTTCCAATCGTGTCTAGTTGTGTATG
>Ga0310690_10004167_pt1 | contig 20857 bp, 17 predicted proteins | sample AusTroGonzalo_MG_2_FD_207661 | JGI IMG/M metagenome (GOLD analysis project Ga0310690, IMG submission 207661) | Bovine rumen microbial communities from tropical cattle in Woodstock, Queensland, Australia - Gonzalo_04 (v2) (version 2) | ecosystem: Host-associated > Mammals > Digestive system >...
CTGTGACTGCACATGGGACGCTTCCACCAATACCCTAACGGTCAACAGCGGAAGTTTTAATGATTATGCTTTTTCCGAAACAACCTACAACATTAACGTTGTGGGTGATGGAATAAGCTGGGGGCAAGATGCTTTCTATCGTTCTCAAGGCAACATTACTTATTCAGGTAGCAATGCAAGTTTTGGTGATAGTGCTTTCTCTCGTTCTCAAGGCAACATTACTTATTCAGGTAGCAATGCAAGTTTTGGTGGTAGTGCTTTCTCTCGTTCTCAAGGCACCGTCAATTATTCTGGTAGCGATGCAAGTTTTGATAATTATGCTTTCTCTCGTTCTCAAGGCAACATTACTTATTCAGGTAGCAATGCAAGTTTTGGTGGTAGTGCTTTCCCTCGTTCTCAAGGCAACATTACTTATTCAGGCGGTAATGCAAGTTTTGATAATCATGCTTTCTCTGATTCTGAAGGCAACATTAATTATTCGGGCAGTGATGCAAGTTTTGATAATTATGCTTTCGAGGGTTCTACAGGCACCATCAATTATTCGGGCAGTGATGCAAGTTTTGGTGGTAGTGCTTTCTCTAGTTCTCAAGGCGACATCATTCTTTCACCTGAAAGCATAAAAGAGATGGGAGACTATCGGTTTAGAGACAGTACAAGCAATATTTATTGTACGGCAGCGCCGTCTGAATGTGATGCAGCATTGGCAGCTTTTGGTGTGAACAAAACAACGTTTGCTTATTCCTCAAAGCTAAGAAAGGATATGGAGGCGAACAGAAAAGATCCGACGCGTTATACACCTGAAGAGGCCGCACTTGCCGTTACGGGGCATGGCAACAATAAGCTGACGATTTATTTTAAGTAAAAAATCAAAGAATATGAAGAGCGCGCACGCGCTCTTTTTTTGAAATGTTTCACGTGAAACATCTTATATTTTTATAAGAAAAATCATATACTTGCATATATTTAAAAAAAATATGGAAAACGAACTTTTTTTGCCTTACTGTCGTTTATATATTTGTGCTTTGATTTTTTAAAAAAGGTTTTCATCATGAAAAAATACATCAAATGGATTATCGCTACAGTTGTCGTCATATTGGCAGCCCTTTTCTTAATAAATAAAAAAGGGGCAAAACAAGAACTTGTCACAACAAAAATCGAAACAGGCCACATCAAACAAATGGTTACGGCTTCAGGTGTCATCAACCCTATTTCAACAGTCACCATCGGCACACAGGTTTCCGGTACCATCAAGGAAATATATGTTGACTACAATTCTGAGGTCAAAGAAGGCGAGCTTTTAGCTTTAATTGATCCGGATGTTTTTGAAGCTTCGGTTGCCCAGCGTGAAGCCGCCTTAGAAATTGCCAAAGCACAAGTTCAAGTTCAGGAAAACGACATTGTCTATTATAAAAAAACCTTAGACCGTATCAAAAAATTAAAAGACTCAAAATATTCCACCGAAAAAGAGCTCGAATCAGCCCAGCGCAACTATGACAACGCCGTAGCACAGCTCGCTCTCCAAAAGGCGCAGGTCAAGCAAGCTGAAGCCGCGCTTAAATCTGCCGAGACGGAACTTAAATACACAAAAATCACCTCCCCTGTTGACGGCATTGTGATTTCAAAATCTGTTGAAGTCGGACAAACGGTTGCCGCGAGCTTTTCAACCCCTGAATTATTTTCCGTTGCCGAAGATCTAACCAAAATGGAAATTGAGGCCTCTGTTGTTGAGGCAGACATTTCAAAGGTTAAAGAAGGACAAAAAGTTTTGTTCAATGTTGACAGCTTCCCGAATGATACTTTTTTAGGTATTGTCAAACAGGTTAGAAACGAAGCAATCACCACATCAAACGTCGTAACCTACAGCGTTATCATCGGCATTGACAATTCCGAGCTTAAATTAAAACCCGGCATGACCGCCAATGTTGAAATCATCACGGCTGAAAAAGATAATGCTTTGCTTGTACCTTCTGCCGCTCTACGTTTTTACATGGATGAAAAAGCTCGTTACGAACAAAAAGGTATTTGGCTCTTAAAAAAAGGAAAGCCTGAGCGCACCAACATCACAGAAGGTATTTCAGATGACAACAACACTGAAATTATCTCCGATTCGGTTAAAGCAGGTGATGTGGTTATTGTTTCGAAAAAAGGTGCCGATAAAGACAAAAACATGCGTTTAAGAATACCGCATTAAAGGAGGAAAAAGATGGCCTTGATTGAATTAAAAGACATCCATAAATCCTACCCTTTAGACGGCTTTGATTTGGAAATTTTAAAAGGCATCACCTTAAAAATCGACACCGGTGAATTTGTAGCCATCATGGGACCATCTGGCTCTGGAAAATCAACCTTGATGAATATTTTAGGCTGTCTTGACAGCCCAACATCAGGTTCTTATTTGTTAGATGGCAAACCTGTACAAAACCTGATGCCTGATGAACTTGCTGAAATCAGAAATCAAAAAATAGGATTTGTTTTTCAAGGCTTTAATCTTTTATCTCGCACCACCGCTCTTGAAAATGTGGAACTGCCGATGGTTTATAGTAACATCGCAAGCTCCATCAGAAAAGAGCGTGCTGAAAACGCTTTAAAGGCTGTGGGTTTAGGCGAGCGAATGCACCATATGCCAAATCAGCTCTCTGGAGGTCAGCAGCAACGCGTTGCCATTGCACGTGCCATCGTCAATGATGCCCCGATTATTTTTGCAGACGAACCGACCGGCAACTTAGACACCAAAATGAGCGTTGAGATTATGCAACTTTTTACAGAGCTCAATGAAAAAATGGGGCGCACGATTATTTTGGTCACCCACGAAGAAGACATTGCAAAATATGCCAAGCGCATTATTAAAATTGTGGATGGCGAAATAGATGAAGACGAAAGGAAAAAGAAATGATAGATTCAAAAACAACTTTTTCCATTGCTTTGCGCGCCATTAAAGCCAATAAAATGCGTTCGATTTTAACAAGCTTGGGCATCATTATCGGTGTTGCCGCCGTCATCATCATGCTTGCCATCGGAAACGGTGCACAAATCACCATTCAAAATGAAATGAAAAGCATGGGAACAAACCTTGTAATGATACGTTCCGGCACATCAACATCAGGCGGACAGCGCATGGGACGCGGTTCGCAGCCAACCATGAAAGCCTCAGATGGCAATGCTATTGAAGAAAAAATTGAAGGCATATCCCTTGCCGCCCCCGTTTTAAATGATGCCGGGCAAATTGTGTATGGCAATGCCAACTGGTCAACATCAATCATCGGCACGGACAATCGCTACTTTCAAATTAAAGATTGGCCTCTAGCTTATGGTAGATATTTCAGTCAGACAGACGTCAAAAATGCCGGCAAAGTTGCCATCTTAGGAACGACTGTTGTTAAAGAGCTTTTTGGTGATGTTGATCCTTTAGGCAAAACAATAAGAGTAAAAGGTATTCCGTTTACGGTTATCGGGGTGACGACCGAACGCGGACAAAGCGGCCCCGGTATGGATCAAGATGACATGGTTTATATTCCGCTTTCAACAGCTCAAAAAAAGGTAACCGGCATTTCGTTTCCGGACATGGTCCATATGATTATGCTTCAGGCAAGAACATCTGAGGAAACATATTCCACGCAGGAAGAAATCAGAATTTTATTGCGCCAACGCCACAATTTGGGGCAAAATAAAGATGATGACTTTGTCATTATGAACTTAACACAAATGATGGAAATGATGGAAACCTCCACGCAAGTTTTAACCATTTTACTTGGCTCCATTGCTTCCATTTCACTTCTTGTCGGCGGTATCGGCATTATGAACATTATGCTTGTTTCGGTCACCGAACGCACACGTGAAATCGGTATCAGAATGGCAATCGGCGCCAAAAGTTGGGACATTCGCCTGCAGTTTTTAACCGAAGCTTTGGTTTTGTCGTTAATCGGCGGCTTAATCGGAGTCGTTCTTGGTTTATTAGGAGCGTGGTCTGTATCGATCTTTAGCTCATTTAAGGCCATCGTGTCCGTATTTTATATCTTACTACCATTTTCCTTTGCCGGTATTGTCGGCCTTTTCTTCGGATTTTACCCTGCTTATAAAGCCTCTCTTCTAAACCCGATTAATGCATTGAGGTACGAATAAAAACCCCGCGTTAACCGCGGGGTCAGGAGTAAAGAAATGAAAAAAGTTTTTTATTCACGCTCATGAGAAACCGTTTTTTCGAGAGCAGTTTCCTTGGCTGACCCCGATTTCTTTTCATCAGCCATTTTTATGGCTGCAACCGACACTCTCGTCATATCCATATTAACTCTGGACATCTCTGAACAAAAGCGACGGTAATGCTCTAAAGAAACCTTGTTAACCATAACCATTCCCAAACGATAAATCTCATTAGCACCTTTAAGCTATCACAAATAAAAACCTTTGTCAAACAAAAACAGTATTTTTTATTAAAGGCAGCCCATTGTCTCTTTAGCGTAACGCAAATAACATTGATAATATTCATCTAATTTATCGGAAACAATGGCGTTAACCGAACCTTTTGGATATTTACCGTTTTTGTTTAATTTACCCGCTTTAATACCTGTTAAAATCTCAATACCGTCATCAACGGTATCAATAACCCAAATATGAAACTTATCTTCTTCGACTGCTTTCAAAACTTCTTCTTTAAGCATGAGATCCTTTAAGTTTGTTCTTGGAATAATAACGCCTTGTTTGCCGGTTAACCCCTGACGAACACAAACCTCAAAAAAGCCTTCTATTTTTTCATTAACGCCTCCGATAGGCTGTATTTCACCAAACTGATTAATAGAACCCGTAACGGCGATGCTTTGCTTAATGGGTAATTCTGAAATAGCAGATAACAAACAATAATATTCCGTTGAAGAAGCGCTATCACCGTCCACCCCGCCGTAAGATTGCTCAAACACAATAGATGCCGAAAGAGAAAGAGGCTTATATTTGGCAAAACGATTAGAAAGAAGAGATTTCAAAATCAACACACCTTTTGTATGAATTGGGCCACTCATGTCAATTTCACGTTCGATATCAACAAATTCGCCTTTCCCCATTCTAACCTGAGCAGTAATACGAGAAGGTTTACCGAAAGTATTGCGTGAAAAATTATAAACGACCAGACCGTTAATCTGTCCGACACGGCTTCCCTTAACATCCATTAAAATCGTACCTTTATCAATCTGTTCAAGCATAGCCTCGTTAATGCGATCTACACGATACATCTGTGCCTCAATGGCCTGCAAAATATGATTTTTACCGATTTGTTTAGCTCCTGTTTTACTTGCCCAATAGTCTGCCTCACGAAGCAAATCAGCAATAGAAGTCACATGTGCAGTCAACTTTTCACTATTCTCAGCCAGTCGAGAGGCGTGTTCAATAACTTTAGCAACGGCTTGTTTATTTAAAGAACGTAATTTTTTCTTTTGTGAAAGAGAACCAATCAATTTAGCATATTCAATCTCATTTTCAGGTGTACGGTCAAGGCTCATACCAAAGTCAGCCTCAACCTTAAAATAATCCTTAAAATCAGGATCACGCTCTGACAAAAGTTCATAAAGTTCTTCATCACCCGTCAAAATCACTTTAACATCGAGCGGTATCGGCTCAGGATCAAGTGAAATAGTTGTAAACGTGGTATCATCTGTCGGAGCCTCAATTTTAATTGTTTTAGAAGCAATCGCCCGCTTTAACGAATCCCAAGCAAAAGGTTGCAAAAGAAGCTTACGGGCATCAATCAAAATAAAGCCACCGTTTGCCTTATGAAGAGCTCCAGCTTTGATCAATGTAAAATCGGTCAGTAAAGCACCATATTGTTGAATGCGTTCAACTTTACCGACAAGATTACCCTGTGTCGGATGATCAAGATGAACAATCGGTGCACCAGAATCAGGTATATTTTTAACAATGACATTAACCTTAAATTTTGCAAACTTATCCTCTTCATTTTTATTCATGCGATTCAAAAGCTGTGATAAAGGGTCTTCTTCATTACCGACAATCCCGTTTTGGGGAGCATCTGGTAAAAAGTCATCAATGTTTTCTAAAATATGTTTTGAAACAGATTTCAAAAATTCTGCCGCACCTTTATTTTTTTTGTATTGTTGACGTAATTTTTCAATCGGCTCAGCTATAATATTTTTAATAAACTTTTCGCGCAGTTTTTCAACTTCCGAACGCTGTTTTTCCTCCCACTTTGAAACATCCTGCGCTGAATTTTCAATTTCAGCTTGCATTGCATTCAAATCATTGCTGATTTTTTCTTTTTCTGTCGATGAAAGAGCATCAAAAGCTTCCGGATTCAAGACCTCACCGTTTTTAACCGGTGCGACAACCAATCCAACCGGCATTTGAAGAAGAGAAACACTTTTACCTTTGGCTTTCTTTTGTAAAAACTTAATGTAATCTTCCTTTTTATTTTTATATTTTTGCTGCACAATATTAAGGGCAGCTTTGTACTCTTCACTTTCCAAAACAGATGAAATGGAAGAACTTAAATCAAGGATTAAATCATCAACATCTTTCGCAAAAACACTACCCTGCCCAGCCTCAAAATGAATCGCAATTGGTTTGTATGGTTCCTCAAAATTATACACATATGCCCAATCTTTTGGCGTTGGCCTGAAGGCTGCTTCTTTTTCTAAAATACGCTTGACGAGACTCATTTTGCCGGTACCCTCAGGGCCAAAACAAAAAAGATTATACCCTTTAGATTTAATATTGACACCAAGCTCGACAGCACTAATCGCACGCTCCTGCCCGAGTGATGAGAGACGTTCTTCAAGTTCAATTGTCGAGTTAAAGTCAAATTTTGACAAGTCACATTTTTTATAAAGTTCTGAAACAGACAATTTTGTTATAGACATAGTGATTTACCCTTTGCTTTTTCAATTTTCAAAGTATAATATAATCAAAATAACTAATTTAGTGTAAACGTTCCATGAAATATTTGTTTTATATTTTACTTTTTTTAGCTCCTTTTCTTTCATATGTTGTTTGGAAGAAATTTCAACATACAATAAGAAAAATATTAATTCAAAATACTCTTTTAAGCATGGCATACAAGAAGACGCAAAACCATCATTTATGCCTTTTTAATGACATTCTAATCGAAATGGCAAGCAAATGTTTAATGAAAGCTTCTTACAAAAAACAAAAAAAAATTTTAGAAGATTTAAAAAATGGCAACACCGAAAAACTCTTTGAATACACACGATCACAAGAAGAAAATTTGAACTTTGCCTTAAATCACATTTTACCATCATCAGCACCCTATCATATTCCTCCAAAAAATTCAAAAAACAAAAACTCAAAGCTCATAAGCGCCATCATTCATGAATGCACCTTCGAATATCCCTCCATTAAAGAAGATTTAAAACAAACACCTTTTTTGATCTTATCGCAAAAAAACAGAATTATTCGGCAGCTTTTATCAGCAAGATGTTTGTTCTTACAAACAGATTTACAAAATGCCTCCAAACTTCTCTTAAAAACAGTGCAAAAATTAAGAAAACTAAAGCTCTACAACGAGCTCGCTTATGCCTATTATATGTTAGGAGAAATATACAGAGTGGCTGGTCTGCATGATATAGCCGAAATGATGCTGACATCTTCTCTTCAAATCTATAAAAATACAAACCATAAATACGGACAAACCTTTATCACAGCTATTAAGGGTTTAAATTGCATAGACGCAAAGCGCTTTGAAGATGCTCAAAACTATTTAAATCAAGCCCTTAAAATCTATACGAAAAATAAAGACAAACAACATGAAGCCGAAATACTAAACCAAATGGCAATTCTTTTAAACACCAAAGGTACATTTCAAGAAGCTTATATCAATGCAAATAAAGCCCTAAAAAAACACAAGTTTTGCAATAACATATCAGGTCTCGCGCTCAGTTATCAACAAATGGCTATTTCTGCCTACAACATGGAAAATTTCAAAACAGCTGAGAAATACGCCGAAATGGCCAAAAAAAATTATCAACTACATCAAAATCACGCAGCACTCACCGAGTCGCTAGAACTATTAACGCGTATTTGTATTAAAAAGAAAAATCTTAAGAAAGCCAAAAAATATTTAAACGCATTGAAATATAGAAAAAAAAGATATCATCAATATTTTTCTCTTGAAAATTTAAAAAAATTAAGCCAAGATATAAATGCTGAAAAGGTTAAAACGAAGTAAGAGATTTTTAACATTTTCTACATATACTTCGAGAAGTCTTGCACTTTGAAAAGGAACGAAGTTTGCTAAAGTATGTAATAACTTTCTTGACGATTAGTCGCTTTAGCTACGCCATCAGCCAAAACTTAAATGGGATGGCAACATTTTTTCAACACTATTTTGCAGGCACTGATAATTTAAGAATTGTTTCAATCATACTTCTTCTTTTGGCTTTTATTCTATTCCTGTTTTTGATTGTCATCCTATACATTAAATCTCTTCTCTCTTTCATTAGAGAAAGTGAAGCAAGCCTTACATCTCAAGGAACAATTGTTAAAAGAAACATTGAAGATCAAGAGCTTGAAAAAGAACTTGAAAAAGAGTTAGAACGCGACCTGGAAAATTTCAAAAATGCTAGAATGCATCAAAAAGAGCAACAAAAAAAAGAAAGTGAAGCTTTCTTAAAGGCTCAAAAAGAAATTGAACGTCAAAAAGAAGAAGAAAAAAAGGCAAAACAAAAAACTCAAAGTCTCAGAAAAGAAAAAGTAATTCCTCTTCAACCCCCTACACCAATCTCAAATTTCAGAGGACATGCTTCTTTGCAAGAATTCGATTGGAAAACAGGCAAGCAGGGAGAGCTTGACGAACTTGCAGCCGGCGTTGCACCACTTAGCAATCCCACTCCTACCCAAAAACCAATTATTGATGTTTTAGGATTAATTATCAATATGCTCGGACGTGATATTGATATTGGTAAAATCGCACAAACAGTGAAATCAAAATGCGGGAACAGTGCAACAGAAGAAGAGATTATTCAAACAATAGATGCCATACAAAGTTTTATTTCTCTGGCAAACAATGGACGTTTCTTAAATCTTCCGGATAAAGAAACGCTTCCTACTCCTGAAATGGCTCTGCTTGCCCTTTCAAGAGGGAATACAGCTCCTACGCTATCTTTAATGGAATCACTTATTAATACGCTTGTGGATAAAGCCGCTCAAACAAATATGCCACAAAAACGCGATATCATCTTTTTAGAAGCATCAAATTATGCTTGCACTTTCGGTTCGATTGCTAATATGGAAGGTGATCCTGCTTTAGCCACCTCTGCTTTTGAGCTTGCTTTGGAACTTTCACCAAAAAATCCTAATGCATGGAGCAGAGTCGCCGATTGTTACGCAAAGTCCAAAACTGAGAGCAAAGCAGTTTGGGCATATCAAAACGTATTGACCTATGGTGATAGCAATCAATATCCGCATCAAATAGCAAACGCAAATAAAAAGCTTGCAGACTATTATGAAATACAAGGAGACAAAATGCGCGCATCTGAACTTTATGGTAGAAGTAATTCTTATTATAACACCATCGGTATCAATACACGCCTAACGGACAAAGAGTTAAATATTATCAAAATCATTGAATCAAAACAAGAAGAAAACATGCCAGACACAATCGGCCGATTATTAAACCTTTCAAGGAAAAAACAATACATATAAAAAACCTCACCTTTAAAGGTGAGGTTTTTTTGGCTCCGACTGTCCGGTTCGAACGGACGACCGATCGGTTAACAGCCGATTGCTCTACCGCTGAGCTAAGTCGGAATAATTTGGAGGCCGGTACCGGAATTGAACCGATATAAAAGGATTTGCAGTCCTCTGCATAAGCCATTCTGCCAACCGGCCACCCTGATACCTCTGCGGTGATTTCCATATATACAAATATTTTTTTCGCCGTCAACACTTTTTTTCACTTTTTTATATTTTTTTTGTAAAAATAAAAAAAAAATCTTTTATTTAAGTTTTATTTATTATTGAATAAGTAGAAAGAAAGGAAAATTTATGAAAATAGCTATTGCATCAGATCACGGGGGATTTGAATTAAAAGAAAAATTAATTACTTACCTTGAGAGCAAAGGTATAATCGTTGAAAATTTAGGAACTTACTCACCTGATAGTGTTGATTATCCAGATTATGCCGACAAAATGGCTGAATGTATTTTAAGAGGTAAAGCGGATTTAGGTATTTTAATCTGTGGAACAGGTATCGGCATATCCATTGCAGCAAATAGGCATCAAGGTATCAGAGCCGCCTTGCTCTACAACAAATTTGCAGCAGAAATGGCAAAAAAACACAATAATGCCAATGTAATTGTATTTGGTGGACGAACAATGAATTTTGAAGATGTGACATCTTATATTGACATTTTTTTACGCACTTCTTTTGAAGGTGGCAGACATCAAAGAAGAATAGACAAGCTAGACAAGGAGTGATTAAAATGGACTTTGAAAAGCCTTTAGAACAAGAAGACAAAGAGATTTTTGAGATCATAGAAAAAGAAAAAATACGCCAGTTAGAACAAATCGAACTGATCGCTTCAGAAAACTATGTATCAAGAGCTGTTATGGAAGCACAGGGATCCGTTTTAACAAACAAATATGCGGAAGGATATCCATCTAAAAGATATTATCACGGATGCGAAAATGTTGATATGATTGAAAATCTTGCCATCAATCGCGCAAAAAAATTATTCAATGCAAAATTTGTCAACGTTCAACCCCACTCTGGCTCACAAGCAAACACAGCTGTTTATGTAGCGCTTCTAAAACCATATGACACAATTTTGGGTATGAGTCTGAGTGCAGGCGGACATTTAACGCATGGTTCAAAAGTTTCCATTTCGGGAAAATGGCTCAACGCTATTTCTTATGGTGTAAAAATGGACACGGGATTAATTGATTATGATGAAGTTGAACGTTTAACTCTAGAAAATAAACCGAAATTGATTATTGCTGGCGGCTCTGCTTATCCTCGCCAAATTGATTTTGAAAAATTTAGAAAAATTGCAAATCAGGTTAATGCTTATTTAATGGTAGACATGGCTCATTTTGCCGGACTTGTTGCGGCGGGCATTCATAAAAATCCTCTTGAATTTGCCGATGTGGTGACAACAACGACCCATAAAACCTTGCGCGGTCCTCGCGGTGGTATGATTTTAACAAATAACGAGGAAATCGCAAAGAAAATTAATTCTGCGGTATTTCCCGGCACACAAGGAGGACCTTTAGAACATGTTATTGCCGCAAAAGCCGTTTGTTTTGCAGAAGATTTAACGGATTCATTTAAGAGTTATGCAAAACAGGTCGTGAAAAATGCCAAAATTTTAGGACAAACACTTGAAAAACGAGGATTAAAACTTGTGTCAAACGGCACAGATACTCATTTAATTCTGGTCGATTTGCGACCAAAGAATTTGACAGGCGATGTTGTTGCTTCAGCTTTAGAACGTGCACACATCACGTGTAATAAAAACTCAATTCCGTTTGACCCACAACCCCCAAAAACAACATCAGGTATAAGATTAGGTACACCGGCAGGAACAACTCGCGGTTTTAAGGAAGCTGAATTCATTAAAATAGGAAACGCTATTGCAAACGTTATGGATGGACTAACAAGCGGAAACTCTGAGGAAATAATAGAAAAAACGGCTCAAGAGATGATCCATTTGTGCCGCCAATTTCCTATTTATAAATACTTATTACCCTGATGAGGATAATCATATGACGCAAATTTCAATAATTATACCTATTTATAATGTTGAAAACTACATTGCCAACTGCTTAGATAGTATTATTGCACAATCTTACACAGACTTTGAAGCTATTTGCATTGATGATGGTTCAACAGACAATTCACTTAACATTTTACGCCAATACGAAAAAATCGATTCGCGTATCAAAGTCGTAAGCAAAAAAAACCAAGGTGTATCTGCGGCGAGAAATAAAGGGCTTGAGCTGGCAAACGGACAATATATCTCATTTATTGATAGTGATGATGAAATTGATTCTCATTTTTTAGAAGCGATGTCCTTTGTCTTAGAGAACAATAATGATGTTGATTTGGCATGGGTTGATGTGCAAAAAGGAGAAGCACGTCAAAAATATCCTTACAAATTTTCTTTCCAAACTTATGAAAATATTTTTACGCATTACCTTTCAAGGAAAAAACCAAAAATTTTATCATCAACAGTCAACAAGCTATATCGAAAAAGCCTACTTGAAGATATCAGATTTCCAGAAGGTATGACAGTCGGGGAGGATTTGGTTTTTCTCTATCAGGTTTTATATAAAACAAAAAAAGCAATACATATTCCTCAAAGGCTCTATTTTTATCGTTACAGAGAAGAAAGTGCCGTACACAAAAAATTAACGAAACAACGCATAGAGGATGAATTTTTAAGTGCAAAAATGCTTTGGGATTTATTTAAAGATAAACAAATGCCGCGCTCTACCAAAAAAAAATTGAATCAGTATGTCGCTAAACGTTTCCTTTATAATGTCATCAAGTTACCAAAACAAAAAGATAAAGAAAATTTTTCATATTGGGTGAAGACCTATATGCCATTTTTGCAAAAGCTTGAGAAAGAAGGTATCTTTCAAACAAAACACTTGTCAATAAAAAATAAATTATTATACTGGTGGCACCAAAGATGAACAGCATGAAAAATTATATATTCACATTTTGGGAACCTAAGGAAAAGATGCCCGCATATGTAAAACTTTGTGTGCAAACATGGCATCTGTTCTTGCAGAATTATCAGATCGTTGTATTAGATTACAGCAATTTGAATGATTGGCTTGATAAAAAAACAATCGATCAAATTTTATCTAAAGATATGTCTCTTGCCATACAAGCTGATGCCATTAGAATTGCATTGCTAGAAAAGCATGGCGGTATTTGGATGGATGCTGATACGATTATCACATCATCAACATTTTTAGAATTCTGCAAAAAGACACCCCTTATCATGATCGGAGACCCTCAAAACTTATCACCGCACATGGCTTTTATAAAGGCCTCTCAAAAATCAAAATTATTAAAACGATGGCTGAAACACATTAATGCGCGAGTAAAATTTTTCAAATCTCTCAACAGATACAAATACTTTTACTTTTTAATAAAAAAGAAATGGAAAAAAGCGCATGCTTGGGACTTTCTAGGTAACGGAATAATCAATAAATTACTCCAAAAAGCGTCAACAAAAGAATATAAAATACTCGATCGACAAACTTTTGGAGTCATGCCGGAAATATTATTAAACAAAGATAAAACGCTTTTACAAAAACAGATTTATCAAAAATTTTATTTTCAAGACAATATAAAACCGCAAGAAATTTTAAAAACAACGAAAGGTATTATCATGCTCCACAATTCTTGGACACCTGAAATGTATAAACAACTGAATGAAGAAGACTTTTTTTCCACAGATAACACTTTGAGCAATTTACTGACTTTTTTATTACAAGGAAGCAAACATGCTTGAACTTTTAATCAAAACGATTTGTGCGCCAATTTTTCCTAAGAAGCTGAGGAAAAAAGCGATTAAAAACATAGCAAACACATTCGTTCCTTTCGGAAAAGTTTATAATAAAAAAGGGTTGCTTTATGAAAAATATGCCCCGAAAAACACACTCATTCAGCCTAAAGATAAATGTTTGATCATTTGTCCGCACCCCGATGATGAGGTCATAGGGTGTGGCGGCATCATGGCGAAGTATGGCCATCAATTTGATTGTGTTTGCATGAGTTCATCAGGCGTTGTCCGCCCTCAAGAAACCTTAACAGCTCCTGAAATTGCAGACCAAAGAATAAAAGAATTCAAAGAGGTCATGAAATTTTTGAGACTTTCTCATTTTAAGATTTTTAAAATTTTTGGAAAAGCACCGCACTTCAAGCAAATTATACAAAAACAAGATCTTTATACCAAAGAAATCAATTTTGGAAAATATGACTACATTTTCTTACCGGATCGTTTTGATGCCCACCGCGAACATCGTTTAATCACAAATTTCATCATCCCAGAGTGTCTTAAAAAAGGAAATTATAAAAAACGTGCAAAAATCGTTTTTTACGGTGTATGGTCCACCATTTTTAGCCCCAACTATTTTGAAGATATTTCTGAGGTAATAGATATAAAAGAAAAAGCTGTTTTATTATACAAAAGTAGGATTCAAAGCCAAGACAATTACGCATCAAGAATCAAAGGCTTAAACTATTATTATGGCCTACTTGCGAATACAAAATATGCTGAGGCCTATAAAGTGATACCTATTAAAGAATATCTAAAACTAGAAGATGATAAATCCTGGGCACAATTATAGAGAAACGATATGAAAAATTTTATAAAACGAATTTTACACTTTATGTACCACTTTGAATATAAAGATGTGACACATAAACGTGTCTGGATTATGGGATTTAAGAAAACTTTCAAGGTTAATATGTTACCAACCATTTGTGATAATTACACGAGAATTGAAAAAGAGGTACGCCAAAAAGCAAAAAAACAAAAATTGAAAGTTGCTTTTTTAATATCTGAAACAGAAAAATGGCAATATCAAACACTATATGAAGGAATGGAAAAGTCGACAAACTTTGAACCTTTCATTGTTGTGGTCCCCATCAATTATAAAAATAAAGATATTCAAAGATTACACGAAACATATCGTTTTTTTAAAACCCAAAAACACAACGTATTTTATGGATATGATATTGAAAGGAAAAAATATATTCCTTTAGAAGAGTTTAAAGCTGATATCGTTTTTTATCAACAACCCTGGGGAATTAGTCCCATTCAACACATATTACCGGTATCAAAATTTGCCTTGACAGCTTATTGCCCTTATGCTATTGTCGAAAATGAGCAGGTTTTTGATGATGCTTGCCTGTTTTTTGATGCTCTTTGGCGGCATTATGTGGCTGATGAAACCGCACGGCAAGCTCTAAAAAACAAAAACTTTAGAATTGAGAACATTATTATAACCGGCCATCCAAAAATGGATTGGGCCTTGGATATTGTCAGTAAAGAGCAAAAAAAGAAACACCCTCAAAAAACAATCATTTACGCACCGCATCACTCATTTTCAAAAAACGGATTGCAGTGGGCAACGTTTGAGTGGAGCGGGCAAAAATTGCTTGAACTTAACAAACGCTACCCTCAGTATATGTGGATTTTAAAACCGCATCCCTTATTTCAAAAAATGTTAATCAAAGAGGGGATCATGACGGAAGACGCTTTTAAAAAATATTGTCAATCATGGCAAGAGCACGGAAAAATTGTGACCGGAGGAAATTACTTTGAGCTTTTTGGTCAATCTGATCTGCTTATTACCGATTGCGGCTCTTTCTTGGCAGAATATGCATTAACGCAAAAACCAGTTATACGATTGATTGCCCAAAATGCATATCCACAACATCCGTATAACGAAAAATTATCTCAAAACTATTATAAAGTTTATGACAGTTCATCAATAGAACAAGTTTTTCAAGAAGTTGTCTTAAATGGAAATGACTTTTTGAAAGAAAAACGAGAAGCCGACTTTCAAAAAGAGCATTTTGGAGAAGCAACACAAAAGATTTTACTTTCATTAACTCATGATTTGGAGCTATAAAAACATGAAACGAGTAATAACATACGGTACATTTGATGTTTTGCACTATGGTCACATCAATTTATTAAAAAGGGCAAAAGCATTAGGTGATTATTTAATTGTCGGACTTTCATCCGATGAATTTAACAAAATTAAAAACAAACAATCATTTTATACGTATGAACAACGTAAAATGATTTTAGAGGCATGCAGATATGTTGACTTAGTTATACCAGAAAATAATTGGGAACAAAAAACAAAAGACGTGCAAGAATTGAAAGCTGACATATTTGTCATGGGCGATGATTGGAAGGGGAAATTTGATTTTCTAAAATCCTATTGTGAGGTAGTGTACTTGCCACGAACACCCGATGTTTGTTCTACTGAAACAAAAAAATATTTAAAAGAAAAAGGTCAAAGACCTGAAGAATTGCCTTCAGCAATGAATTTTTAGCATCTTAATTTCTTCAGCCCAACCTTGTAAATCATTCGGAGTTTCTAAAACAAACAGCAAATGTTTTAACTTTGGATGATGAACAAAACGAACAATGGCATCTAAACCGATGGTACCCTTGCCAATTTTTTCGTGCCTATCTTTATGAGAAGAAAAAAGCGTTTTGCTATCGTTTAGGTGAACGGCTTTCAGCCTATCAAGCCCAATAATACGATCAAATTCTGCTAAAACGCCCTCCAAATTATGAACAATATCATAGCCTGCTGAATAAACATGGCAAGTGTCTAAACAAACACCTATTTTTTCCTTTAGTTCAACGCGGTCAATAATCGCCTTGAGTTCTTCAAATTTTGAACCGACTTCGGAGCCTTTGCCGGACATCGTTTCCAAAAGAACAGTTGTCGTTTGCGTGTGTGTTAAAATTTGATTTAACAAATTGGATATCATCTCAATTCCTTTTTCAATGCCCTGCCCGACATGCGAACCCGGGTGAAAATTATAGTAATTACCAGGCAAATATTCCATACGCTTTAAGTCATCAGCAAAGACAAGATGTGCAAATTCGCGCGTCTCAAGTTTATCAGAACAGGGATTTAAGGTGTACGGCGCATGCGCTACAAATTTTTGAAAATTATGTTCTTTGGATATATTAAGAAATTTTTGAACATCTGCCGGATTAATATCTTTTGCCGCAGCACCTTGCGGATTTCGTGTAAAAAATTGGAAAGTATTGGCACCAATCTTAAGGGCATCATTTGCAATACCAGTAAAACCCTTAGAAGAAGAAAGATGAGAACCGATTGTAAGCATTTCTGTTTTCCTATCTGTTAATATGCAGGCAGTTTAAAAGAAAAAAACGGCGGATAAAAGTAATTTTTTAATCATTTACAAAAAAAATACTTGCGGTTATAAAAAAACTGTTGTATGTGTATGAGCACTTTAAGACATTCGGATTGTAGTTCAGCCTGGTAGAACGCTTCGTTCGGGTCGAAGAGGTCGCTGGTTCGAGTCCAGTCAATCCGACCAACAAATAAAATCCTGCCCTTGTGGCGGGATTTTTTTTGTTGTGGCATGTTGGCGGACGCGAACCAGCGAGAAGCTGGTTTGACTACAAGCAAAAGGAAGACGGAAGTATGCCAATGAGGGCATTAAGCCTGAGCGACGACACAGCGGCGGATCGGTAGCGACGTCAGCCCAGACAAAGGGCTTTAAAATAAAGCATAACAACGTATATCATTATGCTCTGAAATCAAAATTTAAACATTAATTACAATAAATTGAATAACTTTCCGGCGCATAAATTCCCATCGTCATACTTCCCATAAAGGAATCATAAAATGTCCAGTGATTTTCAATAGCACTAATACCGCTTGATGGGCATACGTTTCGTAAATTATAATTTTTCTTTTGCCACATTCCCCATAAGAAAAAGTGGCTTCTGCCTTCATATGAGGGGGTTGTTTTTTCGTTTTGTTGCTGAGTTAAATCAAAGCGAATAATATGATCACTACCACATGCAGATAACATTAAAAAAAGACAGGTACAAACTAAAAGTTTTTTCATATATTGTCCTCGTATAAAAAAATTAACTACAAAAAAATCTGTTTCTCTCAATGCTCGATTTAAGAATTTTATATATTAGATTATAAACTTTCCCTGTTTTATCGTAAATATTAGCAATGTCAACAGCTGTAAAAATTTCCCTTGAACTCTTTTGTTTCTTAAGATATCTCCATTTAAAAATGAAAAAATAAACTCTTATTGACAATCATAATAAGTATTGTTAGCATATGAAGCATTGTTATAAACTGCTTACTTAAAAGAAAAAATATGCTAAACAGTATCAAATCAAAAATCATTTTTCTGACTTTTTCATTACTCATCATATTAGGAATCATTGTCACGACTGCTGCCATTGTTGCTTTTTACAACGACAAAGAGTTGATTATAGCCGGCAACAAAGCCTCTATTACCGCTTTTGAAAAACAGCTCAACACAGAAATTATCAAGCTTGAACAAAACGCGCAAGATTTAGCCTTAATGGGAGAGATTTATTATCAAAAGGGTAAACAGCAAGAAGTCGGTGAATTTTTTGCAAAAAAATTATTGAAAAACTATCCGAACTCCATGGGAAACGGCATTTATTTTAAGCCCTATAAAATACATAAAAATCAAGAGATATCGTGTATTCATGCTGTTTGGAATGGTGATAGACAAATTAGCTTACTTCCTTCGTGTGTCAATTCAACTTTTAATTATTTTAAACAAAATTGGTATGACGAAATTATTAAAGACTTAAACATTGGAAACCATATCTCTTGGACAAAGCCCTATAAAAGCACTCAACTCGGAAATTTAATGACGACGGTTGGTTCAGGTATTTATGATAAAAATCAATTGGTCGGAATGGCAACAGTAGATTGGGAAATCGGCACAATTTTAAAATCCATTTTAACAATTAAACCGACACCGAACAGTTTTGTGTTGTTCGCAGATAAATCAAACGACTACATTATTGCAACAACCGAGCCGAATGTTGATAATAATATCATGATGGGAAAATCTTTATCTGAGATTAAATGGTATTCAAAAAATTTGACGGACGGTGTTCCCTTTGATTACAAAGGTATTAAATATATCCCATACCTTAAACAATTAAATAATGGATTATTTCTAATTGTGAACATTCCTTTGCTTGAGCTCTTTGGGACAGCTGTCCATCATTTATGTGTTTTATTAAGTGTTCTTCTAATTTGCACAATTTTTATTGTCGCCATTTTGTACTGGGTATTGAAACGCAACATCAATGAGCCGATTTCAAAATTAACTGAAACAGCCCGAAGAATTAGTCTGGGAAATTTAGAAGAAACAATTAAGCTCGATAAGCCCTCAGAATTGGCACAGCTTGCAAAAACTTTCAACAAAATGAAAACAGATATCAAAACGCAGCTTTTGAAACTTGCTAAAATATCAAGCGAAAAAGAAAGAATAGAATCAGAACTGAACATCGCAAAAGCGATTCAAGCCTCTGCTTTACCAACAGATTTTCCGAAAAATGAACACTTTGAATTAATTGCCTCAATGACACCAGCCAGAGAAGTTGGTGGAGATTTTTATGATTTCTTCCCTATCGATGAAAATCATTACGCTTTTGTGATGGCAGATGTATCTGGTAAAGGTATCACGGCAGCTTTATTTATGATGTCTGCCAAAACTGCCATCAAAAATATGATACAAGCAGGATATCCCCTCGAAGATGCGATCAACAAAGCAAATAAAACTCTTTATGACAACCATGCAAATGGAATGTTTGTGACGGCTTTCATCGGAATTCTTGATATCAACACCGGAAAAATTCAATACGTCAATGCGGGACATTGCCCCCCTCTCGTTAAGACAGAAAGTGGATATGCTTATGTGGATATTATCCGCAATTTAGTTTTAGGCGCAGACCCTTCATATCAATATAAAAGCGGACAATTAATGTTAAACCAAAATAATCGCCTGTTTTTATATACTGATGGCGTGACAGAAGCACAGAATAAAAATTTTAAAATGTTCGGCGATGAGCGTTTAAAAAATGCATTAAATCAAAAAGAACTATCCTTACCTGATACTTTAGCTTTTATACACAAACAAATCAAAAGTTTTGTAAAAAAAGCACCGCAATCTGATGATATAACGATGATGATATTAGAGTTTCACAACAAAAAATAGACACCATATACACAAGTAAAGTTTGAGGCATTTTACTTTAATTGCATTTTATTTGAGACAAAATAATCAATATGGCAAGGGTGGCTCAAAATAAATACAGCTTAACACAAGGATATACTTTTCAGTAGCTGGGAAGTAAGTTTATATTCACGAACCAACTAAAAAACATTCACATCACCATTATTCCGCCTTTAAGCGATTGCTGCAAGATTTAAGTTTCATTTTAAGGCCAAAAATTGTAACAAGTTTGCGCCGACCTTTACTTGTTTTTACATTCTTCACAGAAAACACACGCTCTAAAATATTCTTATAGACACCTTGACAACTTTGAGCATAATCATCATTTAAAAAACTCTCAACCCACTTTCTATCTTCATCACTAAAATACGTATATTTAAACGTTTTATCCTCTTTCAAATCAGAAAAAAATATTTTCAATTTTTCAAAATAGTCTTTTCTATACTCCTTCTGAATGCTTAAATAATGTCCTTTATTTGAGCCTTTTGCATGTAAATAAAAATATTCTTTCAAGGCTTCGTATTTACCATATTTTTTTAAAATGGTTTTAGATTCCATATACCTATCCGGATAGGCAAGTAGACGTTTATCACGCAAAAAAGTACTGTTTCCATGATTTTCAACACGCCAATGATAAAAAGTATCAGGCACAATCGATAACCTTTGAGCTTTACATAAAACCTCAATAGAAAACGGAATATCAACATAGGCTGCACCGCCTTTTGTCTCAACAAACTTAATACTTTTTACAAAATCTGACTTATAGATATACGTCCAAATACTCGGATGATAAGCACATAAAACAGGATAGTCCTCTATTTTAAAAGCCCCCGTCGGTTCTTGGAACTTAAGTTCAGGAAGAAACACATCTTTTTTATTATTAAATGGCGGTTTTTTAAGCGAATTATAAATCCAAAAGCCACATTTTGTCGCATCTGTACTATAAAGCTTTGCATTGTTATAAAGCGTTTCATACATCTCAGGTTCTATGTAATCATCCGGTTCCACAAAACCGATATATTCACCTTTTGCTGCTTTAATCCCATTATTATAGGCGTTCCCAAGCCCTCCGTTTGG
>Ga0310690_10004168_pt1 | contig 20856 bp, 18 predicted proteins | sample AusTroGonzalo_MG_2_FD_207661 | JGI IMG/M metagenome (GOLD analysis project Ga0310690, IMG submission 207661) | Bovine rumen microbial communities from tropical cattle in Woodstock, Queensland, Australia - Gonzalo_04 (v2) (version 2) | ecosystem: Host-associated > Mammals > Digestive system >...
TTTCTCGCACATTCCTGCATACATTTTCCCATTTTTGGTGCTAATATCGAGCCTGATTGTGCCTGTTTGTGTAAAAAAAAACGGCAGACGTTATGTATTCCAGAAGTTCCAACTGGCAATGGCTTGAAGGCAAAGCATCTCCAGACCGTTCTTCACGGTTGCGCTTTGCGCCCTGCCACGTTGCATGAAGAGCGTGTCTTCTGGATTATAGACGCAGTCGAAGAGCAGATGTTTTGAGGTCAGGTATTCGTAGGGGATGGCCGGGGCTTCATCCTCTTTTGGGAACATCCCGACGGGGGAGCAGTTGACGACGACGGTGTATTCTTGTAGGGTTTCTGCCGTGATGTCCTTATAGGTTATTATGCCCTCATGTGGAGTTCTGCTGACATATTTCCACTCGATTCCCAAACGTTTCAGCCCTACACAGATGGCTTTGCTTGCTCCGCCAGTGCCTAAAACTAAGGCTCTCTTGTGGTGCGACTTTAACAGAGGCTTGATGCTTTCGGTGAAGCCAATGATGTCACTGTTGAAACCCTTCAATTTGACAATTTTACAATTTGATAATTGTGAAATCTTTATGACATTGACCGCTCCAATCTCCCGTGCCTCGTCGCTCAACTCATCGAGCAACGGGATAACTGCCTGTTTATGGGGCAGGGTGACGTTAAGCCCTCTAAGCTCTGGGTTGTCGCGAAGCACATCCTTCAGCATTGCCACATCGGGAATCTCGAAATTGAGGTACTGTGCGTCGATGCCCTCTCGGGCGAACTTCTCCGTAAAAAAGTCTCTGCTGAAACTGTGTCCCAAGGGGAAACCTATAATGCCGTACTTGTCCATGTTTTTATCTTATGTAGATTTTCTTTGTGACTTGTGTTTTCTGATTGTGAGCCTTCACGATATAGACGCCGCTGGGAAGCCCGATAAGGGGAAGGCTGATACAGTCCTCTCCGCTAATCATCAGTTGTCCCATAGTACTATAGACCTCAATGTCAGCCTTGCTGGTTGTCACCAGTTCCCAGTTCTCGAAATTCACGTCTAGCGTATTGTCGGCAAAGTCGATAATGCTGGTACTTTCCTCGCGGACGTATGCGTGTTGGTACTCGTTGCCATATCTATCAACAACAGAAACGGCAAAGCGATAGCCGTTCAAGCAGTTTTCGGGAATGCAGAAGGAATTTGTGTAGCAGGTTTGCAGCAGATAGGTTGACAGGATGCCGCCTGCCGTGCTGCGTTCTGCACTCGCATCGCTGATGTTATCAGGAATGGCATAGACGGCAAAGCGAACCCGACCAGGCGAATCCCACTTAAGGCTGTCTTCCTCCCATCGCAGGTTCTCCACTGGCCCATAGGAAGGTGCATTTTTCCAATTGACGGCTGGCGTGAGGGCGGGACGCTGGTACTTGTTCTTCTTGAGCCATTCGCCCAGACCGCTCACCTTCTTGCCGTCGATGTCGCAGGCGGAATAGTAGATTTGTCCGGGCGCGGCATTAGCGGTGTATTGACGGGAGTACTGCATCTGCTGGCCTACTTCTTTCCAGTCGGAGGTGGTGTTGCTCGACTGCAGGAAGGTCAGGGAGTGGCTGGCATAGTGGTGCCGTCCGAATTGCTTTGCCACGTTTGACCACCATTGTGTCATGGGACCAAAGGGGTTGGTACTGTGGTCGGTCTTCCAATAGATTTGTGGCGAGATGTAGTCGATGGTGCCCTCCTCGAGCCAAGCCACAGGGTCGGAGAAAATACCATTGTATTGCCAATCGCTGGCTACAGGCATCTTGGTGACTCCATGACTGGCTGCCACATTGGCATCTGTGCAAGCCGCCCCAGCTGGTGAGATGCCGAACTTGCACGAAGGGTCAACTTCCTGAATCATATTATATACGTCCGCCACCATCTTGTTCACGTTGGCACGCCGCCAGTCGGCAAAGCTCATGTCGGTGCCGGAAGCCTGCCAATTGCTGTAGTCGCCTGCCTCGCTGGTGGTGGGTATGCCGCTGGGATAGAAATAGTCGTCGAAGATGATGCCTTCGATATCGTATTTCTCAATCAGTTCGCGGCACACATTCACGATGCGCTCATTCGTTGCCTCGAGGGCTGGATTGAGAATGGTGGTGGTCGTACCGCTGGAGTTCGTATAAGTGAGCAGCATCTTCGCGGTCTTGAGTCTGCGGTCTTGAGTTGTCGTCCAACCATCAGTGGTAGTGGCCCATCTGTAGGGATTGACCCATGCGTGACATTCCAGTCCTCGTTTGTGGCATTCCTCGACCATAAACTCCAGAGGGTCCCACCTGGGATTCCGGCCCCGTTCTCCTGTCAGATAACTTGACCAAGGCTCATAGCTCGACTTGTACATCGCATCGCACATCGGGCGAACCTGGAAATAGACAGTGTTGAAGTTGTTCGCTTGCAGCACATCCAAGTACTGAATCATCTCTTCCTTCTGCTGATTGCGGATGCTGACAGTGTAGCCCGTCTGACTCGGCCAGTCGATGCCATAGACAGTCGCCATCCATACGCCACGCACCTCGCGTTTGACGTATCTGTCCGCACTCCATGCAAAGGCTGGGCAAAGCAAGATAGATGTAGAAATTAAGACAATAATATAATAAGAGACTTTCTTCATTTCTAATTCTCTAATTATTGACTTTAGAATAAATAGGAACAACCTTAATTACTTATCTTTTATCTTCTTATTTTCTTCTGTATATTTCTTGAAGAATTCCCAAATCTCATCGCCTGTCTTAATGTCCTCTGTATGCGTGGTGTGCTTGCCGCCCACCACTTCGTAGAGCCAGACATCGCAACCCGTCGCGCTATCTGTAAAGCGGTGCTTGATGATGTAGTGGCCGTTCTCCTTGTTCAGACTCTCCACGCGCTCCGTCTCTTCCTTCATGCAACGGTTCTTTGCCACCCAATACCCAACGGCCAGCGGCACAGGCATGTAGGCTCCCCAACCGCCTTTGTTTTCGAGGTCGCCCGTCCATTCCGAGGTGCGGTCCTCTGTGCCGTGCAACTCGAATAAGGGTATGGGCTTGCTTGCTTCCAGGTCCCGATACATCCACGCCATCGTCAAACCTGCTATGGGAGCCACCGCTTTGAATGCCTTCTGCTTGGAATAAGCCATCAGATAGCACATCTCACCACCATTTGACATTCCCGCAAGGAAAGTGTACTCCCTGCTAAGATGGTAGCGTTTCTGGACGTATGCCGCCATCTTGCAGAGCGACTTCACGTCATTCACCTTCCAACCCTCCTGAAAGGGATAGCCCACATTCCAGCTCGGCTTGCCCTTCGGGTCTTTCAATCCCTGCGGAATGCACACGGCAAAGCCTTCGCGCGAAGCTGTCTCTATCATCGGGTTCTTGCGATATATACCTCCACCATATCCGTGCAAGTAAAAGACCAATGGCGCATCGGGCTTGATGCCTTCAGGCAGATACACATCAAACCGCCGCATATAGCCATCCACCTTCACAGAGTCCTCAACGAACTGCTGCGCATTGAGGATTGAGAATTGAAAACTGAAAACAGAAAATTGGGCAAGGAGCAAGAAAAGAATCAATCTGTTTTTCATCTCTGTGGGTTATTTATAATCCAACCTTACAACACCCCTGCCATTCGTCTGGATATATGCATCGCCTTGGTAGAAGTCGATGTCTTCCATCTCGTTTGTTAGCGTTTTGCTTAAATCCAGGATGTTCCGGAGTTTTCTTGTCTTCATGTCCAGTACATAGACGATACTGGGAGCTTCTTTACTTCCGAATCCTGTCGGCATCAGCAGACAATCGTTCCACACGCAGGCTCCCTGACCTACCACCTTCGAGGGGTAGCGGCTGTCGGTATCCTGAATGAGATAGTTTTCAATGGCATCGTCAGCAGTCAAGTGCACCACTTTGCCATCGCTCAGATGAGGAATGGAGAACACCATTACGCGGAACCTGTTGCCCTCGCCATTATTGGAAATGGTGTTACCAAAACCTATCAGATGACGATGCTGGTGGTCTATTGTCCATTGCAGGGCATAGCCGTAGAGATGCTTGGGGTCATCCAGCACGATGCGTTGCACGGTTTCTGCTTTGCCATCGAGCGAGATGCGCTCCACATAGCACACATCCTTCTCGCCATTTATCACATTCTTATATGCTTGTGACACATAGACCAATGGCAGCGGGTCGCTATCGTCATATTTCTCTACGCCAAAAGCTGCCACATTGGCATGATTGGTATCGCCAAAGCATCCAAGCTTGAACGTATCAGTCTTCTTCTCCAGCGATGGCAGTTTATATAGGGTAGCATAACCCTTGTTCTGCAAACTCAGCAACCAGTCGCCGTAGATACACATACCTTGGTAGCCCTGCTTCTGGTCGCTCTGCAAAGCGCCGACATCCTTCAGCTTGAAAGCCCCGAAATCTTTCAGATTGAAGGCCCCCTTCCGTCCTCCCCTTTTCTCCTCCCCTTTGGGGGAGGCTGGGAAGGGGCCGATGATAGTCTGAAAAACAATCTCTGCCATTTGGCCGGCTCCCTTTCTGGTGGGATGGATGCCGTCGCCGGACATCATGCCTCCTGTGGTTTGGAACAGCGTCTGGAAGTCTATCAGCTCGCAGTTGTTCTTCTTTGCCAAATCCTTGATGAGGGGACAAATCTCGTTGGTGAGAGTTTCCTGGCTGATGGTGCCTGTTGCGTTCAATGCTGGGATGGGTGTAGTCATGATAATTCGTGGATGCGAAGGCAATGCTTTCAGGGTATCAAGCATACTTTGCATATCGCTGGCGAACTCGCTGCCGTACTTCCAGTTCTTGGGTTTGGAGTCATTCGTGCCTAATTTGATGACCACAATTTCGGGCAAGAATCCCTGCGCATCCTTCCATGCCTGTTCCTTCATGTAGGGATAGTCGCCCTTCTGAAGCATCGTTCTTCCGCCTACTCCAAAGTTCTTCACGATGTATCCATTACCCAGTTTCTTCTGCAATTGAGCAGGATAACCGAAGATGTCGCGCATGAAGATGCCTGAGCCATCGGTAATGGAGTTGCCGATACAGGCTACGCGGACAGCATCTTTCTTGGGTGAAGGTAGGAAGGCGAGCCAATCGTCGAAGTCGCTGAGCATCTGCTCGTGATAGCGGAAGTTCTTCTTAAAACCAAACCCATGACCGCCTGTGGGATAGGCATACAGGGCACAATGGTTGCCAACTTTGTGCATAGCCGAGAAGTAGGCCACACCATTCTCCAGGATAGGCACGATGTTATCATCGTTGGCCAGGAATACAGCAGCAGGAGGCGTGAGGTGCTTGCGCACAGCCTTATCGTTGGAGAAGTCGTTAACCACACTGGTACTGTCCTTCTCTTTGCCAAGGAAATTATCCACGGAGCCATGATGCGTCTGCTTGTACTGCATGGTGATGACGGGATAGAACAGAATGGAGAAATCAGGGCGCAACTCCATCGGGGCATGTGTGGAAACCGTAGATGCCAGATGTCCACCAGCAGAGAAACCCATGATGCCTACATCGTGAGCATTGATGTGCCAGACCTCAGCACTGTCTCGCACCATCTTCATAGCTGCGTAGGCATCGGAGATGGGAATCTGCCTGTTGCCCTTTGGCATGCGGTATTTCAGTACACAAAGGGCAATACCCTTCTGGTTGAAATAGTCCGCCCAATCGGTTCCCTCATAATCTATCATCAGATTAGAATAACCGCCACCGGGACAGCATACCACCGCTCTTCCTGTCGCCACATCAGCTGAAGGCAGAAAAACGGTAAGCGAAGCCTCCCCGTCAGGCGTGACATTCACCTGAAACTCATGTGCAGAAGCCGTGAGGGCCACTGCTCCCAACAAGCATAATAATAGTCTTTTCATCATTGCTATTTAGAGATTGTGTCTGCAAAGGTACGAATAAGCGAGGGAAATACCAAATTAATTTGAGCATTTCCGAGCGGGAGTACCTTCGACGAAGTCAAAGTTACGAGTAAGCGAGAACAACACATAATAAAACAGTTTTTATTGTCGTGCGAAAATAAGTTCGCCCGTTGGTCATAGGTTCGATTGGGGGGCAGTATGATGCTTCTGAACCCTCTTGTCGCATATTTAACGTCATAGTGACCAAGATATGGATTGAGGAGAACGGTCAGAAGAAGATTGAGATTGCATGGTCGGAACTCTCGGCAGATGAGGAGTCTCTATAATGAAAGCCATCGACGAATGCTGGGAGGAGCTGAACCAACTCATTGACGCAGTTTTCGCAGCCAAGAAGATACAGATTAAACGCATAAAAATAATAGAGGGACAAAGATATGTGCAAATTCAAGGACACAAACCTGGGCATCAAGAAACTCTACTTCAACGTGAAGCACAGCGCGATGGCGGCTTACCTGACGGATGGTCGCGAGATTATCGTCCCCGTTTCCATGTTCTCCGGCATCAAGCACCTCAACCGCAAACAGCGCGAGGACTATATGATTATGAGCGATTAGTATTTCTCGTTCGAGGCTCTCAGTCGGATTTATTCTGTCAAGGATTTAATGGCGGTATGAACTTATAATATAGGTATATTATTAAAACGAAATTATCACGAGTTGAGTGTGGAGGATTACACACGGTTATGCAGGTGCCCCATTTAAGCCTTACCCTTCCGGAATCGTCCATAGTGCTCACTCAATCGCAGATTCTTTCATTCTTCACTCTGCACTCTTCTTCATTCTTCACTTGTATTCCTTAGGCACCACTGGTCCTTGACCTTATATCCCCAAAAGCCATACGACAGCATGACGAGTTCACAGAGGAGGGCAATTATCCAAGTGTATTGCCAGCTGTTCAGGACGTCTGCGCAGACGCCTTGCAGGAAGGGGAATACGGCACCGCCAAAGACACCCATCATGAATACGCCGGAAGCCTTGGAGGTGTATTCACGAAGTCCCCGTATGGACAGCGTGAAGATACAGCTCCACATCACGGAATGCACAAGTCCGACGGCACATAGGAGCCACAGGTTCTCGGTCTGGATGGCTGCCAGGATGAGCAGCGTAGCGACGATAGTCGTGGCAATAAGCACCTTACGCGGATTGAAGTTGCTGAAGAACGTCGAGACGAAGCGTCCCACTAGGAAGCCGCCCCAATAGAGCGTTGCCAGAAGTGCGGGAATACCCATATCCATGCCGCCTATCACCAGTCGTTTCATCCCGAAGAACGAAAGCCCGTTGCCCTTCTCTATGAGTTCCATGGCATGCAGATTCAGATTAGAACCTATCGATACCTCGGTGCCGACATAGAAGAAGATGGCTATCACGCCAAGTGTCAGGTGACGAAACGACCAGATGCTACGCTCCAACTTCTGACCGCCATCGGCACGTGTGGCCGACAAGTCGGGCAACGACATCCTACCTGCCGAAAACGCTACCAGCACAGCTGCAGCCACCATCACCATGAAGGGGATGAATACCTGCGAGGCTGTCACCTCGTCGAGGGATACGCCGGCAAAGATGACCAGCGTGACGAAGAACGGTGCTATGGTCGTACCGAAGGAATTGACGGCTGTAACGATGTTCAGGCGTTGCGCAGGCTGAGTTCCTGGAAGTTCGTAAGCCGAGACGTAGGGATTGATGACAACCTGCAGGATGGCTGCCGATGTACCCATCAGGAATGAGCCTAAGAGGAAGACCACGAATCCAAAAGGAATGGAGCAGCCTTCGGCAATAGCCAATTGATAATTAATCATGGACAATGGACTTGCCGACAAGCCATAGCAAAGCAATGCCGCCACCATGCACACCAAAGCTCTCACCATCGTGGTCTGATACCCTTTCTTGTCTATCCACTTTCCTGCCAGGCTGCTATTCAGCAGATACCCGAGGAAGAAGAAGAGGGAGAGCATGGTGGTGAAGGTGTTCTTCATGTCTCCTGCATCCTGGAGGAATGCAATCTTCAGCGGCCCCTGCAACTGCCCGTTGATGGTCGTCAGGAACCCGACCAGAAAGTATATAAATGTCAGAAAGACAAAGGGGCCGAGACCGTAGGATTTTTTTTGTTGCATAATTGTATTAGTTGACGAGTTGACAAGTTGACGGATTGTTAGAATTCTTCATTTAAATGATGCTTTCCAACACCTTCATTGCACCATCCTTCTTGATGGCATCCACGAACTTCAGGTAGAGGCTTACGAAGGCTGCGGACTGAGAGAGGTCGGTGCTCTGGAAGGGCGAAAGATGCAGGGATGCAATGGGGTCGTCCTTGGCAAGGAGTACTCTGTCTTCGTCGGTCAGCCAAGGCTCGTCAATCTCGAACTTGCTGCCGTTGTCATCCACCTGATACTTCAGATAATGACGGTAGGCCGCAATCAGATAGGCCACACGCGTCAGGTCCTTCCCGTCGGCAACCATGTGGATGAGGTTGGGCATCACATAAACGGGGAACTTGCTTACGCCGTCCATGCAGAGGCGAGCCACCTGGTCGCTCACACTCTTGTTGGCAAAGCGCTCAATCAGCGTCTGCTTATACAGGGCCAAGTCGGTATTCCCCGGTGCCGGCACGTAGGGCGTAATATCCTTCTCCATGAAGTCACGCACGAAGGTTACAATGCGCTCATCGTGCATGGCTTCGTCCACACGACGGTAGCCGCTGAGGAACGAAGGATAGGAGAGGAGCGTATGGCTTGCATTCAGGAGCGACAATTTCATGTTCTCGTAAGCCGTTACATCATCGGTGAACTCCACGCCCACCTTCTCCCAGTTGGGACGACCAGCTGCAAAGTTGTCTTCCACCACCCACTGGATGAAGTCCTCGGCATAGACGGGGGCGGCATCATGAGTGCCGTTGCGTTCATTCAGGCGCTTCACATCCTCAGGCTTCGTGGCAGGCGTGATGCGATCCACCATGCTGTTGGGGAACGTCACATTCTCCTGAAGCCAAGCATAGAGTTCCTTGTCCTGTGCCTCTATGAAAGAACCGAAAGCCTTGCGGCAGGTGTTGCCGTTGTGCTGCAGGTTGTCACAGGTCAGGATGGTAATCTTACCGCTTCCGGCATTGCGACGACGGCGCAGGCCCTCTGCCACATATCCGAAGGCAGTCTGCGGATGCTTGGGATTCTCCAAATCGTGTTTTACCATCTCATCCTCCAACATGAAGCGGCCCGTGCTCTTTTCAATGTTGTAGCCGCCCTCGGTGATGGTCATGGTGATGATTTTGATGTCGGGACTTGCAATCTTGTTCAGAATGGCCTCCTGGTCGTTCATGCCCCAATAGAGTTCCACGAGAGAGCCTATCTTCCATGCCTCGTCTTTGCCATCGCGACCACATACCGTCAGGGTATATTCACCCTTCTGCTGATGCAGTGCAGTATAGATGCGCTCATCCTGAGGCAGAATCATGGCTCCGCAGATGCCCCAGTTCTTCTGGTCAGGATTCTTCTCCAAGAGAAGATTGGTTAAATACTCCAGGTGTGCACGATGGAAATTACCGACGCCAAAGTGCAGAATGCCTGCCTTCACTTCATTGCGATTGTAGGAATAGGAAATCAGATTTGTGTTCATAATAATTGTTTTTTAGGTTTTCTTCTGCAAAAATAGTTTTTTCCCATAATAAAATGCAGATTCTTTAATGATATCGTTACTGCAAACGATTGAAATCTTTTGTAACGTTTGCAAAAACTAAATTTTAGTTTTTCTCAGCCCTTATCCGATGATATGCCCCACACAACTATAGAACGTCCCTTCTGCCGATGATGATAAGTGGCAAAAGAAACAAAGTTTGTGCCGCTTTTAGCTTTGTGTCTTTCTCTCCCGGAAAAGTCTTTCGGCCAATAAATCTTCGTGACTTCATGTCTTTGTGTTCAGTTAAGTGCTTGGCGCTGGATAGAGGATGCGATACAAGCTCGAAAAACCACAACATAAAATGAAAAACTCTCTACACTTTACACCAATGCTATCTAAAATGCTGATATACTTGGGGGTAGGGTGGGTGTAGGGTGTAGGGTACTTTGCAAAAAAGTTTTTTTTCATTTCCCCCACTCAAGGAGGACTTTCAAACGCAGCACGTTGTGTTGCCCAACGCAGCACGTTGTGTTGACTATCGCAGCACGTTGTGTTGACTATCACAGCACGTTGTGTTTGCGATATGTCCACTTAACTACTTCCGAAACGTCAGCTGTTTGTTTTTGTGTATATCTTCTTTTCTTGCTAAGGAAAAGAACTGAATTGCCTGTAAAAGTCCTGTTTTTTATTGAAATATGCACGTTTTCTTGTGAATAAATGCTAATTTTGTAGCCAAATAACACGCTAATCCATCGCTAATCCATTATGAGACATATATCTATTAAGGATATTGCCCGCGAACTTCTGGTCTCCGTTTCCACCGTATCAAGGGCCCTGAACAACGACCCCAGCATACGCAAGGAAACCCGCGAGAAGATTCAGGTTGCTGCAAAACGCATGGGATACGTCCCTAATCCAGTTGCTACGAATTTGAAGTATGGCCGTACCAAGACAATTGGTGTCATCGTGCCGGAAATGTCCACGCCATACGCGGCTCTGGTCATCGACGGTATTCAGGATATCTGCTATCACAATAACTATAAGGTCATTATCGCCTCTTCGGGTGAGGATGCCGACAAGGAACGGGAGAGCCTTGACATCATGATGCAATTCATGATAGATGGCATCATCGCTTGTCGGTGTGATTACAACAAGAATACCGAACTCTACCAGAAAATCCAAGAACAGCACATCCCCTTGGTCTTTTACGACCGCATCCCTTATAACATAGAGGCGCCGCAGGTGATTGTGGATGACGAGACGAAAGCATTTTTCCTCGTAGAGCACCTGATTAGGTCTGGCAAAACGAACATCGCATTTATAGGTGCCAACTTCGAAACCGTTTACAACTCTGTGCTCCGCCACAAAGGCTATCGTGCAGCACTGCAGCGCTACGGTCTGGGGTATAATCCCAATATCGTCATTCAGACAAAAGGACTCCATTACAGCGACGGAGCAACGGCTGTGGATAAACTTCGCCACGAAAAGACGGATGCCATCTTTGCCTTCACCGACACCCTCGCCATCGGGGCCATGAACCGACTGAAATCCATGGGACGAAATATTCCCAAGGATGTTGCTGTGGCTGGCTTTTCGGGAACTAGTCTTGCGACCATCGTCAGTCCGCAATTAACGACAGTTGAACCCCGCCAGTTCGAGATGGGACAACGGGCAGCAGAGCTTATCATCAAACTGATAAATAATCCCTCCACGAATAGCAACGAGCAGGTTATTATTGATGCAGACATCATTTACAGAGAGTCAACAGAAGAAATCTAATACCATATACAAGCAAAACCATACGGAATGAGACGAATCTTACTGTTATTGATGAGTTGAAGCCTGATGGTTCAGGCTCAGATGTTCCAGAGTGTCAGTATGGAGAAGCTGTCCGGCTCGGTGCCTGGCGACTGTCGGATAGCGGGAATCAGTCCGGACGGAAGCTATATCCTGACCACAACACAGACAAGCAAGGGACTTAAGCAAATCAATCTGAAAACCGGCCAGGCGAAACAACAGACGGACAATCCCGGAGCCGGATTCCAACCACATGTCTCGCCCGACGGGCGAAGCATCGTATGCCGGAAGGTGACATTCGACGAACACCACATGAGACAGACCAAAATCACAACGGCATCTTCGTCTTCTTTGACCTGGCACCCGGTCGTTACTACATCGAGCTGAAAGGCGAGGGCTTCAAGACGCGTCAGGGCAAGGTTCTCCCGATACAGGTCAAGGCAAAGACCACCGCCTACAAAAGCATCTACATAATCAAAGGTACCAGCACGCCTTTCGACGACGAGGCGGATGGCCTCTCCCCCATCCCTGACGATAAAGCTGATAGTTATATCTACAACCTCAGCGGCCAACGTGTCAGCGCCCCATCAGAGGAAAGTACATATATCAAGCAGGGGAAGAAATTTGTAAGAAAACAGACTCCGCCTGTCTTAATACACGGTATATCCCCATCCCCGGGCAACTGCCGCCAAGACAGATGCTCTTCGCTCGAAGTCCGGCCAATTCTTCTTCTCTGCCTGGCTCCAGCCCGTTTCTGCAATAGCGAAAACACGCGGATAGAGCATCATCTCGGCATGCCAGGCGTCCTGAACATGCTCTGTCCACAGATTGCCCTGTACACCCAGGACATGATGGGCATCTGCCCCGGAAATGCTCTCGTTTATCGGCTCGAAGGAATAGACTTTCTCCAAGGACACAAGGCGTCCCACAGGTCGGAACTGAGCGGGGTCTTGGTGATAATCCAGATAATAGTAATGTGTGGGCGTGAAAATCACATCATGCCCTTCCCGGACAGCCTGCAGGCCAGCCTCAATTCCGTGCCAGGACATCACGGTGGCATCCGGAGCCAATCCTCCCTGCAGGATTTCGTCCCACCCGATGATGCGCTTGCCGTGTTCGTGGGCAAAGCGTTCCATCCGCCTAATCATATAGCTCTGTAGCTCCTCCACGCTCTTCAGTCCCTCCGCCTTCATCCGAGCCTGACAGTCGGGACAAATTTTCCAGTTGTTCTTGCGGGCCTCGTCCCCGCCAATATGGATATACTGCGAGGGAAACATGTCGAAAATCTCCAGCAGAACCTTCTCCAGAAACAGGAAGGTGCTCTCCTTCCCTGGGCAGAGTTCCCAAGGGTCTTTCCCGCCACCTGGCAGGCTGCAAGCCAGTTCGGGGTAAGCGGCACGGGTCTCGTAGTTATGCCCAGGCATCTCTATTTCGGGTATCACCTCGATATGTCGCTCGTCGGCAAAAGCGAGGATGTCCGCAATATCCTGCTTTGTATAGTATCCACCGTAAGCCTCTGGCGTGCCCTCTTCCACGAAGGGCCCGCCTATCTCGTTCTTTTCCCAATCCCAGAAATAAGCCTGAGGTCGCCAAGCTGTCAACTTCGTAAGCTGCGGATAGGCATCAATCTGCACACGCCAGCCCGGATTATCGACCAGATGGAAATGGAAGCGGTTCATTTTCAGCAAAGCCATCATCTCCAACTGCTTCATCACGAAATCCTTACCTTGGAAATGCCTGCTCTCGTCGAGCATCACGCCCCTGTAGCGGAAACGTGGCCAGTCAAGGATAGTGCAACAGGTCAGCGAGCTGTCCAGGCAGGCCATCATCTTGAGCGTCTGACGAGCATAGAACACGCCTTCCTCGTTGAATGCCTCTATCTTCACACCTTTCTTCCCAAGCTCTATCCAATAGGCTGACTTCAGCTGCCATTCAGCCAGATTCCTGCCTTTCAAACGACGGAGAAACGCCTTTTCCGAGATACGCACCTTTTCGTGCAAGCTGGCTATATCTTTGGAACTGATGCTGCCGGAGCGTACTGAATATGCTGCCGGAGCTGGTATCAAGTTTGTCGGCTGGAGCTGGGCTTGGGTGCTCATCGCTTCACAGACAAGTATAATCGCAATGAGAAGAATTTGCTTCATTTATTAGGTGCTTTTGCATTTCTGTTTTGCAAAATTACGAAAAATCTTCCATACCACCAGATATAAATATATTTATGAATTGCAAAGAGTAACTTTGCGGTTGAAGAAGTTAAAAAACACACATTATATGTCATTTCTACAAATCAAATGAAAAAGTTTACACCTATGGTGTGAAAAGTTTACTTCACTGATATAAAGGATACTGTAAGTTCAACGCGCAAACACCCATTTTGTGCCGAAACTGGTGGGGGAAAAGAACAAAAAACAGCGAAAAGCAAATATTTTTTCACTTTTCATTTTCACTTTTCGCTTTTTTTCGTAACTTTGCACCGCAAAAACATCGCGGGGTGGAGCAGTTGGTAGCTCGCCAGGCTCATAACCTGGAGGTCGCTCGTTCGAGTCGAGCTCCCGCAACAAGGGTGGTAAGCAATCCGGTGGCATTCATGCCCCGGGTTGTTTTTTTTATTCAACTTTCAGCACGTGGCGGCCTGGCTGGAGTTCGCGAACGCGTTGCTTCCTCGTTCCGTAGGGAAGGACCACATGGGCTGTGCAGCCAGACGGGATGTTAGCCTCGAGGGTGAAGAGGCCGTCCTCGTGGGCGAAAGCGACATCGACAGGACCCAGGATGGTGGGCACACGGATTTCTGCACTCTGCAGGTTCCCCGGCTGGGGCTGGATGAGGATTCGCCTGCATCCTGGCTCCAAGGGACGGATGCCCATGAGGTAGCGCGGAATGATATTGGCTGGAGCGGCTCCCCAGGCGTGGTTCCAGTCGAGGTTTGGCTTGAAGCGGGGGTCCCATGCCTCCCAGGTGATAGTGGAGCCGTTCTGCATCATGTTGTGCCAACTGCGGAGACCGGTGGCGGTGAGGAGCTGAAAGGCATAGTCGGCCTTGCCGCTCAGGTAGAGTGCTTCCAGCAGGAACTGGGCGCCATAGACGCTGCATGCCATTCCGCGCGACTGTATGTAATGCACCACGCGGGGCACTTCCCTCTCCGGCACCATTCCAAAGGCGAGGGGAAACATGCTGGCATGGAGCGAGCAATGGTCTGTGCCGATGCCGTCGCGGTAGCAGCCTTTCCCCTTGTCATACATCAATCGGTTGACTGTTTCCCTGACGCTTTCGGCCTTCTCTGAGAAGGTCTTATCGTCATCATCCTCCCCCAAAGCATTAGCTATGAGCGACATGAGGCGCAGGGCTTCATAGTGAAAAGCATTGACCACCGTATTGTATTCGTTCAAGACATACCCGTCAGCTTCCCCTGGCTCTTCCTTGCCTATGCCGAGCGCTCCGCTCTGTGGCCAATCCACAATGTCGCGTATCTCCCTGCCATAATACCCGCAAGCCCGAAGCAACTCTGGTGTCTGCCCACCCCGACGAGTGGTAAGCAACCCTGTGGAATCCTGTAGAGCAAGCAGCGTGCGGGCTTTCAGAAAGTCATAGTCTTTTTGGAGGAGCGAAGGGTCACCCGTGTAGAGGTAGTCGTACCAAGCAAGCATCACGGCTTGCAAAATCCATTCTGTGGGCCATGTGGCATTATGGCACAGGTAATCAACGGTGTAGCGAGCCATCGAATACTCGTGATCGGTGCAGTAATGCCCCAACTGATTGATGAGAGCATCAGCCTCGTAGGGAATGCGCTCGCGGTCTCCATCCACATAAACACCAGCAAAGGAAGTGGCCTTTATGCTGTATCGGCAAAGGTCCCACACGCTATTGAGAATGCTGTCCGAGGAATGAAACCACGAAGCCTCATCATCCCAAGCATAATGTACCATCTGTCGTTCAAGGCCTTTCAGCTTTGCCTTGCTGCTCTCCACTTCAAGATAACGGAAAGGGTAAACTTCGCCAATGTATGTGGGCATCAGGACTGGCCTGACATCTGTGCCTTGTGGCTTGACAATAGCATTGCGGCCATCGGGAGGGATGGCGAGGCGATAGGTGTCTTGTCCTTTGTGAACGGGCAGGCGATACTGGGCAAAGCGTACCGAGCCACCTGGATTTGCGTCAACGCGACCTTCCTTTGCGGATTCTCCGAGACGGACGACGAGCGTGTCGGCTTCATCGCTCTCAACAGAAAACTGCACCTGCGCAAAGGCTGCCTTTCCGAAGTCTGCTAACCAATGCCCTATTTGTGGCTGGGTTATAGCTATTGGTGATTGGTCGGACTTTCGGAGCGGATAACGGGGAAAAGCTTCATCCAATTCCGATGACGTAAGGAAAGCTTGTGGAGAAGCGTATGGCGAAGCGTTGCCTGCTTCGTCTGTTATCCTGACACACCAATAATATAATGTGGCAGGAGCAAGGCTTTTCCCCTCACAAAGGACACCTGTCTGAGCATCGCTCTCCACCTCTCCGCTGTCCCACACATCTGCCTTGCCCTCTGCAAGAAGGGCAGGACTTGTCGCCACAAGGATGCGGTAGAACTTCTGCCGCGTCATCCCTTCGGGCAATTGCCAAGCAAATCGGGGATGGGCAGAGCGAATGGCAGCTATCTGATAGCTGTCTCGGTCTCCCCTTTTCCACATCTCCCTAACCTCTGCAAGGCTGGCAGAAGTAGGGTATCCACAGGAATAGACGGTTTGAGTGCCCGCGATGAGGTCGGTCTTCAAGCCAACGGGAGCTCGCAACAAAGAGAGGGCAACGAGCAAGGATAACATAAGTCTTGATTGTTATTTGCTAAGTTTCCAGAGGAGGTCGTTGGCTTTGTGAAGCAAGTCAACAGGGTCGGTGTCGGCTGGGTATTCGTTGGAGCCAAAGTAGCGAAGCATCTCATCGAGTTGCTTGGCTTGTAGGAGGTTGAGTGTCGGGCGGAGCAGACGTGCCTTCTCGTATGCCTGAATGCCTTCCACAAGACGCTCGAAGCGGATGCTACTGCCGCCAGGATATACTAAGAAGCAGTCGCCAGAAGCCCAGGCGCTGCCAAAGCGGGTATCCTTGTTTGGGTCGCTGTTCCAACTGTTGTATGCCCAACGCAGGTAGCCGTCGTAGCCGCAAGCCAAGGCATGCCAACCAAGATAAGCCGACTCTGCCGGCGGCGAGAAGGTGAAAGTGTTGGGGCGCTCGGGGTCGCAGCAGGTGTAGAAGGTGATTTTCTGTCCCTTGGCGGTGCGGCGAGCCAGTGCCTCCTTCTTGAGAAGGTTGTATTGGAAGCCTACGCTGATGTCATCGACACGATCGGCAGCCTCGCTCTCCACGCTATAATTGGCCGCACCCTCTATCTTGAATTCCGAGTCAGCATCCTGTATCGTCCTCCATGCCGCTTCCATCTGTGCTGCTGGACGCTCGTCCATAGCGATATAAGTGCGCTCGAACCAACCTTTCTGGCGCAGGTGACGGCTGAAGTCCTTCAGAAAAGGCAAGATGAAATCGTGGTATTTCTGCTCACCAGGCTTGCAGGCAAGCAGCTTGACGCTGTTCGTCGCGCAGTCATAATAGTCGAAGCGATAGTGCCAGGGCACGAGGGTATAGCAGTCGATTTGTTCCGTGATTCCGCACGACATCATGAACTCTACCCAACGGTCGAAAACGGTATAGTCGTACTTCCATGTCCCATCGAGCTGCTTCATCTTGGCAATCATACTCTCGAAGGGGTCAAAAGTCTGTCCGTTCCAGGGTCGGCTGATGACGGAGCAGGTGATAATCTTCTGCCCGGCTGCGGCAAGAAGTTCCATTGTGGGGCGCATCTTATCGAAGTGTTGCTGACTCCAGAGTGGCACGTCATAATAGCGAGCCACAGCGTAGGGGTTCTGCCAAAGGTCGAGGTGGAAGGCCCATTGGCTGGGTTCGGGCAGCACGCGGTCGGCAACTTCCAGCACGATGGGAATAGCAGCCGCGGCCCCCTCCAAGCCTCCCCGAGGGGAGGCTTTCGGAGCGGCAGTCTCTCCCCCTCGGGGGAGTTGGAGGAGGGCCACAGTTCCCCTATATATCCCAGGCTTTGCATCGGCAGGAACATGGATATCGAGCCAGATGGGTTGGACGGTATTGGCTTCCACTTTTGTCGTTCCGACAGGATCCAGGCGGTCGGCAAGCAGGACAGAGTCCTTCCTGCTTTTGTAGGAATCAGCCACGACATAGCGCACGAAATACTTCTTCACAGCAGAAGCAGGGATGATGTACTTGCTGCACTTGAGGTCGCTGACCGTAATGGAGACCTCTCCGAGTTCCTTTGGCGTGGCAAGGACGGCTTGTGCTGCAACCCGCTCTCCTCGCCAAGCACGCAGCAGGGGCGACTTCTTTGTTGTCTCGGGGACTTCTGTTTGGGAATAGCGTACATCGATGCTGCCCCAACCAAACGTGGGCTGAGCCATTAAAAGGTGAAAAGGTAAACAGGTGAAAAGAATAAAAAGTTTTAGTTTCATGGACATGATGTTTGTGTTTTAGTGTCTATTCGCCACAAAAGTACAAAAAAGTTATGAGTTATCTGCCGATTATACTAAAATAAATTGCAACTTCGCATAGTTCTCCGACATACCATGTTATGATGTTCGGGACTCCGTAGAGTATTTTTCTTCGGCGTATAGCTCATTCCCCAGCCTGCAAAATGAGCTATACGCCGAATTTTTCGAGGTTGCATCCTATATTAAGATTGCAACCTTTTTATTTGAAGTAACAGCTATGGGTACATTAGTTTACGCAATCGGCTTGGGCATCATGCTGGGCATATTTGATTATCTTGAAAACAATGAATAACCATTTGACCATAGAAGAGATGTGGCAGAAGGGCCTGCTTATCGTCGAAGGCCAGAAAAAGCTTGTCAAATAGTTATAAGAAATAAGGAACAGACATGAAAAAGACATATATCATCCCCCAGACAATGGTCGAGGTCGCAGTTGCAGAACAAATGCTGGCCACAAGCATTCTCAACAAGGACTCTGACAATCAGGAAATCACGTTAACTGACGAAGAATACGATGACGAGTTTAATGTCAAGGAGTGCTGTAACTTCGACTGGTAAGCTCCAACGGCATTCACTTATCAAAGGGGAAGGACATCACAATCGGTGTCCTTCCCCTTTTTGCTGTTATGGGACTATGACTACTTCTTTAGGGGGAAATAGCGTTTAATCCGTGAAATCCGTTGTTTGTAAAGTAATGAATTGTTTTGCTACGATGCAAAGCTCGTTGTACCATTCTCTGCCGAAGCGCCGGATGAGGGGTTCGCGCAAGAACTCATAGAGGTGGATGCCACGTTCTGTGCCGAGGCGGACGGCATCCTGACAGATGTTCCAGCGATGATAGTTAAGACCTGTGAGCGGTCCTAACCTCTTCTCGCGAATAGGATAAAGGTGACAACTGATGGGTTTCTGCTTCAAGAGGCAGCCTTGTGGCCCTCGGAAGGCACAATTGCCGCCACAGACGATGCTCGTCACCAACTCGCCTTCGGGGTCAGGGTAAGCGACGCCTTGCTTGTCGATGACGGCTTGGGCACCAGCGGGAAGTAGGTGCCACAGGTCGTCGAGCTGTGCCTCGATGTCCGCTATCTCGTCCAACGTGACGGGCGCACCGGCATCGCCTTCCTCGCAGCAACGGCCGTGACAGCGCTCGATGTCGCAGCAGAAATATTCCGTCAGGATGTCTGAATGCAGGATGACATCGCCCACCTCGATGAGATTACCAAACGATTGGTTGCTGGCCATGCTGGATGAGGTATTCGTTGCACTTGATGAAATGCCCATTGCCCATGAAGCCTCGCATGGCACTCAGCGGGCTTGGGTGTGCGCTTTGCAGAACAAGGTGGCGGCTTTGGTCGATGAGTGCGACCTTCCTGCCTGCCGGAGCACCCCAAAGCATAAAGACAAGATTGTTGCGCCCACGATTGAGGGCAGCTATGGCAGCATCTGTGAAGGTCTCCCAACCCTTGCCGCTATGGCTGAAAGCCTGATGCTGACGAACAGTGAGGCAGGTGTTCAGGAGGAAGACGCCCTGCTTTGCCCATCGCGTCAGGTTGCCGCTCTGTGGGATGGGTGCGCCTGTCTCGGCTTGAATCTCTTTGAAGATGTTCTGGAGTGATGGGGGGAAGGGTATGCCGTCGTTCACGCTGAAGCAAAGTCCATGTGCCTGCCCTGGGCCATGATAAGGGTCTTGCCCAAGGATGACCACACGCACTTGGTCGAAAGGCGTCGTGTCGAAGGCATTGAAGATGAGCCGCCCGGGCGGATAGCAAGTGCCCGCAGCATACTCATGTCGCACGAACTGCGTCAGCGCTTGGAAGTAAGGCTTGTCGAACTCCTCCTGCAGCTGAGCCTTCCACGAAGATTCTATCTTTACATCCATGTCTTTTCCTATTTGTCGGACAAAGGTACGAATAATTGAGGAAAATACCAAATTTGTTTGTGCATATTTGGAAGTGTCGGGGGAATGTATTACATTTGCACACAGAAGTAATACAAACGCACTCGTTTATGGAAACACCAATTATAAGAAAGCCTACCTCTTTCCGGCTTAGGACAGACCTTCTGGAGGGCCTGAAGCGCAAAGCAGCCCGCGAGAACCGCACGCTCAATAACTATGTAGAAAGCGTACTGCTCGACATCGTTTATGATGAGCCTAACGAAGTGACCAAGGCCGCCATTATGGAAGCCATGAACAGAAAAGAATATCCTGCCAAGGACTTATACGATGATGTTGACGAATTGTTTAAAGCCCTTGATGACGAAGAATGAAAAGGCTCTTTCTCTCTGGTCAATACAAAAAAGACTACAAGCGATATAAAAACAACCCAAAGAAGGTAGAAGCCTTGAAAGAGGTTCTTAGGATGCTTCAGAACGAACAGCCCATCCCTGCGGAATATAAGCCCCACATGCTTTCTGGACAATACAAAGGCTGCATGGAGTGTCACATCCAAGGTGACTTCCTGCTGATATGGTTCGACGAGGAGCGAGACATCATTGAGCTTGTCCGCCTCGGCACGCATTCGGAGCTATTTAGTTGAAACTGCGCTTTCATGTTGACAGTCTGCACGACTTTACGAACCGTGTTGTAACTTTGCAAAGCAAATTATCAGAGTATGGCAACGATTAACGAGTTTTTCCAACTTTTGAGTTCTTTCCTGTGGGGTTGGCCCATGATTGTCTTGCTGCTTGGCACGCATATCTTCCTGACGATTCGCCTGCGTGTGCCGCAACGCAAATTGCTGACAGGCATACGTCTGTCGGTGCAGAAGGACAAGGGAGCCAAGGGCGAAGTCAGTCAGTTCGGTGCCTTGACAACAGCCCTTGCCGCCACTATCGGTACGGGCAACATCGTGGGCGTTGCCACAGCCGTTGCGCTTGGCGGGCCGGGTGCCGTGCTTTGGTGCTGGCTGACGGGAGTCTTCGGTATGGCGACGAAGTATGCAGAGGGACTGCTGGCTGTGAAGTATCGTGTGCGAGATGCAAACGGACGAACTTA
>Ga0310690_10004169_pt1 | contig 20844 bp, 42 predicted proteins | sample AusTroGonzalo_MG_2_FD_207661 | JGI IMG/M metagenome (GOLD analysis project Ga0310690, IMG submission 207661) | Bovine rumen microbial communities from tropical cattle in Woodstock, Queensland, Australia - Gonzalo_04 (v2) (version 2) | ecosystem: Host-associated > Mammals > Digestive system >...
GATGAAAACCGAACTGCTACACAACGTGTTGGACAGTTTGAAGGACTGTATGACGCACGATTCGCTGTATCAGGAAGAAGATGCACGGTCGATTGCAAACATCTACCGGAAAATGGAAACCATCGTTACAAAATACGATCAATAAAATCGAACTTTGATTCGACCCAACAGAAAGGAGCATGTCTATGAACCGTGTGTTCGACGGTACGCATCTGCATGAAATGGCGGACGCGATCTGTGATATCTTGTGTGAAATGGAACCGCGAGACATCATGTTTCGTGAACTTGAAGACGAAGAGTCCTACATCGACCGCTATCGAATTCGACCGTTCATCCGTGATGAACTCAATAGTCGATTTGGTTATGGCAAAATGCTGTTTGGCGAATCGAATCATTTCATTCGCTATCCGTATTATGTACAGGAAATCGAATTGGTTTTCAAAACAGAAACAGCGCAGCACATTTGCGGGTATCTTCGCACAGAGGACGACTGGACGACTGTCAGTTTCTCAATCGAAGATTTGAACCACACCGTTTTAGACAGTTATCCGACCGTGGTACTTTCTGTGCCGCATCCGCAAACAGAATCGAACTCCAATTCGTAGAAAGGAAATCGAGAATGACAAAAATATACCGTATCTGGTTCGGCTCTCACACTACGAATGACGGTCAGGCGAACCATTCAAAAATCTTGCTTGAGGATGGCGTTTGTGAGTTAGACGGGAGTTTTATTGGAAGTTTTGGATCGTATCTCCCCGATATGACCCTGTTTCTTTCAGCGGCGCCATATGAAACTGTGAAGCAAATCACAAAAGAAAAGGCGGTGGAATATCAGCACCAGTTCGATGCGCTGATGAAGGAATTGCTGCCTAAATTTACTCGTTACTATTCGTATGTAGCTGGCGAAAACTTCCGTGGTGAGCGCATTGATTTGTTTACAAAACCGATGCGTCAAATTGAAAACGGTTTTGAATTCGATGTATATGAGACCGTGAATCAAACCATACGGTGTCGCGACTGTTGGTATAGTGAATGGCAGTCAATCGAACCACGAACGGCTACATATTATTGCTTCACCGTGAAGTTTACCATTGAGGAAATTCCGAGCCTTGCAGTACCCACAGACGGTTTTGTCGAAGACCGTGTTGAGGACAAATATGACATACGCTATGGTCTGGCAAAGTATGCAATTTGCCCAGCAATATAGGCAAAACAAAATTAAATCCTAATTTCAAGAAAGGAAATCAATATGGAAACTGCCATCGATAATGAGCGCATGATTTGGTGCGATCATTGTGGAGAAGTCCTCCAAAATGGTGATGCTGTTTATTTCAACGATTATTCAAACGAGTATCTCTGTGCGGTTTGTCAATCCAAGTACGAATCGACGCTTTTGCTGTTCGACTATAAACATCGACCGACGAAATTGATTGACATTTCCGAATTGCCAGAGATTCGCAGTATTTGTATCAGCGAAATATCTGGCGATGAAGTCGCAGAGATTGTTTACGTCAACGGCGACGAAAAGAAAATCGATTCCAGCGACGAACGTCGTATTGATTTCGTGGATATCGAATATGTCATATATGACATTGACAAAGGCATCGATTGCATCGACCAATTCAAGGAACGTCATGCATGCCGCTCAAAGTTTATTGACACAGTTGACGACGAAACCGAATCGGGTTTGAATTCGTAGAAAGGAAATGCTATGGGCGTTTATATTCCAAACATGGACAAACCAAAATGTTGCGCAGATTGCCACTTGGTTTATGAAAATTGGGGGTATGGTCACTGCTGTCTCACCGGAAATTATACGCCGGATTATGATAGCGACGAGCGACTTCCGAACTGTCCTCTGAAAAGTACGGAGGAAATGATATCTGATTTTGACGATCCGGATATCCAATCCTTTTGGCAACAGACCAAGGCAAGACTGCATGAACCGGCAATCTATCTGCAAACCAACACAAGAATCGAATTCTAATTCGTAGAAAGGAAATCAGCTATGGAACAGCAAACATATACTGTCGGGCAACTGATAGAACGACTGTCACAGTATGATGCAAACCTGATCGTCGATGTGCGTGGTACTGATTATTACGGCGCAAAGGGCGGCAAGGATATTTCCGTCAGAGCGGTTGCAAATCAACCATGTCTGATTATCTGCGGATATGATAATTGGGACGACTACTTTGACGACGAACCAGACGACGATGAAACCGACATTTGATTTCAGAAAGGAGACACTTGTGGCAAACAAGATCTATATTGTTACACGTTACTGTCATACGCCAGACGGAACCGTGTCTGCGCCCGTCGGCAACATATTTACAGAGAATATGTCGGCTAAACAAGCCATGCTGGACGACGTTCGTACAGTGGCTCGTAACCATCCGCAGCGAGAGAAATTTGGTTTCAAATTCGTGTCCGATGACGGAACGGTGTCGATCGGTTCTCAACAGGCGGCGTACTGGACAGGCGATGACGAAGATTTCATAGATACATTTTGGCAAATTACATCATGTAAGCCTATGAAACGTCCCTGGTGCTCAGTGGGTACAGAGTTGCCGGTCGGAACAGTACGCAAGATTGAGGTGTGGTCTGGCGGCTATTGGTATCACGTAGAAAAGGACGGAGCAATCAAAGAAACGTGTGAGCTTGGCATTGTACCGACTGAGCTGAAGTCGATTAGCGCAATGAATAGCGCCATTCGAATCTCGTATCCATCCATAATGCCACATGGAATTCACTTGTGATTTTAGAAAGGAGAACAGATAATGTCTGACCAATGGCAAAGGTACACGGTCGGCGAACTGATTGATACGCTACAACAGTTTCCCAAAGATTTACCAGTGTCCTGTGAGGGCGTTTGCGATGGTGGTTGGGGTGTAGACGGTGGCTGTGAAATCAGTATCGAAATCGTGAAACCGGGCGACAATTGTCGTGCCCAATGGGACGATATTCATGAGCCGACGCTGCAGATTCTCGGTCGCTTTTGAACGAATCGCATTTCAATTTCAGAAAGGAGTATAGCATGTACGAAAACATTTACACCATGCGTGGCCTAATCCGCGTATTGCTCGACTATCCGATGGATATGAAAATCGACGAGGATGCGGCACGCGACATCCTCACAGTGCTGGAAACAGAAAGGAGCAGGCAAAATGCAGCCTAAATTTCAGGTCGGCGAAGTCGTGCGCTTCGCAAATAGCAGTTGGAACGCTGGCAGCAATCTGTGTGGGAAGCTTGCAACAATATGTGAGGTGGATGAGCACTATTATCAAACCGTCGTCACAGGTTGCGAATGGATTGCTGAAGAAAGATTGGAGGCCGTCAACGGCGGCATGAAATCCGCAAACGAATCGGTTTTCGATTCCATTGCGACACTTTCTTTGGACGAGCTGCGCAGCTTACGGGCAGAAGTCATCAACGCAATCGAAGTACACAATCAGGCAATCCGAAAGCGCCGCATCCAGCTGTTACATGAAGCAATCAATGCGCTGGACGCCTGCATGACAGACAATGATCTGGCGGACGCGACATTCTATTTCAGCGACGCTGACCTGCGTGCATATTCGATTGCGGATATGTCCGGCGTTCTGGCAGCAGAACTTGACGCAATCGAACAGTAAATCAAAATCGAATTCCATTTTGAAAGGAGGCAATCACCCATGCTTTCGACAGCACTGTTCCGCGACGGCGACAGAGTACACCGCCGCCAAGACCTCACACTGCGTCAGCCGTATTGTATGCTGTATAACGGACATCCGATCCGATTGACCATAGAACGTCTGAACGCCATGAAGGGCGCAGAGCAATGGTCTGATGACCGTGATCTGGAAATCAGTGTTTTCGGCAGCCGCATCGACTACATGTGCTACGAAGTGGCCGGCTGGTTTCTTTCAGACGAAATGTTTGTCGAAGGCAACCGCGTCATGCGCCACTTAACCTAATCAACGAAAGGAGGAATTCACTTTGCTTTTCACCCCGTTGTTTCGCGTCGGCGACAGGATAACCATGCGCAGCGATCTGGTGCGGGGTGCGCGTGCTCATTTGCTTTGCAACGAAGACGTTTTTCCTGTCAGCAGTTTGGTCGTGATGTCGAGCGACCAGCAGCAATCCGGCGCCCGTGGCGTCGTCACGCTGAATATGACCATGGGGGTGGAGCAATTCCCGCAATGTGATTTCTCTGCGCCGCAGGAATATTACGACTATGGCTTTATCGACGAAACGACCGTCGAAGCTTATCGCATCATGCGCTATCTGAACTACAACCAAGATTAAATCCGTTTTCAATTCCATATCCGCAAACCAAAGATCGAAATCCATTCGGTCTTTTTGTTATGCCAAAATTTCAAAACGAAAGGAAGATTTCATCATGTTCGATTATTCACCTGTACTGCAAGACTGCGTTGTCGTCTCGGTTGACCTGATCGACCCGGCTACGCAGGAAATTGTCAAAACGCTGTCGAAATCGGATTTCGATTCCAAGTACCGGATTTGCGAAAACTGCGGCCATGCGTTTTTAAAAGCAGAAATGACCTACTGTCAAAGCGACGGCTGCTATTATTGCGACGATTGCCGCGATGAACTGCTGGAAAAATGCTACGACTGCGGCAACTGGTTCCTGCTTGAAGAAATGATCGAAGTCCCATTTGGCTATTACAACTCAAGATTGTATTGCGAAGACTGCGCCGAACACTACGGCACACGCTGCAGTTACTGCGGCGAATGGCGTCCGTTTTCCGATCTGATCTATTGCGTCGACACAGAGAAGTATTATTGCAATGACAGCTACCGCTGCAATGAGGGAATCGAATACTGCGCCGACTGCGGCGACGCCTACGAGTACGAAGACTATCTGCACTGGAATGACGAAGACGATTGCTATTATTGCGACCGCTGCCACAACCGTCACACCGACACCGGCGTGACCGGCTATCACTCCCATTGCTACGACGAGTTCCGCCATAACGCAGGAGAGAATCGGGTTCTGGTTCCGTTCATGGGTTTCGAACTGGAAACCTATGCCGTCGATCAAGACAATGAGCGCGACGTCGCGGAGTACACAGATTCGCAATTCGATACCTACTTTGCCATGGAACACGACTGCTCCATCGGCGCCGGCATCGAGTTCATCACCCAACCGTGTTCCATCTCCTACCATCTTGGCATGATGGACAAAATCACCGACTGGTCGCGCTATCTGGTGCGCCACGGTTACAACTCCCATAACTCAGCAAAATGCGGCCTCCATATCCACCTCGACAAAAAGTATTTCGGCAAGAAACTGGACTGCGCAACGGCCAAGCTGCTGTACCTGTTCGAACGCCATTGGGAAAACATGATCCGTTTCTCCCGCCGCAATGCCCGGCAGGTGGAGCAATGGTGCGGCAAATATGAAGAGCGCGACAGCACCGAAGTCCGCTACGATGACTACGGCAACCGCACATCTCAGCAGGTCGTTCCAGGAAAGAAATACGCTTCCATTTTGAAAAAGACCTATAAGGAACGCTATCGCGCCGTCAACCTGTGCCCGTCCAACACAATCGAAATCCGCATGTGGCGCGGTTCGCTCAATCCCGAAACGATTGAAGCAACGCTGAAATTCACCGCCCGTCTGATGGAGCTGTGTAAGAAAGCGTCCGCCGTCGAGCTGCATGACATGTCGTTCGAAGACCTGCTTGGCGACGACCCCGTCGTGCGCTCCTATTGGGAGCGCGTCAAGAACCGTGCCATCTGATTCCGCAAAGGAATCGCATTTCAATTAGAAAGGAGTTTTTGCCTATGTGCATTGCAATCTATAGTCCGAAAGGAAACCAAATCCCCTGTGAGGAATACATGAAAGCCTCGTTCCAGCATAACAGCGACGGCGCCGGCTTCGCGTTCAACACCGACAACCGCGACGTCCAGATCATCAAAGGTCTGATGACGTGGGACGACTTCATCAAAACGTTCCGCCGCTACGACAAAGAATATGACTTTGCAAATCGCGGCGTACTGATCCACTTCCGGATCACAACCCATGGCGGCACCAACAAGGAATGCTGCCATCCGTTCCCGCTGACGTCCGATATCGCAACCATGCGAAAACCGGTCTGCCATGCGCAGTACGCCGTCATCCATAACGGCATTATTTCGCTGACCTCCGCCGACGCGTGGAAGGCAGACAAGTGTTCCGACACCATGATGTTCATCTCGAAGTATCTGAGCAAAATCGCAACCAATCCGGGCTGGTTCAAGAACAAAACGAATTGGGAACTGATTTATGATCTGGCAGACAGCAAGCTGGCCGTCCTCGACGGCAAGGGCAACATCATGTCGACCGCCGGGTTCACACAGGACGCAGACGGAAACTGGTATTCGAATTCATCCTACAAAGAAGCCCGCGTTTCCAAATCCGCCACATCCTATTACGGCGGCTGGCGCTGGGGCGATGACTACGACAGTTATCCCAGCTATTATGGCGACAACTATGTAGACTATCGCACCGCCGACCGGGCAAAGAAAACCGAACTGCTGCGCATCAAGCCAAACGAACTGATCATCACAAACGACGGCGATGAGCTGTGCTACGGCGACGAATACAACCTGTATGTCACCGACGATCTCGCCATCTTCATTCAGGAAAAGCGTTATGATTACGGCACCTATGTTTACAACCCCGTCTACTACGGCGAAGCCTATGGCGTTTTCACAACCAACAGCATGAGCCGTATCCCGTTCCGCAACGACGCCTATTCCTATCTGCGCCAATCCGACTACGGCTATTTCCCGGAACCCGAAGAGGAATCGGATTCCGATTTGAAATCAGCCAAAGACGACGAAGAAACAAGACTGACTGTCTACGCAAACCAGAATAAATAAAGGAGGCATATTATGTATCTGAACACCGATTGTATTGTCAGGCTGCCGTCCCTTGACGACCTGTTCGAAAAGTATGGCGAACTGCCGGAGTATTGGCAAAAACTCGACGTCACAACAGAGGAAATGTATCGGGTGCTGGCAAGCCACGAATGGATTGTGCGCGACATCATGGCGCCGGCCGAACAAACGCTGCTGCCGGAAGACGTCGGCTGGACGGCGCTGATTCAGGACGAAACCGGCGGCAATCCGCTCAGCGAGCGCGGCAACCCATACATCGTGCCGTGTGACGATCTGTTCTTCGTCCGCTCCGGTGCAAACCATACCTATCAACCGGGCGACATCGTCATGCTGCGCGACTACGACCGCTATTCCTATCGGGCATACAAGTATTGGGGCATGGACGAAGACGAGGTGCGCTCCCTGCGCAGAGCAAATCGTAATCAGTTTACGCTGGTAAACACGTTCGGCGGCGCCAACGGTATTCTGATGTATCGTCTTGCCAACGCACAAGAGAACTTTACCGTCCCTGCTTTCCTGTGCATGGGCAAAGACGCCGCACAGGAATACATCGACAGAAGCACACGCCGTTCCTGCGAGCGCTGCGGCGCTTCCTATTCGGAATCGTCTGAGGTACACGACGCGCTGCATCCGGAAGACCGTAACCTGTGTCCGTCGTGCCGTGAGCGCCGTTTCGTCACGCCGTATCACCACTACCAGCCGCATTTCGAATTCCATAAGAAAGCGCATGACGATAACCTGTTCCTCGGCGTTGAACTGGAAGTCGATGTCGGTGGACAGCGCGACGCGGAAGCTGCCGTCATCATGGACATCATGAACAAAAACGAAGACGGATTCATGGTATATTGTTCTCGTGACGGTTCGCTGAACAACGGCATCGAAATCATCACGGCGCCGGCCACGCTGAACTATCACAAGAAATTGAAAACCAAATACAAAGCGCTGTTCAAGCGCCTGATTCGCGACGGCTATCGCTCGCACAACACCAACACCTGCGGCATCCACGTCCACTTCTCCCGTGCCTTCTTCGAAGACAACGAAGACGAATGCGTCACCAAACTGCTCTATCTGGTAGAGCGATTCTGGGACGAAATCGTTGTGTTCTCCCGCCGCGATTATTCGCAGCTCGATCACTTCGCCAAGAAACCGGAATCCGATTCCAAACGCTTCCTGCGCTCTTGGAATAAGACCCACGACCATGAAGGGCGTTATTATGCCGTCAACATCACGAACGAAAACACCATCGAACTGCGCATGTTCCGTGGAACTTTGAACTTCGAAAGCTTCATGGCGATCCTGGATTTCACCGACAAGCTCGCCAGAGTCTGCAAAGAAAAAACCAACGAAGAGCTGCAGTCCATGTCGTTCGAAGATCTGCTGACGCCGGAAGCGAAAGCATACTACGACTCCCGTGTCGCCATCCGCAGATACGACGAGGTTTAAGAGGGGAGGAATCGCGTTTTGATTTCTTCTCATCTGTTTCGGCCGGACGACTGCGTCCACTATCGCTTTGATATGCAGCCGGACGCACGGTATCACATGCTGCACGAGCAGCTTTTGGATTGCTGGATCGGCTTGGGTGCGACCAGATGGATCAGAGAGCACAGCGGCAAAGCCGTGACGATTGACGGTCGGTCTTCTCAGAATCGGTACATTGCGGACGAGTACGATTGCCTCGTTGACACAATCTTCACCGAAGGACGCCGTGTCGGCCGGTTCTTACTGATCGAAACGGTGCTTTGAAGGGAGGAAACGACTTTTGATTTCAAAACCGCTGTTCCGCCTCGGTGATCTCGTGGTTGTACGTCCAGATTTGCAGCCTGGCGTCGACTATCGGATGATGCACGCAACGAAGTGTGACGTCGCTATCGATGCCATGTGTGCATATTGCAATTGGAAAATCGTGATTTATTCCATAGGAACAAACGAAAAATACAGCGCCAACCGATGTTGTGAGTACAACTGGACAGACGAAATGTTGGTGGAAGGTTGTCGCGTGATGCAATTTATATCGAGAGGAGGAAATGACTTTTGATTTCAAAACCGCTGTTTCGAACTGGCGATTATGTCACGTTGCGCAACGACATCAACGGACACGACAACTATTCGATGCTGCACGACCCTGTGATGCATAACTGTTATATCGACGACGAATATATACAGACAAACGGTCGTCTGCAAATCGAAGATGCCAATTATTGGCAGTACCAATGCTGCGGTGCCGAATGGTATTTGACAGACGGTATGTTCGCCGAAGGCGCACGCGTCATGCAATATCTGGACGCCAGATCGTCAGTTCCTGCTAATACGATGACGAGCGACTGGTCAGGCAACGAATTGCGCAGTGGTTGGGTGCGTTTGGCCGACGCATTACGAGACGATGCGAGATGGTATACGACATACGGCGGCGCTTCTTATCTTGATATCGCCAGTTGGTGTGCAGGAACTTGAGAAAGGGATGATGGACTATACCTTTTACCGTGCTGGACTGCGACAGGAAACAGCTTTTGATTTTGAAACGGCTGTATCTGGCGCAGCTTCCATTCTCACAGCGGCGGCTGCCATTGTGGTTGGCGCTGCCGCTGGCTGATCATCTGATTTCCGACGAGGAAATCTGCAACGAATTTGACGGCATGTTTTTCATGCCGGAAGACTTTACATAACGAAAGGAGAGTTTTATGGGCAGTTTTTCATGGACACGCGCCGAGCGTATTACACCGCGTTCCAATTTGAGCGAAGGAGATCGGTATAAGATTCTGGTTCCGAAAGAATTTGGTGGAGGATACATACTCGATACCTACTTTGATTACGGCTATGTATTTTACTATGATAACGGCGTATATGTTGACGACGCCGGGAAAGAACATCAAGCAAACGAATTTCCGAAGGCAGATTTGTATGGCATTCTTGCATATTGGAACCAGTGTCGCGGAATGGAGTTCGATGGCGACGGGTATCCGAAAACAATGCAAGAAATCTTGCGGCGCGGCAAAACAATTCAGCAGGAGAATCGCTACTGCGGAATCGTTATTGGCTGTTACGACGACCAGATCGATGGACTACAGTTTCCGTTGAAGCTGGTGTCTGCGTCCTACTGTGGTACTTATGAAGAATGTGCTGGAGTAAGTTATTACGATCCCAATCAGGGGTTCGTGTACGGCAAGTGGAGCAACAAAGACTATCGCGATATATTGAAAAAGCTGAAAATGGCGGAGAAGACATATAAGGAAAACGAAAGGAGCAAATCATATGGGACTTGACATGTATTTGTACCGGTTTGAACGACCGGCCGTCACCGCCGGTGAACCGCTGATCACAGACGAAAAGTATCACGCCTTGTGGCAAAGCGGCAACCTCGAAGAGGTCGGCTACTGGCGCAAAGCCAACGCAATTCATCGCTTCTTTGTTAACGCCGTACAGGACGGCGAAGACGATTGCTGTTTTCACCACGAAGTGACGCGCTCTGTGCTGGAAGATTTGCGCGGCCGCTGCAAGCGTATCATCGAATCGACCGCCGTGGTCAATCCGAATATCGTGAAGGGAATGCATTACGATTTCAGTTCGCAGTCTTGGCAAGAGCTGATGGAAGAGAGCGAGACCGTCGCCGACGAAGCAGTCTGCGATCGCGAGCTGCCAACGCAGGGCGGCTTCTTCTTCGGCGGCCAGTGTTACGACGAATGGTATCTGAACCATATCGCCTACACGTACGAGTTGTGCGATCGGCTTCTGGAGGAAACGGATTTTGAGTCCGAAATGCTTTTTTATCTCTCCAGTTGGTGAGGTGATACGATGCTAAGCAAAAACTTGTTTCGTCGTAACGACATAGTGACAATTATTTCAAACGGCCGCGACGATAAGCAATACGCGTCTATGACAGGCCCTCGCCCGTTCTACTACATGAACGACGATATGCTTGAGCTGTGCGGCTTGACGACGTGTATTGAATCCGTCGATACAGACACAGACCCTGAACTTGACCACTATCATGTAAGGATGCGTGGCATAAGCTGGGCTTGGACAGATGCTATGTTTGTCGAAGGCCGCCGTATCATGCGGCATATTGTAACACCACCATATGACATTCGCCCATTTTGAAAGGAGTCAGAAAATGAAAACGATTTTGGTTGACGTGCACGAGCAGTGTATGCGCCCTGTAGACGTGGCGGACAAGCTGGATGAGTTCTACCGGCTGTTGCGCTGCGACACCATCGATATCACCGAACGGAACATCGGCGGCAAGCAATTCAGCGTTATGTGCGACGACGAAGGGCTGCTCAAGAACGGCGCGATTGTGTCTGCCGTCGACAGCAACGGCGAGCCTGTGCTTGTTGGCAATTTACTGTTCTTTCATACCGATCCGAACGGGAATTTGCTTGGCATATCAGACGACGAATGTCAGCACCTGTTAGCCTGTTCGGCAACATACTTGAACTTGGATCAGTTCGGTATTTATCCAGTGATAACCAAATGCGACTACGCTTATTGAGGAGGGAATCAGCTCATGATTTCAAAACCGCTTTTCCGTGTGGGCGACCGCTTCACGGTCGCCCGCTACATAAACAATTCAAACAACCGCAGTTTATCTTGCCCGGAAGGAGAGATGGATGCAACAGTCGACATGCAGTGCATGCGTAACGAGCGATATACGATTCGCAATGTATGTCTATATTTGGATGGTTTATATGAAGACAACTTTTTCTATTATCAATTTGGTGACTTGAACGTGGCGTGGACGGATGAAATGAGCAAGGAAGGCCTGCGGTTGTTTCGCTATCTGAAACCACTGACAGAAGCCGAGTTCGCTTTGACGCTGGCACAGGACTTTGTCAGACGTCGTATGGCGAGGAGGGGATGAAAGTATGATTTCATCGCCCCTTTTTCGACCGGGCGACGTCCTGACTTCCGGTTCGTCGGAGCGCACACGTCTCACTGTTGACCGCGTTCTTGATGGGAACCATGCAGCAATCTACCTACTATCCGCACCTTTTAACATCAGCTACTTTCGACTCTATGTGTTTCGGGAAGGCAAGCGAATCAGCCAATGGCTTTGTGCGGATAATCAGACGTATTTAGTCTGATTTGTGATAAAACGGAAATTTCTTTGCACAAAAAAAAGGAGGCATTTTATGACGATAGTCCGTGAAATAGACGGAAAGGAAATGAGTTTCGATTTGACTCTGAACGAACTGTATCGTGCGTTCGAAGAGCAAGAACACCTTTATGACATCAACGCTGTGCGCGATTATGTATGTGGTTGGGAAGACGAAGACTTCATGGACGCATGGAACATTACCAGAGCACAGTATGAAGCGCTGGTCGAAGACATGGCGTGGTGCCGTCGGCGATACATCAACAAATATGAATTGTCCGAAGACTTTGCGCTGGATGAAGCAATCAAAGATACGATTGCAGAAAACTACTGACCAATTGGTTTGAAAACACATTTAGCGTCAGTGTACACGACTTGATGTATGGAAACAGAAAGGGGTAATGTAATGATTTATGTCGGTCGTTTCAATGAAGAACAGCTTGCGGCTGACGACGATAGAGCTGCCGTTCAAAAGGCGATGAATGATACTGGTATGCAATATGTCCATACAGAGTTAGTAAAAAAGAATGGGCAATATGTGGCTATGAAAATCTGGGTATGTAGTCGCGAAGAGTATTTAGCATCTAATGAGCTTTGATATACAAGAAGACATAAAATGAAACTTTGATTGGAGGAAATGCGATGCTCAACAAACCGTTGTTCCACGTCAACGACGTTGTGACGTATCATGGGAATCGAGTCACCATCAATGCGGTTCAGATTTATCCAAATTTGCGGGACGGTATGACGGGGTATGGTTATGCAGTAGACTGTCACCGATCCGCAACCACAGGGGTGGTTGCCTATACAGAGGGCGCCCGGGTTATGCAATGGATCAGAGCGCCGAACGGATTTACATTCTATATGTGAATTTGATTTTGAATTTGAAAGGAGGAAATTAAATGAGTCTGTTATTTCAAATTTTTCTGATGTGGACGCTGTATTACGCTGGCTTTGCGCCGTTCGGCCTGACGCTCGGCTTCACCATCGCCGCCGGTATTATGGTCGCCTATAAGGGCTTGGAGGCGGTCATGAAATCTCGTCGGGATCAACTGAAAAATTCTCAAGGAGAAAATAGAAAATGATTTTGGGTTTGAAGTTCGACGACTATTGGGAAAACGACGGCAACGACATCTACTACTTTACGGCGGACAAAGAAATGCTGCGGCGCTTCCTGCCGGGTCATAACTTTTACGACGCAATCAGCATGTGCATCAGCTTTGAGTGCCCATGCGGTAAACATACGCCTGACTACGCTGTGACGGCAGTATCACCGACGAGAGCAGATCCAGACGGCACGATTACGGATTACGATTGGTATCCGGTGCAGCTGACGGACGCAGAAATCAACGAGTGCTTTGCGGCGCTCTAAACAAAAATAAGCACTAAGGAGGAATTTTGTCATGAAAACATACGTTGTAAAATGTGCGTATATTACGTCGGACATGGGAATGGTAGACGTCCATCGCGCCATGCAGCGAGCTACGCCGCAGTATGTGCAAGGTTTGCGTGCCTTGCGTGAATACTGTGGCGGTCATTTAAGGCGGTTGAATAATGTATATCCGTCTCCGAAAGGAAGAACATATTATTCTGCTCAGAGTAGCGGATGCCAATACTACGCATACAGTCTATAAATTAAGGAGGATTTTGATTTGAGCGAACGGAAAACAGATAAGCGTTCACTGGCGGCCGCAGCGTTTATACAGGACGTCCCTCGGTGGCGCGGCGGTGCTTATCCGACAGCAAAGGAATTTGCCGGCAGCTTTATGGAAGGCTGCGTGCTGCTGTGGAATCGCGGCGCGATTTTCTACGGCAAACAACCGGAGATTGTACCGGCCGCGTTGTTGGAAACGGATCAGTGCGCCACGGCACGCATTATGCACCTGTATCACGACTATACAGAGCGCGGATATCTTGCGGCGTCCGCGTTTCCCGTTGACGCTTTGCGCACCGTGCTGCGTGTGCAAAAGCAAAACGCAAACGCGGTACATAAACGCCGGAAAAAGAACGGCGAATTCTGGAAACCGTTTTTGATCACCGGTCAAACCTGCACATGGGGTTATGATCCGGACATGCTGATGCTGTGCTGCACGCTGCTCGGCGGCGATCAGATTCAACTGCATATGCCGATAGATGAAACGAATGTATCGCCGATCAAGCTGACCAGCAAGTTCGGCACAGTGTTTATGTTACCAGTGAGGATGTGATAATCTGAAGAAGGAAATAGTTTTGAATTTCATTCGGCAGTTTCAGGAACATGATCGGCACGGCGATGTCAGCGACTTGTTCCTGAACGGCTGCTGCTATTGGTTTGCAAAGATTCTTTGCGATCGGTTTGAAGGAGGTGTCATGGTCTATGATCCGGTACGGAATCATTTTGCTGCACAGATTGCGGCGCGGTTCTACGACATCACGGGGGAAATCGTGAGCGGATATCGCTTTGTACCTTGGTCGATGTACGCAGACGAGCTGCATAAACAGCGCCTAATCTGCCAGTGCGTTAACTATCAATAAAAAAATAAGTCCGAAAATTCGGACTAGAAGGGGGAATGTACAATGGCAAGTGAATTGGCCTACGACACGTATATCATGAATCAGTCTTTCGCGGAAACGACTGGTACCAGTGGGGCGTCAAAGATGATAGATATCATTTCGCAGATGGACGCTCCTGCGTTGCGTCGGCGCATCCAGATTCTCGAAGCAGAGTTGAAAAATGAACGTAGACTCCGTGAGGAAATCGAGACAGAATTGCGGAATGTTATTGCAGATCGCGATCAGAATTGGAAGCCGATGATTAGTGATGCAGAACGTAAACGGTTGCGCGATGAACGCGCAGCGCAGTGGCTACAACACAAGATCACCGGATTGAAAAATGACGGCAACCCGATTGCTCGCGCCGCAGACTCGCTTGAGTCCTATACACAAATGCAGCAGTTCTTGACTGCACTCAAAAGTACTGGGCGACTCGGCTTGCGCAACTGGGCAATCTTTCGCGTCGGAATATGTATGGGGCTGCGTGTCTCAGATCTAATGAATCTGCAGTGGAATCAGTTGTTAAATCCGGACGGTTCGTGGCGTGAGCGTATCCCTGTGGTTGAACAGAAGACATCGAAGCTCAATCTTGTTCTAATCACAGAGGCTGTAAAGGAAACACTCGACGAATATCGGGCGTCTCTTCCATGCTTCGACATCAACCAACATGTATTTACGAAAACGACCGGCGCTCCGCTTTGCAAGAAATCCGCATCACAAATTTTATTTGAAGCGAACAAAGTAGTTCAGCTACGCAATCGCGATGGGTCGCCGGTACACGTTTCGTCTCACACAATGCGTAAAACATTTGCGAATATTATTGTATCATGTTACGACGGTACGATGGAAATTGAAGCCATAGACAAAGCGCGTGCCGCGTTAAATCACGACAGTCTCAGCTCAACGAAATATTATTTGTCGACTATGACTAAAGAGGTTGATATGGCCAGAAAAGCGGTGTCTGATTTTGTCCTTGGTCGGTCTGATGTGGACGTACTTGGTGTACCAAAAATGAAAACAAACAACGAACTATACGAAGCACTCGACGATTTGCGTAGACAGGTCGGCGAACTTCAGGAACGAAAGGGGGCGTAAAATTATTATGAGCGGAGCACTCGATATATTTGGATGGATTTGTGTAATTGTATTGCTGTGGTTGTTGAATCGTGCGTTGAGCGGTAAGTCGACGCCAAACCCATTTCATTCACCAACACAAGCAGAAGTTGATATGGCGAAGACACGCGAGGCGGAGGCGACCGAACTGGCGATGCTGCGCGAAGATAGTAATATTGAATCACAATACAAAAACAAATTTCTTAATATGCCATATGACAGCGATTTTGTTGATCCGGAATGTGTGGCATATCTTGCACGGGAGGCTGAATTATTCTATGCTATGCCAAAGGCAAAACAAAAGATGGTAACGAAAGAAAATAGTTGCAATACTGCAAATAATTTTAAGTGTGGTTGGGCAAATTATTGTTCTGCATTTGCCGGAGAGCGTATGCTGCGCGATCGTACGGCCAAACCAAGGTGTATATCATATATGGCAGGAGGTAGCCCAACAAAAGCAGCGCGTCCGTTTGAAGCTGCAATTAATAAGGTTTGGTGGTTTAATTGGAAAAAGACGCATTATCCAGAACTCATTAAGAAGTATAACGAAACCGGTGTGTTCGTCCCAGGTTGGGAGTGGCAGCCTTTAGATGAAGTACCGGACTACCACAATAACAATTAAAAAATAGTTGCAAAACAGATATAAGAAAGGAGCAAATAGTATGAACGCCAATCGTAGAAAGGTATTGTCCGCCTTATCCGCAAAACTCAATGAAATCGCCGACGAACTCGACGACATCGCCTCGGAAGAAGAGGAGGCGGCCGACATGATTCCGGAGTCCTTTGAAGAACGCAAGTCCGAAATGGAAGACAACGCCGGCTACATTCAGGACGCCGCCGAATCTGTTAGAGAGGCTATTGAATCGTTAGAAGAAATCGAAGGTGTAACCTAACCGAGATTCCCGTAAGACGCGGAGATATTTGGCTCTGCGATTTGACACAGGGTTCCGGCAGCGAACAGATGGGCACGCGGCCTGTGGTTATCCTGCAAAACGACAAAGGAAACGACGTCAGTCCGTTGACCACAGTCGTGCCGCTAACCAGCCGAAAGAAACATCCGGTTCCAACACACGTCCCGCTTCCGGCAAAGGAAGCGGGCGTGAATAAAGACTCGATTGCAATGGTCGAACAAATTCGCTGCGTCGACCAGTCGCGGTTATTGCGCAAGCTCGGTCGGATCACGAGTCAAAAAATTATGCAGGAAATCGGGCGTATCATACGCCAAAATCTGGTCTTATAGTTTCATTTAAATTACATGATATAGAAAGGAGGTAGATACATGAGACAAGTATCTATACGGGAGATGCAGCGTCTGCTGGTTGATAACGGCTATACGAAAGTGCGGCAGCGATCATCGCATCAGGTCTGGAAAAAAGACGGAGATACGGTGACGCTGCCAGTCACCAAATTAAAATCTGTTATTGCGTTGCGACTCATTAAAGAACATCAGTTGGCTTGCGTATAGTCCAAATTTGTGGACGAAATAAATTTGGTGTAGAAATTATCTTGACAAATTGCAAATTACATTCTACAATATAATATAGAGGCGAACAAATGTTCTGAAAAAATTTTTCATTTCAACGTCTCATTAGAGATTTTTCATGTTATAATCAATATGCGAGATAAAAAAGGAGGTGACGGCTCGATGCCACGAGCGCCCAATTATCAATAAAACACCCATCCCCTCATCCGACCAAAGAGACAGGGATGGATGCCTGTAGAATGAAAAAGTAGCAGGGACTTTCCATGAGGAAAGGGCCTTCCTTTTTCATGTCCATTATACGGTAAAAAAAGTAATTTGTCAAGTTAATTTTGGAGTTGAAAGTATGGACTATGTAGAAGGCGCTTTACAGCGCACAATTAGCCAGGTGTTTCAACAACATTCTGTGTGTACACAGAATGCGATTAGCCCGCCAAAAATACAACAGCCATATGCATATGTTGCTTATGAACGGGACGATAGACCCGATAGCACCGGTGCAGTGCTGTTTTATGCCGACACGGTGGATGAATTGGCGAGCAGGGCACACGTTGGCCGAGCATCGATTTATCGTATGTTGGTACCCGGTGCGACGACAGAGCGCGAACGTCGTTTGCCTTTTGTTGTCAAAAAAATATATCTTGTATAAAGGAGTATACTTAATGGCTTACAAATGTGCAGTATGCGGCAAATCCTACGACAACTTTCATGATCGCGCTGCGTGTGAAAGCGCTTGTATTGAAAAGTGGAAAAAGGATGACGCCGCCAAAAAGAAGGAAGAACAGGAGAAAATCAAAAAGGAATTGATTGCCAAAATCAGAGCAAAGATCGACGAAACGACTGAGCTCATCAAGACTTACAAGGAAGTAACCGGTGAAGAACCGGCAGTTGCTACCACTTACACTTATTCTGTTGACGGTTCAGACAGGGCGCTGCGCGCCGCCGTCGAAAAAGAATTTGGCAACCTGTTCAAAGACCTTCGGGTTCCCAGCTTGTTCCGCTTGCTGTTCTAATGGAATCCAAATTTGCACCACTGTTGAATCCGCCGCAGGAATTTCTTGCGGCGCTCAACAAGGTGGACAATTACAAATCATTCTGTCTTTCAAAGTTGACGGAGTGCGATCGAGCACTGAGCGACATCGACCACTTAATCGAACTGACCCGTTTGGACGGTGTCAAAATGGTACGTGTCACAGCAAAACGAAAAGAGATTCTATTGGAGCGCCGCTTTTATAAAGACGAAGTGGAACGCTGCAACGTGGTTGCGCAGGTGATGCCGACGTCTCAATCTGTGCATGGTCAAATCAATCAAGTTCGCACCAAATTGAAGGAATGCGAGGAACATTTTATGGATCGTGCCTATACTCCTCGCGTACTCTTCGATATTTTTGACTATGACGATCAAACGAAAACACAAATGCAGCAAACACGGCAGGATATCACGAAGCTTGGAAAGCGCGTTTCAAAGAAAGCATTACGAATGGAAGAAAAATTTAGACAAATCGAAGGAGAATCACATGTCAAGAATCAATAACTCTATCAATCTGATTGGTCGTATCGCATCGGATATCGACACAAAAACCGTCGGCGAATCCCATCTTGCCTCGTTCACGCTCGCCGTTGACCGCCCGAAAACCAAGAAGGGCGACATCGTCACAGACTTTGTGCGCTGCAACGCATGGGGTTATACAGCAGAGTTTATCGCCAAGTATTTTGGCAAAGGCCGCAAGATCGCCATTCAGGGTGAGCTGAACATCGACACAAGGGAAATGGAAGACGGTTCCAAACGCAGTTACACGTCCGTTCGTGTCGACAGCGTCGATTTTGCAGACAGCAAATCGAACAACGATAATGCCAACGAGTTTGCACGTCCGGCGCCGAAGAAAACGGCAGCGCGTAAGAAGTCGGCAATGAGTGCCGTCGAGGACGACGAAGACAAGCCTTGGTAATCGACTGGAGGTTGTGATATGCTGACAAAATCATTTGTTGAAATGATGCAGCTCGATATCTCTGAGTACACCGCGACGCGTGACGGCATCGAATATCTGCCGTGGGCAAACTGCAAAGTGCTGCTGCATCAACAGGGCGCCGAGAAAGTGTTCTTTGAACCGCTGGTTGATCCTGTAACGAACAGCTCTGTCTTTATGACCAATAAGGAATTTAAAGACAAAACCGGTAACATCAATCGCTGCTACGAAGTGGCTGTGAAAATCACGATCGACGACGATGTGTTTGTCATGCGTACGCCGATTATGAACGGCGCCAATCCGGTGAAAGACAATTCGCTGTCACAGCAGCGTGTTTGGGCTGCGCAATGCAGAGCATTCGTGAAGGGCGTTGCGATGCGTACCGGCCTCGGCTTCCAGCTCTGGGTCAAGGGCGATATCGAATCGGAATATACCGAAGATCTGAGCCGCCACAATATCTTTAAAATCAAAGAGCGTCTGCAGGAAGAGTATTCCACGCTGATGTACAGAGGCCTTTCGCTGGAACAGATCGCCGATAAGCTCGGTATGACGACAGACGAAGTGAAACTGTATTTCACCTACTTCGACCTGATCGACCGCTTCGAGCAGAAGCTGGTTGATGCGGCGCGTGCCGCATGATTGCCGATAAAGATCGCAGCGGTTGGTTCGGCGCGTCCGATACCGACCGCGTGATCGGCAACACAAAAACAAAAACGTTTCGGAAATGGTGGCTGGAAAAGCTTGGCATGTTTCGAAACGACTTTTCCAATCGTGCACTGGTTGCCGGAACCTATTATGAGCATCCAATTCTGGATGCTCTCGGGTTTCCGGTTGAAAAAGACAAGCAAATTCTGATAGAGGATTTGCATCTGCGTGTGAACCTTGACGGCAATACGGATGACACGATCTACGAAGTCAAGACGTATAAGCTGGAAAATGGGTTGCACGTTCCACTGAAATACAAGCGGCAGGTGTGGGTACAGATGTACGCAACAGGACTGCGAAAAGCGTACATCGTTTCCTATGGGCTGACAGAAGCCGACTACCGGAACCTGTTCAGACCAATTGACAAATCCCGCCTGCAGCTGCACAAGATCGAATATAACGAGCAGTTTATCAATGAGACCTATTTGCCACGCTTAAAGTACCTCAATCAATGTTTAACGAAAGGAGTATTCCCTGCATGAACACACTCAACATGGCGCCAATCCCAGACGGCATCTGTTATTGCTGCCAAGACAAGCCCGCTACACATCATTACAAATTTGCCAAGCCTCGCGGTTGGGGATCGGCGTTCGATATGCTGAACGTCGAGTTCCACTGCTGCGACGACTGCGACAGAAAACGATTTGCGAAATGGTTCAACGAGCTGCCGCGTAAATCAGCAGACGAATATAGAGGAGAGGTTTACACATACGAACACGAGCTTGTAAAGTTCGTCGAATCGTTGCCTGTCAACGCACGGGAACGCATTTATAACGCCGGCGATCCGTTCGGAATCGACGCGCAGGATTGGATCGACATCACGCTTGGCGAAATGTCAAAGGAACAGAGAGAAAAATACGGACTGGACGACGAATTATTCGATACAGCCTATGAGATTTGAGGTGAAATTGATTTGGAATTCAATCGAGAGCAGCGCCGTAAGCTAAAAAAAAGGATGAATAAAACGGGGATTTCGTTGGAAACAGCCATGGAGCTGCTGGAACGCCGTATGCAGGCGATGTCTGCAGATGCTTTGCCGGAAGGTACGAAGGTTTTGCTCAATTATGACG
>Ga0310690_10004170_pt1 | contig 20838 bp, 14 predicted proteins | sample AusTroGonzalo_MG_2_FD_207661 | JGI IMG/M metagenome (GOLD analysis project Ga0310690, IMG submission 207661) | Bovine rumen microbial communities from tropical cattle in Woodstock, Queensland, Australia - Gonzalo_04 (v2) (version 2) | ecosystem: Host-associated > Mammals > Digestive system >...
ACTACAACCGTAACAGGAGATGGGGATAATAGGTCTTTGCGTTTATATCAACATAAAAGTGACGGGGATGGAAGTTGGGTTACTTTTACTGCTGGAACAGGATATCAGATTACTGCTATACAAGTTATTTTTGCAGACAAACGGACAACTGCAAGAGGAAAAATTGATAGTGGATCATGGACAGAAGCATTTAGTTCTGGAAGTAGTAACACAGTAAGTATTTCATCTCTGACAGCAACGAGTTATAGTATAAAAAATGGGCAAAATAACGATAATAACGCAGTGACTGTAAAAATTGCCAGTATCACGGTTACTTATGAATCAGTCTGTTCTAATTCTATGACCATAAGCAAAGGAACTGCGACTAATTGTTCGTTTACATTAGGAACAAGTGGATCTGGAATAGCATCGTGTAGTGGAGTATCGACAACGGTGACAGTTAGTCCGAATACAGGTTATGGAAACGTATCTGTGACACAGTCGGGTGCAAGTGCTGCTCCAACCATTTCCGGAAGCGGAAATAGTTGGACGGTAAGTTACGGTAACAACACCACCGGAACATCTACTATTGCAGTTTCATGTTCAGCAAATGACTATACCGTGACGTTGAATGATAACGGCGGAAGCGGTGGTAGTGGAAGCAAAACAGTGACGTACAATGCCAACACGAATTTGACATCAAGCGTAACATTGCCAACCAAATCACACCATGATTTTGCGGGTTACTGGACGAGTACGGATGCCGGTTCTACGTTTGGTACGAAGTTAGTTAACGCGGATGGTTCTTGGGTTGCGAGTGTAAGCAATTACACGGATGCTAGCAAAAACTGGATTAAAGCAAGCGATGTGACGTTATATGCCAAATGGACGGAACATGATTTGACAAATTATCGAACAAAATGTTGTACAGAGTTGGCTGATGTCAATGGAACGGTGAGTTTCGCGAACCCGACGAAGGCAGTGTTGGTATGGGATTCACTGGATCATGTGGCTGCTTCAACGCCTTATACGATAACATACAGAACGGGTTCTGATGCTTATGGATCAACGAATGTGAGTGCAATTCGAGATACTCTTACGAGAAAGAAGACTTGCGTTATCACAGGTTTGAGCTGTAACACCGATTATGATTTCAAGATTGCAGTTACAGCTGCGACGGGGTATTGTGATGTGGTTAGTACATTGGAGGATAAAAATAGCGGCAAGTGGGCGATTACATTAACTGACGGAGGTGATGTTACCGGAGGTATCTTTACCGCAGATCCAGAGAGCGCATGTAGCGGGACAACAGTTACACTGGAGGCTGCACCCAATAATGGTTATGAGTTCAGCGGATGGACTATTGTAGATAGTGGAGATAATGATATCTTTGATGATGTAATCAAAGACGGTTATGCTGACGATGATGATGAAATAGAGATCACAATGCCAGCTGACAATATTACCGTAACGGCATCGTTCAGTTGCGTTGATCCAGTTATTACAACAGATCCTTCGGATGCAGAATATGTAGAAGATTATGCTTCCCCGTCGGCATTGAGTGTGGAGGCATCGGCAGCGGATGCGGACTTGTCTTATCAATGGGAGTATTATGATGATGAGAATAAAAAATGGGTTGAGATAGATGATGCAGACGATGATACCTATACCCCTTCTACAGACGAGGTAGGAACGACGAAATATCATGTAATCGTGACCAATGCAGCTTCGGGGTGTAGCGGAAGCGTTACCTCCGCGGCAGCAACTGTTACGATTACTGAAAAGAACGTTTGTTTGGCACCGACTTTCTCTGTTTCGGCAGGAACGTACACAAGTGCTCAGAGCGTTACGCTCAGCAGTGCCACAGGCGGAGCAACGATATATTACACAACCGACGGTTCGACACCAGATGACAGCGACACAGAGTATGACGGTGCTATTTCGATTAGCCAAACAACAACGATTAAGGCGATCGCTATTAAAGACGGAATGACAAATTCGTCTGTTTCGAGTGCGACCTATACTATACAGTGTGCGACACCGACGTTCAGTCCATCTGCCGGCACGAATGAGGGTTCGAATAGTGTTTCTATTTCAACCACTAACGGAACCAAGATTTATTATACGATAGACGGTAGTACACCGACGACAAGCAGTACGTTGTACAGCAGTGCAATCACGGTAGACACCACAACGACTATCAAAGCGATAGCGTGGAAGGACGGCTGTACCAATTCTGCTGTCGGTAGCGGAACGTTTACAATCAAGTGTAAGGCACCGTCGTTTAGTCCGGGAACTGATACCTATACTGCTAATCAGAGTGTCGAACTGTCAACCGATTATGGTACGAGTATTTATTACACGACGGACGGTAGTGAACCGACGACGGGTAGTACGTTATATAGCAGTGCTATTACTGTGAGTGCGACAACGACTATCAAAGCGATAGCGGTGAAGACTAATTGTACCAATTCGTCTGTAAGCAGTGCAACTTATACGATGCAGTGCGCGACACCGTCGTTCTCCGTGTCAGCCGGATCTTATAGTGGTGCGCAAAGTGTTACGTTAAGTTCGACGACAGGCGCAACCATCCACTACACGACGGATGGTACAGATCCGACAGAGAGTAGTCCGACATACAGCAGTGCTGTTAATGTGGATCGTAGCATGACGCTTAAAGCGAAAGCGTTCAAGACAGGTTGGACAGCTTCATCTGTGGCGAGTGCGGCTTATACTATTACTTATACAGTAACATGGAAGAGCAATGGAGATACGTATACACCTGCTACCGCGGGAACGTCGAGTGCTTCCTATAACGGAACGGTAAGTACATTGCCTTCTCCGGCTCCTTCGGCTCCGTCCAAGTGTTCGGACAAGGTGTTTGTCGGTTGGCGAGCAGAAGAGATAGACGGAACGAGTACGAGCGATCCGGGAAGTATATTCAGTACAGCAGCGAGCGCACCGAAGATTACGGGCAACACGACCTACCATGCTGTATGGGCAGATGAAGGCGGTCGCGGCACGTATGAATTGGTGACCAGTGAATCTGCGGCTTTGGCAGACGGAGATAAAATTATTTTTGCCAATAGTGCGACGGCAAGTGAAACGGAAGGTGACGCCAGAGCGTTAGGTTATCAAAAGACCACTAATAAAGGTGTTAAAAATAATCGCGATACAGTATCTGTGACTATTTCCGAAAGCTTAACGATAACACCAACATTAGCAGAGGATGATGATGACACGGATAATGTATATCCATTGCAGTTAGAGACAAATGGAGATTATTTCAACATAAAAGATGTTGCTGCAAATTTATACTTGGCAGGATCGGGAAATAATAGTGATAACTATTTGGTAACTAATAATACTCCCAATGAAGATATTGATAAGTTTACTATCTCAATTGCAGAAACGACTCACATGGCAAGTATAGTAGCCAACTTCAGTGGTAAGAATACGCTGCAATACAATAGTAGTAATGGTATATTCTCTTGCTACGGAACGACACAAGCTGCAATTTATATCTATCGTGAACATCTTACATATTCCAATTATGTGACGGCTTGCTGTAAGAGTGCGCCGAGTGTAGGAGCAGGAAGCAATAGCGAAGTAGGAGCTACAACAGCAACCGTGACTTGTTCGGACGGTGCTACTATCGGTAGCAAGGGTTGCGAGATAGAGGAATATGGATTTGTGGTAGGCAGTGCATCTAATCCTGCTATAGGCGGAAGCGGTGTAACGAAATATGATTTGGATTTGGAGGACTTTGATGCATCGACATCATTCAGTACCACTGTTGGCGGACTGACCGCAGGTGATACCTATTACGTACGCCCATATGCTATTAATGAATATGGTACGACTTACGGAACTGAGACATCGTTTAAGACATTGAAAGTAACGGACATAGAGATTAAAACAGCGGCGACGCAGTTAGTTTATGTAGTAGGCGAGGCGTTCAACGGAGCCGGAATGGTTATTACCGAGACATATAACAATAGTACGACTAGAGATGTAGCATATACAGGCAACGAGAGCAGTTTCTCGTTCTCACCGACAACAATGGCAGCGAACACAACCAGTGTGACCATTACTTACTGCGATTTGGACGTTACGCAAGATTTGACAGCGGTATATGGTGTGAACGCTATTGTGATAAAAGATGAGGATGGAACGGTATTGTCCGGTGAAGGCAAACCGACCGGAAGTCGCTCCGGTGCGACATTATCCACGGAGGCCGGCTCAGAGAAATATGTGTTCAAGCAGTGGGAGATTAGCGGCGGTTCTTTGGGTAGTGCAGCAACCAGTGCGGACAATAGTATTGTAAGTGCAACAGGAACAGTGACTGTGACTGCTGTATATTACAAGCCTCGTGTTGTAACATGGAAGAACAATAATGTTGTGCATGCGACGACGTATGTGGGATACAACACCAAGCCTGAGTTCCCCAGCACGCCTAGCAGTTACGATGCGACGAGTACGACTTTCCACGGCTGGTCAACGGCAGAGTGGTCAGGCAAGTTGGCATCGACCGCCGAGAAGACGGTATATACCAAAGCAGATGATATGCCTGCTTTGACAACAGAAACGGTTACATACCATGCTGTGTTTAAAAAAGTTACTCATACTGCGTGGACGATAGTCGGTACGGATATAACGAAAGTAAACAATGTAGATGGATATGCAGGGTATAACGGCTCGCGAACAACATCGGGAGTGACATATACAACTTATCAAGTGATGCCAAATACAGGCATACAATTCCAAACTACTACGGGTTATCTGTATAATACGAGTGCTATTACTCAACCGATTACAGAGATTGTGATTGAATCCAGCAGTACTAACTGGTCGGTTTATTCCGGCACGGCAAGTATCTCATCAACCCCAGCTACCGGTGCAATAACCCGTTCAACAAGTGAGAACACGCATACGTTTACGGTAGATGCAAGCAATCATACGTACTTCCATATAAAAGGAGGAGCCAGCACGCCGAATGCAAGTTCTATATCGGTATATTACAATGTGATGTCCGATTATATGACCACGCGTACGTATACGATTACATTTGATCAGCAATCAGGAACGGGTGGATCAAGCAGCGTAACGGCACGTATGGCAGATGCTATGCCTGAAGCGGATATGCCGACGCGAGAAGGTCATGATTTCCATGGATATTACACGGAAGTGAGTGGAGGCGGAACGCAGTATTACGATGAAGACGGTGCGAGTGCAAGGGCATGGGATCAGAATAATGATATTAAGCTCTATGCTTACTGGACACCGCAAGTATATACAATTACCTACAAAGACAAGGACGATGCAGAGTTTACGGGTTATCAACCGGGCGCACCGACAAGTCATACGTACGGCACGGCAACTGATTTGATAATACCGGCACGCGAAGGATATGCTTTTGCAGGTTGGTTCACGGCAAGTAACTGTGCAAGCGGAGGGGTAGGTAATACATCGAGTGCATCGTTGGCAGCAACTGGTTATACAGCCAATATTACGCTGTACGCTAAATGGACAGATACGAAAGTGTATATGTTCAAGGGCGGAACGACAGGTCATGCGAAAGAATGGAATCAGACGGGGAACTGGACACGCGGCGTGGTACCGGGTGCAACAGATACCGTGCGCCTGTTGGCAGAACTGGATATAGCAACCGGTTCAACGATTAAAATTGCACATGTGGATATTGTGACCGGCGGCACATACACACCGGTAGGCGAGAGCGGTATTGATGCTGTCGGCAAGTTGGTGATTGAAGCAGGCGGTGAGTTGATCGTGACAGATAGTGTTGCGCGTGTAGCGAGTGCAACGACACCGAACACAAAGACTTCTACGCGTGATAACGATATTATTATCGGTTCGTCGGAGGATGATGGTTTAGGCGCGCTGGTAATGGGCGAGCATAGCGGAACGAACAAAGCAACGGTTTATTTTGCGACGCTGTCACACGGTACTTCCGGATCGTCTGCATCTGTCAGTCAATATGTAGGTACACCGTTCTGCAATGAGCCGGAAATGGTTTATCAGTTCTACAACTCATGGATGTACAAATTGGATTATGATGCCAATAATGATGTCAGTGATGACGTTTGGGTACGCGTAACGGGCGACGAAGGATTGAAGGCATTTGACGGATATTGCGTCATCTCAGCTGATGCGGCACACCATGTATATGAGATGTCGGGTACATTGTGCGCAAGTACGGATGTGACGAACAAAGCATTGAAGTACGGTACGGCTTCCACAGAGAATATGTTGGCGAACAGCTGGATGGCACCGATATTGATTTCGGCATTTAAATCCACAGACTTCGTGAATACGACAGCTACGATTTATATGTTTAACTCAGGTAGTCCGGATGATGCAGAGAGTGCCGGTTCTGCTGCGGCTAACGCAACAGATCCTGCTCAATGGATAGCATTGCCGATCAATGCATCACCTTGGGTAGGAATAAAGGTTATTCCGGCAATGCAGTCGTTCTCGGTTTACACGACAGGTGCAAATCCGAAAATAACACTCGATTACAGCCGTTTGGTTTATGATCCGGCTGTGGCAGGAACGGCAGCCATCGTAGCGAACCGTGCGCCGAGACGTGCACCGGCGTCCGCAGATGATCCGGAAGTACTCAAGTTGGCCGTTAAGGGCAACAACAGAGGGTACAGCGATAAAGTGGTGATGTTGGCACGCGAGGACTTCTCCGACGGCTTCGACAACGGTTGGGACGGACGAAAGATAGAAGGCGAGAGTCTGGCTCCGCAGATGTACGCGAAGAGTGCGGAAGGAAACATGGCGGTTGATTGCGTACAAGATATAGAAGGAACGGTGCTCGGTTTCCGCAAGGGTTCGGAGGATAGCCAATATACATTCTCGTTCGAGTACGAGGGAGAGAATACATGGTACCTCAATGACCTGCAAGAACAAGAGTCCACGCTGATTGAGAACGGCAACACGTATGTGTTTGATTCGAGAACAGATGACAGCGAGGCACGGTTCGTGGTGAGTGCGACACCGATACGCAAGATAGCAACGGGCGTTGAAGGCACAGGCGACGGCACGAAAGCGCGCAAGTTGTTGATTGAAGACAAGTTGTTCATCATCCGCGGCGGACATATGTACAGCGCAGATGGAGCGATGGTTAGGTAAGAGGTAAGAGTTAAGAGGTAAAAGTTAAGAGGTAAGAGTTAAGAGGTTATAGTTATGAAGAAGATGAGAAATATAATGACGATAGTGATGTTGGTGGCGCTGGTGGCGCTGCCAACAAAGGCACAGACATTCGGCGGAAATGATTCGCAGTACAGTGCAGTTCCGACCGCCGCTTTCCACTCAACGAGCGCGATGCAGATGTCCGGTAGCGTATATGCCTCCCAGCCGGTGATTAATGCGGATGGCATGGCTACGTATGAAGGAGCAGGGCTACCCGGCGGCGGACCTCGCAAAGCCGGGCCTCCTACGCCGACCGGTGATCCGACGCCCGTAGGGGATGCCGTACTGCCGCTGATGCTCATGGCGATGATGTTTGGATTGTTCATCGCATGGCGGAGGAAAATGGTGAAGAGGTAAAAGGTAAGAGGTAAGAGGTAAAAGAGGTTACGGGTTATAGGTTACGGGAAAAGCGGCAAAACGCCGCTTTTTTTGTAATATATTTGCATATATCAAAAAAACAAATATTTGTAACGTCGAGGGCACCGACATTGTCCCCCTTCCGTCTATGGTTTCCCCCGTTTCATCGGGTGACACCGTCACCTCGAAATTACGTTCGCACTATCGTGCAAACAACAATCTTTAGACTCAAAAAACAAATTATGCAAGCATTTTTGATTTTTTTTCGTCCAAATCTTGCATATTTGAATAATTTGTTGTAACTTTGCAGCGGAATTAAAAAAGAAGAGGAATAATTCTATGGAGGCAATTATTTACAAAACCGAAGAGGAACGCTTGGAGGCATTGCGCAAGATGGTAGGAATGAGGAAAATTTTTGAAGCACGTGCCAGAGAGATTTATGAAAAAAAATACGGAATCTCTTTAGCACAATGATAAAGCTTTCCGAAAATGCTATAAACCAGCGTGCTCCTTACAAGGTGGAGCAGACGGGCGATACTTCTTTCATGTTTGAAACAAAATATGGAGTCGTATATTCCGTGGGTTTTATGCAGGATGTATCCTTTTATAATGAAGGAGTGTATCAGTTTTATTTGATTAATTTATCAAGTAAAACTATCGGTGTGGATAAAAATATTTCTGAGACAGTACGGGTCGTCATTGAAGAATTCTTTACCCACAAAGAAGTGGTAATGCTCTATATTTGCGACACAGCAGATATGCGTCAGGAATATCGCGATAGGTTATTTAAAATCTGGTTTAATACTTACGAGAAGTGTGATTTGTATTCGTTGTATACCGAAGGGATGACGATTGATAATGTGCGCTATCTTTCGAGTGTCCTCTTGCGTAAGGATCATCCTCTACATAATCAAGTGCTTAATAAGTTCCATGATTTCATAGTACAACATAATCAGGAATGAGGATGTGTAAAATGCCAAATGTGAAAATAGGTATTAAAAACATGGATTTTACCTCGCATAGAGGAAAGTTCTCCGTTTCTCTGACCGATGGTCGCGTGATAATTGTTCCTGTATCCATGTTTCCGGATATTCAACAAATGCCGGTAAAACGCCGCAATGAATGGATGATTCTTGACGACCAGTATTTCTCGTTCGAACACATGACACGAATATATTCGGTGCTGGATCTGCTAAAGGCGGCGTGAAAGGGAAGAGGTTACGGGATACAGGTTACGGGTTACGGGAAAAGCGGCAAAACGCCGCTTTTTTCATAATATATTTGCATATGTCAAAAAAAACAAATATTTGTAACGTCGAGGGCACCGACATTGTCCCCCTTCCGTCTATGGTTTCCCCCGTTTCATCGGGTGACACCGTCACCTCGAAATTACGTTCGCACTATCGTGCAAACAACAATCTTTAGACTCAAAAAACAAATTATGCAAGCATTTTTGATTTTTTTTCGTCTAAATCTTGTATATTTGAATAATTTGTTGTAACTTTGCAGCGGATTTAATGACAATTCATTATGGAGACGGAAAAACTACAGACAACTATGCCGATAAAAGACGGTCGATTGATATATGCTTCGATGGAACTCTATAGTTTTGTTGAGAACGGCATTCGTATCGTGTATTGTCCTTCTTTGGACTTGTCAGCGGCAGGCAATACTCTAACCGAGGCACAGCGTGAGTTCGAGCAAATATTCAAGATACATATCGAAGACTGCGTAGAGAACGGAACTTTGCGTGATGATTTGTTAGCGCACGGTTGGAAACAGAAACGCTCCGTTCTTAATGCACCGAAAGCAACTACAGTTCTGTCCCGCAATCCGATGTTACGCGACATCGTAAACAACCGAAACTATCGTAAAGATACTCGTTCGATTGTTCTTCCACGGAGTGCATATCGTATGCTCGCTACAGCCTAATGTCAACGCAGAAATTATCTAATATTTCATTAGCAACCATGCGTGTCTTTTTGACGACATGCGGTTGTGAACATGTAAGCACTGAAGGTGGTCATGAGAAATGGCGCAAGGAAGGTTTGACGCGCCCGATTATTATTCAAACACATATAGATCCTATACCTGAGTTCATCGTCAAAAATATCTTGCGAAACCTACAAATGAGCAAGGCTGACTTTTTTGCAATGATGAGCAAATAGCAACCTAATATTCGCCAGAAGTTGGTAAGAGGTTATAGGTTACGGGTTACAGGAAAAGCGGCAAAACGCCGCTTTTTTCGTAATATATTTGCATATGTCAAAAAAACAAATATTTGTAACGTCGAGGGCACCGACATTGTCTTTGACAATCCCACCTCGAAATTACGTTCGCACTATCGTGCAAACAACAATCTTTAGACTCAAAAAACAAATTATGCAAGCATTTTTGATTTTTTTTTCGTCTAAATCTTGTATATTTGAATAATTTGTTGTAACTTTGCAGCGGAATTAAAAAAGAAAAATATATGGCACAGGAAACATTAGATAGTTTAGTACAGGTGATATTTACATTACCTTTAGAGGATAGAGCGTATGTTATCTCCCGTTTACAAAATGATGTGGATAATGTGCAAGAGGATGATATGAGTGATTTATCCGATGCGGAAAGAGACGCTGTAGAGGCCTATCTGGTTCAGCGCGCAGAGAATGCAGTGAAACGAATGGAGGCCGGGCAATACTTGACACACGAGCAGGTTATGGAGCAGATGAATCAGTATGTGGCAAGTAAAACGCGCGTGGCGGTATGAGACTGATTTGGGATGAAGAGGCTTTTGCACTCGTGCTCCGTACAGCTGATGAAATCGCAGAGGAAAGAGGAGATAGGAGCAGTGCGAAATTTATGACAGATGTCATGCGATCCGCTAATCTGCTGATAAAGTACCCAAACTATGGGCAAAAAGAACCTTTGTTGCGTAAAAGTAAGATTCCTTTCCGTAGAGTTGTAATTGGTAAATTGAACAAATTGATATATTACGTAGATGGAGATGTAATCAAAATTGCCGATTTTTGGAATACTCGTATGAGTCCACGCACATTGGTAAAGAGAGTTTTGGAAAAGAGGTAAGAGGTTATAGGTTACGGGTTACAGGTTACGGGGAAAGAATAAATAGAGAATTGCGCTTCGGGGTTGAGGCTCCGGGGCGCAATTTGGGTTATGGGTTATGGGGTATGGGTTACGGGTTACGGGGTATGGGTTACGGGATATAGAAAATAGATGGTTTCTTGGAAAATGTTCAAAATTACCCTAAATGCGACAAAAAATCAAAAAAACCTTGCGTATTCCAAATAATTGTAGTAACTTTGCAGGAAATTTGGAAATAAGAGGAAAAAGAGATATGAATAGAAAGTTGATTGTGTGTATCGTCGGTTGTATGCTGTCATGGACGGCGGTGGCAGGAGATACTATTTTTTACACACTACAGGCTTGCAGGGACTTGGCGCTGAGTAACAGCGCTTCGGCAAAGGCGGAGAAAGAGGCACAATTAGTAGCCAAATACAACCGTCAGGCGGCTTTTGCGGCGATGTTCCCGCGGCTGAGTGCGAACGGCGGTTACGCATGGAACTCGCGCAACGCGCACTTATTGGCAGACCAGACCGAGTTCTCGTTCGGTACCGCTTCCGTGACAGACGGAACGGGTAGCTTTCAGTGGAGCGACCAGAGCAGTATAGGGCAATTAGCCAAAGACGTGGAAGGGACGCTGTTAGAGAGACCGATACAGAACCTGGAGACTAATCTGGGCAATAAGATAGGCGGGTTATACGAGCGGCTGTACAACGACTTGACGATCAACCTGACGCATGTGGTGGTTGCGCAGGTGGGAATAACTCAGCCGATCTATGCCGGCGGGCGGTTGATCAACCTGTACAAGATCGCCAAGTCCACGGAACATATGGCGGAGATTCAGGCGGGTGCGAAACATGACGATCTCATCTACAAAGTGGATGAGGCGTATTGGCGTGTGGTGTCCGTGGCGCACAAGAAACGGCTGGCGGATCAGTACTTGCGTCTGTTGCGTAAGTTAGAGAATGATGTGACGGAGGCGGTGAACGAAGGTATGGCAACGCAGTCAGACTTGCTGAAAGTGAAAACCAAGTGCGGTGAGGCGGAGGTGAAGCAGTTGCAGGCAGAGAACGGATTGACGCTGTCGCGTATGGCGCTGGCACAGGTGTGCGGGTTGCCGCTGATGGATGTGTTCGTGCTGGATGACAGCGAGTTGGAAGAGACGACATTGCCGGCGAGTGATGTAGATGCCGAAGCGGCTGTGGCAGGGCGGACGGAGTTGCAGTTGATGGAAGAGGCGGAGAAAATAGCCAAGCGTACTGCCAAACTGGCATCCGCGAGTCTGCAACCGAACATAGTAGCGTCGGCGAACTATGTCTATACGAACCCGAATGCGGAGAACGGAATCCGCAGCGATTTCAAGGGAACGGGATTCTTCTCTGCGGGTGTAGTGGTGAACGTGCCTATTGCACATGCGGATGCAATCCTGCGCTACAAGGCTGCCAAGCACGCTGCGAACATGGCGACACTGAAGACGGAAGAGACGCGCGAGCTGCTGACCTTGCAGACTACGCAGGCGAGTCAGAAGTTAATGGAAGCGCAGCAGAAAATAGCGCTGGCACGGCTGACGAAGAACAACGCTGCGGAGGTGCTTCGTATGGCTGATGAGTCGTTTGAGGCAGGGATGATCACTGCGTCGGAGTTGATGCAGGCACAGACGGCGTGGCTGGCTGCGGCTTCGGATCTGGTAGATGCTGAGGTAGAGGCGAAGACGATGGAGACACAGTTGCGGAAGTATTTGCGGAAACTTTAGGTAAAAGGTAAAAGGTAAGAGGTAAGAGGTAAGAGGTAAAAGGTAAGAGGTTACGGGTTACAGGAGAGAAAAAAACATACAAAACACTGATCATTGATATAGATAATTATATAACCAAAAAAGAATTATAGGAAAATTATAATAATTATAAATTTTTGAAAAAACAATTAAAATTGTCACCGACTTTTGCTTAATAATATTCAATCATAAATAAATTTACATTGAACAGTCTTAATCAAAACTCGAGATTTTACAAATCTTTTTTCAAAAATGCGATTATAATAATTATAAACAAAAAATTCTGAAAATATCAATAATCAGACATAAACATACAAAACATTTATATATGAAAAATAGGAAAGAAGGAAGTTTACTGTTGGGCTTAGGGGCATTGCTGGCAGTAGTGGTAGTAGTAGCAGTAGTGGGTATTATCGCTATGCGGCCGGAGAAGACGCTGATTCAAGGTGAGGCAGAGGCGGCAGAGTACCGCGTTTCCGGTAAAGTGCCCGGGCGTATTGAGATGTACCTCTACGAAGAGGGCGAGCAGGTGAAGAAAGGTGACACGTTAGTCATCATCTATTCGCCGGAGGTAGAGGCGAAGAAAGCGCAGGCGTTAGCAGCACGCGAGATGGCGGAGGCTGTTAACCAGAAAGCGAAGAACGGTGCGCAACCGGAGCAGATAACGGGTGCGTATGAGTTGTATCAGAAAGCGAAAGCAGGTGAAGAGATCTACCGCAAGAGTTACGAGCGCGTGCAGCGTCTGTACGACAAGGGGGTTGTGAGTGCGCAGAAGCGTGACGAGGTAGAGGCACAGTACAAAGCGGCTGAGGCTACGGTGAAGGCTGCCAAGAGTCAATACGATATGGCCGTTGCGGGTGCGCGCGAAGAGGATAAGGCTGCTGCGCAGGCGCAGGTGGCGCGCGTGGACGGTATATTGCAGGAATTGGCTGCTGCTGAGGCGGAACGGTATCTGTTGTCTCCGTGCGACGGTGAAGTAAGCGAGACGTTCCCGAAAGTAGGCGAGTTAGTAGGGCAGGGCAGTCCTGTGATGTCGATTGTGGATATGAGCGATGTATGGTTCACGTTCGCGGTGCGCGAGGATATGCTGTCCAAGTTTGCGATGGGAAGTGCGGTGGAGATCACGATTCCGGCGCTGGGTAATGAGACTAAGTATCCGGTGACAGTGACGCATGTGAAAGCGATGGGTACGTACGCTACATGGCGTTCGACGAAGCAGAACGGCGGATATGATGTGCGGACATTTGATGTGAAATGTCGTCCGCTGGTGACTATTCCGGGGTTGAGGCCGGGAATGACGGCGCTTGTAATTGATAATTAATAGGTAATAGGTAATAGGTAATAGGTAATAGGTAATAGGTAATAGGTAATAGGTAAGAGGTAAGAGGTTACGGGATAGGAAAAACATACAAAACACTGATTATTGATATAGATAATTATATAACCCAAAAAGTATAAGAAAAATATAATTATTGATTTTATTAAAAAGAATCTTTATTTGCAAAACTTATTTTCAAATAAATTTGACATAACTTTTTCAAATAAATCTTCCAATTTTTAACAAAATTCAAAATCAATAATTATTCAAAAAATGCCAAAAAATTCCGAAAATATCAATAATCAGATATAAACAGAAAAAACAAGTTTTATTGAAGATTGAAGATTGAGGATTGAAGAATGAAAATTGAAGATTGAGGGTTGAAGGAGATATTTGTTAATATATGGCATGTGGTGAAGCGGGAACTGCATCAGATGTTTGCACGACCGCTGTATATGATTGCATCGGTGGGTGTGATGATGCTGTCCACGTTCTTCTTCCTGACGCTGATGCGGGGCGGTAGTGCAGAGAAAATGCCGGTAGCGGTAGTGGATCTGGATCAGAGTTCGATCTCGCGGCGCTTGTGTCATGAGATGCAGGCGACGTCGTCCGTAGATATACAGCTGATCACTAATTCGTATCCGGAGGCGCGCGAAGCGATGCAGCAGGGTAAGATTTACGGTATATTCGTAATACCGGAGAGTTTCTACCGTGATTTGGTGTCGTTCAAGCGCCCGAAGATGGATTTCTACGTGACGAATGCCTATACGGTGGGCGGCAACACGGCGTACAAGCAGATGCTGACGATGGTGAACCTGACGTCGGGTGCGTTCCAGCGGGAGGTACTTCGTAAGAAAGGAATGACGGATGATGTGATTATGCACCGGATCCAACCTCTGGCGGTGGAAGGGCACTTGATTGCGAACCCGTGGGGTAACTACTCCGTGTATTTGGTGAGTACGATCCTGCCGGGTATATTGGGCTTGGTATGTATTATGCTGACGATCTTCGCGATCGGATTCGAGTTGAAGACGAAGACTTCGCGTGAATGGTTGCGTGCGGCAGGCGGAAACTACACGGTAGCGATGATCGGCAAGTTGATTCCTTATACGCTGATATACCTGATTATGGGTGTAGGATGCCATGTGATCCTGTACCGTTTTGCGGGTTTTCCGGTGTATGGTAGTACGACGCGGCTGATGTTCGGTCTGCTGCTGTTCATCTTCGCGATGGAAGGGCTTGGCATCACAATCATCGGATTGCTGCCGACGCTTCGTGACGCGGTGTCCATCGGTGCGCTGTACGCGATGTTAGGATTCTCGCTGTCGGGATTCACGTATCCGCAGATGGCGATGCTGGCACCGGTGAAAGCGCTCAGTTATATCGAGCCGCTGAGGCACTATTACTTGATTTATGTGAATGAGGCGCTGCTGGCAGGTCCGGTGGGGAACACGATCCCGCATATGTTGGCGCTGAATGTGTTTATGCTGGCGGCGATTTGTGTGGCACCGCGGTTGCATCGTGCGCTGGTGTATCAGAATTATCCGCTGAAATAGTTGATAGTTGATAGTTGATAGTTGATAGTTGATAGTTGATAGTTGACAGTTGATAGTTGACAGTTGATAGTTGAGAGTTGACAGTTGATAGTTGATAGTTGATAGTTGAGAGTTGACAGTTGATAGTTGACAGTTGATAGTTGATAGTTGATAGTTGATAGTTGACAGTTGATAGTTGAGAGATAGATGAAAGAATATAAATATCCGATAGTGCGAGCGTTTGTGTCGGAGTTGTACCGCATCTTCCATGACCCGGGCGTGGTAGTCATATTCATTGTGGCTACGTTAGCTTACCCGCTGATCTATAAGGCGATGTACTGGAACGAGCAGATCACGAACGTGCCGGTAGCGGTAGTGGATCTGGACCAGAGTTCGGAAAGTCGTGCGTTTCTGCATCAATGGAATGCTGCGCCGGATATACGGTTGACTCATACGTGCAACTCGATGGCAGAGGCGGAGCAGTTGATGCGCGAGCAGAAAGTACACGGCATCGTTTATATCCCGCGGGATTTTGCGAAGCAGTTAGCGGATCCGCTGGGGCAGGCACATATATCGCTGTACTGCGACATGTCGTCCTTTCTGTACATGAAGGCGATCTATCTGAGTTGCAACCAGGTGATGTTAGAATCCATGCGAACCATCCAGATCGACCGTTACGAGCAGATGGGTATGGACAAGGAGTTTGCGTGGGCGCTGGTTCAGGAGGCACCGTACTCGGAGACGGCGTTGTTTACTCCGACGGGCGGTTACGGATCGTTCCTGATTCCGGCGGTGTTGATCATGGTGTTGCATCAGACGCTGTTTTTCGGCATCTGTATGTTAGGCGGAACGGCGCGCGACGAGAACGAGGATCGCTATACACCGAGCACGTTGTTAGGTCACGCGGGGGCGTATTTCACTATTTATTATCCGCTGGCCGCTATTCTGTTGGGGGCATTCCCGCGTCTGTTCGACATACCGCACATAGGCAGCATATGGGATATATACCTGCTGATGGTTCCGTTTATCTTGGCGGTTATTTTCTTCTCGATGTGCGTGAGTGTGTTTATCCGAAACCGTGAGTCGGGCATGGTGTTGCTGATCTCGACTTCGTTGATTTTCCTGTTCATGGCGGGTATCTCTTGGCCGAAGGAGATGGTTCCTGACGCATGGCGTTGGGTGTCCTACACGATACCTTATACGTGGGGCGCGCACGGATTCATTCATATCAACAGCATGGGCGCGTCGCTTGCAACGACGCGCACCGAGTATATCGCATTGTGGGGGTTAACCGGAGGTTATTTCCTGTTAGCGGCGTTGTTCTTCTTTATCGCGAACCGCCGTCAATCCCAACGAGAGAGCCATCCGGACGCTCAATCAGCAGTTGTCCGTCCCGAATGATCTTGCGGGCAGGCACTTGCGGAGCGGCTATTTCGGCAACTGATTCCGTAGCGTTATAGAAATTGCGCATGTAATAGGGCGCACAGACATCTGCGGCGGGTTTATCCGCGGTAGGTGCGGCTGTGCGGTTGATGGCGTGTCCGGAAGTGGATTTGCCCTCATCCCAGAAGCCGCGGTTAGACCACGTCTCTTCCACCAAACCGGCTTTGGTAGTCCAGTTCACGTAATCGCCGTTACCTAAATCTTCGGGATACCAATAAGAGATACCGTCCACGTTCTCGAGCGGTTTGAGGTTATCGACGAGGTCGCGCACGAAGTTGTACTGCCCCTGCTTGGAGCACGGCCATGCATCGCGGGTATCGTAATTGACGCCTTCCGAAGGCCAGTATTGGAAGTTATAGGCGCACTCGACGATATGCACGCGTTTGTCGGAGAACACCGTTTTTAAGTTGCTGATCGCTTTGACAAGGTTGTTCTTGTCATCCTTTTCTGCTACTTGCTCGGAAGTCAGGTAGCCATGCCAGAAGGGGTAGTAACTGAGTCCGATGATATCAAAGTCCACGCCGTCGTTCTTGAGCTTGTTGTAGTAATAATTATTGTAACCGCTATTAGACGGTCTGTCGGTATGAATGATGATCTGCGCGTTCGGGCACTCTTCGCGCACGGCATTGCAACCCGCGTGGAGGAGTCCGAGGTATCCCGTCCAATTATCGCCGCTTTTATTGTATGGATGCACCTGAATACCGCACAAGCCATACATGATTTCGTTACCCACTTGGACGAGGTCGGGTGTTGCGCCCGCTTCTTTGAGCGTTTGGAGAACCATATGCGTATATGCGCTGACACTATCTGCCATCACGTCATCGGAAAGTCCTTTCCATACGGCTGGCGGCTGGATGTGCCCGGCATCGACCCAGGAGTCGGAGTAATGGAAGTCCAACAAGAAGTACGCGCCGGCGTCTTTGATACGCTTGCCGAGTTCGGTGACATATGCCAAGTCCTGCACTATCGCGTAGTCGGTTTTTTGATAGTCCGGTGCTTTTTGACTCGGATGGACGAAGATACGCACGCGGAAAGTGTTCCAGCCACAGTCAGAGATGAGCCAAGGAATGAGGTCATTGATCTTTTTATTATTCACATCTTTGTAACCGGAACTATGTTGCTCAAACTGCGGGAGCATGGAGATGTCGCCGCCTACGTAGCGTGTGTTCGCGTGTGCGTATGTGCATGTGAGCGCGATAATAAATAAGGAGAGGAGGGATTTGTGCATAATTTATGATTTCAAATTTCAAATTTATGATTTATGGGTGCAAAGGTACAACTTTTTTTTGATATATGCAAATAAAAAAGCTACTTTTTGCAAAGTGTAGTTGGCAAAATGCAATTATTTTAGCTTTTTATGCGCAAATTGTTGTGTAATTGATAAAAAAGCAGTATTTTTGCAACCGATTTTGCTGTTTTGTGTACAAATAGAAACATTATTTACTTGTAAAAAGGTACAAATACAACATTCAAATCACATTAATTAACTAATTATTAACAAATTAAGAGTTATGAAGAAATTTATCTCTTTGTTTTGCGCTCTTGCGATTGTATTGAGCGTAAATGCAGCTCCTGTTAAGAAGGCTCACGCGGTAAAATTTGCCAAAGAGCAAGCTAAGGAGGTAAAGGCACAGAAGTCTCTCAACAAGGTTGAGAAGACTGCTACGTTCAAGCCTGCTGCAGTTCAAAAAGCTCCGGCTAAGCAGCAATTTACTGCAAAGCACGAAGTACGTAAGGCTGAGAACGTTTCGTTCACAAAAGCTCAGCTGAGTGCAAATGCTCAAGCTGCTAAAGTTGCCAAGGCTAAGAAAGAGGCTACAGACGTAACCATCGGTTCTTGGTACGTTGAAGACTGGGGCGAGGACGGCGAGCTCTATCTCTATGCTGAGGACAACAAAACCGTTATCTATGCTGACCTCATCTACGGTGGTGACGCAGAAGACCTCATCCCGGGTAAGGAGTACACGGTTGCTGACGTCTATGTTAGCGAATCAACCGGTGAGCAGTATGCAGGTGTTTTCTATGATGGCGAATGGCACTATGGTGTCAAAGAGTTGTCGGTTACCAAGACTATCGACGACAACAACCTCGTTCATTTCGTAGGTTCTGTATTGGACAGCCTTGACGGTGCATGGACTTTCCACTATGACGAAGAGGCATTTGTTCCGACCGGTGAAGTTGTTGAGCACGCTTTCAAGAACATTGCATCAATCAGTTATTTCGAGTATTATGCACAATGGAGCGTAAGAGCTGAGGACAATCAGTTCGGTTTCCGTATGGATCTCAACGAGAAGAGCAGCGAATCTCCTGTAGGTGAGTATAGCAGCGAGGAAGGTGACTTCGACATCGACTACACATGGTTTACAGTTTACAACGCTGCAGGTGACAGTGCATGGGAATACAAGGCAGTTGAGGCTGCAGCTGTAATTTCCGAGAGCAATGATTCTCTTTTGATTGCTATTGACTTCCTCTGCGAGAATGGTGTTCGCTACAAAGCTACTGCATTTATTGCCGATCCGACCGCTCAGGAGCAGGCAGATTTTGTTTCGACCGACTTAGAGGTTGATGCAAGTTGGTTTGATTATTTCGGTGTCGTTTGGCTCGACGCTTCCAATGCTGATGCAACGCTCTCATTGACTATTTATCCGGAAGATGCAGAGGATCTCTCCGGTGAGTATGTTATTGCAAACGATGAAAGCGCAACTGCTAGTGGTTCTATCAAGACCGCAGAAGGTACATTCGATCTCTTCAGCGGAAACTTCATCATTTCGAAAGGTGAAGCAGGTTATGCTGTAAGCGGTAAAGTATTGGCAACTAACAATGTTGAGTACAATCTTGACATTACTTATGTTAAACCGGAACCGACCCGTGAGGCAGAATTGACCGTTGAGGGTCTGGAATTGAGTTTCGATTTCGATGCTGCAACTCCGTGGTGGCAGTTGTATGGTTACAATGCTGACAGCACTGTAATGGTAACTGTTTCTCCGAAGGAGGCAACTGAATTTGCCGGTAACTACAAGGGTGAAGATTTGGATCCGGATTATACATATATCGTAACGGATATCACGTATGATGAATATGGTGATTTTGATACGTATAACTACTTCAAACTCATTGATGCTGACCTCAATGTAACTTACAACGAGTCTGACAGTACCATGGTTATCACCGGTACGTATGTAGGTAGAAACCTTTCTAACAGAAGTGATATTCCTGCTATTTCGATCAACTTCTCCGGTCGTATCCCGACTCCGGATGTTTCTGACCTGACGTTTGAGTTCGCTGAGAGCGAAGAGGGTATCACCGTTACTCCGTCGAATGACGAAGACGCTTGGGATTGGTTCGTTGTAGAAGAAGCTATATTTGAGTACTACGGTGCTGATGGTGTCGCTGAGGCTATCTACAGCCAATATGGCAACTACTATGCTGTTACCGGTGAGCAACTCCTTTCATTCGAAGAGGATCTGGCTTACTATCTCGAAACAAGCGGTACCTACTACCTCGTTGTATGGGGTTCTGGTGAGAAGAATATCACTACCGAAGCTGCTTCGTTCAAGTTCGAGTTTGATTCTGGTCTGCCTGAGGGTTGTACCCAATACGACGCAGAGGAAGGCAATGACTTCATCGTTGACTTCGCTGAGTTCGAAATTGATGATACCTATCTGGAATCCAATGGTGTATTGTTCATTGCAGCAGAGAATGAGAATAGCGAGTTCATCAGCATTGAACTCTGGTTGCCGAGTGGTGCATCGGAACTCGTAGCCGGCGAGTATCCTGTTTCTGCAGAGGAAGGTGAGCCGCAAACTGTATTTGCCGGTTTACTGAGTAATGGTTATCTCTACGGATCGTATGCAGGTTCTGTGGACGAAGAAGGCTATATCAATATTCCGTTCTGGTTCTTCGTTGACGGAAAGGTTGTTGTAAACGAAGATGGTTCTATCGACGTAGATGCAGTTAACTGCGCAGGTGCTGCTATCAAGTGCCACTTGGCTAACGGCGAAGAGGGTATCGAGGATGTAGATGCAGCTAAGGTTGCAACCAAGCGTGTAGTTGACGGTCAACTCATCATCATCAAGAATGGTGTGAAGTACAATGCACAAGGTGCAATCGTGAAATAAGACCGGCTTACGCCTGTTAGAAGTTAGACC
>Ga0310690_10004171_pt1 | contig 20836 bp, 22 predicted proteins | sample AusTroGonzalo_MG_2_FD_207661 | JGI IMG/M metagenome (GOLD analysis project Ga0310690, IMG submission 207661) | Bovine rumen microbial communities from tropical cattle in Woodstock, Queensland, Australia - Gonzalo_04 (v2) (version 2) | ecosystem: Host-associated > Mammals > Digestive system >...
TTCAAAATCAAAAAAGGATATCTTTTCTAGATATCCTTTTTTCATCTCAAATTTTTAAAGCATTATTCTTCATTATATCTTTCTATTAATTTCTTTTGTTTTGGAATTAAAGAAAAAATTCCTAATAATAATCCCATCTCTACTGTAATTGTTTGTAATAATGTAGTCACTCTATTGCTTTCATATTCTTCGATTAATTCTTCTTCTTTATCTCTTGCATAAGTAGAATTGGTTTGATGATAAACCGCTAAATCTCTATTTACTTGCACTCTTTCGTTGTTAAAACGTGTCAATAAATATACAATAATTGTTGCAACAGAAAAAGCTACAATACAAATATAAAAGAAATTCATTTTTGTCCAAACACCATTAACTTCTTCTTTTTGAATCTTACAATCTTTAAACAAATCAAACGTACTTAAACGACAAGTTGCTCTTACTAAAAAGAATATGATAATAGCTGCTATCACTGGTAATGTATATTTTATGGTTGCTTGATTTACCGTTATCTTATGATTATCAATTAACCAAGTAATTAAAACAACCGCTGTTAAAAAGATAAATGTAATTAAAATTCCATATGCTACAAAACCATTCATTAACCCTCTAACTGCTATTTTAGGAACGATATTCTTTTTTACTTTTATTTTTTCTTTCATTTTTCACATGTTCCTCTCCATAGAGTATCTAATACCCTTTTATTTTTCCTATGTTACCTTATATTTTTATTATATCTTATAGTGAAAAAAGTTACAATATTTTTTTATGAATTTTTAACTATTTTCATTATCCCCTTTTAAGCGTTCTGCTCTATCAGTAGCAATTAAATTATCTATCATTTCGTCTAAATCACCATTTAAGAAGTTATCAAATTGAAATGTACTAAATCCAATTCGATGATCTGTAATTCTTCCTTGCGGATAATTATAGGTTCTTATCTTTTCACTTCTATCACCAGAACCTACTTGACTTTTTCTTTCTTGTGCCAATTCTTTATCTTGTTTTTCTTTTTCCATTTGATAAAGTCTAGAACGAAGCAACCTCATCGCATATTCTCTATTTTGTACTTGAGAACGTTCTGTTTGGCATTCTGCGACAATACCAGTTGGTTCATGTATTAATCTTACTGCTGAAGATGTTTTATTAACATGTTGTCCTCCAGCGCCACTTGCTCTATAAACTTCCATCTTAATATCTGCTGGATTAATTTCAATTTCAACATCTTCCACTTCCGGAAGAACAGCTACTGTTGCTGTAGAGGTATGAATTCTTCCACTAGACTCTGTATCTGGTACTCTTTGTACTCTATGAACACCAGATTCGAATTTAAATCTAGAATACGCACCTTTTCCTGTAATCATAAAAGAAATTTTATTATAACCACCAAGTTCTGTTTCGTTACTGTCAATCACTTCTATTTTAAAATGCTTTCTTTCTGCATACATAGAATACATTCTAAATAGAGTTCCTGCAAATAGCGCCGCTTCTTCTCCACCAGCGCCGCTACGAATTTCACAAATAACGTTATTATCATCATTAGGGTCTTTAGGAATCAAAAGTACTTTTAATTCTTCTTCTAGTATAGGAAGTTTTTCTTTAGCAGCTAGCATTTCTTCTTCTGCTAAATCTTTCATTTCCGGATCTGCCATCATTTCTTTGGCTTCTTCATATTCTTTTTGCGTTTGTTTATATTCTCTATATTTGAACACTACTTCTTCAATAGAGCTGTGTTCCTTCATTAGTTTTTTCCATTCTGGTTGATTCGCGATAACTTCTGGATCACTAATTAATTTATTTAGCTCCTCATATCTAGCTTCAACCCCTTCTAGTTTTTGAAACATAAATACCTCTTCTTTCTTTTATCAATATGATTTCATTATAGCATGGAAACCTTTAATTTTCAAGATTTATCCATTGATACTCTCTCTGTAGTTGATTTAATATATTCATTTCTCTATTAGAACAAGTAAAAATAATAAATTGTTTGTCTGGATATTCTTGATACATAAATTGCAAAATATTTCTTAATCTCTCATCATCAAAAAAGGCAAATGCCTCATCTAGAATAACCGGCATCTTTTCATTTGTTACGACATCAATACTTGCTAGTCTAAGACTTAAATACATTTGATCAATCGTTCCTTGGCTTAATCTTTCTACTGGCATAAACCTTCCGTCTTCCATTCTAACAATTAAACCATCCAAATCTGTAAAACTAATATCTTTGTATTTTCCATTAGAAATATGAGAAATAATATGATTTAATTTATCTGTAAACTCAGGGCTTAAGCTATTTCTAATATTTTCATAAGCATTTTCCAAACCTTCTTTTGCTAAGTTATATGCATTATTTAGAGAAACTAATCCGTCTCTTTCCTCTTCTAATCTATCTAATTTTTCTTGGATTTTAGAAATGCCATTTAGCTCTTCTTGCATTAATTCCCTTTGATTCTGTTTTGCCCCTTGTTCGATTTTTAAACTATTAATTCTATCATTTCTATCCGCAATATGATTTTCTAATTCTTTATCTTCTAACTCAAAAGCACTCTCAATAAAATCTACATCCAAATCTTCTTCAAATTGATTCATTACTACACGATTTACTTCATTTTCAGCTTCTTTAATCTCTGCTTGTTTAGCATCAATTTCCGCTTGACGCGCTTTTATATTATTTCTTAATACATTAATTTCTTGTTCAATTTTACTTTCTAATGTATCTAATTCCTGCATTCTTAATTTTTTAGTTTTATAGAATTGTATTTTTCTAACAATATCTACTCCTAAAACTAGCACTGCCACTCCTATTAAGCTAATCGGGATTGCTAAATTCCATTTTAAAACAAAACCTACCATCGCAGCAATTATTGTAATACTTATTAAAATAATCGCTAATAAAGAAGATGGTTTTTCTTTTTTGATTTTTTCTTTAGCATCTCGATCGATTTTCTCGTCTAACTCTTGAATTTTATCAAAATTCTCATCTCTTATTTTTTGAACCACTTCTATTTCTCGATTTTTTAATTGACTCGCTTCATGACTCTTTTTTAATACACTATAAAATGCCACTTTTAATTTCTCTTGATTAATTTCATTCTGTATATCTTGTACTTGACTTTCATTTTCTTCCAAAAAGCTTTTATAAATCTCTAATTTCCCTTTTGCATTTTTTAATTTTTGAATGTTATCATCCACAATATTGATTGGTTTTTCCTTTGTTCTTTCTGTTCCCACTTCTTCTAGTTGTTTTTTATTAATTCTATCCATTGTTCGCTGATAAGAAATATTCTCATCTCCAGAAGAAACAATATTACTAATTTTTTGAACCAAATGATTTTGTGCAGCTTCATTTATTCTAACATCATCTTGTGCAACAATAATCGTATTTTTGAAAGTATCTTCATCAACATTAATTTGTTGAGCAAGGAAATCAATACCTTTACTCTTATCCATAGGATACTGGGAAGAAATATCTTGTCTATTGTGATATATCACCGGATTTTTCTTTTTAAAATCTCGAAACACTTCATATTCTTCCCCATTATCTAGTTCATAAGTAATTCTTCCTGAAAACTCTTCTGTCTTCCAAGGTAAATACTTATCATAATCCGAAATATCTTTCCCATTCTTATTTTTACTTGCTCCATAGAAAATAGCATTAATAAAATTTAATAAGGTAGATTTTCCTGCTTCATTTTTTCCATATATAATATTTATATTTTTTTCTAAATGGATTTCTTTATTAGATAATTTTCCATATCCATTCACTTGTATATCATTAATTTTCAAAATAATTCTCCTATTCTTTTAAAGAATTTAGACCAATTTCTATTGCTTTTTGTATTTCTTCTTTCGTATATTGTTCATCGTTTTCTTTTTTCATCATTTCTTGAACAAACAATCCTCTTAATGTTCTTTCCGCTTTGATTTCTTCTAAATTATATTTTAACTGCGTTTCATCCTTTATCTTTAGGATATTAGGATTTGTAACTAACTTAAAAATATCTCTCGTATTAATTTCAAAACTTTTATTCCCTACTAATACAATTTCATATAATTTATTTTCTTCTGTTGGTAACGCATTGATTTTTTCTACTAAATCTTCTTTTGATTCTAAATTATCCACATTTTGTTCTAAAATTGCGAATTCTGTTTCATCTAATGGAATAAATTGATATGTTACTATATGATTTTCATCTATTTCACCAGCAATCATTCCATGTGCTCCTAGTTCATCAAATCCTAACCCTATCAAAGAACCAGGATAGACGATATTTTGTCTTGTTTCACTATCATAATAAGCTTTATGAAAATGTCCTAATGCTATATAATCCATACCTAATTCTTTTAATCTGCTTTCCAAAACAGGATTATATTCTTTGTTTTCTTCCGTTCCTCCTTCTAAACTAGCATGCATCATCATAATATTAGGTTTGCCGTTTTGAAGGATGTTAATAGCACTATAATTTACATCTTTACAATAAAAATCTTGAAATGCCATTCCATAGATATTGCACTCTGCCAATTCTTTACATTCAAAATTTCCTTTAAAAATATAAACATTCGGTGGAAATTCATGTTCTTCATAATAAGAATTTTTTAAATAAGGATCATGATTCCCTGGTGTTATGAATATCTTTGTCTCTGGAATTTCTGAAAATAGTTGATGTATATAATGTATCGTACTCTCTCTTGAATATTCATTTTCATATAAATCACCAGCAATAAACAAAAATTTTACATCATTTTCTTTTATATAATTGATTACTTTTTTGAAGACATTTCTCTGTTCCAATCTTCTTTTATCTGATAAGTCTTCTCGCACAGATAAACTAGAAAATGGACAATCAAAATGTACATCTGCAATGTGTACAAACTTCATAAACTTACCTCAAAAATTTAACATCATTATGTATACTATTATAAGACGGAAGCTAATATTCGTCAATTATTTTTAGCAAAAAATGCAAAAAAACATCTTTTGGATAGAACTCGTCTTTCCAAAAGATGAATTTTTATATATTTATATGTTAGAATCATCATCATCATCTAAAGCGCCAAATAATTCATCAAATTTTGCTTCCAATTCTTTTTGAATATCTATATCTGTCGTCTCCTTTTTAACTTGTTGTTTTTTATCTGGTGCAGGCATCGTCATGGTAGCTGTCGAAGCAGATTCTTGTAAAGCACTCATTCCTGAAGCCACATCTCCACTTTCAAACGTTTCACCGCCACCCATTGTTGTTTCTAAATTTTCTGATGAGCCTACATTACTTGTTCCAGAAGGATCTTCTTCATCAAATAAAGAATCTAATGATGGGAAGTTTTCTGCGCTGTCTTCTTCACCTTCTTCATAAGGATTCATTGGATTATACTTTCTCCATTTTGCTCTCTCTACCTGTACATCATTATGATTAGCTGGATACTTTTCAACCAATTTTGCTTCTGGATACTTAAAATAATAATACTTATTAGCTTTAATTGGCTTAATACCTTTTTCAAAAATGATACACATATCATTATCCATTCTTCTTAGTTCATCTGGCGTCATTAAAGCTCTAGCCATAATTTGGTCAGATTCTGAAGAACCTTGTTTCCACTCTTGTCTATCTCTATTAACAGAATAATTATTTCTTGTAATTGTCTTTTCTCCTAACTGTTTTGAAAAATACTCTACTGTCTTTTGAGAATTAGAACCTAAGAATATATGCGTATCACAGTTACCGATAATCGTTTCATGTGCTTTTTCATAAACGGCTTCCAATTGGTCTAAGTTCTGTAAGATAACAGAAAATGAAATTTTTCTAGATCTTGAAGTAGAAATTTTCTTATCAAAATCTGGAATATGTCCAATATTCGCGAACTCATCTAGAATGAAATATGTAGGCATTGGAAGTGCTCCACCATTTTTATCAGCAAAATCATATAAATGTTGTATCATCTGTGAAAAGAATATTGTTAATAAAAAGTCATATGCTGTATGAGTATCTGAAGAAATAACATATACTACTGTTTTTTCAGAACCAATCTCTTCAAAATTGATAGTATCTGTAGATGTTACTTCTGCAATTTCTTTAGAATCAAATTTACCAAGTTTTGATTGTAATGTTGATAGTATAGAACTATATGTTTTTTCTGGTGCTATCTCAATAGATTTATAATTCATTCTTGCTGGATGATCATATGGTAAAACTTCCATCAATTCTGTAAGCTTATTTCCTCCGCCACTATTGTTGGCTGCTCTAACCATTTCAGCACAACTGGCCAAGTTTTGTTCTTCTGGTGGTCTAACTGCTTTTAAGAAATAAATTAATGCCTTTAAAAGCATTTCAGCCATATTATCCCAATACGGATCTGATTGATTTCCTTCAGAACTTTGTCCTTTCATAATGGTATTTGCAATAACATCTACATCTATTTCATTTTTAATATGCGCTAATGGATTGTATCCATCACTATTCTCAGGATTTACTAAATTCAAAACCTTAACATTATAGCCCTTTTCTTTAAAGAAACCTGCTGTTTTATCATAAAGTTCTCCTTTAGGATCTGTAAATACATAAGATCCTAAAAGTTGAAGGGCGTTTGGAATAACATATGATGCAGATTTACCAGCTCCAGAACCTCCGAACAACTAAAACGTTTACGTTACCACGCTTATCAACTGGTAAATAGTTTTTTTCTGCAAGAATAATTCCTTTCTTTTTACTTAGAATTTTATATTGCTCTCCACCAGTAGCCCAGTCACTAGATCCATTTTCAATTTCATCAAATTCATGTTTTGGAAGTGCTTTATAAACACCAACAAAGATAAATATAATACAAAATGCAACAAAATAAACCGTTACTGTAGAAAATATTGGAAAATACTTAGCAGTAAACACCGCCGTAAAATTATCGCCAATTTCCCTTAAATAGCTCGTTTTCATTAAAAATGTTTCCCACCAATCTTTTCCAGCTGCTGCAGCAATATTTGCATCTGTTACTGCCCTACTAATGGGAGCTACTATTCCAAAAATTCCAACAAGAATGGCTAATACATATACGATTAGCCTTCCTTTTATTTTTTGTAATGCTCTTTTAATTTTTTCACCAAAACTCATTACTTTTCACCTTTTCCTTCGTTAGATACTAGATCATTATCCAATGCTACTATTACTGATTTCTATCTTCAATACCATCTTTATCTCTATCATGGTCTTCTTTGGATTGTTCCGCTTTCTTCTTGATTAAGTTTTTACGGTTTTCGTATTCATCTTTATTAATACAATTACTAACTACAATTCCAACATAACCTACTCTTTGTATATTACCTGTGTCGATTGTACCTATTTCTACAGGAATTACACTACTATTAGCTCCATCAATATCAGAAGTATTTTCTCCTCTCGCTGGATCCCTTTCTTCCAATGCTAAGAAATTAATTTCAGGAATTCCCATTTTTAAACTCTCTTCATACAAATTACGTTTACTATCTCCACTTGGAGTATTAGTACTACCCTCACTCATAATCAAATCTCCTTTCACGCCAATCATTTTATTTCTTCTTTTCTCTAACCTCAAACGCAAAATACTTCTTGTAAGGTTTTAATTTGCATTTTCCCTTTACTTCGTTTGCTTCTTCGTCAAAGTATAATACTGGTTTTACCTCTTCTGTAGTTTCTAAGTCAATAATTGAGATCTGACGTTTCATATTTGGTGTATAAGCAAATTCTTTAAACTCAGTCTCTTCCTCGCTGTACAATGTCTTAATATTAAGTGGTGTTGGTTTTTTAGATATTTTCACATGATCATAATCTAAAAAGCCGCTATTTACCACAACTCTTCCTTTTCCGAAAGAAAAGATCACTAAATGATTTCCGTCTGGCGCAGGATTATCCACAAAAAATGTTTTCTTTGTTTTGTCTCCTACAAATTCTACTGCACAATCTAGTCTTTCTACTGTGTATTTAGGCGAAGTTTTTAAAAATTCCTTTTCCGTTCTGTTAATTTGGTAGATAACCGTATCTACATCTTTTGGGTCTGTAACACTAAAGTACTTTCCCTGAACTTCATTTAATTCGTCCATTTTTACACCCTTTCTTACATTCTTGAATGTAGTTATCATTCGTCCATAATCACTTCTTCTATTATACCTTAGAAAAGCGATTCTGTCAATGATTGTTAAAATTTATGTAAACTTCATTTAAGCAACATCCTTGGATTGAATCTTGATTCTTCTTTTAATTGCTTAAACAAGTTTAACTCTTTTTCATCTGGATTCTTAGGAACCATAATTTTTGTTTCTAAAATTAAATCTCCTCTTCCTCCTTTTCCATCTTTGTATCCTTTGTTTTCTAAACGAATTTCTTCTCCACTTTGAATACCAGATGGAATATATACTGCCATTTCCTCGTCAATTGTTTTTACTTTTACTTTGGTACTTAAAGCAGCTTCCCAAGGTGTCAAATAAAGGTTTGTCCTTAAATTAAATCCGTCTAACTTGAAATGATCATTATCTTCTATTTTTACTCTAATAAACAAATCTCCATTTCGTGCGCCGCCTTTTCCCTGTTTTCCGTTGCCCTATTAATCTTATTCTATCGTTATTTTGAATTCCTGGTGGAACACTGATGGTAAATGTTTTCATCTTACCATCTACCGTTCTTAACCCCAATTGTTTCTCTTTTCCATAAAAAGCATCTTCTAGTGAAATACTAATTTCTGTTTCAATATTTTCTCCTCTGACTGCACTATGTAAATCTGTCACTACTTTTTTCTTACTATCAAATATATTGCCAAAGAACATTTTCCACATTGCTTCACCGCTTGTTTTAGCTTGATAGGCATTATTTCTTTGCTTTCTTCCTATATGCGCATTCCAAGTTCTATCATATCTTCTTTTACTAATACTATTAGATAGTATTTTATATGCTTCATTTATATCTTTAAATCTTTCTTCGTATTGCCTGCTACCACCATTTACATCAGGATGGTATTTCTTAGCTTGATCTTTATAAGCAATTTTAATATCATTCAAAGAGACTTTGTTCGTTTCTAAGCCCAGTATCTTATAATAATCTTTGAATACCATTTAAACATCCTCCGAACACACTAATTCATTTCTTATTATAGCAGATTTTTCGGCATTTGTGAATAGGTATTTTACATATTTTGGTATTTTTTATAAAAATTATATGCTTTAACAGAATCTAAATGAATGAATAACTCTTTTCGTAAAACAGATTCTAAATTCCACTTCAAAACGTATAAAAGTCCTGCATCAATATCTTTTTTAATTAAATCTACCGTTTCTTCAACCGTTAATTTGTTAGAAGCATCTTTATAAATCCTTCCCGGTTCTGTTGCATCAGCTAAATAAATTACTTTTTCTAGCAAAGACATATTCTCTCTTCCTGTTGTATGATAAGCAATAGCATTTGTAATATTTTCGGGCAATCCATATTCGTACTTTGCTATAACGCCAGCCACTTTCCCATGAATCAAATTAGCGTTTCCTTTTTCAATTTCATCTAGCTGGTAGCCATATTTTTCTAAAATATCATTACTTTTTTCTAAAGAATATTCTTTTGCTACATCATGTAAGATAGCAGCTATTTTCGTTTCTTCTATGCTTACAGGATAAACACTTGCATATTCTTCTGCCCTTTTCACCACTCCTAAAATATGTTGAAATCTTTTTTCAGACACCTCTTTCTTTACTTTTTCATATAATTCTTCGTAAGTTACCATTTTATTTCTCCTTAATATAAAAATATACCTAACATAAAGTCAGGTATATTTTATCATGAAACGCATTTCATTACAATATATTGATACTCTATTAATTTTTCTTTACTCCACCTGTCAAAGCTAAAATGTTTTGATCGTAAGAAAATGTTAGTTTTTCTCTTGCACTGTGACGCTTAATGGCAATATTGATTGCTTCATCTAATACCTCTTCAAACTTTCTATGGCTTGCTTCAAACAAATACCAAGATAAAGCTCCCGGAATGGTATTAATCTCATTAACATAAATTTTATTAATTTCTTCATCAATTAAAAAGTCAATTCTAGAAATACCACTACAACCTAACAATTTAAATGTTTCTTGCGCTAACCTTTGAATTTCATTGCGCGTTTCTGGTGGAATATCCGCTGGTAATTTCTTGCCTTCCATACTATTGTTAACGCCGCCTACGCCACCTTTTCTGGCTCCCATTTTGCCACCTTTACGTGCTCCCATTTTTCCGCCTTTTGCCTTTTTATCTCCAACATATTTATCTGTATAACTTAGAATGTCTCCTGCTAAAATTGGCTCTTCACATTCTGTAGCCTCTGTTTGAGAAACATCTCCTAGAACAGCACAATTAATTTCTTTTAGTTTTCCTACACAATTTTCAATTAATATTCTATCTGAAAATTCCATAGCAAAACTAATTGCTTCTTCCAATTCTTTTTGATCTTTTACTTTTTTGATTCCTACACTAGAACCTAAGTTTCCAGGTTTTACAATTAATGGATATCTTAATTTTTCATTAATTTCTTTTAATATCTTTTCGTCATCTTTTACATATTCTTTAGAATAAAAACTTACATAATCTACAACTGGGAGTCCAGATTCTTTTAATACTTTTTTAAATACAATTTTATCCATTCCAACACTAGAGGCTAATACATCTGGTCCTACAAATGGAATATCTAAAAGATTAAAAAAACCTGCCATTGTTCCATCTTCTACATTTGTACCATGCACAATAGGAAATGCAACATCAATCGTGTTTAATACTCTTTTTCCGATGAATGGCGCTGGTATTCTAATGACCTCTACTCTTTTTCCTGTATTGACAACAGCCACTTTATAGCATCTTTTCAATAAGACATCCATATCTCTATACATTTCTAAATCTAATAAATCCTCTCCTGTATACATAACGCCTTGCTTAGAAATATAGATAGGAACAATTTCGTATTTATTTTCATCTAACCTTAATGTTGCTTCAATCATGGAAATGATTGATATTTCATGTTCTACGCTCTTTCCTCCAAAAAATACACCTACTTTAATCATATTCTTATTCACTCCCTTTATAAATAATTATCTGGCAAATCGTTTTCTAAAAGAACAACGGTATTTGCATTTGCATTTATCAATTCATACATCTTTTGAATTGCCTCTTCTAAATTCTTGGCAACCATCACTTGATTTTCTGGATATTCTGTCTCTTTTACACCGTCCAGCAATGGACCTGCTTGTTTTTCTCCTACCAAAATAATGAAATCACTATATTTTGTCGCTTCTTTTCCTAACTTTTTATTAATCTCATATGCCTTATTTCCTAAATCAACGATACCAGGAGTAATGAAAACTCTTTGTCTTCCTTGAAAAGAACCTAATACCTCCAATGCCATTTGAGCACCTCGCTCATTAGAATTATAAGCATCATCTATAATAATACTTCCATTGGAATTTGGTCTTAATTCTAATCGATGTTCAACAGGCTTTATAAACTTGACGCCCAATTTAATTTCTTCTTCTGAAAGTCCTAGTTTATCCGCAACAGCAACACCACAAACAATGTTTAAAACATTAAGTCTTCCTAATAATTTTGTTTTGATACTAATTCTTCTATTTTCTGGCATAACAACATCAAAACTAGATCCTTTTTCTGTTGTTTCTATATTCTCTGCATAGTAATCACTATCATTATGCAAACCATATTTTATAAATTTTTTAGTGATATTCACTTTTCTAATGTTTTCATCTTCCCAATTCACAAAAGCTAGGCCATCTTCCTCTTTTAGAGAATCTACCAGTTCAAACTTGGTTTTGGATACATTTTCAACCGTTTTAAACGTATCCAAATGTTGAGGTCCAACCGCTGTAATTACTGCAAAATTTGGATGAACAATATCACAGATTTCTTTAATATCTCCAATATATTTTGCTCCCATTTCACAAATAAACATATTATGGATTGGTTTTAACTGTTCGTTAATCGTTCTTACTACTCCCATTGTTGTATTATAACTTGCTGGTGTCATCAAACAATTATACTTTTGTGATAAAATCGCATTAATTGCATGTTTTGTACTAGTTTTTCCAAAACTGCCTGTTATTCCAACTATTTTCATGCTTGGATTTTCAGATAATTTCTTACTTGCTTTATCACAAAACTTTTTATTAATTTTTCCTTCTAATCTATCATTCCTGAAAACAATTAAATAAACAAATACATAGCTAAAACTTGCACAAATATTTAGAATCGTGACAAGATAAACTTTATGAAATGCATTTAATAGAATTCCTAAAAATATAAGCAAATCATTATATCTCCAAAGTTGTCTTTTTACCCTTTTCGTAATAATAAAAGGTAACTTCTCTTTCTTTCTTGGAAATGTTAATATTAACAACAAATATGTAATAATTGTTAATGCAACACCAATATTTTCGTTAATAAAAATAACGATACTTGAAATAATCAATAAAGCAATTCTTTTTAAATCAAAAACCTCTCGTTTATTATTTTTTAACCATTTTAAATATCTATCTTTATAATAATGCTCTAGTTGCATTATGTGAAGGCCACGCCTATTGGTCATCATAAAATAGATGATAAATAGAATAAATATACTATTTATTTTTAAGTATGACATTTAAAAATGTCTCCTTTCTTTTAGTTTAAAAATGAATCTAATACTAATTTACAATTTTCGATATTCTCTAAATAAGAAAAATGGCTACCATAAGGATATTCTACAAGTCCTGCATCTGGAATCAATTTTTCCATTAACTTTGCATCACTAATAGGAGTAGCTGTATCTAACCCACCCCAAATTAAAAGTGTTGGTACTTTAATATTAGGCAAAATCTTTTTTACATCTTCATTTACAATAATCTTCATTGTATCTTTTAAAACCACTGGAGATGCTTTATAATCACTTGAGCCTACTTTTCCTCTTAATTTCTCTTTGAACTCATTTGCTTTACTAGTATTAGGTAGCAAATTTAAAAGCAATTTTCCAGTCTTAAATATAGCAATCTTAGCATAATATTTAGCAGTTCTCTTTGGTTTAATACCAGCACTATCGATTAATACTATTTTTTTCGCTTTTACCATATTCTTTCCAACCGCATGGATAATAATTCTTCCACCATTAGAATGACCAATTAAAACCGGGTTTTCAATATGTAATTTTTCCAAAAATAATTTTAAAAACTCTGCAAAATCTTGAGAATTTAAAGGTTCCTTTGGCAAACTACTTTTTCCAAATCCAACAACATCTACAAGATATACTTTATGTGTTTTAATAAGATTTGTCGTAAGTGGTCTCATCGTCTCTAAATCTGTAAGCCAACCATGTAATAACACTACTGGTTCTCCTTCGCCTTCTACTTCATAGTTTATATCCCAGTCTTTAATTTTAATTTGCAACCTTTTCACCTCTTTTTTTGTTTTTACTACAATTTATTCAAATTATCAGTTTTTGTTACGTTATATCATATATCATTTTAGGAAGTTTTTCAAGCATTATACATGAAATTCTATTTCCTTGTTATATTGCAAAAAGCACTTCCTGCATAGAAAGTGCTTTTGTTCCTTATATTGTTAATGTTCCACCTGGGGTTTCTAGCAGAATTAAAATTTCTTCTTCTTCTCCTGTTTCTGCATTAATATATACTAAAAATTGCTTATTCTCTACTTTTCCTTTAAATTCATAACAATATTTTTCCGTTTTATCGTCTAAAGGAATAACTGCCATTCGTTCATTTTCCACAACAATGTGATTGCTTAATTTTGATTTTGCTTCTTCTAATGAAATGATTTCTTGTGAAAATTCCCTTATCGTATGAGCATTTAAGTATCCTAATGCCTCCATTCCTAAAATCTCACCATTATCTAAAGCTATTTTTACTTTGATTAAATCCGGATAAAATAAGATTCCATTTTCTTCATAAGCATAATTAATTGTCACAATGTTTTCTTCTTGCAAAAAATACGTTTCTTTCATGTTAGAGTATCCCAATTTATTTAAATACTCTTTTCCTTTTTGAATCGCTTCTTCCTTTTCAATTTTTACTTCTCCTACTGCTCGATCTTTAATGATTTCCACAATCCATCCACCTTTTTGGGATATTTGTATTTCATATATACTATCCTCTTCTTTGAGTTGGAAATCATAACTTATGATATCTCCCTTAATTTTTCCTAAACACTTAATTTCTGTAGCATCATGAAAGGTATTCTTTAACTTGGTTTCTGCTTCTTCTTTAGAAATCTCTTTTCCTATCAACCCTAACTTATCTTGTTTATTTACGTAATCAGAATAGGCACCATCATAGATTAATCCCTCGTAATCATCAAAACTACCATCAATACTGGTGAAAATATTCATATTCTCTTCTACCATATCTAATTTTCTATCTTTTTTTAAGCTATCCCAGGAAATTACTCCATTATTCAAATCTAACGATAATTGATTTACTATATTTTTCAAATTAGAAGCATAATCATATAATTTTTTTAAATTCTGAAAATTCTCCTCCGAAAGTGCTTCTCCTCTTAATGTTTTCCTTGATAATGTATAAGAATAATCGCTGACTTGATTTAAAAACTTAATGGCTTTATCAGATCCATGACTATCAAAAGGAATATTCTTTATATAACTAACTGCCAAATTACTATCCGCCCAGACTTTGATTAATGTATCAGTTGCATGTTTACTATCGTTGGAAATCATTGACTTTGCTAAATAGTTTTCCATATTATTAATATGATTGACAAGTTCCAAAAAAGAATAATTATATTGATTTTCTTCGCTTATCTTTGCTTGTGCATTCAAGAAATACGCATAATAACCAAACCCAAAAACAAATAATAATAAGATGGATATCCAAATTCGAGTACTCGTTTTCATTTATCGTCTCCTTCTTTTTTTATTAATTTTTCCGATTACATAAAATTTATACTAAAAAATGAAAAAAGCCCCACTTTTTGAGGCTTTTTATTTTAGTTTTTTCTTTCCCATAGTTTTCTTACTAATTTTAAAGATAATGTTGATAAGGTAAAACCAATAACTGGAACTAGCGATGTCAACCAAACATTAGAGATTCTAGCTATCAATAGTGAATATACCATCACAACTATATAAGTTAATATACAAATACAAATTCTTCTAATCCAACTTGTTTCCCATGCCTTATCTACTTCTACTCTTCGATTTCTTTCTTGAATTTTCTTAATCTCATCTTCTAATTCTTTATTATCCATCTTGTTTAGCTCCTTTCATTTATTTCACACTAGTTTATTGTATCATATTGGGAGCTAGTTGTAAAATTTTGCAATTTTTCATTTATTTATTTTTTATTTCGTGCTATAATATTTTTGTACATGAATAAAAAGGTTAAAAGATAAAACAGAAAGGATATTTAGATTTTGAAAAAGATTTTAATTTTTTATGGTACTTATGGCGGTGGTCATCTTGCCGCTGCTAAATCAATTAAAAATTATATTGATGCACATTATGAAAATACAGATATTGAATTTGTTGATTGTATTGAATATGTTAATAAATTTGTCAATAAAGTTTCTACCAAAGCATATGTTGAACTTACGAAAAATACTCCTCATTTATGGAAAACTCTTTATTCAGGTTCTAATAAAGGAACATTATCGATTATATCCAATGCCTCTAATAGGATTATGGCTTTAAAACTAAAAAGCTTAATTAAAGAAGTAAAACCTGATTTGATTATTTCAACGCACCCTTTTAGTAGTCATATGTGCGCCATTTTAAAAAAGAAAAAGCAAATCAATTGTGAATTAGCTACCATTATGACAGATTATCATATCCATAATCAATGGCTTTCACTTCCAGAATATGTAGACTACTTCTTTGTTGCCAATGAACAAATGAAATCAGATATGATACAACAAAAAATTTCAGCAAACAAAATTCATGTAACCGGCATACCTGTATCGCCTAAATTTAATCAACCCTTTAACAAAGAAGAAATTTTCGATGAATTCTGGTTAGACAAAGACAAATTTACCGTCCTTTTATTTGGAGGAGGTGAATTTGGACTTGGGAAAAATGTAGCCACAAAAATTTTAGAAGCTACCATTCGTATGTTCAAAGACATACAGATAATTGCTATTTCTGGGAAAAACAAAAAAATGCATCATGCCTTTGAAGAAATTGTAGAAAAAACAAATGCTGCATCAAGAGTAAAAGTATTAGAATTCACAGATAAGGTTCCTGAATTAATGAGTATTTGCGGTATTGTCGTTACAAAAGCCGGTGGTCTTACTATTACAGAAAGCTTAGTCTCTGGATTACCAATTCTGATTATTAACCCAATCCCTGGTCAAGAAGAAGAAAATGCGCAATTTTTAGTTGATTCAGGATGTGCTATTTGGATTAAACCTAAAGAGAAAAATATTCCTGGTATCTTAAAAGATTTATACAGAAATAAAGAAAAATTGACAAGAATGAAAGAAGCCACCATTAGACTTGCTAAACCTCATTCAACACAAGAAATATGCGAAATCTTATTAAAAGAAAAATCAGAGGAAAATTAATTCTCTTTTCATATAGCTGATAAAAAAATACAGATGAGTTAATATCATCTGTATTTTTATAGTATATAACTGATAATTACAGAAATAAAATCAATACTTATCACTGAAATAATGAAAATAGACAGTATTTTCTGAATTTTTGAACTCATTTTTGTGATAAGCTTTTCTGCTATTGGCAAGATTATATACAAGGCAATCATTCCACAAATTGCTAAAAGAGAACTATTTCTTAGTGAGATTCTTCCATTAAGGTTAAATTTATCATAACTATAATCCCACCAACGTTTATGAAAAAGCATTTCCATTCCCCAACTAGCTATAAATTCTACTATTGAAACCACGATTAAGATGAATAAAAACACAAAGATTGGCGTAAGATTTATCTTCCCTCTTTTTATTTTTTTCTTCAAAAATTTGCCAAGAGAGAATATTAATAGTAATCCTCCAAATCCATAAATTGGCAAATAGCATCCATGTAAAAAACCTCGATTTATAAAACCGTTTCCCACTTTGAATTCCCAAGCAACTTCATAAAGCCAACCTAGAAAACAATAAATAAAAAAGCATATCGTATAAAAACACCAATTTTTCTTCTCTTTTTCCATCTTTTGTTATCTCCTATATTTTATATTTCGCTTCTTCCTTCTAGTGCCTTGGCTAAAGTAACTTCATCTGTATACTCTAAGTCTCCACCAATTGGAATACCTCTTGCAATTCGTGTCACTTTAATTTTCATAGGTTTTACTAACTTAGAAATATAGATAGAAGTTGCTTCTCCTTCTACTCTAGGGTTTGTTGCCAAAATAATTTCTTTTACTTTTCCATCCATCAATCTGGCTAGCAATTCTTTAATTTTGATATCTTCTGGACCAATTCCATTCATTGGAGAAATAGAACCATGTAAAACATGGTAAAGTCCATTATATTCATGAGTTCTTTCCATTGCTAAAACGTCTTTTACATCTTCGACAACACAAATAATGCTCTCATCTCTTTTTGGATTAGAACAAATATTACAAGGATCTGTATCTGAGATATTGAAGCATTTTGAACAGAATTTTAGATTCTTTTTCGCATTAATAATCGCATCTGTAAATTCTTTGATGTCTTCTTTACTTTGATCCAACATATAAAAAGCTAACCTTTGGGCAGTTTTATGTCCTATACTAGGTAGCCTTTCGAAGCTCTCTATCAGCTTTTCTATTGAAGGAGAATATTCCATAGTATACCTCTTATAAATTTAAACCTGGGATATTATATTTTCCCATAGCTTGTGCCTGTGCAGAATCTACCTTTCTCATGGCTTCATTCACACAAGTTATAATTAAATCTTGTAACATTTCCACATCTTCTGAATCCACTGCTTCTTTATCTAATATAAGAGATTTTATTTGTTTATCTCCTGTCACAATAACTTTAACAGCGCCTCCCCCAGTAGATGCATCAAATTCTTGAATAGATAATTCTTCTTGAGATTTTTCCATATCTGCTTGCATTTTTTTAGCTTCTTTCATTAATTGGTTAATGTTCATGCCTCCAAAACCGCCACCGAATCCTCCTGGGAATCCACCTCTTTTACTCATCGTCTTTTCCTCCTTACTTTTCATAACATTATTCAATCACATGAATCTCTATACCCAAATCATTCATTGGATTTTCTTTCGTTTTTGATATTTTCTTACCGCTGGTATTTCCTTGCTTTCCGTCTACCAATTTAATATGCCATTGTTTTCCTGTTTCTTTTACCAAAATATCTGTTAAATCCTTTTTGTTACTACTTTCTTCTAATAGACCTTTCACAAACGGTGTTAATCCATTTGGAAAGATAATCTCTAAAATCATATCCCCTTGCTGACGAATATTAGTATTTGCTAAACTGGTATATAATCTTACTTTACCACTTAATTTTAAGGTGTTAATCACATTTTTCCAATTGACATCCGTACTTTCGTCCGTACTTCCAGAATTTTGTGTTTTTGTTTCCTTTTGTTTTTCTTCTTTTTTAGTTTCCTCTTTTTTAGTTTCCTCTTTTTTAGTCTCTTGTCTCGTTACCACTTTTGGCTCTTCTGGTAAATTCTTTCCTATTTCTCCCTCATGGCAAGCCTTGATAACTCCTACCTGAAACATAATGGTTTTTTGATTAGACCATTTCATATCATTTTCAATTTCTGATAACATATAAATTATCTTCAAGATTTTTTCACGACTAGCTAAGGTAGCTATTTTCTTCATCACTTCTACTTCTTCTTTACTATAGATACTAACAGTACCAGAAGCCTTTATCATCAAAATATCTTTTATGTATTTAATCACTTCCCATAAAAAATTATTCAAATCTTTTCCGTTATCCATTACTTCATCTATCGTTTTTAATGCTTTTAATTCATCCTTCTCTAGAATAGCTGTTGTAATAGATGAAATGTATTCTAAACTTGGAATACCAACTAATTCTTTGACTAAATCTACATCAATTTCATCTGCACTTTCTTGACAACATCTTTCTAAAATACTAATTCCATCACGCATAGCTCCTTCTGATAGCACCGCTATCAATTCTAAAGCTTCTTCCGTAATTTTAATAGAAGATTCTTGGCATATAATTTTTAATCTTTTCACAATATTTTCGTTTGTAATCTTCTTAAAATCAAACCTTTGACATCTAGAAAGAATCGTTGTTGGCAATTTTTGAGGTTCCGTTGTTGCTAAAATAAATTTCACATGCTCTGGTGGTTCTTCTAATGTTTTTAATAACGCATTAAATGCACCTGTTGTCAACATATGAACCTCATCAATGATATATACTCTGTATTTTGCTTTTGTAGGTAAAAAATTGACCTCTTCACGAATACTTCGAATATCTTCTACGCTATTATTAGAAGCAGCATCCATTTCTACAACATCTGTTAAAGAACCGTCTAAAATTTCTTTACAAATCTCACATTCATTACATGGTTCTCCGTTTTGAGGGTTTAAACAATTTACCGCTCTTGCTAAAATTTTAGCAGAAGTAGTTTTTCCTGTTCCACGTCCTCCATTAAAAAGATACGCATGTCCTACTCGATTAGCCATAATTTGATTTTTAAGAGTTGTTGTAATATGATCTTCACCAACCATATCTTCGAATTTCAGCGGCCTAAATTTTCTATATAATGCTGTATATGCCAAATTTTTCACCTCGATTCTTATTCAAAAAACTTCCCTTAAGGAAAGTATGCAACTCACATAAATACACTACTTATCGCTGCTTCCTTCCGAACCTGACGAGATTCATAGCTTTTTATTGAAGCATACCCTCCTTAAGAGAAGCTCTTACTCTTGTGTGATTATATAATGCTTTCTAAAAATTTGCAAGAGTTTTAAGCAATTTCTTTGTATTTTTTCTTTTCTGCCAAATTTCACAAATGTTGATTTATTTTTCATTTTATAATATAATAATGCTGCATTTTAAAAAAAGGATAGATTATATGGAACCAAAAAACAAATTTATGAAAGCTGCTTTAACAGAAGCCGAAAAAGCTTTTCAAAAGGAAGAAATTCCCGTTGGCGCTATTATTGTAAGGGATGGAAAAATCATTTCTAGGGCTTACAATGCTAAAGAATCTTCTAAAAACGCTTGTGGACATGCAGAAATACTAGCAATTCAAAAAGCTTGTAAAAAGCTTAATTCTTGGAGACTTTTAGATTGTGAGATGTATGTTACATTAGAACCATGTCCTATGTGTGCTGGTGCTTTAATTAATGCCAGAATGAAAAAAGTTTATATTGGAACTGAAGATGAAAAAACAGGTGCTTGCGGTTCTAAGTTAAATCTATTAGAAGACTATACTTTTAATCATATTGTGCAAACAGAAAAATACATTTTAAAAGAGGAATGCTCTCGGTATTCTCAAAAAATTTTTTAAACATTTGAGAGAAAGGAATAAAAATGAAAGCTAATACAAAGAATATTCTCAAAAAATGTCTGTTTCTGGCTTTTATTCTGATTACTATTACCATTGTGGCTTCTATTGTCATTCGCTATACTGTAGAAGGTGAAAAAACTTTACCTTATTCTGTTAGTAAAATTTTAATTACTAGCCATGTCTATGCTAAAGATAATGATGAAAAGGCTGAAAATGCTATTTGGGATATTAATTTGGAAGAAAATAACAACCTTTATATCTACATTGATAAAACAGATAAAGAAACGGCAGAAACGATTCAAGAAGTCAAAATTGGCAATTTTAAGATTCTAAAAAAGCCAAAAATTGGCAATATTAAAATTTATCGACCTACCG
>Ga0310690_10004172_pt1 | contig 20833 bp, 19 predicted proteins | sample AusTroGonzalo_MG_2_FD_207661 | JGI IMG/M metagenome (GOLD analysis project Ga0310690, IMG submission 207661) | Bovine rumen microbial communities from tropical cattle in Woodstock, Queensland, Australia - Gonzalo_04 (v2) (version 2) | ecosystem: Host-associated > Mammals > Digestive system >...
GTACCGATTTCACTACACTTGAGAATGGTCGCGGTTATTTGTATCGTAATGAGCACAACCATACAGTTGAAATAAAAGGAACATTGAATGTTTCGGATGTTACATACGGTCTTTCGTGCAGTGGCTCGGAATTAACAGGCTTCAACATTATCGGCAATCCTTATTCGCATAATGTATATAAAGGTGCGACGGGATCGGCGATTCCTAACGGTGATCTGCTTGAAAGCAAATATTATATGCTTAATCCTACAACAAGTGAATGGGATTTGACAGACGACGGCACGGTGATTCCGCCATTGACGGGAATCCTGGTGCAGGCAACAGGGCCAGGCACTTTGACAATGACAAATTCAACAGCAGGTGAAGTCGTGGCTTCGAAAGATGCTAAAGACAAAAACATCTGGTTTACAGTCGCAAACGGCAAATACGAAGACAAGGCTTGCGTGGAGTTCAAAGAAGGTCACGGCTTGAACAAGATAGAACATTTCAATGAGGAAGCCCCGATGCTTTATATCAGCCACAACGACGAGGATTTCGCTTCGGCGGATATCAACCCCGACGTGAAGGCATTCAACCTCAATTTTGAGGCTAAGACATTTGGTCGCTACACTTTGAGCGTGAAGCCGCAGGGCGACTACAGCTATCTGCACCTCTACGACAAGCTTACAGGCAAGGATGTCGATTTGCTCCAGGAGGAGGAATACACGTTCATTGGCTCGCCGAGCGACAGCGAGGCGAGGTTCATCGTTTGTCTTGGCCCTTCGACAGGCTCAGGGACCGACTCAGGGACCGATGTTTTTGCCTACCAGAGTGGTAACGATATCATTGTTGAAGGCGATGGTGAATTGCAAATCTTTGACGTGATGGGACGCTTGGTGTCAACGCAACATGTAACAGGCGTGAAGGTGGTTGAAAAACCGTCTCAAACAGGAGTTTACATCTTGAGAATGGAAGGAATGACACAGAAGATTGTGGTGAGATAAGATGCCCCAGCATTAGAGTCTCTAGAGACACTAGGGACTCTTATGACAGGGCAAAATAATTGAATAATCATAAAAAAAAGATATAACATGAAAAAAATAATATTAGTACTCGTATTAGTTATGACACTGGGTATGGTTTCGAATGCCCAGAGTGACGGATTCTTCCGCGGCGGCGACAGCTACGATGGCCGTGAAAGCAGCCAGGCGATGCCGATGCTTCCTTCGGGAAATGTCGGCTCAATCAACGGCGACCAGCCAGCTACAACACCTCTCGGCAGCGGATTGCTGATACTCAGCATGTTAGGTGGCGCATATTTGCTTCGCAAAAAAAATTAAAAAAAACTTCAAACTGGCAGTTTATAACTGCTAACTTTTTATTATTTTTGCGCCTTAAAATTTAAACCTATAAAAAATGAGCGGATTTTTTGGCATTGTTTCGAAGAGACCGTGTATCACGGATCTCTTTTACGGCATTGATTATCATTCACATCTGGGGACTTCGGTGGGTGGTATCTGCACTTTCGACGGTAACACTTTCTACCGTTCAATCCATAGCCTGAAAGGTTCCTATTTCAGAACAAAATTCGACGATGAACTTGGCAAGTTCCAGGGCAACAGCGGCATCGGCGTCATCAGCGACACCGACGCGCAGCCTATCGTGGTGAACTCTCATCTCGGCAAGTTCGCTATCGTGACGGTGGCTAAAATCACCAACATCAGGGAACTTGAGCAGGAATGCTTGGACAACAAACAGCATTTCGCCGAGCTGAGTCACGGCGACACCAACCCTACCGAGCTGGTGGCACTGCTTATCACACAAGGCAAGGACTTCGTCGATGGCATCCAGAACGTGTATAAGAAGGTGAGAGGCTCGGTGTCGATGCTTCTCCTCACCAACGAAGGCGTCATCGCGGCGAGAGACTACTACGGCAGAACGCCTATCGTCATCGGCAAGGACAACGACGGATATGTCGCCGCCTTCGAGAGCCACAGCTACATCAACCTCGACTACTCGACAGAGCGTTACATCGGTCCGGGCGAGATTGTGCGCATCACCGCTGACGGCGTGACACAGCTTCTGGCTCCTAACGATAAGATGCAGATTTGCTCTTTCCTGTGGATTTACTATGGTTTCCCGGCATCCGACTACGAAAACATCAACGTGGAGGAGATGCGTTATCGTGGTGGCTATGCCATGGGTAAGCGCGACGACGTGGAGGCCGACTACGTGGCTCCTATCCCGGATTCGGGCATCGGAATGGCCATCGGCTACTCTCATGCCAGCGGCATACCTTACACCCGCAGCGTGGTGAAATACACCCCGACATGGTCGCGCAGCTTCATGCCTGTCAACCAGGAACAACGTGAACACGTGGCGAAGATGAAACTCATCCCGAACCATGCACTTTTGAAGGACAAACGCGTCATCTTCTGCGACGACTCGATAGTTCGTGGCACACAGCTTCGCGACAACGTGAAGATGCTCTACGACTACGGCGCGAAAGAGGTGCACATCCGTATCAGCTGCCCTCCATTGGTTTATGGCTGTAACTTCTTGAACTTCAGCGCATCAAAGAACGAGCTTGAGCTTATCACACGCCGCTGTATTGAGGAGCTTGAGGGTGACAGCCACAAAAACCTCGAGCTTTACTGCGATGCCTCGACAAAGCAATATGCCAATTTGGTCGAGATGTTGCGTAAGAAAATCGGTGTCGATACATTGAAATTCAACACGTTGGAAGACATTTGCGGTGCTGTGGGCTTACCTAAATGCCAGATATGCACGCATTGTTTCGACGGCTCGTCGTACGGCGACAAATAAGATTATTTGAAAATAATATCAACTGATGAATCACGGGATATGCCTAGCAACGATGCGGCTTTTCCGTGGTTCATCGCTATTTCGAGGTAGCCATGGGTGCCAAACAGCGCCATTTTCTCGGCGAGTGGCATGTCGGTGTAGCTGAGACATACCTTGTCGATGATGTATTTCCCGATACGGATCTCGAAAGCCCTGCCATTTCTTATCTTTTCGAACAACTCGCGGGTGATGTTGGTCACAGCATTCTCATAAGAGTCGATGAAGGTGACGATGCCGTGGATGGAGTTGTTGTCGATAGTAGGCTGGAAGGTGATGCACTTGCGTATTTCAGGATAAGACTTGCCTATCTCGCTGAACGGCAGTCCTTTAGCTATCATGGCGGCGACTTTCACAAACCTGTCGCGTGTGGTGAAGGTGAAATAATCCGAGTCCTGGATGACTTCGATAGTGACGGCCTCGTAAGGCGTGTCGCCCAAGATGAGCGAGAAGATGTCGTTATCGGTGCCAATGAAATAATGTCCGTTGGCTTTCAGCGCGATGTGCGGCTTGTCGGACGACTCTTCGGTCTCCACCGCGATGATGTGGATGGTGCCTTCCGGGAAACTTTTATAGCAGTTTCGGATGATGAATGCCGCCGAAGCGATGTCCCAAGGCTCGATGTTATGGGTTATATCGACGACGGTAGCGTCGGGAAGCATCGAAAATATCGTGCCTTTCACTGCCGCAACGTAATAGTCCGACAGCCCCCAATCGCTTGTTAATGTTATGATTGCCATAATTTTCCGCCGTTCGTTTCACCTTGTCATTTGACAAATGCAAAAATACATTTTTCTATTGAAAAATTTTTATTGAAATAAAAAAGTTATGAACAATTTTTATTTTTTATCTTTGCATATCGAAAAACGATTAAAATTTAGTCAAAATATCAGATGGCAGAGCAGATAGTACAGATAGAAAATGTCAACCCGAGTGATTTGTATGGCGCTAAGGATCAACATCTTACGATAATCAAGAACTTTTTTCCGAAGTTGAAGATTATAGCGCGTGGCGATTTTGTGAAGGTGATAGGCGAGGACGAGGAAGTAAATTATTTCCTCGACAGGTTGAATATGCTTGTCAACCATCTTGAAAGATACGGCAGCATCAACCCGCAAGTGATTGAGGATGTGATGGTTTCGAATGGCGATACGGCTTACGTGAAGGCGATGAACGACGGCGACGTGCTTGTTTACGGTCGTAACGGCCTGCAAATCAAGGCAATAACGGCCAACCAGAAACGCATGGTGGATGCGATAGGCAAGAAAGACATGATTTTCGCCATCGGTCCGGCAGGAACGGGAAAGACATATACCGCTGTGGCGTTGGCGGTGCGCGCGTTGAAAAACCGTGAGGTGCGCCGCATCATCCTGACGCGACCGGCGGTGGAGGCAGGGGAGAACCTCGGTTTCTTGCCCGGTGACCTGAAAGACAAGCTCGACCCGTATCTGCAGCCGTTGTACGACGCCTTGCGCGACATGATTCCGCAGGCGAAGCTGACGGCTTATATGGAGGACGGCACCATCGAGATAGCGCCACTGGCGTTTATGAGAGGCCGCACATTGGACCACGCCTTCGTGATTTTGGACGAGGCACAGAACGCCACTCGCGCCCAGCTGAAGATGTTTTTGACACGTATGGGGCGCAACGCGAAGTTCGTAATCACTGGCGACGTGACACAGATCGACTTGCCGAAGAACACGCCGTCGGGCTTGCCGCAGGCTGTCGATATCCTCGGCGACGTGAAAGGCATCGAGTTCATCTTCTTGGATGAGAAAGACGTGGTCCGCCACAAACTCGTGACAGAAATCGTCAACGCATACAAGAAATATTATCACGACAATGAAGATAACTCTGTAGAGCCGGACGGTCGTCCGTCTCCTGAACAAGACGAAAATTAAATTAACGATATGAAAGCTTTAACAAGAACCGATTTCAATTTCGAAGGTCAGACCAAAGTGTATCACGGCAAGGTCCGTGACGTTTATTTCATCGACAACAAATACCTGGTGATGGTCGCCACCGACCGCATCTCTGCATTCGACGTCATTTTGCCGGAAGGAATCCCTTACAAAGGCCAGATTCTCAACCAGATTGCAGCTGAGTTTTTGGATATGACCACCGACATCGTGCCGAACTGGAAGATTGCCACTCCCGACCCGATGGTCACTGTAGGCAAGCTCTGCAAGCCGTTCCCGGTCGAGATGATTATCAGAGGATATTTGACAGGAAGCTCATGGCGCACTTACAAGAGTGGCCAGCACACCATCTGTGGCGTGCAGATTCCTGATGGAATGAAGGAACACCAAAAGTTTGCCGAGCCAATTATCACTCCGACCACAAAAGCCGAGGAAGGTCACGACGAGGACATATCGAAGGAAGAGATTATCCGTCAAGGACTTATCAGCAAGGAAGACTACGAAAAGATTGAGATCATCACCCGTAAGCTGTTCCAAAGAGGTACTGAAATCGCTGCCAAACACGGCTTGATTCTCGTCGACACCAAGTACGAGTTCGGCAAGATCGGCGACCAGATCTACCTGATGGACGAGATTCACACCCCTGACTCATCGCGTTATTTCATCGCCGACCAGTACGAGGAGTGCTTCAAGAAGGGCGAGCCTGTGAAGCAGCTCTCGAAAGAGTTCGTCCGCGAGTGGCTGATGGCCAACGGCTTCCAGGGCAAGGATGGCCAGAAGGTTCCAGAGATGACACCGGCTATCGTGGCAGGCATTTCCGACAGATACATCGAGCTTTACGAAAAGGTGACTGGCAAGAAATTTGAGAAAGCCGCTGATACCGAAGATATCAAGGCGAGGATTGAAACCAACGTCAAGAATTGGTTGGAAAGCAATAGATAAGAATGATAACTAGAGACGGTGTAAATACCGTCTCTTATTGTTTCATTAACCAATCATATGCGTCTTTTGTAAAATTGTTTTTATTTATGGCTTCTAAATGTATACTATTTGAGCTATTTGGATTAAGTGAAGTAAAATCATAGTTTGATTCGGATATGAATTTTTTACCTAATATATCTTTCGCAACATCTGATAAACTTGGATTATTACCACAAAGGGCATCAACCATAATACGATCCCAATAAATGTATGTTTTATCAGAACTAATTTTAAATAATCGGAAGAACCATTCAATAGGATTATCTGATTGTTTTACATAGTCTACAAACAAATCATACCAGTGTTTCCAATCAATTATTTTGATGCAAGGTATGGTCTTAAGTACTTTTATGTCAAATGGTTTGTCTTTAAAAGCATCATTAAAGAAGTTGTTGGTAATAATTCTAGCAAATTCATCATTTTGTTCGGATGTAAACAACGGCTTGTAATCTGAATAGGCATCATAATGAATGTTTGACATTGAATAGATATATAAAGAGCACCATGCATAATCTTTAGAATTGTTAAAGAACGCTTTATGCTCTTCAAATAATTTTGATATATCAGGTTCTTTGTCATTATTTTTGATAGAGTATAGGTTTTGTATTATATACTGATACATTTGTTTGTTAATGTAATAATCCTTAAATCCTATCAAATCTTTTTTGTCGTAGGATTGATAATCAATGTCGATTAATGATACAATATTTGGCAATAAAGTTATTATTGGCACCTTATTTTCTAGAACAATAATGTTCAATTTGTGTATTAGTGAATCTTTTTTGTTAGAAAAATCGTTGTTGATGTCTTTTATGAATTGATTGTTTGGTAGTTTAAACAATGAAATAGCTACATTATTCGATAATTCATTTTTTCTGTATTTTCCAGCAAAATATAAAAAATATTGGCATGGATAACATATTTTTCTTAAATCATAAACGTAGTTGTCGGACCATAAATCACCCAAAATATATTTAAGAGCCTCTTCTTCGTCAGGTTTGGCTTTATTAATAAAATCATCAGCATCCTTGAAAATAGGAGTATCTGTATTTTTCTTATTTTGCGTTAATTCTGGATTGTTGATTTTTGCTGCTTCATCTAACACTTGGAGCATATGTCGGTAATCAGCCCTGTCGTTTATATAGTTTTCATAATCCTTTTTAATTCTATATTTGCCATCACTTATTTCTAATAATTCATCAGGATAATCTCTTAAAATCTTATATAATTCAGGTGAAATATATTGAATCATGCAAAGTTTTACAAAATCAGAAATATTAATATCATAGAATAAATCTGCTTCATTGTTAATATTTTTAATAATATCTAAATCGTAAGATAGTATATTAACAAACCTATAAATATCTCTCGGATTTTTAAAAACAAGCATCATAAAACTATTATTTTTACGAATGTATGATACTGTTTCTTTTATTTCTTCATCTTTATAACAAAATTTAAGCAATGTTTCTTGAATGTTGTTAACCAGCATTGTCACGAGATTGTTGTCATCAGCAGGGAATAGCAATTCGAAATTGAAAAACTTTTTCAAATAGACATAGGCGTCTTTAATTCCAATATTTGACAGATTGTTTTTTAATGCTTTTTTATCGGCTGCCACTATATAGGCTATATATGGGAAATCAGCAGAATTTCTTATCAGTTTTATTAGAGCTAACAACTCTTCGGCTTGTAATCTGTCAACATCATCTATTAAAACGATTCTTGTCTTTTTGTCTTTTCGCAGTATTTCAGAAATTTTATTGTGTTGAGCTTCAATTGATATAGAGTTGTTATGATTAATGAATGCGTTAGCTGCTTTGGCAGTAATACTATTAGAAGCTATCTTTGCATATGATTGCAGAATATTTCTTAATTCCCTGTTTTCTCCTAAATGTTCTTTTAGTAAATCAAAATAATTGATTATCATTTGATTATCATCGCTGCTCAACCATGGTTTAAATTCTATTAGTTCTATTTCTTTTGTTTCACAGTTTTTCTTGATTAATTCGAAAAATGATGTCTTTCCTTGACCGTAACACTCACTTAACAATACTGTAAAAGAATTGTTATTGTTGCCTGGCTTTGCAAAAGTAGATGTTATTTTACTTATAAGAGTCTCTGCATATACCGTCCTGTTAAAACTATCTGTTTGTGTAGGTTGGTCAATTGTAAATGGTTGTAATGTTGAGCTTGTTTGTTTGCGTTTCCGCCACCAGTTTATGATATGTTTTATAATAATAAGCGATGTCTCAAAAATTAACACAGAAATGAAAATAACAACAATATATGATGGCCAATAAACATTGATGCCATAATACTTAAAGTTGCCAAATAGCCTGAACAAAACAAAAACAACAATTATAAAAACGAAGTTTAAACGTCTAGTTGACAATAGTTTTTCTTTGAGAATACTTCTATAAGAGAGACAATAATAACATATTACTACTCCTATTAATAATAATTGTACATATATATTATGATTGTCAACCTTGCTAAAGATGGGATTTACCAAGCTAATTGATATGAAATCGTTAATTGGACCCCAAAAGATTCCTAAAACAAAAAGAATCATTAGATATATTACTAAACTTTTTATAATGTTTTTATTCTTCATATTACTATGGTTTTATCAAACAACAATGCAAATTTACTGATTTTTATTTATTATTAGTTTGGTTTATAAAAAGATTTTGTATATTTGCAGTGACATATTGCGGACATTGCCGCAACTTATTGAAATAACGAAGCGTTATGCTTTTCTTGTTGATAGGAACGTGAGAAATTTCAAAGAGGCAAGAGAGTATAATGGTTCACGTATATGGCGTGGACTGTTTTGCTGCATCTTCCTCAAAGGTAATCTCACGACCTCTATCAAAAGAAGTGGTATACAGTACCACGCTTCTTTAATGTATGATACCATTCATAGGTGCTGGTGAACGGATAAAGGTTGTGCCCGACACGGATTAGGGTATATGCTTATGAAAGCAAAACAATTATTAGTATTGCTATTTGTTTCCTTTGTATTCCTATTGATGGGATGTAAGAAAGATTCAGCAGAACCGAGCAACAAATACACAATAACTTATAATGGTCATTATAATTATGCAACCATTACGGTATTTGAGTATGATAATAGTGGAAATCCTATATATCATCATAATGGTAAATTCTATAAAGGTAGTGCACAATCCTTTACAGCCCAAAATTCAGCTAAAAAAGTAAAATTGTATGTTGATTTGCCTTTTGATATTGGTTGGGTTCAAAAAGTGTACTCTACATCAGCAAATATTGTCATTGATGATAATACCGTTTTGGGAGGTCAACCATAAAATATAGCCGTCTATGGACGGCTATTTCTATATTTTCATGTACATAAAAAGAACTCTTTTTCTTCCTTTTCTGTACCTGATTTTTTAAAAAACAGCAAAATTTTGCATATTAACTTGAAAAATTTTCAATTAGATATTCAAAATTTTACTATTTTTGCAGAGTAAAAATGTAAAATGCTATGAATAACATCTGGAAGCAATTCGGTAATACGCCAATGGATTATTCCATGGTGGCATCGCTTTTCCCCAATCACAAGTGCAAGCACAACAAGGTGAGCGCACTTGAGAAGAAGGGCGATATCATCAGGCTTAAGCAAGGATTGTATGTGCCCAATCCAGACTTGTCGGGAAAGCAATTGTCGTTGTTCGTTATTGGCAACAACTTATATGGGCCATCATATATTTCTTTGCAATCGGCATTGAGATATTATGGCCTGATTCCGGAACAGGTGTTTACAATTTGCTCAATGACAATGAAGCGTAGCCAAATGTTTCACAATGAATTGGCATGGTTTGAATATGTCCATGTTGATAAAGAGGTATTTCCAATTGGTGTTAAGATAGAAACGTTGAATGACGGCACGTCTTTTCTTATCGCAACACCAGAAAAGGCTTTATGTGATTTGATTTCTAATGTTCCGTATCTGAATCTTCGATATGAAAAGGAAATTATGATATGGCTGGAGGAAGATATGCGTTTCGATATGGATGAATTGTTTAAGTTGGATACGAGTGTTATGAGAGAATATGCTAAGGTTGGCAAGAAAAAGAATATGATTAATCAGATTGTTAAAATTATTGAGAGATGAGTACTGTTTTTGATCAAATGTTGGAACGTTATGGGGATTTACCCAAAGAAAAGGTGTGGAATGCAAAGTATGAGGTGACTCAACAGATAGCATTGGCTGGATTGCGTCGCGGAGGCTTTTTCAATAAAGCCGCTTTTTATGGTGGCACATGCTTGCGTATTATACATGGAATGCATCGTTTTTCAGAGGATATGGATTTTTCATTGCTGGCAGAAGATTCTTCATTCCACTTGGAGGATTATTTTCAAGCTGTTATTGATGAATTTCAAGCTGCTGGTCGAGATGTTGTCATTACAAAAAAGGATAAAATGACACTTGGAAAAGTGGAATCGGCTTTTTTGAAGGACGATACAGACGTGTATAATTTGTCATATCAGACAGAAAGAAGCCTTAAGGTTAAAATTGAAATTGATGTAAAACCGCCTCTGGAGTTTCAGACGGAATTGGTTAATCTGAATAATCCTTACCCGTTTGTAGTGCGCTGTATGACTCTTCCATGTCTTTACGCAGGAAAGATGCACGCATTGGCATTCAGAAATTGGAAAACACGCATCAAAGGTCGTGACTGGTACGATTTTGAATGGTATGTAAGAAAAGGTATTCCATTGGATTATAATCACTTGCGTGAACGCATAAAAGAGTTTAATGGTTTGGATTTGGAGAAAGAAGATTTTTTGACTTTGTTAAAGGAAAGACTTGCAACATCTAAAATAGAATTGGTAAAAGCAGATGCTGTGCGTTTTGTCGAAAACCGGGAAGACCTCGACATCTGGTCCAACGACTATTTCCTCCAATTGGCTGATATGATAAAATTTGTACAATAGCGTGCCGGAGGCACGCCATTTTATTTACCCCGCACAAGCGGCAGCGCAGTGTGGGTTTTAAAAAAGCAAAACTATGAATACACTATACAACAAAATACTCTCAAAACAAGACCCTTCGCAAGTCGAAGGTCTTTCGCGTTTTTTCAAAACCGGCAAAGGCCAATATGGTGAAGGCGATAAGTTCCTCGGAATAAAGGTGCCGACGATAAGAGAAGCGGTGAAGGAATGCTGGAACGTGACTTCTTTCGATGACCTGCAGGAATGCGTCAGCTCGGAATACCATGAGATGCGATTGGCTGCGTTGCTTTGCCTCGTGCAGATTTTCAAACACGCGAAGAAAGACGTGAAGCTTCAAAAACAATGCATCGACTTCTATCTCGCTCATACTCAATATATTAACAACTGGGACTTGGTCGATCTGTCGTGCTATGAGCTGCTCGGCAACTGGCTGCTGAATCGTGATAGAAAGCTGCTTTACGACCTCGCACGTGGCGGTAAAACCATCTGGGAACAGCGCATCGGGATGGTGAGCACCATGCAGTTTCTGCGCCATGGCGAGCTCGATGACACATACAATATCGCCGAAATCTTCTTGGAGAAACCTAAACCGCTCCACGACTTACTCCAAAAAGCCGTGGGCTGGCTTCTGCGTGAGGCTGGAAAACGCGACGAGCAACGTCTCAAGGATTGGCTTTCAACATGTTACAAAACAATGCCTCGCACCATGCTGAGGTACGCTATCGAAAAGTTTCCGGAAAACGACCGTAAATCTTACTTGGAAAAATAATTATTTCTCCTTTTTCTCGTAAAAGTGCATGTCAACGATGTACTTGTACACCTCTTTCGGCACGAAATAGCGCACATCCTTGCCTTCGCCGATGGCATTTCTGATGAAAGTCGAGGAGACCTCAATCTCGGGCGCCTCAACCACCGTTACCGACGGGTGCTCTACTAACTCGTTGCTGCTGTAGCCTTTACGTGGATAGACCATCAGGTGATGATACTGCAGAATCATCTCGTAGTTCTTCCATTTTTTGAAGCTCTCGATGTTGTCCATCCCGCAGATGAGGTAAAAATCGGTGTTCGGATGGCGTTCCTGCAAGCGTGTCAGCGTGTCGATGGTATATGACGGCTGCGGCATGTAAAACTCGATGTCGCACACCTGGAAACGCTCGTCGCCTTTTATCGCCATCTCCACCATATACAGGCGATGACGGTCGGCAAGCAGCGACTTCTTGTCCTTGAACGGGTTCTGCGGCGACACCACAAACCAAATCTCATCCAAGCCTCCGTACTCCGCCAAATAGTTGGCAAGCATCAGATGCCCGTTGTGAATCGGGTTGAATGACCCAAAAAATAACCCGATCTTTGTTTTCATTATAAAATATTGAACAATTGTTCCTTAATCTTCTCTAATTCATCCTTCATCTTCACCACAAGTCTCTGAATATCAGCGTCGTTGGCCTTCGAGCCGAGGGTGTTGATCTCGCGTCCCATCTCCTGTGCGATGAAGCCGAGTTTCTTGCCCGCGCCTTCCTCGTCGATGCTCTCCTTGAAATAGTCGCAGTGCTTGCGCAGACGCACCTTCTCCTCGGTGATGTCGAGTTTCTCAAGATAGAAAATGAGTTCCTGCTCGAAGCGGTTTTCGTCGTATTCGCCCGATGTCAGCTCCTGTAAGTTCTTGAGCAGCTTGCCTTTAATGACTTCGTGACGGTTTTTCTCGAATGGCTCGACTTCGCCTAGATAGCCTAAAATCAGATCGACGCGATGCAGAAGGTCTTTTTTCAATATTGCGCCTTCCTTGGCTCTGAAATCGTCAGTAATTTCGATGGCTTTCACCATGGTTTCCATGATTTTCGCCAAAAACTCGTCGTCGTATTCCTGCTGCGGCGATGCGAAGATGCCTGGCATGCGGAACAAAATCGCGGCGATATCTTTCGATTCAGGGATGTTATATTCCTTCGAAATTCCTTGGATTTGCTCGAGATACGAGGCTACAACCTCCTTTTCGATATGGGTGTTTTGCGCCACATCGGTGTTGGTGATGGTGAGCATCACATCGACTTTGCCGCGCTGGAGGCGTGTCGCAATCTCGTTGCGGTAGTCGAATTCGTTGGCCTTAAGCTCCTGCGGAAGCTTTATAATAAGGTCTAACTGCTTGCTGTTCAATGTCTTAATCTCGACACAGATATTGTTGCTCTTGTAAAGTTGCTCGGCCTTGCCGTAGCCTGTCATCGAACGAATCATAGTTAAAAACAATTTTTTGCAAAAGTAATAAAATCTCTCACAGATTTCACAGATAATCACGGATTTTTATCGTCCACATCTGTGAAATCAGTGTAATCTGTGAGAGAAATAAAATTTTTCAGAAAAATGTAATAACATCAAATAATTTCGTTAATTTTGTGCATTGTTTTGAAAATTTCTAAATCAATTTAAAATAACTTTAAAAATTAGGATTTTATGTCAGAAAAAAAGACTTCTCAAGATTTCATGGAAATGGAAGCCCGTTATGGTGCTCACAACTACCATCCGCTTCCGGTAGTCCTCGCCAAAGGCAAAGGCGCAAAGGTTTGGGACGTTGAAGGAAAAGAGTATTACGATTTCTTGTCAGCTTATTCGGCTGTCAACCAGGGTCACTGCCATCCGGCAATTTTGAAGGCTATGTACGAGCAGGCTGAGAAACTCACCCTTAGCTCACGTGCTTTCTACAACGACGCCCTCGGTCCATGGGAGAAATACGTTACAGAATATTTCGGCTACGACAAGGTTTTGCCGATGAACACAGGCGCTGAGGCTGACGAGACTGCTCTGAAGCTTGCACGTCGTTGGGGTACAGTCTGCAAGGGCATCCCGAATGACGAGGTGACCATCGTGTGCTGCGAAGGCAACTTCCACGGCCGTACTATCACCATCATCACCATGTCGAACGACCCTGATTCATACGCAAACTACGGTCCTCTGACACCTGGTTTCATCCGTATCCCTTACAACGATCCTGACGCTTTGGAGAAGGTTCTCGCAAAGGACGGCAAGAAGATCGCAGGTTTCCTGTTGGAACCAATCCAGGGTGAGGCTGGCGTCTATGTTCCGGATGAAGGTTATCTGAAGAAATGCTACGACATCTGCAAGAAATACAACGTGTTGTTCATGGCCGACGAGGTGCAGTGCGGTATCGCCCGTACGGGTAAGATGCTCGCTTGCGACCACGAAGGTGTGCGTCCTGACATCCTTATCCTCGGTAAGGCTCTCGGCGGCGGCGTGGTGCCAGTGTCAGCAGTGCTTTGCGACGACTACATCATGATGAACATCAAACCGGGCGAGCACGGCTCAACATTCGGCGGCAACCCAGTGGCAGCAAGAGTCTCTATCGCTGCATTGCAGGTCATCAAAGACGAACACCTGATGGAGAACGCTGAGCGTCTCGGCAAGATTTTCCGTGAGGAAATCATGAAGATCAACCACCCGATGATCCAGAAAGTCCGCGGTAAAGGTCTCTTGAACGCAGTGATTATCAAGCCTATGAACGGCAAAGAGGCATGGGATGTCTGCTTGAAGATGCGCGACAACGGCGTTCTCGCCAAGCCAACCCACCAGCACATCATCCGCTTCGCCCCACCTTTAGTGATCACCGAAGCTGAATTGATGGACGCTATCGACAGAATCAAGAAATCGATAATGTCGTTCTAAAAATTTCCGTCATTTCGACTGAAGCGAAGCGGAATGGAGAAATCTCCTACAATTTGCTGGAGATTTCTCCGCTCCTTACGGTCGGTCGAAATGACGTTTTTATATATAACCATTAAAACTTAAACCATGAAAAAACTCCTAACATTAGCAATCATTATGATTGCCTTGACGATTGTATCGTGCAAAAAAGAAAATCCTGGCGATGGGGGTCAGCCGGGAAATAACATTGAAATTCAAATAACTGGAATTACCGATACCACAGCCACAAGTGCCGTTTGCCATGTGTCGATTACAGCTGACAATGTTGAGATAATTGAGCGTGGCGTCTGCTGGAATAAAAGTGGCGAGCCTACCGTGTCGGATTACTACACCTCAAAAGGTTCTGGAGACGGTGGGTTCTCACTCTATATAACCGAGCTTGAACCGACTACTAAATATTTTGTGAGAGCTTACGCTAAGTTTGAAAATGATGTGAAATATAGCAATGAGCTTGAATTCACCACATTGGAGGTTATCCTCTCTCGTGAGGTGCAAACATTGTATATGAGTCACATAACCGATGAATCGGCATGGTGTCATGCAAGAATTGTCGATTGGAAAGGTGTCGATGAGTTGTTTAGCTGGGGTTGTTGTTGGAGTACTACTCCTCATCCCGATTTTAATGACAGTACCAATTGGTCTGGAGCTATAATTGGCGGTGAATTTGTCACAGCACTGACTGAATTGACAGCTTCAACCAAATATTATGTCAGGGCCTATGTTGAAAATGCATCGGGCTTCTTTTACGGAAATGAAATTGAGTTTGTCGCTGAAAACGAAGAGCCGCATCCCAATCCTTGGTCGCCGGAGCCAGTCAATGGGCATATTCCTTCAAGCGTTTTGCCAGATGCGTTAGCCGCCGAGATTGGTCAGTATATGAATATTTATTCGGGTGAAAATCCAATTGTTATTGACAGTTTGTATAATTCAAGCCCTCACAAGCTGATGCATACCACATTCGACGAGCCTGCCGACACGGTCTATCACGACCTTCGTTTCCAATTTATCAAAAAAGACAATAAAGTCGATTTGATTGAATGGGTGTTTGACAATTATGCCCAGTATTATTATCCTATTGCCTTCAGAGATTTGTATATGATAGGCTCGGGTAACAATTTCACGGCTTATTATCTTGAAGAAAACACTTCATATTCGACTGGATACTATAAAACAGCAACAATTTTAAGCGGCACTTTTGACGAGGCAAACAATGCCGTAAACAATTTCAAAATAGCTGAAATTCTTCTCAAGACATACGGCAACCCGAATCTCCCACCAGAGAATTCATACCGCATAGTAGGTGATGCCGACGGAGTTTCAAACTATTATCCATACTTTGGAAAATGATATTAATAGGATTAATTAAAAATCAAGGGTTAACATTATTATGTTGATCCTTGATTTTTTTTTGCAAATAATATCACAAAAATGCGATAATATCAAAAATTTTTTGTATCTTTGCGGTTACTATGATACACGTTAAAGGAAAAAAGGACAATATGATTGCCAACAATCTAACGCCATTCGCCGCGACACATCCAGGTGAGATGATTAAAGATGAGATGCAAGAGCGAAAAATGACCCAAAAGCAGCTTGAAGAATTGACAGGCATTAAACAATCAGTCATTAGCGAGACCATTAATGGCAAACGTTCGCTGTCACTTAATTTTGCTATTGCTTTGGAAAAAGTGTTTGGAATTCCGGCAGATGTTTGGATGAACATGCAGACCAAATATGATATTGACATTGCGAATATTGCAAAACGTGATAATAAAAGTGAAACTGTAAAACTGACAATTCCTGCTAATGACAAAAATTTGCTATTAGATCTAGTAAGGAAGTTCGGTTGGGCTTGCGCGTTTTAAGATATGGAATGGTTCAAAACATCGATTATTGACAATAAAACAGTAGTTTTCGATCCACTACGAAAGCAGCACGTCGCGCTCACTCCTGAGGAGCAGGTGCGGCAGAAAATGCTGTATTACCTTGTGGAGACACGAAAAGTCGCCGCAGGACTTATCGCAGTGGAGTATTCCATCAAGGTGAACAACCTCCCGAAACGAGCCGATATAGTGGTTTTCAACAACCTCGGCGAGCCGCAGATGATAGTGGAATGCAAAGCGGAAACAGTGCCAATAACCGAAAAAGTCCTCGATCAGGCAATAAGATACTACTCGGGATTAAAAGTGAAATACCTCACCTTGACTAACGGTAAAACGATGTTTTGCTATAAAGTTGGAGATGGCAAGCTGGAACCTTTAACCGATTTTCCAACCCTTTAATCGAATCAATAATAGTTCTTATCCTCCAAAAGACGTTTTCGTGAAGCGTCGTAATTGCTGTTGATGAAGCTTCGGCTCGCATCGAGACAATCGGTGGAGATGCCACCTAAATCGATTATGGTGTGAAACAAATCGTCAATCATATAAGGTGTCGAAGCGTCTCTTTCGAAGAAACCGCAGTGTTCTTCAAGATAATTGGTCTGCGACTGTGAAAACCAGAAAATAAAAGGGATTTCGAGGTTGGCATGAGGTATCTTGTCAGAATAGTCATGTCCCGCATATTCACCTTCATCGTAAACATTTTCACCATGGTCGGAGAAATATAAAGCCGAGACGCGCACCTCGGGATGCTGCTGACTGTAAAAACCGAGCAACGAAAAGACGCTGTCGATAACAAAATCGTTATACAAAATACTGTTGTCGTAAGCATCGATGATGGCCTGTTTGTTGTCGGATGAGCCGTTAAACACTTCATAATCAGAAGGATAGCGCTTGTTATAGCTTGTGTGCGAGCCGATGAGATGCAGAAACACAATTTTATTTTTAGCCTCTTCGTTGATGGCAGTGTTGAGTGGCTCGATGAGGCTCTCGTCGAACGATTTCATGGTGGTGCTCTCCATCGACGAGCTCGCCATCACGTTGACAAACTTCACCACGTCAGCGTTCTGCGCGAGGTTGGTAACGCCGTTGTCCCACAGCCCGATTGGCGACTGGTTGGAGATCCAATACGATTTGTAATCGGCGGAGTGGAAGACGTCGAAGATGTGGATGCAGCTGTCGATAGGCAGGGGGTTGCCTATATTTCGCTCGGTAAGGAAGTTCATCACCGAGTTCAAGGTGCTCGAGTTGGAGCTTATCACATTGTCGAAAACCACAATATCGTCGCGGCTTTTCAGACGTGGTGTGGTCTCGCGTCCATAGCCGTAAACCGACATGTGGTTGCGGTTGCACGACTCTCCGATTATCATCACTACAAGTGTCGGGTCATCGGTGGTAACTTCAGCGTCTAAATCATATAATGCTCTGGTTTTTAAGGCTTTAAAAGCTCTTGATTCGTCGAAAAACGATACAAAAGCACGTTCTACATCGGGTACTGCAAGTCGCACAAACCTGTTGTTGATGATGTTTTCGGCAAAAAATATCACCATATAAATCCATAATGCCGACCATACAATCTTTTCTGTTTTTGATTTAAAAGAAAAATTGGGAACGCTTTTTAAAGTCTTGATAAACAATAAGATAAGTGGTATAAGAAGCAGCAGTAACGATGTCAGCTTGACAGTCATGAACTCCGATGCCTCGCTGAAGTTGGTGTTCATGAAGACGAAAATAGACGAGGCGTTGAGCGGACATTTTAAGATTATCCAATGGAACAAATTTATGAAACCATCAGCAAATAATAGTGTTGCCGCGATGACATAAAGAAATTTCCTGCGAAAAATGACGTATGGGACAAGCAGCAATATCGTCCAGGTGAGTAATATCGGGATGATGCGAGGCACAAATACCTCGAAGTTGAGGCACATCGCGACTATAGGAGTGTAAAGCGCCGTTGCTAATAGCCATAAAACCTTAAGATATCCCGATTTGCTGCTCATTTTTTGTGATTCGATTTGTTAAATAACCTATTCCGAAACCAATAATCATTCCTACTGCCGCTCCGCAGATGATGTCGCCAGGAAAATGCGCTCCCATGTAAATTCTGCTGTACGACACCACCGCCGCCCAAATGAACATCACCCAACCGATTTTGCTGTAATGCTTTTTCATCGTCATATAGATAAGCGATGCCAAAGCAAAGGTGTTGGCTGCGTGCGACGACATGAAGCTGTACATTCCGCCACAATGTCCGTTAGGGAGATACACCATATCCTGTATCAACGGGTCGTGGCAGGGGCGAAGCCGGTGGACCAATGGCTTGAACACCGACGATGCAATCTGGTCGGAGCAGGTGATTGCCACAGCCACGCCAAGCAATACCCACAGGCCTTTCCATTTGTATTTGTAGAAAACGAGGAACACCAGCACCGCATAAAACGGCAGCCAACCCAGCTCCGATGATATGAACGTCATCACAGGGTCGAGCCACCCAACGTGCAAACCGTTGAGAAACAAAAACAGCTGATGGTCGAGGTCGTTAATCATTCACTTAATGATAACCAAATCAAATCTTTTAATTCCTTAATTCCTTCGCCAGTGGCGGAACTTATAAAGAGGTGCGGCACCTTTTTCGGCAAGTGTTTCTTGATATCTTTTTTCGTGTCTTCGTCAATCAAATCGCACTTGCTGACTGCCAAAATTCTCTTCTTATCCAGCAATTCAGGATTATATTTCTTCAATTCATTTAGCAAGACATCGTATGCTTCCTTCACATCCGGACTGTCGGCCGCGACGAGGAACAGCAATATTGAGTTGCGTTCGATATGGCGTAAGAATCTGATTCCCAATCCTTTACCATCCGATGCGCCTTCAATGATACCTGGGATGTCGGCCATGATAAACGACTTGAAGTCATAATATGGAACGATTCCGAGGTTCGGCGTCAGCGTGGTGAACGGATAGTCGGCAATCTCAGGTTTTGCTGCCGAAACCACCGACAGGAGTGTCGATTTTCCTGCATTCGGGAAGCCTACGAGTCCCACATCTGCCAACAGCTTCAGCTCAATGATAATCCAGCGTTCTTCCGATGGTTCGCCGGGCTGCGAAAACTTCGGCGCCTGCATGGTGGCAGTCTTGAAGAAGGTGTTGCCTTTTCCGCCACGTCCGCCTTTCATGATGACGATTTCCTGTCCGTCTTCGGTCACCTCGCCCAGTGGCTCGTTGGTCTCCGCGTCGTATGCCATAGAACCCAGCGGCACCTCAATGATGACGTTATTGCCTTGGGCGCCAGTACGTTGGTTAGCGCCTCCCGACTCGCCGTCGCCAGCAAACAGGTGTTTGGTGTAACGCAGATGCAGCAGCGTCCACAGCTGGGCGTTGCCTTTCATTATCACGTCGCCGCCCTTGCCGCCGTCGCCGCCGTCAGGACCGCCCTTCGGCACGTATTTGGCGTGGTTGAAATGCATAGCACCGTTGCCGCCCTTGCCCGAACGACAGAAAATCTTTACGTAGTCAACAAAATTCGAATTTGCCATAATCTGCAGATCGTTATTATTATTCATCCCGTAAGGACAAGGCATGCCTTGTCCCTACAAAATCAAAACTCGTCTTCCTCTGTCACCTCCGGTGTTGCCGCCGCATTCTGTTCTTCCTCGTATTTGTCGCAGTCGAACTCAAGATCGACATTCGACAACGGCTTCGGGAAGTCACCCTTGCTGATGTGCAGCGTCGGGTCGGCATACACCTTTTTCATATATAAAGCCCAGATTGGCAAAGCCATATTGGAGCCTTGTCCGAGCGTTATCGTCTTGAAATGCACCGAGCGGTCTTCAGCGCCAGTCCAGATGCCGGTGGTAAGGTCAGGGGTGATGCCCATAAACCATCCGTCGCTCTGGTTCTGTGTGGTGCCGGTCTTGCCCGCAATCGGGTTGCGCAGTCCGTATTTGTATCTGAGTCGGACGCCAGTGCCTTCATACACAACGCCTTTCATCAGCTCAATCATCTTATAGGCTGTCACCTCGTCCATGGCTTCGTGCTGCTCCGCCTTGAAAGTCTCAATCACGTTGCCGTTTTTGTCTTCAATCTTCGTGATGAAGATCGGCTTAACATACACGCCTTTGTTGGCGAAAGTGCTCATGGCACCCACCATCTCGTAAAGCGAGATATCGCACACGCCGAGGCATATCGAAGGCACTGCCGGGATGTCGGATACCACGCCCATTCTGCGAGCCATCTGGATGGTAGCCTCAGGACCGAAACGTTTCATCAGATAAGCCGAGATGCGGTTGTTGGAATGTGCCAGCGCCCATCTCAATGTCACCTCTTCGCCGAACTTGTTTTTGCCCGAATCCTTTGGTTCCCAGAACTTTCCGTCAGGAAGTTGGATGCTATAGCTGATGTTCGGGACCTTGGTGCAAGGGGTGTATTCGCCTTCCTGCATCGCCAACGAATACAGGAACGGCTTGAATGTCGAACCGACCTGTCGTTTTGCCTGTGTCACATGGTCATATTGGAAGA
>Ga0310690_10004173_pt1 | contig 20832 bp, 17 predicted proteins | sample AusTroGonzalo_MG_2_FD_207661 | JGI IMG/M metagenome (GOLD analysis project Ga0310690, IMG submission 207661) | Bovine rumen microbial communities from tropical cattle in Woodstock, Queensland, Australia - Gonzalo_04 (v2) (version 2) | ecosystem: Host-associated > Mammals > Digestive system >...
ATCTGTTTGACTCGGCAGTCATTGAGCCCGACCTTGAGGGTTACGGGACGTCGGAAGACCGCCCTTACTGTGGATTCTCCATGCTCGCTCAGGCACGACAGACCGCTGACTGTATGCTGGCTGCTATCGAAATTCTGAAGGAGAATGGTGTGGAGCTCATTGAAGGTGGACACACCACGGGCTGGGGCTACTCGCTTGGTGCTCCGATAGTATTGGAGTTTGCCAGGTACTACGACAAGCAACTATCAGCCAGCCAACGGGAAAAAATTAACCTGACATCAGTATATGCCGGAGGTGGCCCATTCCTTTTAGACAGGATGATTCAACTTCTCAATGTTGACAAGAACCTTTATGCCAGGACTTTACGTTACCTCCCGCACTTCCTTAGCAGTATCCCGGAAGAGCAACTGGGCGGTTACCAGCTACGTGATTTCTTCCCCACCTGGATGCATGAGACGAATGTAACTATTAACGGCGAGACCATGAGCTTCTTCGAATCGGTGGTGAACAACAAGAGTTTTGGTGGAACATGGCCTTCGGAAGTGGGTTTAAGCCAGGATATACTCTACAACCACTTCGCTGCCGACATGTTTACAACCGACTCCTTATTAGACATGAGTCATCCCAAGACCGTGGCCCTGCTGAACGCAATAAAGAAACAATACGACTGGGATGACTGGACACCATCGGCCGTTATTTACTTGACACACGACCCTAACGATAAAAACATTCCCTATAAACAAACGCAGGAACTCTATGAACAACTTAAACCATCAGGTCGGGTATTCTGGCGTAAGACTTGCGCCGGTCCGCTAGGACTGATTTGGGAAGCGCACCCTGCCAGCACCCTTATGTCCTGTGTCTACGCTATACTGTACGAAGAGCCACAAGAAGCCTTCCGACTAGGCTTTTAGTTATGCCTCCTACCGTGGAAAAGTTTATATCTCCAATAACAGGCTATCACCTGCCGGCAGCTGTTATTCGGTACTCTTTCTGGAGTCACTTCTGGAGGTACAATCATATAAATTGTTTTATCGGAATTTACTTGTTTAGCCGATTAATCTCCTCCTGCAGATTGGCCAGGAATTTTCCGGCGTGGGCGCCATCCATTTGCGTGTGGTGGAATTGGAAGGAAATAGGCAGTTCATACCGGAAGCACCTCTTTCTATATCTTCCCCAAATCATGAACGGATTGTTGAAAATGCCACTATTCATGCCTACGGCGCCGTCAATTTCGGTATCAATGATGGCCGAAGTGCCGATAACCATACATTCATCCGACAAGTCCCTGTCCTTGCAACTCTCGGCTACCTTCGAAGTAGATTCCAAGTACTGGCGATTGAATTGCTCGAGGTCGTCAGTAAAATGAATGTCGCAGGAAGATACCTCTCCCTCTTTGTTCTTGACGATGGTATTGACTGCCAGAGACTCATACTGAATCAGTTTGTCTCCGACAGGGAGAAGATAAAATTCCTTGATGGCAGAGGCTGCTTTGCCGATGCACCAATCCAGCAGCATATTGAACTTATATCCTTTCCTCCGGCTTATTCTGACCAATCGCGTCACGTCGATAGTCTTGAAAAATGTAACCATCGGGTTGGGGGCTTTCATCCATAATTCAAACGCCTGCGCACGGGTGGTGTCTTTAGGATTGATTTCCCGTTTCATCACTCAATCACAAAGCTGCGGGGATAGAAGTCGCTATAGAATCGGCCGTCGGTGGCGGTGAACTTGAGCACGCAGTAATTGGGGTCGGTGACGCCGCCGGGATAGTACTGAGTATCGCCTTTGCGCCAGATCATCTCTTTCGAAGCGGCGTCTGTCAGCACTTCCATCGTTCCGCGCAGCATCATGCCCTTGAAGCCCTTGGCGTCACAGAAATAGATGCTGGCCTTGGGGTTGGCCTTGTATTGAGCCACACGTATTGAGAATGTATTGGTTGTAAAGTAGAAGGTTTTGATACCCTCGCGTTTACGTGGCTTCAGCATGGCCTTGGTCCAAGGGAAACCTTCTTGGTCTACTGACGAGATGTAAGCGATGGGCAGCTTATCGGCCATTTTGCCGATGAGTTCCTTCACCCCGGCCAAAGCAGGGTTCTCCGGCATGGAGCCCGTCAGCGTCAATTCTTTTCGCCAGCGCTTCAGGTGCGGGAAATACACCTTCATCTGGCCGATGTATTCCTCTTTTGTGATGGGCTGCGGCAGGCCTTTGTTCACTTCGTCCACAAACTGGGCACAGTGCTCAATCATCTCATCCATCGTACATTCCTGCAGGAACTTGCCGTCCTTATAGCAGTACATGCAGTAATCTTCATTCTTGCTTCCATCGGCATTGGTGCCAAGGACTTCCTGGGTGAGCGGCATTCCGCAGCTCTGGCAAAATTTCATTTCCATAGCGTGTGTTATCGTTTAATTTCCAATCTCAGAACCCTCATAGGACGGTCGGAACCGGCCAGGGATTCATCGATGCAGGTTTCGCCGGTGGGGACAAAGCCGCACTTCTCCATTACGCGGCCACTGGCGGGGTTGTCAATGAAGTGACTGCTGATCAGCGACTTGATTTCCGTTGTCTGTCGGATATAATCAATCATCAGTTGCAGAGCCTCTGTGCAAATGCCCTGATTCCAATAGGGCTTTCCCACCCAATAGCCGACCAGCGGCTCGCCCGGGCGGGACAGGAGATTGTTTCCCTCACAAGGCAGATAGCCCATTGCACCGATGGCTTCGCTCGACTCCTTAAGCACTATTGCCCAGGTGGTGTCATTGTGAAAAACGGTCCGGATGACTTCCAGGCTTTCCTCTACGGATTGATGCGGCGGCCAGCCCGCACGGGGCCCCACATCCGGGTCGGAAGCATATTTAAACAGCACTTCGGCATCATATTCGCGCCAAGGGCGCAGTATAATCCTTTCTGATTCCATCAAAATTTAACTACTTCTTTCCTGTATAGGTCCCTTCGAACAGGATGGTGCCAGAAGTGGCCTCGCCGATGAGGAACACGAACGGATGGTCGGCGTAAAAGTTCACGCGTTTGGGCTCCTGGCCAGGGCCCGGCGAGGTGGCGCCCATCATTTCCACGACGGTAACGGCAGCGGCTTCCGTGCCCCATTCATCCACGGCGATGCGGGCCTTCTGGATCACCTTGCCTATCCAATAGTCGTAGTGCTGCTCCTGGGGCTGGAACATCTGCCCGAACTCGGCAGCCCCGCGCACGAAAGGTCTCTTTACGCCTAACGCATTCAAGGCATCGCTCAACTCGAATTTGTTTTCCACCTCAAACTTGGGAAGCTTCACATACACCTCGGCATCTGTATTGAAACTGGAAAGGACCTCCTTCCAGGAGATGCCGGGCAGTTTTTTCACCAAACCATCCAGGTCGTTCTTGTCGGGGAGAAGGATATACATGAAGAACTTTCCGTTTGCATACGGGAGGGCAAGGACCTTATATCCGTCCATCTCGGCATAACGGTGATATTTCATATTGTTCATCATGGAGACCTGCCGGGTGCTGCCGTCCGAAAGGGTGAATTTCTCACTTTTGGTAGCGTAGTCGCGGAACATGGGGCTGTAGTCCGTCCCGGCCCATTTCGCCTTGAAGTACAGGGCGTTCATGAGGAAGGCGACGGCTTCGGCCGATATTTCCGATGACTCCAACACTTTGTCTATGAAGCCGTTGGTACTGCGGTTTGCCCAGTCATTGATGGTGGCCGCCACCTGTGCCGGGTCTGAGAAATCCATATTCTCTACAGCGGCGTAATAGTAGTCCTGGACGGTCTTCTGGAAACTGGGCAGCAACGGGAACCGGTCGTTCACCAAAAGGGCGTCCGTCAGCTTGAGGGTGATATCCAGATCCACGGCCGGAAGCTGCTCCAGCATCGTTTTGCAGTAGGTATTGAGCGCGTCAATTCCGTCAGCGCCATATCCCAGGAAATCGATAATCTGCTGCAACGTTTCTCCGCTTGCGCCGTTGGCTGTCATAGCCAGGGCGTATTGAAGGCTGAGGGGTGACAGGATGAGGTTGTTCCCGTCATACATCTTGTCCAGGAAGCGGAATGCCATGGCGTTACCGGCCTGGACATACCCCTGCTGGGTTGCATCCAATGAAACTTTGGTTATCTGCTCCGTAGGTACGGGAGAAGAGACATTAATGGGATTCTTCACCGTAACGGAAAGTTCCGAGCATGCGGTAATAGCGGCAAGGGCAGCCACCGTGAAAAGGAGTGATATCTTCTTCATAGACATGTTCAATTAACTTTACAACTTCAAATATACGCATTTTTGCCCGTAAAAACGTATCTTTGCGTTATGACCCTTCAGGAATACATTGAAACCCGGATTATTCCGCAGTATGCCGCCTTTGACAAGGCGCACCGGGAAGACCACGCACGCGCCGTCATCGAGCGCGCGCTGGCCATGGCCGAACAATATCCGGAGATCGATACTGACATGCTGTACACGGCCGCGGCCTGCCACGACCTGGGGCTCTGCGTAGACCGCAAGACGCATCACCTGGAGAGCGGCCGCATCATCCGTGCCGATGAAAACCTGAAGCAGTGGTTCACCCCGGAGCAGATAGAGGTGATCGCCCAGGCGGCCGAGGATCACCGGGCATCGGCCACTACCCCGCCCCGAAGCCTCTACGGCTGCCTGGTGGCCGAAGCCGACCGCATGATCGTGCCCGAAACCATCATCCTCCGCACCATCCAGTTCGGCCTGTCCCATTACCCGGAACTGGACAAAGAAGGCCACTGGCAGCGCACGCTGGAACACCTGCATGAAAAATATGCCGAGGGCGGCTACCTCCATCTGCTCATCCCCGGGAGCCCCAATGAAAAGCCCCTGGAAGAGCTGAGGGCCATTATCCGGGACGAAGCTTATCTCCGCCGCCTGTTCGACCAATTCTTCGACTGCGCATTTTGAGCGTAAGTATACGCAAATCAACGAACGCAAAAGAGGAATAATCGCTTCTTTTGCAAAAAAGCCTGTGCACTATGAAAAGACTGCTGATTTGCCTATTCGCCCTTTTGAGCTGCCTGCCGGGCTCCTGCCAGCAAACAAGCCATGCTCCGCAGCTGGCCCCGCCCGATAAATCCGACGACACCCCTTCCGGCACAACTACCGACGATGACAAGCCGTCGGCCCCGCTGGAGAACGACGCCACCAGAAGGACCCTGGAGATGGGCCTGGGCTGGAACTTGGGCAACCAGCTGGACGCCTACGAGGAAGACCCCGACGACAAAGACTACCTGATGCCGTCCGAAACCGTCTGGGGGAATCCCAAGGTTACCGCACAGGCCATCCGGAAAGTGAAAGAGGCCGGCTTTACTACCATCCGCATCCCTGTCACCTGGCTGGCTAAAATCGGCCCGGCTCCGGAATATAAGATTGACGCTACGTGGATGGCACGCGTGACCGAGGTGGTGGGTTATGCACGCGACGCCGGATTCGGCACCATCATCGTGGACATACACCATGATGAAGACCACGACGACGGCCACTGGCAAAACCTGAAAGGCGCTTCCAAGGACCCTTCCCTCAACGAACAGATCAAGAAGGAAATCACCGCCGTATGGACCCAGATCGCCCTCAACTTCAAGGACTGCGGGGAATGGCTGATGTTCGAAGGCTTCAACGAGCTGAACGATGGCGAATGGGGCAACAGCAAAGACTTCAAGGCCAATCCCCGGAAGCAGTGCGACATCATCAACGAGTGGCAGCAGACCTTCGTGAACGCCGTGCGGGCCACCGGCGGCGGCAACGCCACCCGCTGGCTGGGCATCGCCCCCTACTGCGCCAATCCGCAATACGTGAAATACCTGACCATGCCCGAAGACCCCGCCGGAAAACTGATGCTGGACGTGCACTTCTACGACCCCGACAGCTACACCCTGGGCCGCACCGGGGCCGACGGCAAAGACTACCTCCCCTACTCGGACTGGGGGCACACCGGCGCCAAGGGATACAAGGCCGACAAACACGACGAAGACCATGTACAGGAAGTTTTCGGCATGCTGTACAATGACTACATCGCCAAAAACATCCCCGTTTACATCGGCGAAATCGGCTGTTCCCGGAGGGATAAGAAAGATGCCCGTTCCTGGGCCTTCTCCCTGTATTATATGGAGTACATCGCCAAGGCGGCCCGCACCTACTGCCTCCCGGCGGTGCTGTGGGACTGCGGCGGCAAGGGCGTTCCCGGCCCCGAGCATCACTATTACTTCCGCCACGACACCGGCGAATACTATCCCGACGCCAAGGAAGCCGTGGACGTCCTGCTGAAAGGCTGGTTCAACGAGGATCCGTCCTACACCCTGCAGAGCGTCTACGACAACGCCCCGGTATTCTGATAACAGTTATTTCTGGTGCCGGACCGTCTGGCTGGCCAGGGAGATTTTGTTCTTGTAAGTGGTTTTACCCTTATAATAGATGACTTCCAGCGTGGAGCCGTCGTTCCCAAAATAGTAATTGTAGATATAAGGGTCGGTCTTCTTGTTGCGGCACATCCTCTCGCACCACACCAGCGTGTATTTTCCGCCGCCCTTGGAACCGGCCACTATCACGGTGTAGCCGCGGATGTCGAACACCGCCACGTTGTAGTTCTTGCCGCTTTCCTTCTTCGCCTTCCGGTAGGCCGATACCAGCGAGGATTCGGCATCCAGCAGGCCGAAGCTGAGCTTGGTGTCGGCAGTTGCCGCACCGGCATTGCGCTGAAGCCACCAGCGGATGGAGGCGTCGGTGAGTAAATCGGCCTCGGAGACCGGTATCAGGGAAGGATTCTCCTTGAAGCGGCGCGCGATCCAATTGATTTCCGGAGAGGCGTTGAGCCCTTCCATCATCTCCGGGCTCTGGCCCTCGATCCGGTAGCTTTCCCCTTCCTTCAGGGGCAGTGCCCGACCGTAATAGATGGCCTGGAAAACAATGTCCTGGGGCGGCAGGTACAGGGCCTCCACATATTCCGACGATCCGTTCAGATAGCCGAAGTGCACATAATACCGGCGCTCGTCCAGCGGCATCAGCACCTCCATGGGAAGGACCAGCTTGCGCGCAGCCTGCCGGGTTTCCATGGTATAGACGGGGATGCTGCGGGTCTCCAGCAATTGTCCTTCCGGGGATAGTACACGCAGGGAAAAGTCCTTGTCCAGGGCCAGGATCTGCTCCTTGCCGTCCTTTTTCCAGCCGATAGCGTCCACGGCGTTCCCGCCCGCCACACGCAGAGCCTCCTCCCGCGGGATGAGGCTAAGATTCTCTTTCTGGAACTGAACCAGCAGCAGCGAATCTTTCAGCTGCTTTATTCGGGGCGCATACACGGATTCGGGATACTTCTTCAGGAATTTGTCGGCATCCTTTACCGTGGCTTTATCCAGGGTCTTGTGATACATGAACGATTCGGCCCGGGACTGGCCGAAGGCCGCCGCCGGCAGCAGGCCGGCGCACAGGCAAAGGACCCTTATTATTTTGGCTGTTCTCATAATTTGCAAATTTAGCAAAAAAATGAAAGCACCTCAAAACGAAATCAAACGAAACGTTTTATTGGCCAAAAACCCTTTCAAATGGAACATATGAAACATATTATCCTTATATTTGTGAGAAATAGGAATCTAATCACAAATTTTAATACTATGAAATTACGCTATCTGTTATTCACTCTTCTGGTTCCCGCCGTCCTGTGCTGTAACAAGAAGGATCCCGCTCCTACCCCCGATCCCGTTGTCGCCACCATCACGGCTGCCGACATGGTTCTGGAAGTGGGCCAGACCGTAGCCGTCAACGCAACCACCAACTCCACCGCAGCCATTGTCTTCACCCAGGACAATTCCGGTGTGTACTCTTTGGATAATGGCAAGGTAACCGGTCTCATAGAGGGTACCGGCTCCCTCAAGCTCAGCGTTCCTGCCGTGGAAGGCCAGTTCACCGCCGCCGAAAAAACCATCAGCATCAAAGTGGAGCCGGGTTTCGTTCCCGAGGATCCCTATGCCGACGCAGCGCCCGAACTCAAGGACGGAGACACCGTTCTGGCTCCCAATGAAAATGTAGAAAAGTTCCTTACCGACGTCCATTATCCCACTCATGACTATTCCTCTACCGAGCTGATTACCTGGGGTGAGCAGAATGGCGTGATGGTATGCCCCGGTAATTCCGACAGGCCGTCGGAGTACTCCATCCGTTGGGATCCCAAGCTCCAGGCCAGCAGCATCACCGTTACCGTTTCTGAGCCCGACCGCGACTGGGTATACACCCCCAGTACGCCCGAGACTCCCTATGTGGAAATCACCAACCTGCTGCCCAATACCTCTTATACCTATAAGGTAGTGGCCGACGGAAAGGAAATCACCAGTGGTTCTTTCAAGACCGTGGGTAAAGTGCATCAGGTGTTCTTCCGCACCCGCATCCGCAACTTGCGTGACCTGGGAGGCTGGAAGACCGAAGACGGAAAAACCGTGAAATACCGCAAGGTATACCGGAGCGGCCGCCTGGAGCCCAGCTACCTGGCAAAGAGCGGTAAAGCAGCCATTAAGACGGAAGGCATCAAGGCCCAGCTGGACCTCCGCGGCCACAGCGACGTCCTCTCCGAGAGCACGCTCAAGGGCATTTGGCCGGAAGGAGAATATGCTTTCTGCGCTCCCGTCATTGAAGAAGGTTATTCCCAGATGCTCCAGCAGGACAAGGAAAAGACCCGCCAGTGCATCCAGTTCATCATGGATTGCGTAGACAACAACATGCCCGTGGACTTCCACTGCTCCCTGGGCCGTGACCGTACCGGCACCGTAGCCATGCTGGTCCTGGGTATCCTGGGTGTTCCCGAAGGAGATATCTCCCAGGAGTATGAACTCACCCAGTTCGCTCCCCACGGCTATGCCACCTCCGACGGTGAAAAGACCAAGATGACCCGCAGGGTGGATTATAAAGGCGCCGCCAACGTCATCTGGGGTTATGCAGGCACCGGCAGCTTCCAGGAGGGTGTAAACGCCTACTTCCTGGAGATTGGCATTACCCAGGCCGATATCGACAAGTTCAAAGCCAACATGCTCCAGTAAGCTGATGCTACATCCAAAAAAAGCTCGCCGAAATGAACGGCGAGCTTTTTTTAAATATTGATATCGGCCTGGTATTGGATCTCCTGCCCCTGGACCAGATGGTCGCAGACGATATGGGGAACAGATTCCAGCGTAGCGTGGGGGAAGTTTATCCAGGCTTCATCGCCGGGCATCAGCGAGCGCAGATTAAGTTCTCCCTTTACACCGTCCAATTCCACAAAGGCATCGCGGTAGATAGGAGCCACGCCCACGTTGGCAATGAGGATACGGGCCGTATTGTTTTCGCCGATGACGTAATCGCGGATCTCGAAGCGGTAACCCATGGACATGGAGGCCTCTTTAAGTCGCTCTTTGGTTTGTTTGCCGGGCTGATCGGCACCGATGATAAAGGACATATGAACCTTGGCAGCCAGTTCCTCGAATGTGCGGCCGTACATACCGCCGGGATCCAGGCAATGCTTCTGGTCATAGGAAGAGTAGTAGCTGAACTCACCCCCGGCCGGGCCCTTCTTGTAGCGCTCTTCGCCGAAGAACTTCCAGCTTCTCCAGTTGTAACCGTTCCAGTCCTCGCACATGAAGGAATCGTCGAAATTGCCGAAACGCAAATCCAGAAGAGACTTGGTGGTGGGAAAAGGAGAACCGTAGGAGCCGTCGGCCGCATCGATGGAGATGAGCCAGGGCGTATCCAGGAACCACTCGTCCATCAGAGGAAGGAATTCCCTCTGGAAATCTGTCGACGGAAAGGTCTGTCCCTTGATGTACAGGCCGTCATACACGTGGTATTCGGCCCAGTGGCCGAAACCGGTTTCCACAAAAGCCAGGCGCGGATCATTGTCATAGCGCTCGGCAAAACGGCGGTGAAATTCCTTGTGGAAGCGCTGAAGCTCTTCGCAGCGCCAGTCGGGATACTCAGTGTCGGGCTTGGAACGGCCGTCGGCCTTGGCCCACTTGGCCTCATAACCGTCCAGCGCCTTGATGTAATCCGGCACCGCGGAAGCATAACCCGGATAGGTGTAGCGGAAGCGCACAACGGCCTGGTGGCCGCGGGACGCCACTTCCTCCAGCAATTGGTCCATGGGGTCCCAATTGAAGACATCCTTCTCCTTACAAACCTGATTGTACAGCATATAAGAATACTCCAACTGGATATAATCGGCCTTGGAGCGGCTGGAGGTCCACAGCACCAGGCCCGTCATGGGCTGCACGTGGGTAATCTCCGACTTCAACGGCACTTGGACTTCAAAATTCTCCGGCGGGGTCTCCGGCGTTTCCGGCGTCGTGGTGCCGGGATCGGGCTTCGGGATGTCCTGTTTGGGGCCGCAGGCGCAGGAGGCCAGGGCCAGGACGGCCAATATGGTAAGGGCTGTCTTATTCATTGGTTTTCCAAATTTGCTTGACGTCTTCCCACTTGTAGTAAGGACCGTCTTCCAGGCAAATGAGCCCTGTCTCGCGCTCATTGATATAAAACTTTACCAGTACTTCACCGGCCGCATTCTTGTAGAAAATCATCTGCAGGTTGCCGGCGAAAGGACTATACAGGTAACCCGGCCAGTTCACGGCGTCTTCGGCGCCCATGCGCTCGGCAATTCCCTGGATGCCCAGGCGGGAGCAAACGGCCAGCAGCTGATAGTCGTGGCCGAAGCGGAGATCGGCCGTGGTGGCGTCCTCCCCTGCTATTACGGCATCAGCCTTGGCGATGACGTCTTCCACAAAGTTCTCCACCTCGGGCACGGCCATACGGCGGTCTCCGAATTCCAGGCTGTTGCACTGGCGCAGATACAGGTTCAAGGAAATGTTCTGCTGATAATGCTCCAGGTCGGCCGGATTGTACAGGCGAAGCAGGCTGTCATCCAGGTCGAAGGCGCCGGCAATGGCGGCGAAGGCCATGGTGCCGTCCAGCAGTTTTTCAATGGAACCGCCCACCGCTTCCCGTCCGGCATCCGCGTCGGTAAAGATATGGGAGGCGAAGGTAACGGTATCCGGTTTCTGGGCAGCGGCATGCTCCAGGATAATCTTGTAGGCTTCCTTGGTCACGTCCCGGGGGTCATTGCTGCTGCAATACTCCATGAAGCGCTCACCGGTGTCCCAGCCGATGTCCAGCTTGGGATCACGGGAAAGGAGTTCTCCGGTAAAAGCAGCCATGGACACAATGCAACGGGGCACGGTGCTGGAGACGGCACGTACTTTTCCTCCGTGGATCACCTTCTTGTATTTTTCATACATGCGTCCTGCGATGGCGCGGTGTTCACGGGCGCCGCGGGGCGTAAGGCGGCCGTTCATGTCGTTGTGCATACGAAAAATATCGGCCACCTGGGCAAAGGCATTCTCTCCTTCTTCGCTCAGCACGCCGGCTTCGTGGGCCTTGGTATAGGCTTCCAGCACTTTCTCATAGTGGGCGCCTCCCCAGTCGCTGCGGGAACCGTGGCGGCCGTAATGGCTGATATAGAAGGGCTTGTACCCTGCCGGGACCGGCGTTTCGGCCTGGGGGAAATACTCATAAGGATTGGTATTGACGCCCGTACGGTACAGGTTGTCTTCGATTCCGGCGGGAAGCGGGACGATGGTTTCGCGGGGGGCGCAGGCAGCCAGGGGCAGCGCCATGGCCAGGACAAAGAGAATCCGTTTCATATACTCTTACTCCCTACTGAAGATAAACACGCAGCTGATAGCCGCCACCATGCCGATAATCTGGGGAACGGTGGGAACGGCCGAATACAGGATGAGGGAAATGACGCACATGATGACGGGCGCGCAGGCATCGGCCAGCGGAGCCACGATCATGGCCTTTCCGTACCGGTTGGCATAGACCAATGTAAAGGCGCCTATGGCGTTCAGGATCTGTACGCCGAACACTTTCAGGGGTTCTCCCCAACCGAAGGAGCACAGGCTGGGCTCGTTCTTTCCCATCAGCAGCGCCACGGGAATCAGGACAACGGCCGAAAGGGCCATGTACACGAAGACGCTCTCGGCATCGGGGGTAGAGTTGTTGGCCAGCTTCATCACAAAGGCCTGGACACCCCAGCAGATGAATACCACGGAGGCGTAAATAATCCACACCCAACTCTTGACGGCGCCGTCGGTATTGTCCGGCAGGGCAAAGCAGATGAGGGCCACGAAGGCCAGGGCAATGCCCAGCACGCCCAATTTGGAAACCCTCTCTTTCAGGAAGATGGTGGAGAGCAGCACCGTCACGATGGGAGCCACGGAAATCATGGGCATCACCAGATAGGCGGGAGCGTAGTCCAGGGCCAGGAACAGCACCAGCTGTCCGCCGGCACCCAGCAGGCCCACACCCATGGAAAGCAGCGCAGGCTTGCGGCGCACATCCAGTTTAAACTTGATATTGGCCAGCGCCACCAGGGCGCAGGGAATCATACTGAGGGCCCATACCACGTAAACCAGGGTTTTGGGAAGGGTGGTCTGGTCTGAGAATGCGCCCCAAATACCCCATGTAACCATGGTTACAAGGGCATACAGCAACCAGGTGTTCTTTTTCTGTGTCATATTATTTTACAAAACTATTCACCAATTGTCCCCACTGGGCATTTTCCCGAATGCCGGTAAACTGGGAAGAGCCGGGTCCCCAAGCATAGATGGGAACGGCAATGCCGTTATGGCTTTCGCTGGCAAAGAAAACGCCTATCTTTCCTTCTTCCAGGTTACCATCCTGCAGGGTGAGGCAGCCGGTAGCATGGTCGGCGGTGACCACCACAAGCGTATGACCGTCGGCAGCAGCCCATTCCAGTACGTCTCCTAAGGTGCGGTCAAAGTCCAGGAGTTCCTCCATGGCCTTCTCGATATCGTTGCCGTGCAGCCAGTCGTCGATGCAGGAACCTTCGATCATCATCACGAAGCCCTTGTCACCGGAAGCGGCGCTCAGCGTGCCGATTCCATTGGCCACCATGTGGCGGAAGAGGTCTCCCCTCTCCTGGGCCACGGGCAGGTTGTCCGGAGACAGGATGCCGATCACCGGCAGCTGGGCCGCCATCAGTTCTTCCTCCGTGAGGGCCACGTTGTACCCCGCAGCCGCCATTTCCTTGGTGATGTCACGCCCGTCGGTGCGGTTTACGGTGAACCAGTCCAGGCCGCCGCCCGCCAGGTAATCCACGCCGCACTCCACGTAGTCGGCGATGAGGTCGTCCTGGTTGTAGCGGTATTCGTTGTGGCAGCAGAAGTCGCAGGGCGTGGCATCGGCAAAGTGGCAGGTAACCACCGTGCCGGTCTTCTTGCCCAGTTGCCCGGCCTTCACCAGGATGGAGTACAGGTCGCTGTTGTCGGGGGCCGTTCCCACGTGGCTGTAGGCTGTCTTGACGCCGGCCGCCAGGGCGGTACCGCCGGCACCGGAATCGGTGATGAGTTCATCTGTGGCGTAGGTACGCGACAGGCCGATATGTGTCATGTTGTCCAGGTTCAGCTTGCCATGGTTGAGCACCCAGGCGCAGGAAACCTGCTCCAGGCCCATGCCGTCCCCGATGAAGAAGATGATGTTGCGGACTTCGTTCTCCTGCGGGGGTTCCTGAACCTTTACGATATCATAAGTGTACGGAGTGGCATAATACTGCAGCGGAGCTTCTGTTTCCCTGTCACAGGCAACGGTGAGAAGGACACAGACAGCAGTTAGGAATAGGTTTTTTTTCATAATCGGGGCAGTTTATTCGGCAATGATAAAGTCTTCCAGGCCGGAGAATTCGTACTTGTAGAGGTAGGACGGGGAGCCGTAGTCGTCGGCAATCCATACGCAGTTGCGGGAGTGGTCGATGACGATACCTTCCTCATTGGAGCGGGTCTTGAGGGCATAGGAGCACAGAAGCTCGGATGCGTCTCCACTGAACACGAAGATCTTATGCGCTTCGGAGTCTACCATCCACAGCCAGTCGGTGAGCGGGTCGTAGGAAAGGCCGGCAATCTCCAGGACACCGCTGAAGCGCTTGCGCAGGGAGATGCCCTCCTGGACCAGAGTGGTATATTTGTTTTCGTCCACGGGCGCATTGAGGTCGCAGAGGAAAAGCATGGCGTCGGTCTGGGTTCCGCAATAGACCAGATCCCGTTCCCCGTCTTTCTTGTAGTAGGTGATGCCTTCCATACCGGAGTTGCCGAAGCCCTTTGCTTCATAGATTTTGAAAATGATGTTCTGCTTGTCGCCCTTTTTGACCGGCGCCTTTACGATACCCACAGAAACCGGCTCTTCATTTCCAATGATAAGGTCTCCGGTCTCGGGATGCAGGGAAATACCCTCCGGGTCTCCTCCCAGACTCCAGGATTCCAGCACTTCCCCAATATTGTTGGTGATATCAATCCGGCCCAGTTTGCCGTTGTCGTCAATTGTCCAGAGGAAAGATTTATCCTCGCTCAGGCACAGGCCGGAGAACTCGTTGAACTTCACCTCGTATTTGGTCATGCCAACCAGTTCCGGCATGTGGGGCTTGCCACCGGCGTAGGGCATCACCTGGGCTGAGATATCTCCCAGCTCCAGTTTCTGGCCAGCCTTCAAAGTAGCATCCTGGGAATACGTGTACCTGGCCGTCCAGTTGTCTCCCGTTGCAAAATACAGCGTGAATCCGTCCTTGAAAGTGACGCCGCCGGGGAAAAAGATGGCGTTCTCTCCGGCCGACAGTTCCCCTTCTCGGAAAGGATAGCCGTCATCCTTGGGCTTGGCCATCTGTTTCTTGGCCGAAGAATACTCATTCTTGTACACACCCGAATACCGGAGACCCGGATGCTGGGCACCCGTGATGATGAAGCGGTCATAGCCGCCGGAAACCGTAAAGGAAATGAAGGACGAAACGTCCACGAAAGCAAAATCGGTATCAATGAGATAGGCCTGGGTGAGCAAGATATCACTCACTTCATAATTGATGACCTGGCTGGTGAGACCATCCTGCTTCTGAACAGCGTGGGCCGGCCATACGGCATACAGGGGATCGGGGTCGGTGAGATATTTGAAGAGGTCTCCTCCCAGTTCGGCCGTGGCCGTCTTGCCGTCGGCCGAAATTTGGCCGGCCGTCAGGGTGAGCACCTGCGCGGCAGGGCCGTAGCCGCCTTGGACGTAAATCTGGTCTCCCGCTTCCCACTTTCCCTTGAGGGGCGATACGTTAAAGGTGTAAGCGCCGGGCTGGGGACCCGTGCTGGGAACGGGGGTAACGGATGCGGCCGTCACAGTCACGTTCACCGTCTTTTCGGCGGCCGTAAACTTTCCTTCCACGGCATCCACCTTGAGGGTGAGGGTGGTATTGCCGGCCTTGACGCCCGTCACCGCGCCCGCAGCAGATACCGTAGCCACGGAAGGATTGGCCGAAGCAAAGGTGATAACGGCAATGGAGTTGGTCCTCACGTCCATCTGGACCGTCTTGCCTTCTTCCACCGTAACATCTCCGGCGGTGATGGTGGCTGTAACTACTTGTTCGGGGGTGGTTTTGGTACCACATGCCATGCATACAACTCCCATAAGAAGGGGAAGGAATAATTTTTTCATTGAATAAGTTATTATAATGCCGGTGTGTAGCCGCTTTCAACCGTACCGTCGGCGGCCACCACAAAGCAAACAGGTGTCAAATGAAGGTCGAAAACTGCCGAAGCGTTTTCGGGAAAAACATACTCCCAACCGGGAACGGTGGGATGGGAGCCGTGGCCGCAGCATACGGCCAGGCGCTTAACCTTGGCCCACTGCGGGTCCGATGCGCATTGTTCCAGCGCACGGCGGCAGGAAGGACAGCTCAGATCCAGCACCAATACCAGGGTGCGTTGGTCAAAGGAGACATATCCGGGAACGGATGCCGGGGCTCCGGGCTGGTTGTACTGCATCCATTCCCGCCTTTGCAGGAACGGCATGTATTCGTCTTCCTGGAGTACAGCATCGGTTATCATCCGCTCTACGGCTTTTCCGTAAAGCGCAGCATTCCGGCAGGGGGAAAGAAGGTTGTAAAACGCTCCGTCCACCCACTCGGAATAAATGTAATAAGCCACGGTGTCCTGTTGCAGTCTGTCAAACAGCACGTCCATGGCGGCAAGGGCGTCGGCTTCGGGAGCGGCCACGGCACGCTCGGCAAAGCTGGCGAAACGGTCTTCGGAGAGGTTGATATCCTCTTCCAACAGCGGAACAGAATTCCAGTAACCGCGGATACCTGATGCCTGGCACCCCGCAAGGAGTACCAGGCACAGGATGATTTCCGCGGAAAAATGCTTCATCCGATATACGGATTATTTGTTGGTAAACATGCGGAGGAGGTAGCCCCAGCCGTTACCCTGCTCTTCTTCGATGGAAGCATTGGGCATGTTGGAGAACTCGTCCCAGCCATTCCAGTAGAAGCGGATACCAGTCTGGAAGTCGTCACCCATGGGCATGGGAACCGTGCTGGTATTGGCAGCTTCGTTGAAGACAGGGCGAACCAGGCAAATCTCAAATTCAGAGCCTGCGCCTTTACCGGAAACAAGGCCGTTACCGGGTTCCAGAAGGGCTACCCAGCCGTCGATTCTCTGATGAAGCGTGCCGTCGAAATCTACGAATGCGCCTTCGTCCATGATGGAACCTTCGATGATAAAGTCATAGCCATCGAGGAAATAATTCTTATAACCGGATTCGAACTCGCCGTCGGTATTGATGCAAAGGCGGATGTGCATGGCAGGGGTTTCGGCTGCTTTGCACTCGGCCAGGCTTTCTTCATCGAACTTGATGTAGTAGAAAACATTCTCGGCATTGGCATAGCAACGGATTTCAGTCACACCCTCCCAGGGAGCGTCGGGATCACTGACAGCCTTCTTGTAGGTCTTGACATCCAGGGCCGACCAGTCATCAAAGGTACCATCGATTTCAATGCCAGCGGGTGCCGGAGGTACGAAGCCACCCTTAACCGTCACTTTGATGACCTTTTCGGCAGCAGTGAACTTGCCTTCTACGGCAGCCACGGAAAGTTTGATAGAACCTTCACCTTCCTTCACACCTGTTACTTCGCCGGTAGCGGATAATGTGTACACACCAGAATCGTCCGGAGTGTAAACGATGGGAGCGGTGGAGTTGGTGGTGGCGTTGATCTGAGCGGTCTGGCCAACCTCCACAACTGCATCACTCGCAGTGATGGTGGCAACGGTAGGATTCACGGGGGCGTCCTTCTTGTTGCAGGAAACCACGCCTACCAGGGCAAATACTGCCAAAATTGTTAAGGCTTTTTTCATGGTTAAAAAAGATTTAAGGTTATTGAATGATAAGTTATTGGATTTCAAACAATTTGTTCCACCCCGAAGCCGGGTCAAAAATGCCTTCGTTGGCCAGTGCTATACTATATTCTGGACGGCCGGGCAGCAGCGGGTCTTCCAGGGCCAGGTATAAGGTTCCTCCACCGGCCGGAATGGTGCAGTCTGTCTCTACCACATGTAGGCCGGGATGCCAGGTGCGGGGGTCTTCTCCCAGCGGGAAACGGCTCTGGGTGCCGTCCTTGGCTACAAAAACCAGTTCGGCATCCCTTGGATTCATGGGAGCGGCAAAGCCTTTGTTCTCGAATTCAAGTTTCAAATGACCGTCCCGGAAGGTAGCCTGCTGCATTACCAGGCGGTAACCCAGGCGGTCTTTTATTTCGTCCATGCATCCCTTTTCTGTCCAGCGGTCCAGGACAGCGGAGTTGTAACCGCTGTTCAGATAGGTCCAGTGATAGTTTTTCATGTCCCGGAGAGACACATTGCAGGTGCAGTAGTTGGACACGTTGCAAGTTTCTCCTCCCATGATGAAATAGCGGCTGTCACTCTTCCAGAAAAAGCGGTCGGACTTCACGTTGTCAAAGGTTCCCCAGTCGTTTTCCGAAGCGCCGAAGCAGTCGTTGTGGCCGGCCAGGCGGGACAGGGCCGACCCGTTGTGCGCGGTAGAGGCAGAGAGGGTGTCGGCCAGGGAAAGCTTGTACATCCGCATTTTGAATTCGGGAGTACGGAGGGCTACCTGACGGCTTTCGGGCAAGGCGGCCAGCAGGGCATCCGTGAGCCGCCGGCGCGGTTCATAATCCTCGTCCGAACTGGGATTCATGATAAAGTTCTCCGTGTAATACCACTCTCCCCAAACGCCCACAAAACCGGCCTGAAGAACGAATATCACATCCTCGTTCTTCTGGAGAATAGGTTTGAGCTGCTCTACGTGGCGCAGGACCACATCTACCGGAGCATCCCAGGGTTTGGAGCTTTCACTGTTCTGGTAGGCAAAACGCAATACGCATTTGATACCGGCTTCCCGCAGGGCGTCCATGGACTTCTGAATCATGTCCAGATAGGCCTGCGAGATATCTCCCTCCATGAATTTGTTCAGGTAGAAGCCCACGTACATGAGGGTAATCCCCTGCTCCCGGAGGGCTTTGGCACGGTTCACCTTGACAGGATTCGAGGCGGAGAAAATATCAATGGCCCCACCGTAAAAACCACGCTCGGGATTCACTACATGATCCGTGGCTTCGGTGAAACTAACCTGGATAACCTCCGCCGGTTTTTCCGGGTCGGGAGGAGGTGTTACCGGCCCTGCTTCCTTTTCCTGACAAGAAAAGCAGAGAAAAACGGCAAGGAGTAATGCGGGGAGGCGGATCATTGTTAAGGTTCGTTAGAGAGTGAAACTGTAGAGCTTGTTGTAACCGGTTTCCTCATTCCACACGTCCTCGTTAGCAAGGCGGATGGAGAACATGGAATTGTTGTGGAGCGTCTCGCAAGGATCGGGGAGGTTGAGCGAGAGCGTCATATTGCCGGAAAGGCCCTCCGGCAGGGTAATCTTCTTGGTAATGGTGGTGGTTTCGGCCGGCATCCAGTAGCGGGGATCGCTGCCAAGAGGCCAGGTTTTCACCACTTTGCCGGTTCCGTCCGTCAGGACAATTTCGGCATCACGGGGATTCATGGCGGGAGCAAAGCCCCTGTTGTAGATATTCAGGACCATGTCGAAGTCCTTTCCGGCCTGGGGCTCTTTGGTGAATTTTGCTTCGGTGAGTTCAAAGCGGTAGCCCAGGCGCATCTTGATTTCCTCCATGCAGCCCTGTTCCTGCCAGCGTTTCAGGACGCCCTTATGGTAGCCGTTGTTCAGGTAGGTGAAGTGGAAATAGGCCAGGTCTTTGAGGGCGCCTTTGTACTTGTCTGTCCCTTCGCAGTTGCAGTAGTTGGTTACCTCGCAGGATTCTCCGCCCATGATGGTGAAAAGGCTTTCGGCGCTCCAGTATTTGCGGTCGTTGGTGCTGTTGAAGGTACCCACGTCGTTGGCGCTGGAAAGATAGCAGTCGTTGTGACCGCCCAGGCGGGATTTGGCCGTGGGCTGGTGAGCTTCTTCGATTTTAAGGCTATCAGCTACGGAATAGCCGTAAAGTCTCATTTTTATGGCAGGGGTACGGAGTTCGATCTGACGGTCTTCTGGAACTGCCTCCAAGAGAGCGTCAACCAGAGCTTTACAAGGTTCAATGAGAAGATTGCCAGTCCCGTTTTTCCCATCTTTAAAATTTTCGGTATAATACCATTCCCCCCAGCTGCCGACAAAACCGGCCTGGACCACCATGATTACATCATAGAACTCCCGGATGAGGGGGGTTAACTGGGCCAGGTGTCTGGAAACCTGTTCGGGGGTGGCATCCCAGGGTTTATCCGACATTTCCATGCCATTGGAATAGCAGAAGCGGAGGATGCACTTGGCGCCGCCGTTACGCAGCGACTGGAAACGGGCACGGATGGTCTGGAGATATTCCTCCGAGATATCCGTTTCCACATAATCCGTGAGATGGAATTCCAGCAGGAAAAGGGTACGGCCCTGCAGTCTGTTGGCAGTGAGGCTGGACTGGCCGATTCCCCTGCCGTCGGCACTGTGTACTTCGGCGGCGGCATAAAAGCCTCTTTCCGGATTGGGGAAATTCTCGTTGGAAACCACATAGGTAACGGTTTCCATGTCGTCCACCGGCTGGGGGCCGGGCCCGGGTTGGGGATCGTCGGATTTATTGCCACAGGCCGCCACGGTCATCATGAAGGCGGCAAGGAAAAGGAGGCTGCTGGATTTTTTCACGGTTTTTCTTTTTTTAAAAACCCTAGGCAGGTCCGGGAGGGACACCGCCTAGGGTTAAAAAATACAAATTCAATTACTTCTGGGTGGTCACCTGCAGGGAAGCAACTACGCCGGAGGGGTTATCCTCGCTGGGAGCGGCATTCGGGAGAATACCCACGGAATCCCAGCTCTGCTGGATGTCGAAGCCGATGGAGAATACGTCAGCGATCGGGAAGCCGAGGGCGGTCATGGCAGTACGATAGATGGCTAACTCATACTTGCCGTCGACACCGGCACCTACGCAGATGCCTTCACCACCGAGGTCGTCCCAAGCCCAACCGGAGCCATTGGGATCACCGGCCCAGCTGTATGCACCGGGATCGTAGGAACTCATTTCACCGCCGTCATAGAGGAAGCCTTCCAGGAGGACGTCGATGCAAGCATCGGAGAACTGATCGGCGAAGCCACCGGTAGTGGCGTCACCGTCGGTGTTGATGTAGCAGTGGAAAGGAACGTGCTCAACGTCTTTCTCGTAGGTGATCATGTCGGTGTCCCACTCAATGTAAACATAGACATAATCTTCGGTAGCATAAACCTTTGCGTGGGTGAGGGCCGGATGGGTGGCTTCCTCATCACCGAAGGTCTTGGAGAAGGAGCCGGCGGGGAGGGCGGCCCAGTCTTCGAACTTACCGTCAATGGTGATCTCAGCAACGGGTGCCGGAGGTACGAAGCCACCCTGGACCGTTACCTTGATGGTCTTTTCGGCTGCAGTGAACTTGCCTTCTACGGCAGCAACGGAGAGTTTGATGGAACCTTCACC
>Ga0310690_10004175_pt1 | contig 20829 bp, 16 predicted proteins | sample AusTroGonzalo_MG_2_FD_207661 | JGI IMG/M metagenome (GOLD analysis project Ga0310690, IMG submission 207661) | Bovine rumen microbial communities from tropical cattle in Woodstock, Queensland, Australia - Gonzalo_04 (v2) (version 2) | ecosystem: Host-associated > Mammals > Digestive system >...
GGAAAATGCAAATCAAAATTCATTTTATCCGTCACCCGAACCGTCACCTCGGAAGCAGTTAATAATTAGGTCATTATCTCAAAAGGTGACAGTTCGACGGTATATTTCGGAAAAACTCTTAGTGTATAGGATTGTTTCAAGATGTTAAGCACTAACAAAAGAGGCACTGATGATGAGTGAAAACAACTGCTGGACTTATTGCAAACAACTACTGGGTTGTCGGGCAGAAGTACAGCAGTTGTTGCTCGTAAGTACAGCAGTTGTCGCTCGTAAGTACAGCAGTTGTCGGCAATAGGTACATTTATGTTTCGAGAGTTTCACTCTCTTTGTAGTTAGGTAGTTCTTCCCTTCGGTCAGGCGCAGGCGGAGAAGCCATTACTATTATCGCCTAAGCAGACTGCCAAACATTTGGCTTCACTACTTAACTACTGACTACTTTACTACATCCGAAACTTCAGTTATTTTACTTATTATTCCATATTATATTTATACGACGGCGGATGGCAAAGGCATTGGCAAGGCTGACTATCACAAAGAGCAACAAGCCAAGCTGGATGGCGGGCAGCAGGCTGCCGTCCTGCATCTGCGGGAACATCAGCCAAAGTCTGTCCATATAGCCGCTGCGGACAAGATATAATATGACAAGGGAAAGCGCGAGCACAAGGGCATTCATGCCTATCGTCAGCAGTTGATAGGGCAAGGAGACCTTGACGGGACTATAGCCGATGAGCAGGAGCGTACGCATCTTCTCGGTGTTCTTCTCGACAAGCAGATATATCGAAAGCATGAGGATGTAGAAGCTAAGCAGGCTGATAAGCAGGCCGATGCACATGACCAGGATGGTCACAACCCTGAGGAAGTATGCTGCCTTGCCTGCATCGAGCTTGTCGTCCTCAAGCTCCAAGTTGTGCTTGTTTATGTAGTTGACGATAGCATCGTCAGCAGGATTCTTCACCTCTACGATGAGACGATTGGGCGTAAGTTCTGACTCTGGGGCAAACTTGGCGTTGCTCCACAGGATAAACGACTCGGGAACAAGAATGGTATTCAACCTTGTGCTGAAGCCGATGACCTTGCCCTTCAGACGCATCTCCTGCCCGTTGCCGCGCAGCAGCACCAGCATGTCTATCATGCCGACGATGCCTTCGGAGATTTTAGGCAGCGACTGGCTCTGCGCGAAACCGAAGTTGTAGATGGCAAGATAAGTGCGAGGCAGGACGATGGGAATGATGCCTTCCTCGGGATTGAACTTCCAGTGGGCGAGGTCGGTATCGACAAAACGGTCTGGAACGCTCTCGAAGAACATATCCGTCCCGAAGTGTGCCACTCCGTCAACTCCCATACTGCACATCACACGATACTGGCTTGCGGTGAAAGCTCCTACGCTCTTGCAGAAGGGCTGGCTGGTGATGTCCTGTATTTCGCTGTCGCTAAAGCCGAATTTCTCTCCCGCGCTCAGCACACTCATCCCAGAGATGCGCTTGCTGACAATCAGGTATTCGGGCTTCAGGAAGCCGTCTTCCTGACCGAAAAGGGGCTTCACGTCATTGTAGAACTGCAGGCCCAAGAGCAGGATGAACATGCCAAAGAGATTGGCAAAGAAGAAACCTGCCAACTGAGGTACGCTGATGTGCTGACGCAACAATTTCCAAACCAATGACATCATAGGCTGAATGTTTTATCGTACGGCAGGTTCATGTGCTTGCCGATACTGGTTACGATGACGCCTGCTCCCTGACGGCGCACCTCTTCCATCATGATGTCGCCCATGATGGTGCTGTTCTCTTCGTCGAGATGTGAGACAGGTTCGTCCACCAAAAGGAAGTCGAAAGGCTGAGCGAGGGCGCGAATCATGGCGACACGTTGCTGCTGACCAAAGCTCATACGCCCGACCTTGACTTTCTTCTTGTCAGCTATGCCGAGTCGCTCGAACCACGTCTCTATCTCCTTGAGGCTTTTGTGTTTGGTGAGTCCGTTCTTTATCTCCACGTTCTCCATTGCCGTCAGTTCGGGGAACAAACGGAGTTCCTGAAAGAGGAGGCTCAGACTATGCTGCCTGAGGGCAGTCCAATCCGAGACGCTGAAGCTGCGGACATCCCTGTCGTCGAAGCAGATGGTGCCGAGATAATCCTTTCTGTAACCAATGATATAACTGCACAGCGAGCTCTTGCCCGTACCCGAATTGGCTTCGATGAGGATGGTTTCTCCCTTGCGGAAGACGACGTCCTGAAGCCAAATCTGGCTTTTTGGCTCGCGTTTGATAAAGACCAAAGGCAAGGTATGAAGCAGTTTGATAGCTTCCATTTACTTCTCCTCTTCTGATTTAAGGATGTCTGAAATCTTCTGCTTTGTCGTCAGTTCGATTTCGAGACAGTTATCATCGGTCGCGCTTGCATTGAGTCGGTCAAAGTACTTAAGCACGAGTTTAGTCTCTACTGCATCAAAGGAAGACGTGGCGAAAGAGGATTTTGCCAGCTTATTCAAGTCGATGGAAAGGTAGAACAACTTGTCGTCGGCTTGGGATTTGAGTGATGAGCCGTCCTTGAAAGAGCTGTATTTGCTGCCAGCCTTTGCCGCATCATAATCGGATGTGAGGTACAAGATGTCGTCACGTACGCCGAGATATACACTGGCATCACCACTTTCTATCGTATAGCTCTCACTTCCAGTCTTTTTACATTGAATGCCTAAAGCAGACATTCCACTTTCCAAGCCCTGTGCACCCTTCATAAATTCATCGTCATCGACTTCGATACCGGCATAGAACGTGCTCTCATCATTGATGGCAATAGCGACGTTACCGTCGATGGCCTGCAACATCTTTCCGACATTGAAATAGGTCTTCAATCCCTCAAGCGCCATCCCGAAGGTAGGGTCTGTGCTCTGGCTCTTCATCATGTCCTCTCCATCCAGATTGAAAGCCGCCAGTGCCAAGGGCTCTTCGTAAGGCATCTTCAGGTCACCGCCATCAATTGGGCATAGGAATGCGTTCCATTTTGAAACGAACTTATCATATCCCTCGTCCTCGGAATCCGTCTTCATGGACAAGGCAATAGCCTTTTCCTTGATGTTGAATGCCATGTTCAAGAAGATTTTATCTAAATCTACGTTCCAAAACAGCGCCTTATACTTGGATTGAATGTTGTCAGGAATTGCCCCGTAGCTTATGCGCAGGCGCAAGATGCCCTTCATGTCCTCAATCGTGTTGAGCATAGGTACGTCGTGGGCTCCTTGCTTCATCCATTCCATCATTTGGCCACGCACCCTGTCAGTCTCGCCCCGAGAGACAGGTCCTAGCACCAAAGCCTTGTCGGAATCGAAGCAAAGCAGGACATCCTTGACAGACACCCACTTGAACCCACGCTGCGACTCGACGGTATATTCCTGCCCGACAATAGTCTTCTCGAATGCCTCTGCGTCGCTCAAGGCAAAGACGCCACAAACATAGTTGTCGCTGGAAATAAAGCCATACATGGGAGTTGTGAAGCTGATGCCCACATTACTGTCTTCATTGTTATGCTGTTTCCACAAACGCATTACATCGCTGAAACTGAAATCCATCTGTTTCAACAACTCCTTACTATCGAAAATCATTACTGCCTTTGCATCCTCGGGCACGACATTCTTGCAGACACTGCCCCTCGCAAACAGGAAATAATATACGCCGACAGCAATTGCCAAAACAACGATGGCTAATAGAATGAGATACTTTTTCATGACTTATTCATTTAATTTGCACGTGCAAAGATACAGCTTTTTCAGCAAGGAAGAAAGAGATTGCATGATTTTTTGCCCATTTGGGGGAAAGATGCCGAATGCAGAAGGACTAAAGCTTTGTCTTTATGACGTCATAAAGATAGGAGACTTTAACATAGATGGTGCCGTTGGCACTACGCCCAAAGGGGTCTTTCTTCGTGTTGGAAAAGATGTCGCTCAAGCCGAAGAAGTAGCGCCCCTCGAGGATGAAATGGTGTCCATTCTTGGTGCTGACATCCATTCCCAAGCCTCCTGCAATACCGTACTCGAACTTGTTCTGCACTTTCAGGTCGTACTGCGTCAAGCCACCCACAAGAATCCTGCTCGGAACATACTTCGACCAGTCACCACTCTGCTTGGCATTCTCGCCTATACAGAAGCCCAACTGGGGGCCGATGGCAAGGAAACCCTTCACGCCACCATGCTCCTTACCGAAGCCAAGATGTGCCAACAGAGGTATCTGCACGTAATGAATGGTGCGCTGATAGGCAAGGTCACTGCCCTCGTCGAACTTCTCCTTCCAGCCTGCCTGCGAGTAGTTTACCTCGCCCTGGAACGCACATATCATGCTGAAATACTTTTCGCACGTATAGCGAGCCGTGAAGCCCATCGTCATACCTGTCTTGAATCCCTGCTTGAGGGAAGGAGAGAAGGACATCCTGTTCATGACGAAACCTCCGCCAACGCCAAGAGCGAGGTCTGTGCGAGGCTGTCCCACCTGAGCAAGGAGAGAACCGAAAGCAGAAACGGCAAAGAGGAGGACGAGGAGAAGGCGATGCGGATTCATAGATTTCTACCTGATTAATTCTATTCTTTGTTCTGGCGAGAAATGGATGAACTGCACGAATTTGTTGGAGAAGCTCATGCCCGAAGCGTCACGCTCGAAGCGGAAGCGACTCTGGTAGGGCTCCTGCTGGAGGCTTCCCTGCATCTGCTCGAAGGTGTCGCCCAAGCTACTGATGCCCTTCATGAAGTAGAAACCGATGTCGAAGCCAAGGGCAGCATACCGGGGAGAGGTCGGAGCGATGAGCGTGCGGAAAGCTATCTCGTAACTGCGTTGGAAGTGTCTGGTCCTCGTGTCTAATACATTATAATAATAAGGACTGATGATGTAGGTGTCGAAGAGGAAGAAATCATCCAGGAGTCGCTGCGTCTCGTCCTGCCATTCGGGATAGCCAACAAGCGATAGGTGGTAGTCGGGATGCTTCTGCTGGAAGACTTTAAGATTGGCAAGCAAGATGTTGAGTGAGCGGATGCCGCTGTCGTCGAGGAGGATTACATTGTTGCGGACCTGGTTGAAAGCCATCTCATAGGCGAAATCATCGCCTTCGAGTGACACGACACGGGGAGTGACGTTCTGCCTGCCAAGCTTCTTCGAAAGCATCTCGCAAAGCATCCTTCCATTGTTGTCGGCAGTACTGCTATGCACAAAGACATAGTTCTTCTCGGCACACTGGCTCATCAGGTTCTTCGTGGCAACCTCATAAACGTCGGAGTTCGCTGCCACAGCATTATAGACGAGTGGGTATTCCTGCAAAGACACACCATTATTGAAAGGCAGGACAAGACGGATGCCAAGCTCCCGACACAGCTCTGCCACAGGCTGTACCTGATTGGCAGAGGCAGGACCAAAGACAACATCCATCTCGGTGAGTTTGGGTAACAGTTGTTTTATCTGTGCCTCAGTTACACCACAATCCCATGCATAGATGTCGATGTTGGTGCCTCCCTGTCGCACACTGTCTGCTGCCATGAGCAGGCCTCGGTAGAATTCCACCATTTTTGTATTGTTGAAAGGAAGCAGGACGCCAACCTTCAAGTCCGAGATAGTAGTGCGGATAAGCGTCCTTTCTGTCTCTTCCGACGTGGAGGGAACGACAGGCACCACATTCGGAGGCGTGCTGGGAACGGGAATCATCATAAAAGTGCCCTTCTTGAGCTTCTTGCCAATGAGGTCTGGGTTTGCTGCCATAAGCTCCGAGACAGAGAGTCCGTGACTGGCGGCAATACTCTCCCATGTATCTCCCTTCGAGGTGGAGTACATGCTGCCAAGTGCCGAAAGTGTACCCTGTCCGAAGAGTTGCAACGGACAAAGGCACAAGAGGAGGAGTCCTATCCTAAATATGTCTTTCATACGTCTATTCTTATTATCTTGTCGTGCTTTTAAGTGCAAAGGTAACACTTTTTATTCCCTTTCAACTATTTTAAGACAGAAAATGCATCGTTTCTCGTTGTTTTTCCCTATTTTTGCAGAAAATATAAGATTGATGAAGCGTTTTTTATTCTTTTTCCTTGCATCCTTGCTCCTTGCTCCCTGCTCTTATTTGCAGGCGCAGGTACCATCGATTAACCCCACAGGCACATACTTTCGGACTGACGAGGAAGGCAACGAGGAAACAGGCGACGTGAACGGACAGACGCTGAGCCTGCCCTTCCGTGTCGTCTTCAATGCCAACCTGAGTGAACCCTTGCCCGACGGATATGGCAGCAACGTGCACTTCACCTGGTCAATCACCAATACGAAGGATGCCCAGGCAACGCCTATCGTGCGTGCTGACTACAACCTGACGGAGTTTGAATACGAGTTCACAGAGAGCGGCTCCTATGTCGTGAAGCTCTCTGCCATCTTCTATGACGAGAACGGACTGAACGAGGAAAACATCCTCTACAAGATATCCGAGGACATAGACCGCGACGAAGACGTGAAAGTTATTTCTTTCTCTGCCAGCGAGAGCAAGCTGGAGTTCCCTAACGGCATTTCGCCTAACGATGATGACAGAAACGATGTGCTGCGAGCCAAGGACGGTTACAAGAGCATCGTCTCGTTCCATGCAGCAGTCTTCAACCGTTGGGGCAAGAAGCTCTACTCGTGGGATGACGTAAATGGAGGCTGGGACGGGAAGTACAACGGCAAGGTAGTGAAGGACGGTGTCTATTTCCTTGTCGTCTCAGCAAAAGGTGGTGATGGCATCGACTACAACATTAAGAAAGCCATCAACGTGATTTCAGGATACAATAATGGCGAGAACGAAAACGGCAACAGCACAGAAGAATGAAGAATTAAGAATGAAGAATGTTCCGCCTGCGCCTGAGCTTTGCGCAGAAGAATTTGCTACCGCTCGCGATGGTAACTCTGATTCTTCACTCTTCACTCTTCACTCTTCACTCAAAGTTGAGGGTGCCCGCGTCCACAACCTGAAGAACGTGGACGTGGAGATTCCACGTAACAGTCTCACTGTCATCACAGGTCTGAGCGGCAGCGGCAAGTCTTCTCTGGCTTTCGACACCATCTATGCCGAAGGGCAGCGTCGCTATATCGAAACGTTCAGTGCCTATGCCCGTAACTTTCTCGGAGGGCTGGAACGCCCCGATGTCGATAAGATAACAGGCCTTAGTCCCGTCATCAGCATCGAACAGAAGACAACAAACAAGAACCCGCGCAGCACCGTAGGCACGACAACTGAGATTTACGACTTCCTGCGCCTGCTCTATGCACGTGCTGCAGATGCCTTCTCCTACGTCACAGGCGAACCGATGGTGCGCTACACAGAGGAGCAGATACTCGACCTTCTCCTCAGCGAATACCTCGACAAGCGCATCATCTTGCTGGCTCCTCTGGTCAAGAACCGCAAGGGACACTACAGGGAACTCTTCGAGACGATTCGTCGCAAGGGCTACCTCTATGCCCGCATAGACGGAGAGATGCAGGAGATAGTGCCCGACATGAAGCTCGACCGTTACCGCAACCACACCATCGAGGTAGTTATAGACCGTCTGAAGGTGCAGGACAAGGACGACAAGCGGCTTGTAGGGAGCGTTGCTATGGCAATGAAACAGGGCGACGGACTCATGCTCGTATGCGACATGGACACAGGCGAGGTGCGCCACTACAGCAAGCAATTGATGTGCCCCACGAGCGGTATCTCCTATCACGACCCTGCTCCCCACGACTTCTCCTTCAACAGCCCGCAAGGTGCCTGTCCGCGATGCAAGGGGCTTGGTTTCGTGCACGTCATAGACCTTGGCAAAGTCATCCCAGACCCTTCCCTTTCGCTCAGCGAAGGCGGGTTTGCGCCCCTTGGCAAGGCAAAGCAGGCAATGATATTCTGGCAGGTGGAAGCTGTGCTCGAACAGTACGGATGCACCAAGCACACACCGCTTGGCGAAGTGCCTGAAGAAGCCATCAAAGAGATACTTGAGGGCAGTCAGGAGCGCCTCCGTATTCCTGCCGACAAAGCAAAGACCACAAACGATGTCTATACGGAGTTCGACGGACTGGTCAAGTACATCGAGCAGATGAAGGACGCAGAGGTGGGAGCTGCCGCCCAAAAGTGGGCAGAGCAGTTCAGCAGCGTCTGCCAATGTCCTGAATGTAAGGGACAAAGATTGAGAAAAGAGTCGCTGAGCTTCCTCCTCGATGGTAAGAACATTGCCGAAATCTCTGCCCTTGAATTGGGACAGCTCTACGAATGGATGGATGGGCTTGAGAGTCGTCTCAGCGAGCGACAACGCGCCATTGCAGCAGAGATTGTCAAGGAGATAAAGACACGACTGAAGTTCTTGCTCGACGTCGGGCTTGACTATCTTTCCCTCTCACGCCCCTCGATGAGTCTGTCGGGCGGAGAGAGCCAGCGCATACGCCTTGCCACACAGATAGGCAGCCAGCTGGTGGGAGTGCTCTACATCCTCGACGAGCCAAGCATCGGACTCCATCAGCGCGACAACATCAAGCTCATCCGCTCGCTCCAGGCACTTCGCGATGCAGGCAACACCATACTCGTCGTGGAGCATGACAGAGAGATGATGGAGAATGCCGACTACATCGTCGATATAGGCCCGTTGGCAGGCCGTCGTGGTGGCGAAGTTGTCTTTCAGGGAACTTATCCTGACATGCTGAAGACAAACACGCTCACGGCAAGGTATTTGAAGGGAATAGCCTCCCCCATCCCCTCCAAAGGAGGGGTGAAGCATCCGCTCGACGAAGTCAACGGCGTAGAAACTCCCTCTCCTTTGGAGAGGGCTGGGGAGAGGCTGTTCCTCTTGCTCCGCGGAGCAAGAGGTCACAACCTGAAGGACATAGACTTGGAGATACCGCTTGGCAAGCTCGTCTGCATCACTGGCGTCAGCGGAAGCGGTAAGAGCACACTCATCAGCGAGACGCTCTACCCCATCCTCAGCAAGCACTTCTACCGCTCGCTGACAGAGCCTCTGCCCTACAAATCCATCGAAGGACTGGAGAACATCGACAAAGTCATCGACGTTGACCAAAGCCCGCTGGGACGTACGCCACGCTCCAATCCTGCCACCTATACGGACATCTTCACCGACATACGCAAACTCTTCGTCGAACTGCCCGAAGCCCGCATCAGAGGCTACAAGCCCGGACGCTTCTCGTTCAATGTCAAGGGTGGACGCTGCGAGTGCTGCGGAGGCAACGGGTATCGCACCATCGAGATGAACTTCCTGCCCGATGTCTATGTGCCCTGCGAAGAATGTCGGGGCAAACGCTACAATCGCGAGACGCTTGAAGTGCGCTTCCGAGGGAAAAGCATTGCCGACGTGCTCGACATGACCATCAATCAGGCTGTTGAGTTCTTTGCCAACCAACCTGCAATCCTGAATAAGATAAAAGTCCTGCAGGAAGTGGGACTTGGCTACATCAAGCTTGGCCAACCCAGCAACACCCTCTCTGGGGGTGAGAGCCAGCGCGTGAAGCTCGCAGCAGAACTCGCACGTCGCGACACAGGACGCACGCTCTACATCCTCGACGAGCCCACCACAGGCCTCCATTTCGAGGACATCCGCGTCCTGCTCGAAGTGCTCCGCAAACTTGTCGATAAAGGCAACACCATCATCGTCATAGAGCACAACACCGACGTCATCAACGCTGCCGACTGGATTATCGAGATGGGACCAGGTGGAGGGCGCAATGGTGGCAAGATACTCTACTGCGGCACTCCGCCAGCACCTTAAACCTTTCTGTACGATGCTTTTTTTTGCGAAAGGCAGAAAGACAGAAAGTCAACTTTCTGCCTTTCTGTATTTCCGAGGGGAAGTTCCACCACTTCACGCGTAAACTCGTCCAACTTTAGCAGTAAAGTCCATCGACTTTACTGCAAAAGTCTTACCCCCTCAGCGCCCTCTCGAAGTGCTTTGCTATCGCTTCTCGTTGCTCTAAGGACAAGGGGGGCTCTGCCTGCTCCAGAGCCTGTCGCAGAGCCTCCCTTGCCTTGGCTATCGTTTGTTGCTGCCCCATCTTAATGCCGCTCCTGTAGGGCGTAGAAGGCAGCAGGGCACGGTTGAAGTTGCCGTCGCTCATTTCACCTCAACACATGCTGCCAGCGACTTACATTTGTCGCGCAGCGCATCTTGCGATACCGTGAAGTCGTCCCAGCAAACCACTACTCCCATGCGACGTCCGACGTGTGCCTGGGGCTTGCCGAAGATGCGGAGGTCTGCCCTCGATGCTGCACACACCTTCTCGATGCCCTCATACTGCGGGCTCTCCGTCTCTACGGGCGACAGGATGACTGCCGATGCGCCCTGACGGTAAAGCTCTATCTCAGGGATGGGCAACGAGAGGACGGCACGGGCATGAAGTTCGAACTCGCTAAGGTTCTGCGTGCCTGCCAGCGTCACCATGCCTGTGTCGTGTGGACGTGGACTTAGCTCGCTGAAGATTACACCACGTTTCTCACTTACAAAGAACTCAACGCCCCAGATGCCAGAACCTGTCAGTGCTGCCGTCACCTTCTTAGCCATCTCCTGTGCTGCTGCCAGATGCTCGGGCTTCATGGCTTTGGGCTGGAAGCTCTCGCGATAGTCACCGCCCTTCTGCACATGCCCGATGGGGGCACAGGTGAGCGTCTGTCCGTTGTCCTGAGTGACGGTGAGCAGGGTTATCTCGTAGTCGAAGGGGATGAACTCCTCGACAATCACTTCCATGATGTCGCCTCGACTTCCGCCACAGGCACAGGCCCATGCTGCCTCCAGCTCGTCGGCACTATCCACCTTGCTCTGTCCGTGTCCGCTGCTGCTCATCAGGGGTTTGATGATGCAGGGGAAGCCTATGATGGAAGCAGCCTGCTTCAGTTCCTCGTAGGTGCTGGCATAGCGATAATCGGCTGTCTGCAACTTGAGTTCCGTATGAGCCAGCTCGCGGATGGCTTTGCGGTTCATCGTGTAGTTGACGGCACGTGCACTGGGCACCACGCGGATGCCTTGCTTCTCGAAGTCGTAGAGCTTTTCCGTGCGGATAGCCTCTATCTCGGGCACAATGATGTCGGGCTTCACCTCTGCCACAGCAGCAGCAAGCGCATCACCGTCGAGCATACTGAACACACGGCATTCATCGGCTACCTGCATGGCAGGCGCATTGGCATACTTATCGCAAGCCACTACGTATTGTCCGAGTCGCTGACATGCGATTACAAATTCCTTACCGAGCTCCCCAGAGCCCAAAAGCATAATCTTCTTTGCCATAATCTATTGTTGTTTTAAATTACTTCTTATATCTTTCGCCCCAACATTGCTGCATACGCTGCAGGAGCTTCTCCTCGGCAGGATTCTCTTGCGGATGCCAGAAACGGCAGTCCTTCACCTCATCGGGCAGGAACTGCTGAAGGACGAAGTTGCCTTCATAGTCGTGAGCATACTTGTAGCCCTTGCTGTAGCCAAGCTCCTTCATCAGCCCTGTGGGAGCGTTGCGCAGATGGAGCGGCACAGGCTGGTTGCCCGTCTCCTGCACCTTCTGCAAGGCATCGTTGATAGCCATATATGCCGAGTTGCTCTTGGGACTTGCAGCAAGATATACCGTCGCTTCTGCCAAGGGGATGCGTCCTTCGGGCCAGCCAAGCTTCATCACAGCATCGAAGGCAGCATTTGCCAGCAGAAGGGCATTGGGATTGGCCAGACCGATGTCCTCGCTGGCACTGATGACCAGCCTGCGGGCAATGAAGGCAGGGTCTTCCCCACCCTCTATCATGCGCGCCAGCCAATAGACAGCAGCATCGGGGTCGCTGCCTCGTATGCTCTTGATGAAGGCAGAAATGATGTCGTAGTGCATCTCGCCGTCCTTGTCGTAGGCCAAGGGGTTCTGCTGCAAGCAGTCGGTGACGATAGCATCTGTCAGCTCCACATCGCCCTCCTCGGGTGCCGACTCATAGACAAGCTCCAGAATGTTGAGCAACTTGCGTGCATCACCTCCGCTGTAGCGCATCAGGGCACTCGTCTCTGTGAAGCGGAACGTACGCTTGCTAAGCTCTGTATCGTGTTCAACTGTATATTTAGCAAGCTTCAGCAAATCGCTTGTTTCTAATGGTTTAAGTGTATAGACTTGACAGCGCGAAAGCAAGGGACGAATAACCTCGAAGGAAGGATTTTCCGTTGTAGCACCGATGAGCGTTACCACTCCCTGCTCCACTGCCCCAAGCAGAGAATCCTGCTGCGACTTGGAGAAACGATGAATCTCGTCGATGAAGAGGATGGGATTGTTCTGGTTGAAGAAGCGTGTGGAGCGAGCTTTGTCGATGACGTCACGCACCTCCTTCACGCCACTCGTCACGGCACTGAGCGTAAAGAAAGGCACATCCAGCCTTCGGGCAATGATGCTTGCCAGCGTAGTCTTCCCTACTCCAGGTGGTCCCCAAAGGATGAAACTGCTGACGTGTCCGCTTTCCACCATACGACGCAGCACAGCACCTGGTCCCACCAGATGCTGCTGCCCAATGTAGTTGTCAAGCGTCAACGGACGCATTCTTTCTGCTAATGGCTGCATAACGCCTGCAAATATACGAAGAAATATAGAATTAGGAAAGAAGAACGGGAAATTATTTCACGAGAGCGCTGACAAGTGCTGCAACAGCTGCACCTACTGCCACGCCTGCGGCAACATTGCCTTCAACAACTACAACATCGTGGTGGTGAGGCACAGGATGATGATGATGAGCCATCTGGTGGCGACGTGCCTCTTCCCTGCGACGTGCTTCTTCTCTGCGACGAGCCTCTTCCATCCGTCTGCGCTCTGCCTCGTGGCGAGACATCTTGCTGTCGTGGTGCATGTTCATGTCGTGATGACGGTCACTTACACGAACCTCAACTTTGCCCTTACCATCCATGCGTACTTCATTGTGCCTGTTCTCTGCGTTGGCGTTCATGCTGCCCATTGCCATCATGATAGCAAATGCGGCGAAGTAATTCATCTTTTTCATAACCTTTGCTTTTAGTTGGTTAAACATGTTTGTTTCTTGTTTCTGGTGCAACTACGGTGCAAGGTGAACGCGAAGGTAAGCTTGCTTAATCTTCGCTGAGCCGCAGCCCGTAGTCGCCATTGCTTCCTTATTGCAATGGCAAAGGTACGACGATATTTTGAGGCGTGAAGGCCTGATTTCCCTAAAGTACAGGAGGATTTTCCCTACACCTTAGCAGATAAACTCCCAATAGGCAGACGGGAGCAGAGAGAACATTAACGAGAAAGTACGTGCTGAAGCCCATTTGCTCCACCATCCACCCACTTATTGCCATCGGCACAAGCATGGCAAGAGAGACAAGCGGTATCTGCAACATATTGATAGTGTTGCGGTAACGAACTCCCGACACAGCACTGACAGGCAGACGGCAAACACCAAGCCCCAAACCGAAGAGAAGTTGTGCCGTCATGGTGCAGCAGCACAGCATCCCCAGCGAATGAGGGGGCCAAACTGTCATGCCAAGATAGACAAGAGGTGACAGGACAATGCAGAGAGCCATAGGCCAGAAGAGGCGCGGAAGTCCATAACGCGTGATGAAGTGTCGCCCAAGAGCAATGCCAACGCTGAAAGCAATGACACCTACCGTGCCCTGCGCAAAGCCAATCTCCTGCATGGTACATTGCAATCCGCCCTCTGCATGTTTACAATATAAATATAGTACGCGCGCGTGAAACATCAATCCCTGTGGCAGGAGAAGAAGGAAGAGTAGGAGGACAGGGCTAATCCATCCCCGAAAACCTACTCTGCCTTCCACTAACGGGGATGGCGGTTCGTTCTCCTCCTCCAAAGGAGAGTTAGAGAGAGTCAACACGTGAAAGAAAGCAAACAGCAGGAAGATGCCTGCCGTCACATAGCAAGCCAATGACCAGGAATAACGTATCTGACGAAAATAGACTTGCAGCATCCCAACGAGGAAGATGAGTGCGCCGTAGGTGAAGATGACTGCCGCCTGCGAACAGGCAAGCTTGGGGGCAGTAAACAGACGTTGAAAGACAGGCCGAAGCATTCTTTCGTAGTACATTCGCGCTGCCAGCTCGTGCCAAGCACAAAGCAAACTGACAAGCAACAGCGCGAAGAAGACTGCCACTGGACCTTTATTAAAGGCAAAAGCCAAAAGCATCAAGCAGGCGAAAAGCATTGCCTCGATGACGTGAAGCACCTGCCTGAAGTGTGCTACCCTCCTGACCCACGGACGCATGAAGGACTTCAGCACCCAAGGCACAAAAAGAAGGGCAGAACAAAGTGTGGCAACTGCTGGCGACAGCCCCAACTGGAGCAGCATCAGCAGTGCCACGTATGTTACCATTGCCGCAGGTATCTCTTCTGCAGCAAAGAGGGTCAGGAGCCATAAGCCTCCCTCGCCCCCTCCAGAGGAGGGGTGAACTGCTCTTTCGCCTTCTCTCCCTCTCGTTTGGAGAAGAGGCTCTTTAGTAGCTTCTTGCAATGAGGACACGAGCCTTGCTGGGTTTGCCGCTTACCATATCCACACCAGGCGTTTGCTCTACGCCGAAAGGCACACAACGGATGGTGGCCTGTGTCTCTTCCTTAATCTTTGCCTCCGTCTCAGCAGTGCCGTCCCAATGGCAGAGGAAGAAGCCTCCGTCCTTGACACGCTCCTTGAACTCTTCGTAGTTGTCGCACTCGTAGATATGGGCATCGCGATAGGTCTTTGCCTTCGTGAAGATGTTCTTCTGGATGTCGTCAAGAAGTTGCTTGACATAAGCAGTAATACCTTCCAATGGACGTGTCTCCTTCTCCAGGGTATCGCGACGCATCACCTCTACCGTACCGTTCTCCAAGTCTCTTGCACCAAGCACGAGACGTACAGGCACGCCCTTCAGCTCGTAGTCGGCAAACTTGAAGCCCGGACGCTTGTTGTCGGCATTGTCGTACTTGACGCTGACGCCCAACTTCTTGAGTTCCTCGATGATTGGAGCCACAGCAGCATCGACAGCTGCCACCTGTTCGGGCTTGCCACCAATGGGGATGATGACTACCTGAATGGGAGCAAGGGCTGGAGGCAGGACGAGTCCATTGTCATCTGAGTGCGTCATGATGAGCGCACCCATCAATCTTGTGCTCACGCCCCAAGAGGTTGCCCATGCATACTCAGGCTTGTTCTCCTTGTTGAGGAACTGCACCTCGAAGGCCTTGCCGAAGTTCTGTCCCAGAAAATGACTTGTTCCACTCTGCAATGCCTTGCCGTCCTGCATCATTGCCTCGATGGTATAAGTGTCGAGCGCACCAGCGAAACGCTCCGTCTCGCTCTTCACGCCCTGCACCACAGGCACTGCCATGTATTCCTCCGCAAACTTGGCATAGACCTTCAACATCTGCTGGGCACGCTGCTCTGCCTCTTCGCGAGTGGCATGAGCTGTGTGACCTTCCTGCCAAAGGAACTCACTGGTACGCAGGAAGAGGCGTGTCCTCATCTCCCAACGCATGACGTTGCACCACTGGTTGACCAGCAGAGGCAGGTCGCGATAGGAATGAATCCAGTTCTTGAAGGTGTTCCAGATAATCGTCTCGGAAGTGGGACGAATGATAAGTTCCTCTTCGAGGCGGGCAGCAGGGTCAACTACAACACCATCGTGCGTTTCGTTGGTCTTGAGACGATAGTGCGTCACAACAGCACACTCCTTGGCAAAGCCCTCTACATGCTCTGCCTCCTTCGAGAGGAAGCTCTTTGGGATGAGAAGAGGGAAGTAGGCATTCTGCACGCCTGTCTCCTTGAACATATCGTCCAGGGTGCGCTGCATCTTCTCCCATATTGCATAGCCATAAGGCTTGATGACCATACATCCGCGCACGTCGCTCTGCTCGGCAAGGTCTGCCTTTACCACCAGTTCGTTATACCACTTGCTATAGTCCTCGCTTCGTTTTGTGAGGAAATCCAATTCTTTTGCCATATTCCTTATAGTATGTGTTTTTACAATTCGGTTGCAAAAGTACAAAAAATACATAAAAGAGGAAAACGAAAAGTAAAAAATAATATAAAGAAGAAATAACTTTCAACTTTCAACTTTCAACTTTCAACATTTATTTGTATCTTTGCACCCGAAAAGAAAGAAAAGTAAAGAGTATTAACAAATAAAAACAAAAGAACATGAAAGCAAAGAAAATCCTTTTGGGTGCTTTGGCAATGGCCATGGTATTCTCTGGTTGTAACATGAACAACGCCACGAAGGGCGGTCTCATTGGTGGTGCAGGTGGTGGCGCATTGGGCGCAGGCCTGGGTGCTGCTATCGGTGCTCTGGCAGGTGGTTCAAGCGGTGCCAAGCTGGGTGCAGCCATCGGTGCTGGTGTAGGCGTAGCTGGTGGTACAACTGCAGGTATCCTTATCGGTAAGAAGATGGATAAGGCTAAGGCAGCAGCAGAAGCTGTGCAGAACGCCCAGGTTGAGACCACTACCGACAAGAATGGTTTGGAGGCAGTGAAGGTTACATTCGACAACGGCATCCTCTTCAAGGTCGGCAAGAGCGACCTGCAGGCAGGAGCACAGAACTCTCTGCGCCAGTTTGCTAACAACGTGCTGAATGTCTATACTGACTGCGACGTTGCCATCTATGGTTTCGCAAGCAGCGACGGCAGCGATGCTACCAACCTGACATTGAGCCAGAACCGTGCCAACGCTGTTCGTGCATACCTGACAAATGCTTGTGGCGTACAGACTACTCAGATTAAGAGCACCACTGGCTACGGCGAAGACCCTAACTACCTCATCTACGATGCCAACGGCAAGGAAGACGTTAATGCAAGCCGCCGTGTAGAGGTTTATCTCTATGCCAGCGAAGCTATGATTAAAGCTGCCAACGCAGGCACACTGCAGTAATTAGGATAGCCTAGGACTCCCTAGGATAGCCTATCCAATGAAAAAGCTTCAGAAACTATTGCGATGGATTGTGCTCCTGTTCTTTGGGAGTACAATCCTCGCTGTTTTTGTATATAAGTGGTGTCCTGTCTATGTCACGCCGCTTATGATAATCCGCTGTGCCCAGCAAGTGCATCGTGGAGAGACACTTCGCCTTAAGCACCACTGGGTGCCGCTCGACTCGATGAGCATCTATATGCCTGTGGCTGTGATGGCAAGCGAAGACCAACGCTTCCTCACACACAATGGCTTCGACTTCATCGAAATCAACAAAGCAATGGATGAACGTCGCTCAGGCAAACGCTTCCGAGGTGGCAGCACCATCAGTCAGCAAACAGCTAAGAACGTTTTCCTTTGGCCCAAGTCAAGTTGGCTTCGCAAGGGACTCGAAGCATACTTCACCGTCCTCATCGAGTTCATTTGGGGCAAAGAACGCATCATGGAAGTCTATCTTAACTCTATCGAGATGGGCGATGGCATCTATGGAGCCGAAGCAGTAGCACAACAACACTTTGGGCGGCGCGCTATCACGCTGACACGCCCCAACTGCGCCCTCATTGCTGCAACCTTACCTAATCCGCTGCAATTCAGCAGCAAAGACCCTTCTTCTTACGTTCTCAAACGACAGACAGCCATCATGACGCAGATGCGCCACATCGACGTCTTTCCTAAAAAATAGTGCTTCTAAGCACTTTTTGTCACATAGACTTTGCAAATTAGAAAGAAATTTGTATCTTTGCAGCGCAAATAACGCTTTATATACATTATGTTCGATTCTTTCTATAGAATGCATCAGTCTCTGGTGGAGCGCACACAAGCACCTATCAGACGCGCCTTGATGGACGAAATTGACTGGCACAAGCGGCTTATCGGCATTAAAGGTAGCCGCGGCGTAGGCAGAACAACCTTCCTGCTTCAGTATGCAAAAGAGAACTTCGGTCCCAGGGACCGCAGGTGTCTCTACATCAACATGAACAACTTCTACTTCCAGGGGCAGACGCTCTTCCAGTTCGCCCAGGAGTTCATGCAGGCAGGAGGTCAGGTATTGCTCATCGACCAGGTCTTCAAGTATCCCGAATGGAGTCATGAACTGCGCCTTATCTACGACCGCTGCCCACGCTTGAGGGTGGTATTTGCCGGTTCGAGCGTGATGCGTCTGAAGGACGAGAACCCAGAACTTAACGGCATTTGTGCCAGCTATAACCTACGTGGCTTCTCCTTCCGCGAATACCTGAACCTCAGAGCCGGAACGAACTTCCGCCCCTACTCCATTCGTGAGATACAGAATCGCCACGAGCATATTGCCGAAGAGGTGTTGGCACAGGTCAATCCGCTCGACTACTTCAACGACTATCTCCACCACGGTTACTATCCCTTCTTCCTTGAGAAGGCAAGCTTCGTGGAGAACCTGCTCAAGGCCATCAACATGATGATTGAAGTCGATATCCTGCTTATCAAGCAGATTGACCTCAAGTACCTGAGCAAGATAAAGAAGCTGCTCTACTTGCTTGCCACAGGCGACTACGGAGCTCCCAACGTCAGCCAACTGGCTCAGGACCTCCAGACAAGCCGTGCTACGGTGGTCAACTACATCAAGTACCTGAGCGATGCACGTCTGCTCAACATGCTCTACCGTCCCGGAGAGGACTTCCCAAAGAAGCCCGCAAGCATCCTGCCGCACAACACGAACCTGATGTATGCCATGATGCCCGACTTCAACGACGAGCAGATGATAATGGAAACCTTCTTCCAGAACGCACTTTGGGGACGTCATAATGTGCAGAAGGGAGACCGCAGCTGCACCTTCATTGTAGATAAGAACCAAAGGTTCCGCATCTGTCTTGAACAGCCAAAGCGCAAGAACACCGACGTCCTTTATGCCCTTGCAGGCGTGAAGGAAGGTCTGGAACAGGAGATACCTCTCTGGCTGTACGGGTTCCTGTATTAATAAGCTAATAAGGTAATAAAGATAAAGAATAAAGTTATTTAATAATTTCCAATACGAAAATGGCAAAAGAAAAGAAATTCGTGACTTGGGATGGCAACACCTGTGCCGGACATGTAGCTTATATGTTCAGCGAAGTAGCTGCCATCTATCCCATCACTCCCTCATCTCCCATGGCAGAGCATGTTGACGAGTGGGCCGCTCAGGGACGCAAGAACCTCTTCGGCGACACAGTAATGGTTCAGGAAATGCAGAGCGAAGGCGGCGCAGCAGGTGCCGTACATGGTTCGCTGCAGGCTGGTGCCCTCACAAGCACCTTCACAGCCAGCCAGGGCTTGCTGCTGATGATTCCCAACATGTATAAGATTGCAGGCGAGTTGCTGCCCAGCGTCTTCCATGTTTCTGCCCGTACCCTTGCAACACACTCCCTTTGTATCTTTGGTGACCATAGCGACGTGATGGCTTGCCGTCAGACAGGCTTCGCAATGCTGGCCGAAGGCAGTGTGCAGGAAGTGATGGACTTGAGTGCAGTTGCTCACCTTGCAGCACTTGAGGCTCGCGTTCCCTTCATCAACTTCTTCGACGGTTTCCGCACTTCTCACGAGTATCAGAAGGTTGAGCTTCTGGAAGAGGACGATGTTCGTGACCTCGTCAACCAGAAGGCTTTGAGCGAGTTCCGTGCTCGTGCTCTTTCTCCTGAGCATCCTCAGGCAAAGGGTATGGCAGAGAACCCCGAGACATTCTTTGCTCATCGCGAAAGCTGCAACCGCTACTACGATGCTGTTCCCGCTATCGTGGAGAAGTATATGGCAGCCATCAGCGAGCGCACTGGTCGCAAGTACGAACTCTTCAGCTACTACGGAGCAGAGGATGCAGAGCAGGTTATCATCCTGATGGGCTCTGCTACCGAGGCTGCCCGCGAAGCAATTGATTATGCAAATGCCAATGGCAAGAAGTACGGTATGGTCAGCGTTCACCTCTATCGTCCCTTCAGCGTAAAGCACCTGCTTGCTGCAGTTCCCAAGACTTGCAAGCGTATCGCAGTCCTCGACCGCACGAAGGAACCTGGAGCAAATGGCGAACCTCTGTACCTCGACGTGCGCGATGCTTTCTATGGCCAGCCCAATGCTCCCGTCATCGTAGGCGGACGTTATGGTCTTGGCTCTGCCGACGTAACTCCCACCATGATTCTTGGTGTTTACGAGAACCTTGAACTGCCTCAGCCAAAGAGCCAATTCACAGTTGGTATCGTTGACGACCTCACCTTCACCTCTCTGCCCGCTAAGGAAGAGATGGCTTTGGGTGGTGAAGGCATCTTCGAAGCTAAGTTCTTCGGTCTTGGTGCCGACGGTACTGTTGGTGCCAACAAGAACAGCGTCAAGATTATTGGCGACAACACAAACAAGTACTGTCAGGCTTACTTCAGCTATGACTCCAAGAAGAGCGGTGGCTTCACTTGCTCTCACCTGCGCTTCGGCGACACGCCCATCCGCAGCACATATCAGATTAAGACGCCTAACTTCGTGGCTTGCCACGTTCAGGCTTACCTGCGCATGTATGATGTCATTCGCGGTCTGCGTCCCGGTGGTCAGTTCCTCCTGAACACCATCTTCGAGGGCGAGGAACTCGTGAACTTCATCCCCAACAACTTGAAGAAGTACTTCGCGGAAAAGAACATCACCGTCTATTACATCAATGCCACCAAGATTGCTCAGGAGATTGGTCTCGGCAACCGCACGAACACCATCCTGCAGTCTGCTTTCTTCCGCATCACAGAGGTTATCCCCGTTGAGCTCGCAGTAGAGCAGATGAAGAAGGCCATCGTGAAGTCTTACGGCAAGAAGGGCGAGGACGTTGTGAACATGAACTTCGCAGCTGTTGACCGTGGCGGTGAGTATAAGGTGCTGCCTGTTGATCCCGCTTGGGCTAACCTGCCTGCTGATGAGGCTCCCGTCTATGACGAGCCCGAATACATCACGAACCTTGTTCGTCCCATCAATGCCCAAAAT
>Ga0310690_10004176_pt1 | contig 20818 bp, 19 predicted proteins | sample AusTroGonzalo_MG_2_FD_207661 | JGI IMG/M metagenome (GOLD analysis project Ga0310690, IMG submission 207661) | Bovine rumen microbial communities from tropical cattle in Woodstock, Queensland, Australia - Gonzalo_04 (v2) (version 2) | ecosystem: Host-associated > Mammals > Digestive system >...
GCCATCGTGATGAGTTTGTCCGGGCCCAGAGTCTCGCGCAGCTCCTTCAGGAGAAGGGTGAAATTCTGAGTGTCGTTGGCCGATGAGCTGATTCCTGCCGATGAACTGGTGGGATACTCCCAGTCCAGGTCGATGCCGTCCAGTTTGTACTTGTTCACGGCCGCAAGACAGTTCTTGCAGAAGTTCTTGCGGTGGGTTTCATCGGCCGCCATCTCCGAGAAATTGCCGGCTCCCCAGCCTCCTACCGACAACAGCACCTTCAGCTTGGGATTCTGATCCTTAAGCCCTACAATCTGTTGCAGACGCTTTGCTTTCTTGTCCCTGATGGTCAGGGTTTCAAAGTCGTCGTTGATCTTTGCGAAGGAGAAATTGATGTGCGTCAGCAGGGAAGGATCCGGCAGCGGGCCGCTGTCGGCATATGCGTATCCCACGATAATATACCCGTCGGCAGGGTTCACAACCGGAGTTACGGGGTTCTCCGGATTGGTAGGATTAGTTGGATTGGACGGATTCTCCGTGTTGCCGCCGGGTGTTGGCGGAGGAGTTACAAAGCCACTGTCCGGCTTGCCGCAGCTAAGCAGGATGGGCAGTGTTATTACTAAGGATATTAATCTGGTGGTCATGTTGCAAAACTAGCATTGTTTTGCACCATGACCGCCCCAATTTGCGCAGAAAAATGCGCAAATTGCAGATTTACAACTCCGAATCGCGCAAACTGAAGGTGTCGCCCTGCCTGATGTCGCCGGTGTTCATACCTTTCTTGAGCCAGCGCATTCTCTGGGCTGCAGTGCCGTGAGTGAAGGATTCCTCCACAGCGTAACCCTGGGCTTTCTTCTGGAGATAGTCGTCGCCGATCACCGAAGCGCAGCGGATGGCTTCTTCCAGGTCGCCGTCCTCGATGGAATCGAACATCGTATTCTCATAATGGGCCCACACGCCCGCATAGAAATCCGCCTGGAGCTCCAGCCTCACGCTCACGCGGTTGGCGTCCGTCTTTGACATGCGGTTCATCTGGTTGTGCGCCTGGCCCAGCGTGCCCAGAAGGTTCTGGACGTGGTGACCGACCTCGTGAGCAATCACATAGGCGTATGCGAAATCTCCATCGGCCCCAAGCTGCTGGCGCATAGTGGCGAAGAAACTCAGGTCGATGTACAGTTTCTGGTCCCCTGAGCAATAGAACGGGCCCATTGCCGCCTGGCCGGTGCCGCAAGCAGTTGCGGTGGCGTCGGAATAAAGCACGAGGGTGGGGTTGCGATAGGTTCCCAGCCCGTTGCGGCTGAAATACGCGCTCCAAACATCCTCCGTGGATGCGAGGATCTGCTTCGAGAATGTTGCCAGTTCCTCGTATTCCGCGCTTCCGGTCTGGGTCGATGTCTGCTCGATGCCGATTCCCCCGGTACTCTGAACATTGCTTATCACGTCGCCCAGGTCGCCGCCCATAACGAAGGTGATGATTGCCACCAGGATAACACCGCCGATGCCAAGCCCGGCCTTGCCGCCCGTGGTGAGACCCCTGCGGTCCTCCACGTTGCTGCTCATACGTCTTCCGTCCAGTTTCATAGGATTAGTTGATTGGTTTTAGCACGTAAATATAGGCTTTTTTCGGGGCAAGTGCAAAAAAACCGGGCAGGTCCTGCGACTTGTCCGGTTTTTTGCTCCTCAAGTAGGACTTGAACCTACGACCCTCTGATTAACAGTCAGATGCTCTAACCAACTGAGCTATTGAGGAATTTTTACCGCTCTTGGAAAACGGGATTGCAAAGGTAAGTCTTTTTTCGGAAATAGCAAATTTTTTGCGAAAAAATTTCATATATTTGTGTCCATAAAACCTGAACCAATGATTATACGGGAAGGATACAAATTCCGTCAAGATATATGCGTCCCGTGCTACGGCACGGATGCCTCGTTCCAACTCAAGCCCGCCGCATTTATGGACTTCGCCCAGGAAATTGCGTACTGGGCCGCCAGCGAACTGGGCTTCGGCTACGACCAGCTCCACGTGCATCACACCGCCTGGGTGCTTTCCCGTATGCACATCCACTTCGAGGGCTACCCCAAATGGAGGGACAATGTAAGACTCACCACCTGGCACAAGGGCCTGGACGGCCTGTATTTTCTCAGGGACTTTTTCCTGGACGATAAAAACGGCTCCCACCTTGTAAGCTGCACCACCTCCTGGGTGATAATCGACGAAACCACCCGCCGCCTGGTAAGGCCGGAGACGCTGGAGCATCTCCTCAAAGTCGACGGCCCGGTGGACAGCGCCATCGCGGAGCCCTGCCCAAAGACGGCACTCCCCCGCGGCTCGGAGCCGGAACACATAGGCTCGCACACAGTGAGCTACTCGGACATCGACATAATCGGCCACACTAACAACGTCCGTTATGTCGTCTGGGCAATGGATGCCCTCCCCTACGCGCTCACAAGCACAAATAGGGTCAAAGACCTTTACATTAGTTTCATTAAGGAAACCACCCCCGGCCAGCAGGTGGAACTGTACCGCCTCCAAACAGAGGAAGGCTGGTACGTGGAAGGCCGGGTGGACGACAAAGCAGTCTTCTGCGTTAAACTCGTGTTTTAGAAATGTTTGAACTGGTATATCCCGCAGAACCCGCACCGCTCCTTCCCCGCCGCAACGCCCTGTCGGCAGCCCCGGCTCCGGCCCCGGCCTCTGAAATGCTGCCAGTGGTGGAAGAAAGCGGCCTGGTAATAGGCCAGGCCTCCAGGGAAAGCTGCCATACACTTCCCCAGATGCTCCTTCATCCGGTGGTCCACCTCCATATCCTGGACCGCTACGGCAACATCTATCTCCAGAAACGTGCGCCCGGCAAGAAACTCTACCCCAATTACTGGGACACTGCTGTTGGCGGCCACGTAATCTACGGGGAACTGGTGCAGGAGGCCCTTTTCCGTGAAGCGGAAGAGGAGCTCGCCCTCACGGAAATCAACCCCACATATCTGGACAGCTATCTCTACGAAGGCGACGGCTTCAGGGAAATCAGCGCCGTGTTCGCCGTCATCGGCAATTTCAACCCCGTTCCCCAGGAGGAAGAAGTCTCCGACGGGAAATGGTGGTCAATGGCCGATGTCGAAGCCTCCATCGGCAAAGGCATCTTCACCCCGTTCTTCGAATTTGAATTCACAAGGATAAAGCCCAAACTCCTGTCCCTCCTCTGATATGGCAACCGACATCGACAAATTCGTCCACGACCAGCTGTCCGTATGGCCAGCGGTTGCGGCGAAGTACCGCGCTCTCAAAAGCGCCCGCACACGCACGCTCAAAATGGACGGAATGCTAGTCACCCTGCAGTGCAATCCCGGGAGGGTCCCCGTCTTCGACCACGGTTGCCCGCTGTGCGAGGAAAACTACCTGGAGCATCAGCACACCCTTCCCTTCGAGGGACGAAAGGGCCGCAAATACAACATCCTCGTAAACCGCGCCCCCATCTTTCCCAACCATCTGGTGATTACTCGGGACACGCACGTCCCCCAGACAATATGGCACCGCTTCCCGGATATGCTGGACCTTTCCTGCGCATTCCAGGACTACATGGTGTTCTACAACAGCCCCAACAGCGGCACCACGGTTCCCCAGCACGCCCATTTCCAGGCCTGCCCCAAGGGCTATATGCCCCTGGAAAGAACGGCCGACAGGCTTCTAAGGGCCATCTCCGCCAACGATGGCAACCTTCCGGAAGAGCTTAAAACGGACCTTGAATTCCTGGACTCCGTGAAGGACGCCCAGCTCTACCACTATAAGCATTTCACCCGCGGCGTCTTTATGCTCAGGGCCAGGACTTCCAAGTCGATGGCCAAGATGTTCTACCGCCTCCTGGACTGCGAAACCCTCGTGGCGGAAGAAACCGAGCCGCGCTTCAACGCCTTCACTTGGATAGGCGAAGGGGAATACCGCGCCTTCGTTACCATCCGCCGCCAGGAAAAACCCCACCACTACTTTGCGGAAGGCGAAGAAAACTTCGCCATAAGCCCCGGAGCGGCCGATATGGGCGGCTTCGTAGTGGTCCCGCAGGAAAAGGACTTCGACCGCATCACGCCCGAAATCCTGTCGGCAATCTACTCGGAGGTTTCCATTTCGGAAGACGAAGAAAAGCATCTCCTGTGGCGCCTGGTGCGCACCCAGCCCAAGATAGAGGTCGGCATAATGGCGGCCCCGGCAATCACCTTCGAGATAATCTCCGACGGCGCCGGCCCCCAGAAAGTATCCTACCGTGAAGGCAAGATCGACTACGGCGGAGTGCTCTACGACTCCCTTGTATTCGAAGCCCCCACAATATCGACCCTCTTCGCCGAACCCTCGTTCATCCTCCACGGAGTGACGATAGGCGTCGGCTTCCACTGGGAAAGGCAGCAGGAGCAGAAATTCGCCGGCACCCTGAAATTCATCGTGGAAGGCACCAACGTGAGAGCAGTTAATATAATAGGTATAGAGGACTACCTTCTCAGCGTCATCTCTTCGGAAATGAGCGCCCGGTCGTCCCTGGAACTGCTCAAGGCCCACGCCGTCATCTCACGTTCCTGGGTTATGTCGATGATCGAAAAGCACCGCAATACCCACAAGCCCGGCGGCCCCGCCCTTACCGGCACCCCCGGCCTCGTCACCTGGCTGGAAGGGCGTATGCCGGAGCAAAGCGACGGCGACGACGCCGACACAATAGAAATCCGTAAATGGTTCGACCACCAGGACCATAAAAGCTTCGACGTCTGCGCCGACGACCACTGCCAGCGCTACCAGGGCCTCACGATGGCCGTGGGGAACGACGTCCGCGAAGCCATCGACCAGACCTGGGGCCAGGTGCTCCGCTACAACGGAGAACTCGCCGACGCCCGCTTCCACAAATGCTGCGGCGGCCGCACGGAGCGTTTCTCATCGGCCTGGGAAGACAGGGATTACCCCTATCTCCCTGTAAAGGACGACCCCTGGTGCGACACCAAGGACCGCGCAGTACTGGAAAAGGTCCTCAACGGCTACGACCTGGAGACCACCGGCTTCCACGACTGGGAAGTGCGCTACGGCATCGACGAGCTTTCAAAACTCATCTCCGAGAGGTCGGGGGTCGATATCGGCACTCTCACCGGCCTGGAGCCCCTTGAAAGGGGCGGTTCCGGCCGCATCACCCGCCTCAAGGTCACCGGCACCAAAAAGACCCTCATCCTGGGCAAAGAGCTCATAATAAGGAAATATCTCTCCACCAGCCACCTGTACAGTTCCTGGTTCGATGCCGAATTCACCGGCAGCGAAGTGGTCCTGCACGGCCACGGCTGGGGTCACGGAGTGGGCCTGTGCCAGATAGGCGCGGCCGTAATGGCCTCCAAGGGCCACGGCTACCGTGAAATACTCCAATTCTACTACCCCGGCACCGAACTATGAAATCAAGACGCAATCCCTGGCTCTGGGTAACCACCACCTACTTCGCGGAAGGCATCCCCTACTTCATCGTGAACAACATCTCCGTGATTATGTTCAAGAAGATGGGAATGTCCAATGCCGATATGGCCCTGCACACGAGCCTCCTCTATCTCCCCTGGCTCATCAAGCCCTTCTGGAGCCCCTTTGTCGATATCATCAAGTCCAAGCGCTGGTGGATAGTGGTCACCGAGCTGGCCATGCTGGCCCTCTTCGCCCTTCTCACCATCACCCTTCCCACCCGCACGGGTGAGGAGCTGTCGCTTTTCCGCACCACACTGCTGCTGTTCTGGATAACGGCCTTCGCATCGGCCACCCACGACATATCCATCGACGGCTTCTATATGCTGGGCCTCAGCGGCAGGGAGCAATCCCTGTTCGTGGGCATCAGAAGCACGTTCTACAGGCTGTCCAACCTGTTCGTGCAGGGCGGTCTGGTAATGCTGGCCGGCTACTTCGAGAACCGCACCGGCTCCATCCCCCAGTCCTGGCGCCTCACGCTTCTGGCCATCTCCATCATCTGGGCCCTGATAAGCTTCTACCACCTGCTAATCCTCCCGGCGCCGCAAACCGACATCAGCAAGAACATGCGCACCGCCGCCGACATTTTCAGGGACTTCGGCAACAGTTTCGCCACATTCTTCAAGAAGCCCCTGGTCTGGATCGGCATAGCCTTTATGCTCCTCTACCGCCTCCCCGAGGCCTTCGCCCTCAAGATAGTCCCCGCCTTTATGGTCGATGGCGCCGAAGCCGGCGGCCTGGAACTGTCCACCGCCCAATACGGCCTGGTGAACAACACCCTTGGCGTAGTGGGCATAGTCACCGGCGGCATCCTGGGCGGCATCTTCATCGCCAGGAAGGGCCTCCGCAAGTCGCTGTGGCCGATGGGCCTCGCCCTTGCACTTCCCTGCGCCGTATACCTGTATATGGCAATTAACCCCAGCGTCCCCCTGTGGCTCATCGGCACCTGCGTGCTCATCGAACAGTTCGGCTACGGATTCGGCTTCACCGCCTATATGTTATATATGATGTACCTGTCCGACGGTGAATTCAAAACCTCACACTATTCCCTCTGCACCGCCTTTATGGCCGCATCGATGATGCTTCCCGGCATGTTCGCCGGCATGCTTCAGGAGAGTATGGGATATCCCCAGTACTTCGGCCTGGTGATGTTCACCTGCCTTGCAACCGTGGCTGCCATCATTATAGTGTACAGGAAGATCCCGGCGGAATTCGGAAAGAAATAGTATATTTGTACTCATGATAAGAAAAGCACTCCTTCTTGCAAGCCTTCTGCTATGCGCCCTGCAACTGCAGGCGCAGAAGGTCCTGCCCGGGATCGACGTCCTTGAGAATCGCAACTTCGAAGGGCTCCAGGGCAAACGCGTAGGGCTCGTGACCAATCCCAGCGGCATCGACACCCACATCCGCTCCACCATCGACGTGCTGTTCCAGGCCCCCGAGGTGAACCTTGTGGCACTGTTCGGCCCGGAGCACGGCGTCCGCGGCAATGTCTGGGCCGGCGGCTCCATTCCCAGCGAGACCGACCCTACAACCGGGCTTCCCGTCCACTCCCTGTACGGCCGCACCCGTATGCCCACCCCTGAAATGCTCAAGGACATCGACGTAATGGTCTACGACATCCAGGACGTGGGCACGCGCTCCTACACCTTCATCAGCACCCTTGGCCTCGTAATGCGCGCCTGCGCCACTGAAGGCATCGAAGTGATGGTCCTGGACAGGCCCAACCCCCTTGGCGGCCTCAAGGTGGAAGGATGCTATGTAGAGCCTGGCTTTCATTCTTTCGTAAGTGAATTCAAAATCCCGTATGTCTACGGCCTCACGGTGGGCGAACTTGCACAACTCATCAACGAGGAAGGCCTCAACCGCGGGGAAAAAGGCGACCAGGCACCCCTCAAGTGCAAACTCACCGTCATCCCCATGGAAGGCTGGACCAGGGATATGCTTTATGTCGATACCGGCCTTCCCTGGATCCTCCCCTCGCCCAATATCCCCGACCCCCAGTCGGCCATCGGCTATCCCTCGGCCGGCATCATCGGCGAGTTCCCCAACTTTGTGAATCACGGAATAGGCTATCTCCTCCCCTTCCAGGTGTTCGGCGCGGAATGGATCGACGCCGACCTGCTGAAGGAGCGTCTGGACAGCTACAACCTCCCCGGAATCGCGTTCAGGACCATCCACTATATGCCCAAGTTCGGGTCGCTGGAAAAGAAACTCCTGCACGGAGTGCAGTACTTTTTTACAGATTATCAGGCCGCATCGCTCACACTCACGCAATTCTATGTAATGCAGGCAGTTAACGAGCTTTACCCGGAGCATAATCCCTTCCCTCTGGAGAAAACGAGGATGCTGGATATCGTTTGTGGTACGGATTATGTAAGACTGTATTTCGGAAAACGAATGAAGGTGGAAGACATTGTTGAATACTGGAACAAGGATGTCGAACATTTTCTGTCACTTTCCAGAAAGTACTACATTTATTAAACGTTGAACCTTAAAAAGCAAAGAGCCATGAAACGCATTGTATACACAACAGCCGCATTCGTGATGGCAGTCATCATGTCGGCCAGCCCGCTCTCCGCACAGGTTCGGAGCGGCGGCACAACCCGCCAGAGCGGTAGCACTTCTACTACAAGTGGCAGCACTTCCCGCAGCAGCGGCACATCCACTTCCACAAGCGGAACTACTACCCGCCAGAGCAGCGGAACAACCACAACCAGCGGTTCCACCACCCGTCAGAGCGGCGGAACAACTACCACTAGCGGATCCACCTCCAGACAGAGCGGCTCCACCTACCAGATAGGCGGAACTACCCGTCAGAGTGGCGGCACTTCCACTTCCGGCAGTGGTTCCACCACCCGCCAGAGCGGCAGCACTTCTACAACCACCAGCGGATCCACCACCCGTCAGGGCGGTAGCACTTCTACAACCACCAGCGGATCCACCACCCGTCAGGGCGGTAGCACCACCCGTCAGAGTGGTACTTCCACTACTTCCGGCAGCACCGGACGCGTAACCGGCACCACTGGCACCACCAGCACCACCGGTACCACCGGCGGCACCGTACGCCAGAGCAGCGGATCCTCCACTTCCGGCGGAAACGTCACCACCAGCAACGCCACCACCGGAACCCGTTCCGGCAACGTGACCAGAAGCGGTCTCAGCAGCGGCGCCAGTACTTCCAGTGCATCTGGCAACAGCGGCAACTACCGCGACGATGGCGGCAACTACCGTTACGAAGACGATATGAGAATGGACGACAACAGGGATCTCAGCCGCATACCTCCTCGTGAGCGCGACTTCCTGCACCTGGACCGTCCCACCCACTTCTGGGGTGCCGATCCTCACTACTACGGCTACAGAGTCAGGACTCTGCCCACCGGCTATCGCAGGATCAACCACTGGGGAATCGACTACTACTATCACAATGGCATCTACTACCGTTCCTACGGCAATGTCTGGGTAGTCAGCCGTCCTCCTTACGGAACTCCGCTCGAGGTGGCAATCCAGAGCTCCATCTTAAGGGCAGTGAACTTTGCTTACTACAATAGCGTATATCGCACCTACAATACGGTGTTCGACAACTACAACGTCATTGCACAGCAGAACCTCATCATCGCCCAGAACAACGCCAGGATCATCGCTCAGAACGGGGCACTTGCCCTCAACAACTCCAGAGCGCTGTCGGCATACGAAATCGCCAACCGTCTGGGTCTCGTGCAGAGCTACGCTTACGCAAATTCCCAGTACTACTATCAGGACGGTGTATTCTTCATCGTAACCTCTTCCGGTCAGTTCACCACCATCGTACCTCCTGCAGGTGCCCTGGTAACCTCCCTGCCGGACGACTATGAGATCATCGTAATGAATGGCGTCGAGTACTACCTGGTGGACAACACCGTATACCGCACCACCCTCTTCAACGGCCAGCCGTTCCTCGAGGTCCTCGGTCAGATGTACGGTTCCATGTACAACCAGTACAGCCCTTACTACAGGTAATTGAGAATTCTTCCCATCGAATCCGGGAGACCGGATGAATAGAAATCAGAATTGACAGTGTCCGGGACCGACTCGAGGTTCCGGACATTTTCTTTGTCGATGAGGCCTCGCTCCAGGAGAATGTCGGCCGTCCTTTTTGCCACGGCGGGAGCGGGGTCTATGATGCGCACATCCTCCCCGGCGATGCGCTGGATTACGGGACGCAGGAAGGGATAATGGGTGCAGCCAAGGACGATGATGTCGGCACCGGCCTCCTTGAGTGGAGATACGGCCCTGCGCACCACTTCCTCCACCTCCGGACCGTCAAGCCGACCTTCCTCCACAAGTTCCACGAAGCCCTTGCCCACCTGCTCCACGATGCGCACGTTGCCGCCCCATTTGCCTTTGGTGTCAAGATACTTGGAGCCGCGCAGGGTGCCTGCGGTGGCCAATACGCCTATAACGCCAGTCTTAGTACCCAGGGCAGCGGGCTTCACGGCGGGCTCCATACCCACAAAGGGCACGTCCGGATAGGATTCGCGCAGGAAGGAGATTGCCGCGCCCGTGGCGGTGTTGCAGGCCACCACTATGATATCGGCACCCATTCCCAGAAGGATGTCAGTGATGGCAGAGGCACGCTCGCGTATGTATTCGGGACTCTTTTCGCCATAAGGGCAGTGAGCGTTGTCCGAGAAATAGACGAAACGCTCCTTGGGCAACATCTTGACAAGCTCCCTGTACACGGAGAGGCCGCCCGAACCGGAATCAAATATGCCGATCGTAGCCATACGGTCTTACCAGCTCTTTAGGCCCCACATCTGGCAGGCGTATGCGATGCCGACGTTGATGCTTATACCGTCCAGGCCGGCGTTAAAGCCGGTTTTGGCGGCGTACACGCGGATATTCAGGCAGTTCTCGGATATGCTGCGATCGCCGGGATAGAGATAGGCGGTGCGGTCCAGTTTCAGGTCGAAATCAAGACCGGCCATTATGCGCATACCCTTGAGGAAGTTTGCGGAATATTCGTCGCTTTCGTCCTCCAGGAAGCCAAGGGAATTATGGCCGATGCCAGCCATAGGGGCTATCCTCACCCAAGAGCCGTCGTACAGATTGAGCCCCGCCATAGCGCCTACCCGCAGCCCCGCAAGGGCCGTTTTGCCAGCTACGGCCACGTTGCCCACATTGAATGACTGCAGGGAGCGCGCGCCGCCCATACCGAAATTGGCATCCACGAAGAATCTGGAATAATAGTAGCGAAGCCCGAAATCAATCGAATACATCGTACCCAGGTACTTACCGGGATCACCCAGGAAGAACTCCAATCCCATACCGCCCCAGGCGCCGAAGCCGTGTTTCCCCTTCTTCAGGCCCGACGGATTGAAACGTCCGCGGGGCAGCGCCGCCAGCTGGCTCTGGATTATCGCGTCGTAGTAGGCCAGGGTTGCCGTGTCGTTGCCATGGTCCGAGGTGATATTTATCTCGGACATCTTGGCGGCCGTGACACCTATATAATAATCCTGCACGAAACCCACTTCGAAACTTGTCTCCGGGTCGTAGATGGCGCGCAGCATCTTGCGGCATTCAAGCTCGTTCAGGTCGAAGAACAACTGGTTGTAGAGGAGTTGCTGCGGCGTGGCGAAATCCATGTTCACCCACGACTTGGCCTTGTCCAGGTACACCCTTGAAGTGACGCGGTGGACCGTGAGGTTGCCGAAAGTTTCCGTGGTATCCTTGGTTTCCCAACCGAAGGAGTTGGCCGATGCGTTCCCGTCATCGGCCAGTAAGGAACTCTTGGTATAGTCCTCCCAGGTGAGCTTGCCGGAAGACCAGTATTTGTTGCCGGTCTTCTGGGCGTTAAGGATTATGGCCGGAAGCATCAGCAGGACGGCCAGGCACAGCAGGCGTCTCATTCTACAGACCTATGGTTTTGAAAAAGTCGTTTCCTTTATTGTCCACAAGGATGAAAGCGGGGAAGTTCTGCACGGTTATCTTCCACACTGCCTCCATTCCGAGCTCCGGATACTCTACGCATTCGATGCTCTTGATGGCGTCCGATGAAAGCACTGCGGCCACGCCGCCGATGGTTCCCAGGTAGAAGCCGCCGTGCTTCTTGCAGGCGTCGGTCACCTGCTGGGTGCGGTTGCCCTTGGCAATCATCACCAGGGATGCGCCATTGGCCTGGAACTCATCCACGTACGGGTCCATTCGGTTGGCCGTAGTGGGGCCCATCGACCCGCAGGGATATCCGGCAGGGGTCTTGGCTGGGCCGGCATAAAGGATGGGATGGTCCTTGAAATAGGCGGGCAGGCCGTCTCCGGCATCCAGGCGGGCCTTCAGCTTGGCGTGGGCGATGTCGCGGGCCACAATGATGGTGCCCTTCAGATTCACGCGGGTGCCTACGGCATACTTGTCCAGCTCTCCGCGAACGAAGTCTATGCCCTTGTCAAGGTCGATTTCAATGCCGTTGGGGCCCTCTCCCGGCCTGCGGTATTCTTCCGGAATCAGTTCGGAAGGATTGGTATCCATCTTCTCTATCCACACGCCGTCGGCATTGATCTTACTCTTGATATTTCTGTCGGCACTGCAGCTTACGCCCATTCCGATGGGGCAGCTGGCACCGTGGCGAGGGAGTCGGATGACGCGGATGTCGTGGGCCAGGTACTTGCCGCCGAACTGGGCACCGAGGCCGATCTTCTGGGCTTCTTTCAGGAGTTTTTCCTCAAGGTCGATGTCGCGGAAAGCGCGGCCGGTTTCGTCGCCCGTGGTGGGCAGGTTGTCGTAGTATTTGATGCTGGCCAGTTTCACCGTGAGCAGGTTTTTCTCCGCGGAGGTGCCTCCGATTACGAATGCAATGTGGTACGGAGGGCAGGCCGCGGTACCCAGGGTTTTCATCTTTTCCACCAGGAAAGGCAGCAGGGTGCCTTCGTTCTGGATGGTGGCCTTGGTCATCGGGTAGAAATACGTCTTGTTGGCGCTGCCGCCACCCTTGGCCACCATAATGAAGCGGTATTCGCTTCCCTGCGTGGCTTCGATGTCGATCTGGGCGGGAAGGTTGCACTTGGTGTTCACCTCGTTGTACATATCCAGCGGGGCGTTCTGGCTGTAGCGCAGATTCTCCTGGGTGAAGGTGTTGAATACGCCCAGGCTCAGGGCCTCCTCGTCTTCAAAGCCGGTCCATACGGCCTGGCCTTTTTCGCCGTGAATAATGGCTGTGCCGGTATCCTGGCAGAACGGGAGCACGCCCTTGACGGCGGTTTCCGCGTTGCGCAGGAACTGGAGAGCCACGTATTTGTCGTTGTCGCTGGCTTCCGGATCGCGCAGGATTGCGGCTACCTGCTCGTTATGGGCACGGCGGAGCATAAACTCGCAGTCGTGGAAACTCTGCTGCGCCACGAGCGTGAGGGCCTCGGGCTTGACTTTAACTATGGCGTGACCCTCAAACTGAGAGGTTGATACCAGTTTCTCCGAGCCGGGAATCTTGTAGTACTCGGTTGTGTCGGGGCCGAGCTGGAACATCGGTGCGTATTTGAACTCTTGTGCCATATTGTGTGGTATTTTAAATATCGTCTTCGTCGTCGATGGGGGCCTGGGAGGCGCCGTTGCCCATAAGGTAGGCCTTCATAAACTCGTTTATGTCGCCGTCAAGGACTGCCTGGGTGTCAGCCGTGGAGCAGCCCGTGCGGAGGTCTTTCACCAGTTTGTACGGGTGCAGCACGTAGTTGCGGATCTGGGAACCCCATTCGATGCGCTTCTTCTGGCCCTCCAGCTCAGCCTGCTTCTCCTGGCGTTTCTTCAGTTCGATGTCGTACAGGCGGGACTTCAGGATGAGCAGGGCCCTTTGCCTGTTATCCTGCTGGGAACGGGTTTCCGTGTTCTCCACCATAATGCCGGAAGGGATGTGCCGCACGCGGACGCCGGTTTCCACCTTGTTCACGTTCTGGCCGCCGTGGCCGCCGCTGCGGAAGGTGTCCCATTCAAGATCCCCGGGATTTATGTCGATGTGTATGCTGTCATCCACCAGAGGATAGACGAACACGGACGAGAATGTGGTCTGGCGCTTGCCCTGGGCGTTGAAGGGAGAAATGCGCACAAGCCTGTGCACGCCGTTTTCCGCCTTCAGGTAGCCATAGGCATAGTCCCCTTCCACCTCTATTGTGGCCGATTTGATGCCGGCCTCTTCGCCCTCAAGGAGGGAGGTTACCGTCATCTTATATCCGTTACGCTCGCCCCAGCGCAGGTACATGCGCATGAGCATGGCGCTCCAGTCGTTGGATTCCGTTCCGCCGGCGCCGGAATTGATGGTGAGAACGGCGCCAAGATTGTCGCCCTCCCCGCCAAGCATATTCTTCAGCTCCAGCGCCTCCACGGCCTCCACAGCCTGGGCGTACTGGGAATCGGCCTCCTTGCTTTCGGGTGTTTCCAGGGCTTCATCGTCCTTGCCTTCCATACTTTCACGGGCGAACTCGTACAGAACGTCCAGATCCTCCGTCAGGGCCTTGGCCTTGTCGAAGTCCTGCACCCAGGCCTTGAGGCCCGAGAGCTTCTTGAGGAACAGTTCCGCCGCCTTGGGGTCGTTCCAGAAGTCCGGCGCAAGGCTTTCCTGGGTCTTGCGCTCCACTTCCTTGCGCTTGCCCGCAATGTCCAGGCAACTCTCCAAGGTTTCCAGCCTTTCGTGAAGCTGGGCTATTTTATCCTGTGTAATCATTCCTGCTCTATAAGTCTGCCGTCCACACGCAAATCCTCCACCCCGGGCACTATGAACACCTTCATACCCACGAACACGTGGGGCTTCAGCTTGAGCAAATCCTCATTGTGCAGCCTTATGCACCCGTGGCTGTCCCTAGTACCAATCAGATGATCCCTTTCCGGGCAGGTTCCGTGAATGCCGATGCCCTGGAATCCAGTCCTCAGACGGAAGAACCACGGCCCGTAGGCGAATACCGGCCCCAGACCGTCGTGATAATCGTACGCAACACGGCTCTTGTCCTCTATGCTCTGAACCGTGAACCAACCCTCCGGGGTCTTGTTGTCCCCGGCCACACGCTTGTCCCCGGCATTTATGCCAGTGCACACGGGAAACACCATCAGCGGCACGTCATCCGCCGAGAAAAGAGTAATCTCGAACGCCTCCTTGTCCACGAACAGCCACTCCTGCGCCCGCACCGGCATTGCCACCAATGCCGCCACGACTGCCGTTATGATTCCGATTCTTCTCATTATCTTTCAAAGATACTCATTTTATCCCGATAAACAAAAAAGACGGAATTGCTTCCGTCTTTTTCTTAACTAGTCGGGATGATCTGACTCGAACAGACGACCCCTACGTCCCGAACGTAGTGCGCTAGCCAACTGCGCTACATCCCGATGCCCTTGAAACGCCGGGCCGGCTATAAGTCACTCTTAAGCGAGTTTGTTGATGTAGACTGCGAGACCTGACTTCAGGTTGGCGGCTTTGTTCTTGTGAATGACGCCGATCTTGGCAAGTTTGTCAATCATAGCGTACACTTTGGGAGCATTGTCCTGTGCAGCTTTCTTATCGGTAGTGTTGCGGAGGTCGCGGATAGCGTTCCTCGTGGTCTTTGCATAATACTTGTTATGCAGTCTGTGCCTCTCGTTCTGCCGAGCGGCCTTCTGAGCAGATTTAGTGTTTGCCATTATTTTATTTTTTTTATTTTTTTTGGTAGTGGGTAGGAGAATCGAACTCCTATTGCGGGAATGAAAATCCCGAGTACTAACCGTTATACGAACCCACCATCTGTGGCCTCAAAAAGGCAGTTCGCCTAATTGGGACTGCAAAGGTACAATTTTTTTTTATCCCTGCAAAATTATTTTGAATTATTTTCCCACTCGAAGGAATACAGTATGGATTCCACCTGGCGGAGATACTGGCGCTTGTCGTACTTGGGTGCGTATACAAAGGCTTCCAGCACGATAATATCCTGTCCGTCGGGCGAATAGAAGGAGTGGCTTACGAACGGGCCTCCCATGAAATCGCCCTCCACTTCCCAGAAGCCGCGCGTTTCCATGAAGTCGCGGCCGCGGTAACGCAGCGGACGGGTGGTGGGAGATATAGCCGTGGAAGTTGTCATGTACGTTCCGTCGAACATTCCGGGAACGTTGGCTTTCATCACTTCGTTGCGCATCGAAATCATCCTGTTAAGATCGAAAACATTGTCTCCGTCCACAGGATAGCGGTAAATAAGCACGGTCTGGTTGGTGTACTGTTTTTCATCGGCAATCCATGCAAAGTTGTCCGTAACCTTGCGCAGCTTGTATCCGGAAGGGAAATGGAGGAAGCCTCCGGTTATCTTCTTCACCGGTTCGCGCAGGGGCACTTCCTCGTACAGCACGCAGTTGGCGATGATCCTGTCGCGTTCCGCCTGCTCGAAGAACTCCGCCAGCACGGCTCCCTGGTCGGCCAGGATCTCAAGTGCACCGGCCTCATCCCATGCGTCCAGCTGGGCCACCGACTGGGGCTTGGCCCATTCGTCCTTGCGGTACACGATTCCCGTCTTCTGGTTCTGCGGGTTGATATTCAGGATGATGATGTTCCTGTGCATCTTGAACATGTTGTTGAAGTTTCCCGGAGGCACGTTGGCCAAGGTGAACAAAGGCTCCCTTTGTGCCAGATACGGGGTATCTCCGCAGAGGATTTCCCTGAAGGCGGAGCCCAGGTTGCCCTCCCAGTTGTCCCTGTCGATGACGAGGATTATCTCCCCGGCCTTTCCGCTCACATTGGGGAGCAGTTTGCCGCGGGGCGTGTTCTTGCATGAACTTGCCGCAAAAACGATGGCCAGGATGCAGGCCAGAACGGTAATTGAACGTCTCATATTATCGCAGTAATCTTGTTATATCATTTCCGAATGCCAGTAACATAAGGCCCACCAGAAGGAGCAAGCCTATCATCTGGGCCACCAGCACAAATCGGTCCGACGGCTTACGTCTTGTAATCATCTCGTACAGGCAGAATACCATGTGGCCGCCGTCCAGGGCCGGGATGGGGATGAGATTCATCACGCCCAGCATTATCGACAGAAGGGCCATAATGTAGAGGAACTGATACCAGTTCCAGTATGCCGGGAATACCTGGCCGATGGCGATGAAACTGCCCACCGACTTATAGGCCTCCGTCCTGGGAGTGAATACGAGTCTAAGGTCCCTGACATATCCGTCCACGGTGCTCCAGGCCTCCTTGCAACCGGCCGGGATGGCCTGGGCGAAAGTGTATTCGCGGTATTCGTAGCCCGGATATTCCACAATCACGCCCACGCGTCCCAGAGAATCGACCTGAAGGGGCATTGCCAGGGTCTCCCCTTCCCTCTCCACCTGGCAGACGACCTCGCCGCCGGCATAACCGGCAAGGATGGGCTTTGCGTCCTGGAGATAATCGACATATATTGAGTCGATGGCGATAAGCCTGTCCCCCTTACGGAGCAGATCCTTGTTGGGAGAATCCTCCGATATGGTTTCCACCACGAAGGGCAGGGCGATGTCGAACATTCCGGGAGTCTGGAGCACCTCCCCTATCCGGGCCTGGTCGATGTAGATCGATACTGTATCGGCCCCTCTCAGGACTACGGCCTTGCGGACGTCACGGCGGGCAAGATCGACCTGAAGCATAGAAAAGTCCTCCGGGACATAGTCGTCGAAGCGGAGGATTACGTCGCCGGTGCGGAAGCCCATTTCGCGCGCAAGTTCGTTCACATAGATGGGAGTGTTGTCGTTCCTGATGTATGCGCTGCCCCAGATGTCCAGCATCAGGATAAAGAGAAGGATGGCGAAGATGAAGTTATTCAGAACTCCGCCGGCCATCACGATGAGGCGCTTCCAGGCGGGTTTGGAACGGAACTCCCAGGGCTGCACTTCGCCTTTCATCTGCTCCGTGTCCAGGGATTCGTCTATCATTCCGGCAATCTTGCAGTAGCCGCCAAGGGGCAGCCAGCCTATGCCGTACTCCGTTTCCCAGGAAGCGGCCTTGGGGAACAGTTTAAGGAACCATTTCTGCTTTGTTGAAAACAGCTTGAAGCCGCCTGCGTCGAAGAAAAGGAAGAACTTTTCAACCCTGATCCTGAACAGCTTGGCCCAAAAGAAGTGCCCCGCCTCATGTATAAGGATGAGGACGGAAAGGGCAATTATTACCTGCAGGGCTTTTATCAGAACAGTCATATCATTTCACAGGCGCGCCGGTACGACTCTTCGTGGGTTTCGAAGATGTCGGAGAGCGACGGATTCGCTGCAAAATTCACGCCTGACACCACTTTTTCAACAATGGATGATATGTCGTAGAAACCGATTTTGTCGTGAAGGTAGGCCGCAACCGCCGCCTCGTTTGCCGCATTGAGGGCGCAGGGGGCGTTCCCTCCCCTTTCGATGGCCTCGAAGGCCAGCCCGAGGCAGGGGAACTTTTCCAGGTCCGGCTCGAAGAAACTCAGGCCGGAAAGCGCGGCGAAGTCCAGCTTCTTGTTGTTCAGCGAAAGCCTGGCCGGATACGACATCGCGTACTGGATGGGCTCCCTCATATCGGGGCAGCCAAGCTGCGCCAGAACGGCGCCATCGGCAAATTCAATCATCGAGTGAACAACCGATTCAGGATGGACGACCACGTGGATGCGGGAGACATCGACATTGAACAGCCATTTTGCCTCGATCACCTCGAAGCCCTTGTTCATCATCGTGGCCGAGTCGATGGTGATTTTCGCGCCCATATCCCAGTTGGGATGCTTCAGCGCCGCGTCTTTGCCGAGGCCGGCGATTGTTTCGCGCGGGAGCGTGCGGAACGGCCCGCCGGAAGCGGTGAGATGAATCTTTGCGATTTCGTTCCCGCCGGCGGCCTGGAGGCACTGGAAGATGGCGGAATGTTCCGAATCCACGGGAAGGATGTTGGCCTTATGCTTCTGGGCCGTGGCCATTACTATCGGCCCGGCCGCGACGAGGGTTTCCTTATTGGCAAGGGCCACGCGTTTCCCTGCCTCGAGGGCGGCGAGAGTGGGTTTCAGCCCGCTGAAGCCCACCATAGCGGCAACCACTATGTCCACATCGGCACTCTGGACAAGGGCGCAGGCGGCGTCGATTCCGCAATGGACATTCTTGCCGGGAAGGGCGTTCCGGAGCGACGGATACAGATCCTCTCGGCATACCACAACCTCCGGCACGTCGAATTCCATGCTCTGCTCTGCGAGGAGGGCGGTGCTGCTGTTGGCCGATATCATCTGGACCTTGAACAGGTCCGGATGCTGGCGCACGACGTCCAGAGTCTGGGTGCCTATCGACCCGGTGGAGCCAAGAATCGCTATCTTTTTCATTATTCCTCGTCGTCAAAGTCTAATGCGTGCAAACGCGCCTTAAGCATCGAATCCAGCTGAGGGTCGATGGTGATTTCCTCCTTGAGCGGGAGCCTCCTCTGCCGGATAAGGCTGTCCAGCTTGAGCGGCTCCTCACCGGCCACCACGCGGCGGAGATTCTCCGTGTACAGTTGCCACTGGAGGATTTCCCTCTCCAATGAGTCGATTCTCACGGCATTCTGCACGGCCTGCCTTTTGGTGGCGGCCGTAGGATAGCCGGGAATGAAAGTGCGTACCGGAGTGTATGCTACGATGGCGAACACGAGGGCCGCGACCAGCACCAGGGCCGATACGCCCACGATTATCGCCTGACGCAGGTGGAAAGGGCGCGCCCACACCGTCTCGTGCGACACGGCGTCGGTGATCGTAAACAGGAAAATCCGCTTGCTGAGCCCTTTCTTATCTTCGTTTGCCATAAAAAATGTTATCTTTGCAGTCTCAAATGGACAGATACATCGGCATAGATTACGGGATTAAGCGCACAGGCCTGGCCGTGAGCGACCCTCTCCGTATCTTTGCCACCGCACTGGACACCGTTGACTCTACAAAGATAATAGATTATCTTCAAAAATACGCCGAAAAAGAAATAATTGCCCGTTTCGTGGTGGGTTATCCCCTGAATACCGACGGCTCTCCGTCGGAAACGCTCCCCCACGTGCGCGGCTTTGTAAAAAGGCTTGAAAAGGCATTTCCCGGAATTCCAGTGAGTCTTGAAGACGAACGCTTCACATCCGTCCTTGCCCACAGGGCTATGATAGATGGCGGAATGAAGGCAAAAGACAGAAGGAACAAGGCATCGGTGGACAAGATAAGTGCAGCAATCATCCTTCAGGGATATCTGGACAGGGAAAGTAACGAGAAAAAAAGGACACAGCAATGATAAGACCTATTTATTTGTATGGCGCACCGGTGCTCCGCGAAAAGGCCCTGGAGGCCGATCTGAGCAAGCCGGAAGAAATCAAAGCCCTGGTGCAGGACCTCAAGGACACCCTTGCCCGGGCCGATGGCTGCGGCCTTGCCGCACCCCAGATTGGCGTGAGCCAGCGCGTCGTAATCGTGGACGGCGATGTTGTGGCCGATACGTATGACTATCTGAAGGGCTTCCGCCGCACCCTCATCAACCCGGTGATCGTGGAGGAAAGCAAGGAGCAGACAACCTACTCGGAGGGATGCCTCTCCATTCCCGGCATCTACTGCGACGTCACCCGCTCCAAGACCATCAGGGTGGAGTATTTCGACGAGGAACTCAAGCCTCAGAGCGAAGTCTTCGACAACTTCGCCGCCCGGATGATCCAGCACGAGCTTTCACATCTGGACGGCGACCTGTTCACCGACCACGCCGCTCCCATCCGCCGCAAGATGCTCTCCAGCAAGCTACAGAACATAGTCAAGGGCAAAGTTCACCCCCACTACAACAGCAAGCTGAAGTAGCTACTTCAAGCTTTCCCGGACCTCGAGATTGATGGCGCGGAGTTTCTCCGCGTCCATTTTTATCACTTTGCGGTCGTAGGTCATCAGGCCGTTCACCTCAACCTCTACGTCGGTGGTCTGGGTATAGACGGCGCCGGAGATGCCATCGGCAATGAGGGGAAGGAGATAATTCAGGGCATAGTCCCGATACTTCTCCAGAACCTCTTCCCCGTTCTCACAGAGGCCCTTGTAGCCCCAGTTGCCATCCGGTTTCCAAGTATGGCCCTCGATGGCACAGCCAATTCCGCCGTACTCTCCCACAAGGTCGATCTGCTCGCCGTCGCTGCGGAGGAGCATCTTGGGAATGGGATAGTTGTGACTGTCCAGGATGTCGCCGCAGTGGCGGTGGTTGCCGCCGGATGCAGAGTTGATTAGGCGGGAAGAATCCTGCGCGCGGGTAAATTCGACCACCGCCTCAGTGTCGAACTGGCCCCAACCCTCGTTGAAAGGCACCCATACCACGATGCAGGGGAACTTCTGCAGCTGCCACATAATCTCTCCCCACTCTTTATAATAGGTAGCCTTGGCCTCATCGTCAAGCGGATAGTCCCAGCCCGTGTCGAATGCGTTCCGGCCCCACTGG